>APMI01003274.1_pt1 | contig 65394 bp, 63 predicted proteins | sample 667938 | NCBI WGS metagenome assembly APMI01 (sample SAMN01084076, study PRJNA167559) | wastewater metagenome | biome: Wastewater | place: Denmark: Ejby Moelle, Odense | collected 2011-11-28
TTGACCTGTTGAAGGGATGGTCGTGACGAACAATTCTCCGAAGGCAGCGGCACCCAGGCCTCGTGCCCGGGTGCCGCTGTCGGTGACTGAGCAGTCCTGGTACAAGCTGCAAGAGCTTCTCGCGAAGCTTCCGCAGCTTCTCAAGCTGTTCAAGTGGCCGCGGAGGAAACCGTCGAACGACGGCCAGCCCCCCAAGAACCCCACACCCCCACCACCGCCGAAGCCCCAGAACAAGGGGACGGAGCGGTATGAGGTGCAGGATTCTGCCGGTCAGCAGGTGGCCGAGAGCGCCACACTGACCAAGGCCCACGAACAGTGGAAGCAACTCACTCAGCAGCAAGGCCGCATCATCGATCGCAAGACGGGACAGGATGTTACTCCGACTCCCGACGACAACGGTCGATACGTCGTGCTCGACAAGACTGGCAAGCCGGTTGGCTCGTACGACGATCGCAGCAAGGCTGAAACGGTTTGGCGGGAGCAGACTAACCAAGAAGGCAAAATCATCGACATGCAAACGCAGACTGATGTGACGCCGAAGGTTGAGAAGCCTCCCCTGACCGACGAGCAGCTCGACGCGCTTGCAGGTATGATTGGCGGTCACAGCGCCAGTCACCTGTTTGACAGCAACAACCTGAGCGTCGATCCCGAGCTCGTGGCTGAGCTGATGCGTGCCCTCAACAAGTTGCCTGTTCCCGCTTACGACATCACCAACCTTCGCGGTCGGGGTCGCAATACCCCGATGAAGACGGTGCCGATTGTTCGCCGCAAGGTGGAAATCGTCACCGTCAAGAAGCCGGTGGAAGTCGAACTGCCCGGCCCTCGTCGGCCGAGCAGGCGAATCTTCGTTCCCTACCCCACCGATGACCCCGAGCCCACGTACGTTCGTGGTGTGAAGGACATCGCCAACGTCAACCCGCGTGCGTATGCACTCCCTACCGAGGTGTTCAACCACCGACTGGTAGGGCGCAAGCTGACACGGCGCGCTTACCAGGAAGAGATTCCTGGCGAGCAAACCGTGCAGAAGCGCAACGTGTTGCAGGAGTTCGAAGAGCCCAAGGTGACCGAGTGGACCGAGAATGTCGAGGTGGCCGAGGAGCAGCAAGCGCAGCTTCTCGAAGTCATCGTCGACGTTTCCGGCAGCATGGACGGGATGTGCATCAACCTAGCCATCGCGCTGGCGTGTGTCATCATCGGCGCGCACCTTGAGGACGACTCGCGGTACCTGTACCGCCAGTTCGCCACCATGGTGGGTAAGCTGACCGATGCCAAGACGCCAGCCGAGCGCCGCACGTTGATGAAGGACCTGCTGACTCAGAAGAACGATCTGGGCGGCAGTACTAACATCATTCCGGCTATCGCCATGGGCGCAGATGACGTACGAGAGCGTGCGCTCAAAGGCCAAGCCTGCGAGCTGCTGCTCATCACCGATGGCGGCGATGACTGGGTCACTTCCGACTCGGTGTACGAAGCCATTGGCGACGACGTCACGCTGCACACGGTCATCGTTGGCGGATCCTCGAACGAGGCGCTCAGGCGACTGAGCACCACGTACTACGAGCTCAACGGCGACTCTGACGGTCGTGTGATGGGAACCAGCTCGCGCGGAAAGGTTGCTTCGGCGACCCCGTGAACCCATGACCCCCGCGGTCCCTGGATACCTAGTATCTGGGGACCCGGGGGTTCTTCATTTTTAAAAGAATGTGAGCGGCGAGTTACAATCTTCGCATTCCACTGTTTGAGCCAAAATACGTCGGTGTTTTTTGCAAAAATTATGCCGATGCGCGTGGCGCTTGTTGCGATAGCGGCTGAGTTTAATGACGAAGTTTGCCGTGATGAGAATGATGAGAATGTGAGAACTAATAATGGTATACATCGTAAATAATTTTCCCAGTACAGATTGCGGCAGGTGGTCACCATAGCCGACGGTAAACCAAGTCTGGGTAGCCCACCATAGTGCATCGAGTGGCGAAACATGCTCTGCTGTCATATAAACAAAGGTACAAAAGAAAAAGTTAACAACGTACACCGCAGCAACTCTGTGCGTACTGCTTACAAAATCCAGAAATGTCACCACGGTTTTGTCTGCTAAGGAGGACATACTTTTACTATAAATGCAGGGATGGTATCCGCAAATATTGTAAAAATAGTGTATATATGATATAATAAATATATAGCGTCTTGCTACCCTGCCCTTTCGATTGGGCACGATCATTGAAAAGAGGTGTTATTGTGAGCAAGCTCCACAGTGCATTCCGCAGCACAAAGCTGCACGCCAGCTCAACTGGCGCGCATATCGTGCTGTTGCCGGGATGGCTAGGGTGGGCTAATCGTCAGTACGCGCCAGTGATGTCGGTTCTCAGGGGGGTCGGTTCCGTAACAGGAATTGACTACACGGGTCCGTACTTCAACTCAGAGCGCATCATTCGCGCAGTCGCGAGCGGTATCGCCAAAAAGGCGGCCCGTGACGAACAGGTCATCCTTCTCGGATCATCGCTCGGTGCCATGGTGAGCTTGTACGTGCTCGAAGAGCTCACGCGCTCCCACCGCACCGACCTTGTGTCGGCCGTGCTCATCGACCCGCCGAGCGGAGCTGACTCTCTCAAGGGTGTTCCAACACCCCTGGGACCCCTGGCAGCAAAACTGGGCCATCTTCCCCTGCGGTTCAACAAAGGGCCGGTCAACAAGTTCTTCCAAAAGGCCTTCTGCAGCGGCATCAAGGACGATGCTCCAATCGAGGTTCCTGCAGGAACTCGAGACAAGCTCGCCTACCGCAAGCAGGTCCAGCGTGAGTGCTACGAAGGTCAACAGGGCTTCAGCCCGACACTCTCCTTTGGCGAACTGGCCTGGATGTGCCGAGTCGGCAACGATGGCACGCTCGCAAGGGCTACCACCGAGGCCAATGGCCAGTTCACCGTCACCCACATCGCCTGCACTGGCGACAACGAGGTCGTGCAAAACCCATTGACGCAGGACTTCTACAAGAAACACCTGCCCTCGGCTCGCTTCCTCGAGAACCCGACGAATCACACCGACTTCTCTCAGATGGCACCATCCTGGCGTCAATTCCTGAGTGAGCAGGTGTTCGTCTAACACCAACCCTCCGTAAGACGCTTCGCCCCGGTCATTGTACCGGGGCGTAAGCATATGTCACGGTAGTCTTTTGCAGATCTGCGTCGCTACCCTCGCGCTGTTTGCCCAACTATAGCGGCGGACATTTTGATGGCCGGCGGCGATGTAGCGCTCGCTCGTCGTTTTGTCAGCAAATCGACGCATTACTTCGGCAGCTTCATTAGGATTGTTAGGGTCAAAATAGAGCACACTATCTTTGCCGATTTCATGAAAAATGGGCGTGTCGGCACAGCCAAACGGTACGCCGCGTTGCTGAGCCTCAAGAACTGGCAGTCCAAAGCCTTCAAGCCGACTTGCGCTCATGCTACAGCGTGCTTCGGAAAGCGCTTTTTTGTATTGCTCATCCGTTGCTCCATCGTATATGACGACGCGTTTTGTGACGCCAAGCTGGCGCATACGTTCTACGAGCTGTGTGCGGCGCACGAGCGGCATTTTGCCGCATAAATGCAGGGTTACTTCGGGGGCGAGTGGTAACGCGTCAATTAAGCATTCGACATTTTTGTATGGAGTGAAGGCGCCCATGTATACAACGTTGTTTTTGCTGTAGTGTTGCCTGTTGGTTGGATCAGCGAAGCTTTCATTTACGGCATTACTGACCGTAGTGATGGGTCGCTTGGTAGCGTGAGCATCGAGGAGTTCTTGCCGCGCGGTGCTGCTGACTGTGGCGATGTGGTCGGCACGGTTGAGTTGCCAGCGCATCGGCCAATAGGAAGTATGAAAAAGCCACCAGCCAAAACGGATGTACCACGGCAACCATTGGGGGGGTGTACGATGAGTGAAGTAAATCATATCATGAATAGTAAGGACGAGTTTGTAGCGCTTACCCAGTGTGCCCATCATAAAAAAAGGCGAATATACTACAGTGTGCCCTGCTGCCGTAATGCGGCGAGCTAACGTTAGTGCTTCGGCAACGATATTGTTGGGGTTGTTGGCAAGTAAATAATTACCTTTCGGCAGTTTTTCGAGCTGGCGCTTGTCGTGAATAAGCCAGGTGATGTCGAGGTCTTTGCGAGCTGCCATAGCATGTGCGAGTTCGTGGCTATAGCGGCTGACGCCATCAAAACGATTCTCAACCAGTATCCACCGGGCGTCAAACAAGATTTTCATACTTTATAGTATAAACCACTGCAATAAAAAGTGCCTGGGAATGCACGAGTGTGCGGGTTCCCAGGCTTGGCGGCTCAGCCGTGCTTGTGGCCGCGGTTGGCGCAGTCTCGGTCGCGTGCATCTTGGTCGCGTTGCTGTTGCTCGGCGATCTGACGGTCACGTTCGGCCTGCTCGCGCTCTGCTTGACGCATGAGTGCATCCAGCTGGCTCATGGAACACCTCCTAGGGGTTTGAGCAAATGAGTTAATAATATTTTACAATATTTAACTAAAATATGCAACATTCTGTGAGTGGTATAATGAATCAATATGAAGATTCTTATTGCAGCAGACCTTCACTGGCCCGTTCTCAATGGCGTTGCCACGTTTAGTCGAAACCTAGCACGCGGACTGGCCGAGCAGGGCCACGAAGTCGTTGTGATTGCCCCTAGCCAAAATGGTAAAAAGAGTGTCGAAGTTGACGGTAATTACACGATTTATCGAACTCGCTCAACGGTGTTCCCTTTTTACCAGAACTTTCGCATTAGTGTCACGCCCCAGCTAGAAGTTCGCAAAATTATTCAAGAGTTTGCGCCAGATATCATTCACATTCAAATGGTGCTGGGTATAGGCCAAGCGGCATTAATGTTTGGCCGACGCTATGACATACCAATTGTGAGTACCAGCCACGCAATGCCCGAAAACCTGATGGATAATCTCAAAAAAGCGGCGATGTTTAGTCGCCCTATCAACTATTTGCTGAGTGACTATGGACGACGATTCCATAGCCGTGCCGACGTTATCACTTCGCCAACCGCATCGGGGCTCAAGTCATTTGGCAAGCACGTCGATAAAGTTACAAAACCCATTGAAATTATTAGCAATGGAATTGATTTGCGCGAATATACTCCGGGTCCTGCCGATAAAACCCTTTACAAAAAATACGGGTTACCAACGGATCGCCCTATTGTGATGTACATTGGGCGTATGGATGCCGAAAAGCACTTGTGGGTGCTCATTAAGGCAATGCGACGGTTGCTTAAAACCCACAAGGTACACGCGCTCATTATTGGCGATGGTGTTGATCGTGAACATATGATTAAGCTCGCACATGAGCTGGGTATCGCCGAGCATATTACCTTTACTGGACGAGTGAGCGATGAAGATAAGGTTGCTCTCGAGCGTGTGGGGACGCTTTATGCAATTTCAAGCCCCGCTGAACTGCAAAGTATTGCCACACTTGAAGCAATGGCATGTGGGCAACCAGTTGTTGCGGTTGACGCTGGCGCTCTGGCCGAACTATGCCATGATGGCGAGAACGGCTTTTTGTTTGCACTCGATGACGATGAAGGGATGGCTGAAGGGATCGCTAAAATTATTGGCGATAAAGCACTGCGTGAAGCATTTAGCAAAGCATCGCTAAAGATTGCTAAAACTCATAATCTTGACCACACCATTGCGGCATTTGTGAAGCTCTATAAGCGCACTATCACAAACAAGCAAGAAGAAATTGCCCGTCGTCCCGTAGGGTTTGTTGATCGAATTAAAGAGAGTGAGCTAGCGGAATATATGGAGTTTTGGTCTAGCGAAGATCGAGAAACGAAGAAATAGCTTGGCTAACTTCGTGCGGGCGCTCATAGTGTGCTAGGTGGCCAACGCCATTGAGAATGATGAACTGTGTTGGCGTGGCAGCAGAAACGAGTTTTTGCATTTGGGCCAGTGGCGTCACGTTGTCGGCATTGCCTGTGATGAGAAGTAGCCGTTTTTTTCTTAGGGCGTCGGCATTGTCGATAGCCCCCTGACGATTGATGTCGTGGTGGAGCTTGCTATAAAATTCGATACTACTGATATAGTTAAGGTTATCAAAGTGGTGTTCATGGATTGCTTTACGCAGTTGGCGGTCGCTCGTTGTCATGATGGTGTGGGTAATTGCACGAGTAATAGTGCGGTTTTTTACGAGCCGCTCCCCTACTTTTGGTAGTTTGTAGCCGAGTCCGTACTGCAATGCTCCCAGTATTGCGCCCGCTCGGCGCTTATCGTTTTTGGTAATCGCCGTAGGAACAGGGCTGAGTAGAATCATTTTAGAATCGTAGAGGTCAGGCGCTTGGCGAACCATACTGCTTACCACAAGGCCACCCATGCTATGGCCAAGGATGTGCGGTGGCGTGGGTAGCTGGAGTGCTTGTACAAATTCATTGGTCAGTCGCGCGATGGCATCGATAGTCCAGTCTGAACGCTGTGGTAAATCGGTTTCCCCAAAACCTGGTAAGTCCGGCACAATAAAGCGGATGTTTGGCAGGAGCGGAATAATGTACTGGAAGCCTTTGTGATTGCCGGTAAAGCCATGAATAAGCACCATGGTCGTTGTAGCCTGTGGGTGGTATTGCCAGTAGCGAACGCGTAGGCCATGAGCAAGTATAAGTGAATGTTGCACGAATTAGCCTTTCATCATCCGACTATGCTCGCGGTCAAGATCGCGTTTTTTGATAGTTTCTCGCTTGTCGTATCGCTTTTTACCCTTACCAAGTGCAATGACGAGTTTGATGTATTTACCTTGGTTAAGGAGTTTCGTCGGGACAATGGTCATGCCATCTTTTTTGCGAGCAGCGAGCAAAGTAATTTGCTTACGACGTGCCAGCAGCTTACGTGGTTCGGTATCGATTGTACGAGCACCCGGCTTGCCGCGTTCATTGATCTTAAGGCTGAAGCTGGCATTGTTGAGCCATAGTTCGTTGCCTCGTATAGATACGAACGAGCCTTTAAGCTGAATATGCCCATCGCGGGCCGCACGAGTTTCGGGGCCGCTTAAAACAAGTCCCGCTACTAATTCGTCGCCAAGTTCATAGTCGAAGCGAGCGCGGCGATTAACAATCGGCGCACGTGACGGGGCTTTGCTTGGTGACTTTTTTGGCTTTGCCATGACATTAGTATAACAAAAAACGCCCCAGATAAGGCGTATGGTGTGCCGCTTGGCGGCCAAGGTGCAGCGCATGAGCATGCAGCTTGGCCGCCGAAGCGGGGGGTAGGTCAGCGCTCGAACGGGTCGTACCCGGGGTCCTCGCCGTCGTAGCCGTCCTCGCCGAAGATCCTGACGATGTCGACGCTGAGGTCGGCACCGCCGACCAAGCTGCCGAGGACCGCGATCAGGTCGCCGATCTCCGGGTTGGCGATCGCGCACAGCATGGCGCTGCCCTCGTCGAGCATCCGCTCGAGCGCCTGGCCGGCGGCCTGCTGGTATCTGGTCTGCTCGTCGGCGCTGAGCTCGGCGTAGTGCCTGCTGGCGTGCTCGCCCAGGGTCCAGGTGAGCGTCGCGCCCTCGATCTCGATGGTGAGGGTGACGGGCTCGACGTGCTCCTCGCCGACGTGCTGGTCGGTGGTCTCGAACGTGTCGGTGCTGGCCATGGTATCCTCCTAGGATGTCGATGGTGGCCTACAAATTATATTATAGCAAAAAATACAGAATTTGTCAATAAAATCGCCACTCATGCTGCCGTGACGGCAGACATGAGTGGCGTATGGGGGTTCGGGTCAGCCGCTGGCGCTGTCGCGCTGGATGCGCATCAGGCTCCTGCGATCGAGCTCCGCGATGATGCCGGTGTACACCAGGGCGATGGACGCAGCCAGGTTGCCCTGACCGAGCATGACTTCGCTGGCGAAGCCGCCATCCCTACCGACATCTGCCAGAGCCTGCTCGGCCGCGTCGAGCAACAGGTTGCGTTGGTCGATGAGCTCATCGCGAGTCAGGGTCTGGTACGCCGGGTATTGCGGTGTTGCTGCCACGTAAACCTCCTGAAGGTGCAAGTCCCAGGTGTAGGACCAAGTGCTAAAACTATACAACATTAGCTATAAATAGTCAATGTAACAGAGGTATGATAGAATAAGACGCATGATTGCCGACGTCACGATTACCGAAAAATCATTTGGTCCCAAGGTACTGATGACCGATGTTAAATTTAGTGTGGATAATGGCGAAAAGATTGGTATTGTTGGGCGCAACGGCGTAGGCAAAAGTACACTTTTTGGTATTCTTGCCGGCAATGACCAAGATTACACTGGCGAGGTTATTTATCGGCGCGGCGTGACGGTCGTGTCTACGGCTCAGGAGCACCACGGTGATGAGGATACAACCGTGCTGCAGTATGTGCTTGCCGGTTTGCCCGAATACAGCCACTTGAGTCATATTATGGAAACCTACCCCGAAACCATGGGTACTAACATGCGAAAAATCAATGAGTATACCGAGGCGTTGGAGCGGTTTGAACAAAAAGGGTTTTACCAGATAGAGAGTGTCATTGAGCAGGAGCTTGAAAAGTTTCAGCTTGCTCATGTAGCTCACCGTCCCCTTCGCACGCTGAGTGGCGGCCAAAAACGGCTGGTAGAAGTGGTAAAAGTGATGCATGCCGATGCGCATTTGGCACTCCTTGATGAACCGACAAATCACATGGACTATGTTGCTAAAAAGCAATTCATTGATTGGCTCGAAGCTGCGCGCGAAGCAATGCTGATTGTGACACATGACCGTGATGTATTAAAGCAAGTCGATAGGATTATTGAGATCAAAGATGGCGGCTGCCAAAGCTTCAAGGGCAACTACGATGCCTATTTAAAACAGAACGCTGTACACACCGGTACCGCTATGAACGAGTTCGAACTGATTGAGAAACGCATGGCGAACCTGAAAATTAAAGTGGCAGATTACCAGCGACTCAAGGAAAAGTCTCGCAACCCGGCAACAATTCAAAAATTTAAACGGCTCGAAAACCAGGCGCGGGCTGAACTAGCTGAGCTTGAGCAAAAGGAAAAACCAAGTTTTTGGATAGATAAGGACTCGGTTGAAGGGCTTAACTATAAAGTTGCTGGCCAATACGAAAAGTTCAAGGCGCGTAATATTCGCTTAAACCTTAAGGATGGGAGTATGCGCAGCCAACGTAAGCTTGTTGAAGCGCGCAATTTGGCGCTTGGTTATGGCGATACGATTCTGTTTGAAGGTGTAACAATTGATTTGCGTGAAGGTGAAGCGCTTGAGCTGCGCGGACGAAATGGTGCGGGTAAAACAACCCTCATTAAAACGCTTCTCGGTGATAAAACTGTAATGCGCTTTGATGGTGAGTTGGCACTCGATGCGAACGTAACAGTAGGTATTTACGAACAGGAAGTGAGCGATGTGTACTTCCAGCTTCCTTTGGTCGACGCAATTGAGCGTATGTATCTTGACCGCGGCCTAACAATATCGGGGACCAAAACTCGCCAGCTGTTGGCAGACTATTTGTTTACAGAAAGTGATGGCCGCATACCAATCGCAAAGCTTAGTGGCGGCCAAAAGGCACGTTTTCAGCTGATTAGTATGCTTGCGAACAACCCGCAGCTTTTGATTCTTGATGAGCCAACCAATCACCTTGATCTGCCAAGTATTGAAGAACTTGAAATAGCGCTAGAAAAATATAGTGGCGCTATTCTCTACGTGAGCCACGATCAGTATTTTCGTGAAGCTATTGGTGGCGCGGTTGTGCAAATCGGAGCAATATAAGGTTAGTTCACGAGGCCCTTTGCCTTCAATAGTTCATCAATCTTCTTGCGATCAAATCCGAACACCAGCTCGCCGTCGATGTCGGTTACGGGGACACCACTGGTGCGGCCGTCGGTCTTTTGCGCCAGCTCATCGAACGCAGCGGTATCATTTTCAATGTCTTTATCGACAAATGCCACACCTAGGTGATCAAGGTATTGTTTTTCTGTTTTACAAAATGCGCACCACGGCGTGCTGTATACAATTACCTTTGCTGCTTCTGCCATAACCATCCCCTTTGCTGTTCTATTTAGTGTCTAGTATATAAAAAATGACGCTAGATATCAATTATCATTATGCTTATAGTCAATCTATACCAGTAGTGGTAAAATGATTGCATGAAGATGCACCGCATGCGCGAACAGGGCTTTGCTTTACCGACGATCGTAATTGCCTCGCTCGTATTATTTATGGTGCTGGTGGCTGCTGTCGGCAGCGCCTCGAGCATCCGCGCCTCTCTTGACACGCAGTTTTTTCAGCAACTGGCCAAAGACGCCGCCGAATCGGGTTCTGCTCAGGCAAATGAATGTCTTGCGAACAACAACTACTTAGCAACATGGACCAACGCTTCCCCGCTGCGGCCTAACACAAACTGCAACGGTGGTGCTGCGTGTACCGATGTTGCTAAATGCTTTGTGGTCAAGACCCCTAACTACAACTCATCTTACTCAGTTGGCTCTGTAACTGATGCGGGGTCTGGTGTACAGACATTTACTATTACGGCAACCGTTTCACTCACCCGTGCATCGACAGGGGCAGCCTGGAAAACATATAGCAGTACCTCACGTATTCAAACGGGCGGTCAAGTAAATACGAAATCAGTGGTATTTGGCTATACCTCTGGCGGGTCGGCAGGTGCATTCTTTTCTATTGTTGGCGCAGACGGTATATTGCGCTCGGTTGGCTTAAACCAAAATGGTCAGCTGGGCGATGGCACCCTGAACAACGCTACTTCACCCGTAAAGTTTGATGCACCAACCACCTTGCCTATCGTTGCTGCCTACTCAAATTTCCTTTCAGCCGGCAATAGTATTGTCGCGGTTGATTCTGCCGGGAACGCCTATGCAGCTGGCCTTAACGATCACGGCCAACTGGGCGTAGGGTCAACTTCTACTAATGTTACAACGCCCATGAAAGTAATATTACCTGCGGGAGCAAGAGTGACCGGCGTTACAATTGGAGGGGCTACCACTTTTTATGTTTTGGCAGATGGTAATGTGTATGTAGCCGGTGATTGCAACATTGGCCAGCTGGGCACAGGGGTAGGCTCTGGGTGTACTGATGCGAGAACTCCTGTAAGGGTTGGTCTCCCAACGCCGAACCCGGCTGATCCAAACACAATGCCAACAACCGATCTCGTATCTGATGGTTGGACATCGTATATTCGTATGGCGGGTGGAAGAGTGTATGTATGGGGTGCAGGCTGGATTGGACAAACCGCAAGTGGCACTGGCGCAAAGCCATATAGCGTGTTATCGCCAGTGACTATTGGCACGTACGGTCAAACGGGCCAGCCCAAAGCAACAAAAATATTTACAGATGGTGGAACGATATTTATTCTTGATGACACCGGCACGCTTAAATCAGCAGGCAGTAATCGCAATGGCCAGGCAGGAAACAATTCCAGCGAGATATATAACAATCATCGTGGAGTGTGTGTTACAGCATCTACCAACTTAATAAACGTTACTCTTGCAGGGTGCAATGCTGGAGTGTATCAATTGTTTCAACATCGGAGCGATTTAACATTTTACAATGCGACGACAAATAGATGTCTGGAAGTTCAAGCAGATGCACGAACCGTTAGACAAAATGTTTGTAGCACATCAAACTACCAAAAATTTAATTATGTAAACCCACTCTATTACAAAAATGTTCAAACGGGTGCCTGCTTTAATAACGCCAATGCTGATGGAGTGACATTTGAAGTATATCCCACCTGTGATAATGCTACCTACCCCACTGAAAACTGGGAAATGACGAATACTAAGCTCATGCCCTTTACCGCACCTGGAATGACAGGTCTAATCACGAAGATATCATCTGATCAAGAAAGTGTGAGTGTGATGACCTCAACCGGTGAGGTGTGGAGTGCTGGGCTTAATACTTCGGGGCAATTTGGAAACGGCACCACGGGATGGGTTCAGTACACCCCTGTTAAATTTAATTTGCCAGTTGGGGTAAAGGCGGTGGATATATACGCAACTAATGTATATATCAATGGCTACATTGGGTATCAAAACCTGATGGTAGTTGGCGACAATGGAAAAGTGTATGGAGCTGGCGGTAATCTAACTGGTCAGCTGGGCAACGGAACAACATCTGGACTGAGCGCCAATCCAAACCCTGTTGCTGTGAATGGGATTGATGGTGTGACGATACAGGCCAAATCTGTTCAAAGCGGACGTGGTACAACCGTAATATTTGCTAACGGTAATCGAGTATATGCAGTCGGCAACAACGCAAATGGTCAGCTTGGCGACCCCCTGTTTACCGGTAGTTATAGCACGTCCATTATTCTTAACCAGTATGTGAACAAGTTTATTCCTATTCAGTACTAGGCGTTGGCTTACTTGTGAGGTACCAACCTCCGTCGTAGGGTGATTGATAAATACTCAACTGGAGCTCAGGGTAATAAAGCATTTGCTGCTCGGCTGCTTTTTGAGCAGACTGTCTGCTCGCATAGCGGGTTTTTTGCGCTTCTGGTCGTAACTGTGGTATTTTTCGCGTCACTTTTTGCGTATGATTTCGTCGTGGCATCTAGTATATTTGCCTTTCTGCTGGTATAGTATATGGGTACATGAGTAGCAAATCAACCGAGGGAGATGACCCTGGTCCCTCCCCTGCGACTGTTTTGATATTGTCGATTGCCGATACGACGTGGCGCATGTTTGTGCCAATCATCGGACTCTTACTCCTCGGACGCGCTGCAGATAGTGCTTGGCGCACCGGGCATCTATGGATGGCAATTGGAACGATCGTCGGTATTGTTATCAGTGGTTTGCTTATTAAACAGCAATTAGAAAGGAAGGTCTAGCCATCTATGGAGCATCTTGAAATCCATCTGCCTGCAGCACAGCTGTTTCATATTGGTCCCCTTCCTATTACCAATACAATGGTCCTTGGTGGTATTGGTGTACTCGCTATGATTATTATTTTGGTAACTGCAGCACAGCAATTAAAGGCCGGGAAATCAAATCGATTTACCGGCTTTATTCAATGGGTATTCGAGGGTATGTATGGTGTTGTTCACGAAATTATTCCCGACAAAAAAATGGCTCGTAGTATTGCTCCACTTGCGCTTACTATTTTCTTCACGGTACTCAGCACGTATTGGATTAGCATTATTCCGGGGGTTGGAAGCGTAACGCTGGGTGGTAAGGAATTACTTCGAGGCCTGCCAACCGACCTTAACTTCACGTTCGCGCTTGCCATTATCACCATGGTAGCAGTGCAGTTCTATGCTATTAAGTATCATGGATTTTTTGGCAATGCTAGGAGATACCTTATTAATCCACTCAAAAACCCTATTGGAGCTTTTGAAGGTTTTTTGGAATTAATTGGTGAATTTTCGCGATTGATTGCCCTGAGTCTACGTTTGTTTGGCAACGCGTTTGCGGGCGAAGTACTGTTGCTTATCATTGGTTTACTGAGTGGTTACTTCGCAAGTTTGAGCCTGCCATTTTTCATGGCGTTTGAGTTATTCATCGGATTCATCCAGGCATATGTGTTCTTCATGCTTACCCTTATTTTTGCCTCATTGGCGACACAGTCGCATGGTGGCGCCCATTCTTCCGACCATTCCCCCGCTCGCGCTAAACCCGTAGAAGTGGAATGATGAACCAAGAAAGTAATAAATTATTCATAATAAAGGAGAAATTATGGAACTAAAAGAACTAGCATTTGGCCTGACATACGCTATTCCTGCACTTGGTGCGGCATTGGGCGTGGGATTGATTGGTATGGCTGCCTTAAACGCAGCAGGTCGTAACCCAGAAAAGATTGGTGACTTGCGCACACTCATGATCACCGCTATCGTGTTTGCCGACTCACTTGCGATTATTGGTATCATTGTTGCTTTTATTGCAAAGGGTTAGTGGTTCATGCAGGTAATAGCACAATTTGCTAGCACTGAAGCGGCCAGTACCGGCCCGATTGCTGCGCTTGGAATTGACGGTACATTATTGCTGTTTCAGCTCATTGCGTTTGGGTTGCTGGTGTTTGCGTTAAATAAATGGGTTTTTCCAGTTTTCATAAGTACTATTGATAAGCGCCAGGCGATGATTGAAGAAAGTACCCGTGCTGCAGTAGATGCTGAAAAAAATGCGGCAAAAACGCAGCAAGAGATTGACAAACTACTGAGCAAGGCGCGCAGTGACGCCCGAGAAATTGTTGCTACAGCCAAAGATGAATCGGCAGGTATGATTGTAGAGGCCGAAACAAAGAGTAAGCAGCAAGCCGAGCGCATATTGGCTAATGCCCAAGAATCAATTGCCAAAGAAGTGCTGGCGGCCAAAAAAGAATTACACAACGAAACGATTGAGCTCGTGGCCCAAGCAACTGAAAAAGTTGTTGGTAACGCCCTGAACGGGAGCATTGATAATAAAGTCATTGCCAGTGCCTTAAAGGACGCAAAATAATGCAGGCAAAACTTTCACGCCGTAAGATAGCCGACCATGTAGCAACGGTAATTGCTAACGGGGGTGACGTAAGCGAGGTACTGGAGCAGGTTGCAGCCTATTTATTAGAGACGCGCCGAACACGGGAAGCTGAATTGGTAATCCGCGCGATCGAAGATACCTTGGTAGAGCGCAGTACTGTCGTGGGGACCGTCACGACTGCGCGCCCACTTGATACGACACTGCGTGAAAGCATAGAAGCCCTTATTGCGGCGAAGTCGGTTTATTTGCGTGAAGTAGTAAACCCAGCAGTTTTGGGCGGGGTGCTCGTTGAAACCCCGGGCAAAAAATTCGACGCAACTATACAATGTAAAATCCTGGCTCTTAGCCGGGCAAAACAATAGAAAGGACTATTGATGGCTGACATAGCAGTAACAGAACTATCAAAAGGCCTGCGCGATGCGATTGCTAAGCTGGAACTCGACGGCAAAATGGAATCGGTTGGCATCGTCACTCGTGTTGGGGACGGTGTTGCGTGGGTACATGGCTTGTCGAGCGCAGGGTACAGCGAGGTGCTTCAGATTGAAACGAAACATGGTATTATTGAAGCCTTTGCACTTAACCTGATGGAAGACGAAATTGGCGCGGTACTCCTGGGCAGCGACCAAGGGGTTGCCGCTGGCGACACAGTAAAGCTTAAGGGTGAGGTGCTTAGCGTACCGGTAGGGCCTGAATTGCTTGGCCGCGTCGTTAACCCACTGGGTGAACCGCTGGATGGCGGCCCGGCAATTACAACGAAGGCTCGCGGTGCGGTTGAACGCGAAGCGGTTGGTGTACTTGGACGCAAGCATGTGCATGAACCACTCATGACAGGTATTATGGCGATCGACGCCATGTTCCCTATTGGCCGTGGCCAGCGAGAGTTGATCATTGGGGATCGTCAGACTGGTAAAACTGCTATTGCCATCGACACCATGATTAACCAAGCGCGCCAAAAAACTGGTGTGGTAAATGTATATGTTGCGATTGGCCAAAAACTTTCTAAGGTTGCTCGACTTGTTGAGCGACTCAAAGAAGAAGGCGTGATGGATCAAACCATTATTGTTGCAACTGGACCGAGTGATCCTGCCTCACTACTGTACTTGGCACCCTATGCTGGTACAGCTATGGGTGAATATTTCCGCGACAATAGCGAGCATGCGCTCATGATTTACGACGACCTGACTAAGCACGCAGTTGCGTATCGCCAAATGAGCTTGTTGCTTCGTCGCCCACCGGGTCGCGAGGCTTTCCCGGGTGACGTGTTTTACTTGCACTCACGCCTACTCGAGCGTAGCAGCAAGTTAAGTGATGATCTTGGTGCGGGTAGCTTGACTGCGCTGCCGATTATTGAAACACAGGCCGGTGATATTTCTGCCTATATCCCAACGAATGTGATTTCTATTACTGATGGCCAGATATTTATGGAAACCGACTTGTTCTACCAAGGCATTCGCCCAGCAATTAGTGCTGGTCTATCGGTAAGTCGTGTGGGTGGTGACGCGCAGACAAAAACTGTCAAAAGCGTTTCGGGACACCTGAAACTTGGATTGAGCCAGTTCCGCGAGCTTGCGAGTTTTGCGCAGTTTGGCAGCGATCTTGATGAAGCCACGAAATCGCAAATTGAGCGCGGGCAACGTTTGACCGAGCTCCTAAAGCAACCACAGTACCAGCCGATGAGCATTTGGGAACAGGCAGCGAGTATTTTTGCGGTGAGTGAGGGACTTTTCGATAAGGTTCCTGCGGCGAGCATCAAGCAAGCACAACAAGCTATGCTTACTCGATTGTGGACTGATCACAAAAAAGACATGCAGGTGCTCAACAAAGGTGCTGAAAAACTAGAAGCCGAGAGTGATGCAGGTAAGCTCATTGCTAAGGTTGGTGTTGTAGCCGCCAAGGGGTTTGAGGGCTAATGGCTTCAACGCAGCAACTAAAAAGTCGCATTCGCTCGGTCAAAAGCACCAAGCAGATTACCAAAGCGATGCAAATGGTTGCCGCAAGTAAAATGCGGCGGGCGCAGGATGCCACGAAAGGCTCTGCTCCCTATGCAGCTGCTGCCGACGAAATTTTGGCATATTTATCAAATCAGGGTGTTACTGATGACTACCCACTGTTTGAAAAACGCCCGATTCGTCGTCGTTTAATTATAGCCGTTGCCGCCGATAAGGGGCTGGCTGGTGCCTATAACTCGAATGTACTCAAGGCCTACGTAGGGCTGTTGCAACGCGATGAGCAGCGCAAGGTAGAGACAGTAACTATTGCTGTGGGCCGAAAAATGTCACAATTTGCTTCACGTCTTAAGGATGTAACGGTGATTGGCTCCTATAACGATATTGCTGATCACCCACAAGGTGCTACGTTCCAGGCAATTTTGAGTACTGCGTGTGATATGTTTCGTAACAAGGAAGTCGATGCAGTATCAGTCGTATACACCAAATTTGTCAGCAGTATGACGCAGGCAGCAGGAATTATGCGTCTCTTGCCCGCCGGTACTCCCGTAGCGAGTATGCATGATGATGTGGGCAATCTTGTGACAGATTCGAGGTATGAGCCATCACCTGCGGTAGTGCTAGACGCTGTGGCATATCGTTTGGTGGGAGCGCGCCTCTACCAAGCACTACTTGACGCGCGCGCGAGCGAACACAGTATGCGCATGCTCGCTATGAAAAACGCAACTGATAACGCCACCGACTTGGCAGATGATCTAACGCTTGTAATGAATAAAGCCCGACAAGGGGCAATTACCCAGGAGCTAAGTGAAATTACTGCTGGCGTGGAGGCGATGAAATAATGTCCGAAAGACCGAGTGACTCAGCCTACCCGCGAGGCATCGTTCCGCCCTATGTATTTGAACAAATGCAGTGGCACGCCAAACTAAAAGATATTGCAGCAGGACTGGCGGCGCTCGCGGCAAAAAGAGCCAGCGAAGAAGAACGAATAGACCATACCAGTGAAGGTGAACTGAACAACGAGAAAGAACAAGGAGAAAACAATGGCTAAACAACAAGGAACAATTATCCAAATCGTCGGTGTGGTTGTTGACGTCGAATTTTCACAAGGAAGTTTGCCGGCAATTTACGACGCCCTTACGGTAGCACACAATGATAAAACAATTACACTTGAAGTAGCACAGCACCTCGATGAGCACACAGTCCGATCGGTTGCCCTGCAGAGCACTGATGGATTACAACGTGGCCAGGTGGTTGAGGCAACGGGAGCACCGATTACCGTTCCTGTTGGCGTGGAAACGCAGGGGCGTATGTTCAACGTTGTTGGCGAGCCAATCGACGGTAAACCGGCGCCCAAGGGCAAAACAGCGAGTATTCACCGTGAACCGCCTGCGCTGAGTGAGCAGACCAATAAGACCGAAATCCTTGAAACAGGTATCAAGGTCATTGACCTTATTGCTCCTATTGCCAAGGGCGGTAAGGTTGGGTTGTTTGGTGGCGCTGGTGTTGGCAAAACTGTGCTTATTCAAGAGCTAATTAACAACATTGCCAAGTTCCACAGTGGTAACTCGGTATTTGCTGGTGTTGGTGAGCGCACGCGCGAAGGCAACGACTTGTATTATGAAATGAAAGAAGCTGGCGTGCTCGACAAAACGAGCCTCGTGTTCGGCCAGATGAATGAGCCGCCTGGAGCTCGCCTGCGTGTAGCGCTGAGTGGGCTTGCGATGGCAGAAGCCTTCCGCGACGACGGCAAGGATGTGTTGCTCTTTATCGACAACATCTTCCGCTTCACCCAGGCAGGTGCTGAAGTTTCCGCGCTTCTTGGCCGCCTCCCTTCTGCCGTTGGCTACCAGCCGAACTTGCAGCAAGAAATGGGCGCACTACAGGAACGAATTACCAGCACCAAGAAGGGTTCGATCACCTCTGTACAAGCTGTATATGTGCCAGCCGACGACCTGACCGACCCAGCACCGGCAACGACGTTTGCCCACCTGGATTCAACGATTGTGCTCAATCGTGGACTTACAGAAATCGGTATCTACCCAGCTGTCGACCCACTTGACAGTAGTTCGACAATTCTTGACCCAGAAGTGGTTGGCGAAGAGCATTATCAGGTTGCGCGCGAAGCGCAGCGCGTCTTGCAGCAGTACAAAGAGCTGCAAGATATCATCGCAATCTTGGGTATGGAAGAGTTGAGTGATGATCAGAAGCAGACAGTGGCACGAGCACGCCGTCTGCAGCGGTTCTTGGCACAGCCATTCTTCGTCGCAACACAGTTTACCGGCAACGAGGGTGCCTACATCAAGGTGGCCGATACGGTGAAAGATGTCAAAGGTATCTTGGCTGGCAAGTACGATGATAAGCCGGAAAACTGGTTCTATATGGCGCCAGGGCCGCTAAGTGAGAAAAAAGATTAGTTGCTTTTTATTACAAAAAGTGCTATAATATAATCATGGAGGCGTCGCGAGAAATCGCGGCGTTTCTTGTTCATCGACGACTAGGGAAAGGAGGCTGGCAATGCCGAGCATCTTCGATAACGATCCGCTCTACCGCAAGGTGGGGCTGGAAGCGGATAACGCCATTGACAAGAAGGTCTGGCGGGACGACTGGTGGGAGCTCCCCACCGTTCTGGCACTGGCGTGCCTGGACGCGTGGATCCTGCTGGGCGGGTGGCGAGGTGTTGGGCTGATCCTGCTCATCTCGGTGTATGTCACTTTTCTGCTCTTCGAACAGATGAAGCCTGGAAAGGTGGCCAACATCGTCGTGGCGGTTGCCACGGTTCTAGTGTTGCTGGGTGTTGGCCTGTACGTCCACCTCGCCTGGCAAACCTTGTGACCTCCCGAACACTCGTCGACATATAGTGGAGGGTAGCTCCGTGCTACCCTCCACGCTCACCTCATATACCCCTCGCCTAATGGCGAGTTTTTTGCTATAGTAAGAGCATATGAAATTCGAGCTTATTAGCCTTGCAGGCAGCAAGGTCAACGAATCGGTATATGAAGTTATTGTCCCTACGATTGATGGTGAGATCGCTATTTTTCCAGATCACGAGGCACTGGTGAGTGTAGCAAAGCCAGGAGTAATTAGTGTCCGTCGTGATAAGCACCATAGCGACGAGCAGCTAGAGTACTATGCTATTAGTGGTGGAGTAATCGAAATTGCGAACAATAAGGTTCGCGTGTTGGTTGATGACGCCGAGAGTGGCGAAGAAATTGTTGAATCAGAAAGTAGAGCCGCACTTGAGCGCGCAATGAAACTACGCGATCAGGCAACGAATCAAGTAGAACTAGAAAAAGCACACCAGCTCGTCGATCGTCATGCGGTTCGTCTAAAGGTCGCGGATCTGCACCGTCGCAAACGACGAATGTAAACCAAAGGAGTGAATTATTATCGTATGGACGAGAAGGGCTTACGTATGTCTTGGGAAAAGGATGCTATGCGCAGTAGCGAGGTTGTTGTTGTCGCAAAGAATGGAATGGGCTATGGCGAGGGTGCAATTAGTACCACAGATCAGTTGAAAACAGGTGAACTCACCGAACAGGCGCTTGCTGTGGCTATAGAAATCGTGCAAGAACGACCTGAGGTATTTTGTGATGTCGATGCAGATGCCAATGATGATGGGTGTGGTGACGGTCGGCCAGCGGCAAAAGTGTTTCGTTACTTGAAGCGCCACGGCGAAACGATTGTTGAGGAATACAAAAAATCTCGTCGGCGGGCAAAGATATTCGGCGGAGGGCTACCAGTGGCATCGAGTATGTGGCGTGTTATTCAAGGTCTTCCCTCGGCCACAGAAAGTGTACTTCAGGATAGGATTGCAATGGCAGATGATCTGACGAGCCTTGGCATTGCTTTTGGCGCACACAATGACAATCATGCGCAGGGCGATGCCTGTGGTTGTGGTGCGATTGATAATTATCCTAAAGTTACGGCAAACGCAGCAAAGTATCGCGAAGAAATCACCCAAACACTGCGCGTGCTCTACGGTGATTCTTTTGACGAAAACGAAGTCGCAATCAATGAAGTATTTGACTTTTATGAAGCGCTGAAGCCAGTAGCACCGTCGTATTTTCGTGATGCAGGCGGTAGGCAAACGATGGATATTATTCAAGACCATGGTGCAGTCATAAAAATGCTCGTCGATGCTCATGAAGAAGATTTGATTGTTGCAAATGATATTGATGGTACAACGTTTGATCAGCGCGCATTCGACGCACTTATGCAAGAAAAGCTCGGCGAGGACGCACCGGAAGTGCAGGTATTTGCTGTGGATACATGGCGTGGGCGTATGTATGCCGATGCAATGGTCAAACTCGCAGCCGAAAAACTCCCCCATGCAGACGCCGATGTTGTTCGCAAAAAAGCCTATGCTGATTTTTTGATTCGCAGCACTTTGGCGGTTGCCGCTACCCTGACTCGTGGTGATTTGCCAGTTTTTGGCCGGCTTTACAGCGATAAATCACACGTCGGGCTAGAGTAGGTTGCGAACTTCGTCGGTAGTTTTGCAATGCATGAGTTTATCGCGCAGATCACTTGCACCATCAAAATCGCGAATATATATTTTGAAAAATCGTTTTAGTGTTTCGAATGGTCTACCGGTAACCGCTGCATACTGGTCATAATAGTCAAGTTGTGTGTGGAGCAGTTGTATAAGCTCGTGCCTAGATGGTTTTTTGCCGTTGCTAAATGCGTAAGGATTGCTAAAAATACCGCGGCCAATCATGACACCATCAACCCTATGTTGCTTAAAAAACTCCATGCCATGTTCGCGGTCGCGCACATCACCATTAATGACAATGAGCGTATTGGGCGCTAATTGATTACGAAGTGCGATGATGTCAGGAATAAGTTCGGTATGTGCGGGTACTTTACTCATTTCTTTTTTAGTGCGTAGGTGGATGGTGAGTACCGCGATATCTTGCTGTAAGAGTGTACTAAGCCAGCCTTTCCATTCGTCGATAAAGCTATAGCCCAATCGCGTTTTAACGCTCACCGGTAGGCTGCTTTCTTTAGCAGCGGCTATCATCGCACTCGCAAGCTCAGGAGTACGAATCATCGCCGCACCACCACCGCCCTTTATGGCAGACTGATCGGGGCAACCCATATTGAGGTCGATTCCATCGTATCCCAGGTCACGGCAATGCTTGCTGAGTGCGGCCATAGCCTGTGGATCACTTCCCCATAGCTGCGCAACAATTGGGCTTTCATCATCAGTTTTGACCAGTCGCCCGCCAATCGCTTTGTTACCGGCCCGGTACCAGCCGGTTGCATTGGTGAACTCCGTAAAGTATACGTCTGGTCGTGCGGCTTGGGATACGACATGGCGAAACACAACGTCAGTAACCGCCTCCATAGGGGCGAGGACGAAGAATGGTTGCGGAAGGTTGTGCCAAAATGTTTTCATCACAGTATATTATCTCACAGATAGTAATAACCCGGGCATAGAGCCCGGGTGGGTGCACGACGATTGTCGCGCGGGTAGTTGGAGTGGGGACCGGTATTGAACCAGGCTCTCTCGCTTTGCAAGCGAGCGACTTCCTTCATCCACCCCCACAGGTGGGGGCACCTCAGTGAGGTACTCGTGCAGCGGAGGAGATTCGAACTCCTGGCCTTCTGGTGGGTACACCAGATGCTCTTCCATGGCTGAGCTACCGCCGCTGGACGGTCCTCCCTTGCTCTCACAAGGAGGGACCGCAGGTACTACCCTACCATGCCCGCGCGAGTAGCGCAAGCATGAGCATGGTCAGTGCTTCTTGCCGCAGGCGTGGCAGTTCCAGCCACCCATGCGCTTGGCCCAGTACAGGTTGATCCAGTTGGTTGCGCCGCACTTGCTGCAAGTTGCCTTCGTGGTGTACTGCCCCTGCGAGGAGCTCTTGGTGTCGGCCGCCACGGCCATCACCACCTTTCGAGGTACGGTGTAACGGAAGTGTTACATATATTTTATAGCACTATTAGTTGGTATTGTCAATCAACCATTGTTCGAAGGCTAGCACACCTTTGTACGATGAATCATACGCTGATGTATCTGGGAAGTCGAGCGTAATAATTCGCTGCCAAATGGCTTCAATGAGCAAGGTAAAGCGATGCAAATCGTCGGGAGTACTTGTGAGCTCAAGCGCATGAATGGCGCCACGAATGTCTGGTTCGACAAACTGTAACACGCCCCTATTGTAGCTATAGCGGCGGTAATCGCGGGCGTTTTGAATAAGGAGTTGATAAAACATAAGCTGCTGCTTATATTTGTGCAGTTTAAGCTTTTCGTAGTCCGTTTTACCCTGCCAGCTACTGCTTGGCTTACCTGTCTTGTAGTCGGTGACCGTGATAACATTTTCATTCGTGTCAATCAGATCAAGCGAACCGGTGAGCCGTGCTTTGCCAATGATTACACCTTGGTTTGCGAAGCTGCGCTCGGTCTGTTGTGTAGCTGAGAAGGTGGCGTAACGGGCATTTAAGAATGCGTTGAGGCTATCAGCACCCTTCTTGCTATACGTGTTAAAATCTTCTTCACGTAGGTGCTGGTTGGCAAGTTCACGGTTAAAGTCACCAACTATGTCCTCAATCGGGCGTTTTTCGCCGGTGGCACGAATATGATTATGTGCCCGTTGAAGCGTGGTATGTACAGCTGTACCATAGCTGGCGTTGGCGCTCTTAGCCTGTGGAAAGTGAAGTAAATTGTTCATAAGGAAGGCGGTTGGTCCGCCTCGAGTAACGTCGATAAAGTTATTGAGGTGAGTAATAGAAAGCTTGTAGGTTTCAAGCTGCGGCTCAAGAAGTTGCTTCATGGTGGTGCTTGGAATATGCGTGAGGGCTTGGTGCCACGCTAGCTGCGCTTGCTCAGTAAGATCACTAAGCTGGGTGTGGACTTTTTCGCTTATGGCAGTGAGTTCGGTGCCAGTGAGAAAACTTGCCGGTAGTGTGTCTTTGCCACTATCGTCTGCGGTTGCATAGCTAATAATAAGTTCTTTTTTAGCTCGGGTCATCGCAACGTAGAAAAGCCGTAGACGTTCGGCATAGGTGTTGCCAATAGGACTAATTTGAAGGTTTTCTGGGTAGGTGATAAGCCGGCTTCGGCTACGTACGCGCTCGCCCCACTTACTATCGACTGCTCCGACAATGTAAACCGTAGGATATTCTAAGCCTTTAGACTTATGGGCGGTCATAACGGTAATCGCGCCCTCTAGCTGGTCACTCTGCCGACGTATACTCGTCATGGTACTTCCAATCGCACGGTGTGTTTCGACGAATGCTAGGTAGTCTGCAAGTAGCAGCGTTGAAGTCGGCTTGTATTCACGCAGCTTCATGCGAATGGTGCGAAGTGCATCGAGGGTCACTAAATACGTATCGGGTGTACGTGCAAGGACATTAGCTCCAAAGTAATGCTCATAAAACGGTGATTGGTACGCCTGTACTTCCTCGCCAACTGCGGCTGGTGAACCGGTAATTTCGTCGATACACTGCTCAAGTGGCAGGTGGGCAGACTTTTGTGCTAATGCAAGCAGCCAGCTATGAAGCGGCACGAAATCTGGAGTAGTTGCCATGACCTCAAGCCATGTGAGGTGGTTGCGGTAGCTTGCAAGGCTTGCTCGCCAAACAGATTCAGGTGTAAACCCAAAGGCAGGGTGTGCAAGCAGCTGTGGCAGCAATGCATCGGCTTCATCGAGGCGCCCATCGTGGATAGCAAGGACGATAGAGGCGGTAAGATCAATTGAACGGATTACTTCGCTATCGAGAACATTGTCGCGACGCTCATAGTTGACACTAATATTGTGCTGGTAAAGGTACGGTAAGAGCTCAATAAGCTCGCTATGCTGCCGGGCAATAACGGCAATAGAACTTGGAGCCGTGCCGTTACTAATCTTTTGAGCAATATCATTTGCAAGCCAGGCACGCTCATCCGTACTTGTGCCAAACTCATGAAGCTCAGGTGCGCTAGCGGTGGCTACATGAGTTTTTAGCGCTTTAGACAGGTTTGACAGCGTTGCTTCGAGCCGGTTATTGCTTTGCGTAATAACGCTTCGTGCAGTATCAATGATTGCCTGGGTTGAGCGGTAGTTGTCGGTAAGTACGAGGGGCTCAGGACGACCGTACTGATCGAGGAACCGATGAATGTTGTTGACGTCAGCACCTTGAAAACTATAGATTGCCTGATCATCATCACCGACCGCCATAACGTTTGGTTTGCCCTCGTTTGCAGGGTTGTTCGTCAGTGAAAAAAGAATGCGAAGCTGCGCTAAGTTGGTGTCCTGGAACTCGTCAACCATAATATACTGGTATTTTTCTTGCAGGTTGTAGCGTAAATCAGGTTGAGTTTCCATGCCATGGACAACGTTGAGAATCATGTCATCATAGTCATACAGCCCTGCCTGCTCCATGCGCGACAAGTAGGCAAAGTAAATGTGGCACATAGCGCGAAGCTTCTGGTGCCGCTTGCGGTCTTTAAAAACGAACACGCCATCTTCGTTTTTTTCGAGCCATTCGTTGCGCCAGGCTGTGATTGGCGTAGTTTTGTTGCTCGCAACAGCTGCATCAAACATGCGTGCCATACTGAGCGACAGCACATTTGCGAGCGGAGTAATAGCCAAAGGAAGTGTTCGCCGGGGTGTATTCGCCACGCGCTGCGCCAGGGGGGCGAGCAGTGACAGCATGCTCGATGAGATTTTGTTTGCAAAAATAGCAGAAAGCTCCCCTTCAATTTCATCAAGCGTACGCTCATTCTCGGCAATGATAGCGAGTAGCTCATCGCTCGTCAGGCCGGCTTGCTTGAGCTCGCTAATGGTTTTTACGGCATCCGCTAGGTGTGTATACTCACCATTATTCTTGCTCGCGAGGGGGTTGGTATAGTCAAGTTCGTCAAAAATGCCCGATAGTATCTCGTAGCTCGTGAGCTCATCGGCAGGCTTGTAGGTAGCTCCGTGGTAAAAATACTGGTTGTTCTGGTTGATGATCTCGGTACCAAAGCTATGGAAGGTATGGATAGCAACTTTGTAGGCATCTGGCCCGATGATTTCTGCTAGCCGCGAGCGCATGGCGCTGGCGCCGCTATCGGTGAACGTGAGGCAAAGAATACTTTCAGGAAGTGTATCGGTGGTGCGCAATATGTTCGCTGCGCGCATACTTAGCAACTCAGTTTTGCCGGTGCCTGGCCCTGCAATCACCAAAAGCGGCCCATCAATAGTGTCTACTGCTTGCTGCTGCGTTTTATTCAATTTTTTGTAGCGTTGTTCAAAACTAGTCACTCATCTATTGTACCCCAGTGTAAGCATCGAAAATGTGGTATAATTTACCCTATGAGTACTGGTGACATATATGATGACTTTGCGCTTGAGCAATCATGCAAGGAGCATTTTGGTGTTGCTACTGATATCGACAAAGTAATTATGCGCAGCGCGCCTGTAGGCAAATCTGCCCGTGCAACAGTGTTCTTGACGAAGAAGAAGCAGCTTTACTGCTACATTGATGGGCCCACTAAACTTGTGTTGGGTGATGTAATGAAAATCGCTGGACGAGTGGGCATAAAAGCCGAAATGTACTTCCCGCCCAAGGGTAGGCCGCACTATTTTGATGAAATCGGTCGCGAAAAGTTTCGCACGGTGTTTCCTGGCCGCAAAGATGTCCATGAGAGCGACATTGTATTCTATCGTACCCTAGCGCCATACACACCCGCGCTCATTGCCGTAAGCGAGGTAAGGGACGGCACACTTTGCCAAGCGGACAGTGATTCGCGCAGCGGCTGGCGCCCACATGTCAAATTTGCTTACAGGCGGATAAAGACCAGCTAATTCACATAGTTACTATTATGGCCAATATAGCTTCTATCCTGTTATACGGTTGGCTTGTTTAAATACGGATAAATTAGTTCTCGAAGATGCACTGGCCTATTGTCCTGGAACGTATTTCTTCTCCAGTACTATATATGACTAGTCGCTTGCCAGAATCCCCTTGGTATATATGCCACTTTTTATCCACCTCCCCATAGTAACCTAGCACGAAACTATTGCCTGTGGGAGGTAAGTATGAATAGCGGAAAATAGTTATAGATGGATCGCAGTTAAGTAAAGGTGAGGTTGTACCTACAGCTAGGTTTATACCTTGTAATGGTGTGCCCCCGCTGTTTTCTTGCTGACCCCAAAAAAAGTAAGCATTTGTTGAAGGTGAGCTTATGTAAGACGATAGCGGTGTTGATTTGGTATTGTTTAACGTACTCTGTTCAAGCTGTAATGCTGACTGGATTGAGGTCTTGTTTGTATTTGAATAAAAAGCTATATCTCCGGGCGGTTCGATAGCTGCATTAATTCGACAACTAGTAATTGCAGTACCCCATGAACATCCAGTGGGATACATACCGTTATTCTGATAGTATTTTTCGAAGCCACTAGTTAGTACAAGCATATCTGCCTGGCGAGACTTATCACGAGCCTGCAGCTGTACCTGATTATTAGCAACTACCGTAATTAATGCGAGAACTGATACAACAGCCAAAACGATTGATATCTCTACAATGGTAAAGCCTTTTTGGTACCAGCATTTCATGTGGTAATTATAGCATAGTGGTTATGCTTTTTTGTCGAGAATAATCAAATGCTCAATATGCGGGGTTCGCGGAAAAAAATTATACCCGCGGTGGTGTCGTATGCCATATTTTTCGGCAAGCATTGCGACGTCGCGAGCCTGCGTAACTGGGTTGCAGCTGAGGTAAATGATTCGTTCTGGTAATGCCTCGAGTAGTTTTTTAACGACATTGGTGTGCAAGCCAGCACGAGGCGGGTCCACAATGATGCACGCCTCACCCGAAATGTAGTCCAGCGCTTTTTCGCTTGCAGCCAACACTGCAGTTGCTTTATGTTCACGCTCAAGGTTGTGTATGTTCGCGCGCATTTCGCGTACGGCGTCTTCATTGATCTCTACAAGAGTCACATTGCTACCTCCAATTGTGAGCCCAATACTTCCCACGCCGCTGTATAGGTCGACGACAGGTTTGTCTTCTACCCATTCTCGCATGTCTAACAGCGCATGCTCATACACAGGCAGGTTTACCTGGAAAAACCCTTCAGTGGCATAGCGAAATGGAGTGCCGAGTACTGTGTCGGTGAGGATTGTTGTGCCAAAGCTTGCCAGTCGCTTAGTGATACGGCTTGCAGGGCTTTTGGGGTCGCTGTAAATAACTTCTCCGCCCAGTGCCGGCAATGCTAAGGCCTCGTCAGCAGCAAGGAACGATTGCTCGGTCTTTGTATAGAGTTGCCACACACACTCCCCTGCCTGATTGCAGCGGATAAGTAGTGTTTTAAGCTCACGTGCTTCAACCCCTTTACGCTGGAGTAGGTCGCGTAGCGAACGCGCAAGGCGCATCATTGGTTCGGGTAGTAGGCTACACTGGTCTACGGTTATCTTGCCCTTACTCCCACGGCGAAAGAATGCAAGATTAAGGGTAGTATTGCCCGTTGTATGGTCAGTTTCTCCAAACCAGCTGAACTCGACTTTGTTGCGGTAGCCGACAGTATTACCGTCGGTATAGACGTCAATGGCATTAGGCAAAACGATATTGTGAAGCTCGAAGGCTTCCTCGATGAGCGCGGCTTTGTAGTGCTGCTCGGCGGCTAGTGTCATCATTTGCCATGGGCTTGTACTAAGGTACGAGTTAGGATCAACGGGTGAAGCCCGCTCTTTACTCGCTTCTAGAATAGTTGCTGCTATACCCTCTACAAAGTGAGCCTTCTTTTTGGTCACCTGAAAATCGACAGTTTCACCTGGCAGTGCATTCCATACGAATGCTTTTTGGCCGGTTTCAAGCGTACCAAGGGCTTGCCCACCCCCAACAATGGTATCGAGTGTTACGCGAAGAATAGGATAGGACTTTTTTACCATTCATCTATTTTAACGCGGAATGAGAGAGTAGAACAAGACGAGGGATGCTCCAAGCATCAACAAGAACGCTGCGATAACGCCAACATTGCTCCACCGAGTGTTCTTGTAGTGTCCCATGACATCTGGATTATTACCGACGCGGTAAATCATCCACAGCAGCGGTACGCTTGCAACGGCGTTAAAGACCGCGGTAAAAATAAGTGCTTGAATGGGGTCGATATGCAGAAAGTTGATAGTGAGCCCTGCAAGGGTTGCCAGCGCGATAATACCATAAAAGCCATGGGCCTTCTTGAACTTGCGGTATAGTCCCTCTTTGATGCCGAGCGCTTCACTAATTGCATAGCTTGATGAACCAGCGAGTACTGGTACAGCTAATAGCCCAATGCCAATGATGCCAACCGAGAATAAGAGTTTAGCAATTAGTCCTGCATGCGGAAACCCTTGCACAAGTGGCTCTAGTGCTGCGGCGGCATCGTTGGCGTTTTCGATTTGCGTAATGCCATGGGCGTGCAATGTTGAGGCACAGGCGATGACAATAAACCATGCAGATATACTTGCTAGGCTCATACCAGCGATATTGTCCAGGCGAATTTTGCGAATAAACGCTTTTGAAATACGTGGGATACCGGTGCCCGATGATGTTTTGATGCGGTGCTCTTCCACCTCGTCTTCTACCACTTCGCTTGTGTTCCAGAAGAACAAGTAAGGGCTAATGGTCGTACCAAGAATACCGACAATAATGTAAATCGTTTCTTTGTTTATTGTGACGTTTGGGACAAAGGTGCGTGTGAGCACTTCTGTCCAAGGTTGGCCAACAATAAATGCCGTCACAGGATACGCAAACAATACAATGGCGAGCCACTTGAGAATTTTTACGTAGGTACGGTATGGTACAAATATTTGTAGGAGCACACACAGAAGCGCAAAAAAGATAGCCAGTCCAATGTATGATGCTTCAGGGAACAACAACTGTGTCGTGGCTGCCATAGCGGCCAAGTCGCTACCGATGTTTACGGTATTGGCGACAACAACAAGGATAACCGCTGAGTAGAGAACCTTTTTGCTATAGTGCTTTTTAAGGACTGTTGCCAGGCCATCACCGGTAACCGCACCAATACGAGCGCAGCTTTCTTGAACTGCCAATAGGAGTGGAAACATAATGGGAAAAAGCCACAGCAACCCATAGCCGTACACGGCACCTGCTTGTGAATAGGTTGCGATTCCGCTCGGGTCATCGTCGGCTGCTCCAGTTACAACCCCGGGTCCGAGCACTCGTATGGACCGACCAAACTTGCCGTAGCGCTTGCTTGCTTTTGCTAAGTTGGCTTCATGCTGCTGCGCAAGCTTATCTGATTTGTGGTTGCCTACGAGGTCATGGATCCAGGAGTATAAGTTGGCCATAGCGTGTTCCGTTTATGATAGTTGGTATTTATTGTACCTGCTTCATGACATTGCGTACATGTTTTGCAATTTCGAGTGATTCATTGGTTGGTATAACAAAAATTGGACGTGACTTAGCAGCTTGGTTGATAGCCGTTAGCTTTTGAGGCGTAGTGCATTGCTCATTCAGGTTGCCATCAAGGATAAAATCGTGAAATTCGAGGTGGGCAACAATTCGTTTGCGCAAGACAGCACTTCGCTCCCCTACTGTACCGGTGAACACGAGTAAGTCGCAGCCATTTAAGGCTGCCATCATGCTGCCAATCGCTTTGTGGTAGGAGTGAACAAGGGTTGTTAACGCAAGGTGTGCCATGTGGTCGCCATCAGTCTCTCTATCTAGGAGCTCTCGGATATCATTGCTGCCAGCAAGACCCATCAGGCCGCCTTTGGTATGCAAATAATCTTCAAGCTGCTCGTCATCCATCGAAAGTTCGCGTTTAAGGGCGCGGATGGCACCGGCATCGATCGAGCCGCTACGTGTTGCCATCACTACACCTTCGAGCGGCGTATAGCCCATTGTTGTGTCGATGCTCCTGCCGTGGTAGACGCCAGTGACTGACGAGCCACTGCCAAGGTGGCATATGATGACCTTTGGCGGCAGTTTGCCTGCGCCCCAAAGCATATCGACGCTAGCGGAGACTGAGAGCCCATGATAACCAAAGCGCTTAATATCTAAACGATCGCTATCATGGATATCAATACCGTAGTTCCAAGCGTAATTTGGTTTTGTCGCATGAAAAGCGCTGTCACTCACCCCCACTATAGTCATTTGCGAGAACTGTTCTTTTAAGTGGCGCAGCTCGGTAAGTGTCGCATCAATATGAATGGGCGCAAAGTCGTAGAGTGCTTGTAGTTTGTCTACTACCTCATCGGTGATGATATGATCTTGCATAAAATAGCTACTGGGCGCCACAATACGCAGGCCAACGCTACTGATTGTTTCAGACTCGCCAAGCACGCCGGCGCTTTTAAATAGTCGTTCGACGTGCGACGCAGATTCAGAGAGTTTTTCAAAATCAAGTTGAATCTGGTGTGATTCGTCTGGGCTGTGCAGTGTGCAAACTAGTGCATCATCTACAATTTCAAAGTGCAGCTGAGCTTTTAGTGCTAGATCAGCGTCATATAGCGCATATTTGCGGCTAGAGCTTCCGGGGTTTGCAACAAGAATCATGCCCGCCATAGTTACCTAGTTGGTTTGACCGTGCCATTCCTCTTCTTTAACGCGCTCCATATTGCGTGCAGCTGGCCATACCCAGGCATCAAGCTCTGGCAAATCGATGCCATTTTTCTTGATATATTCGGTGTTTGCATCGATTTTCGCACGGTACTTTGCGGCAAGGTGCTCTGCTTCTTCAAACGGTATCACACCATCGTGACCAAGCTGCTTAAATGCGGCGATTGCAAGGTCATAACGACTGGTTTCATTGCGCACGTGCATATCAAACGGTGTGGTTGTGCTTCCGATTTCTTTGTAGCCGCGCACATCAAAACGCGTACTATCGACTGCGTAGTTGAAAAGAACGCTATTAACTGTTTGCGGGTAACCATGGAAGTTAAATATGACAGGTTTATTTGCAGTAAAGATGTAATCGAAAAACTTTTGATCGGCAGTATTGTTGAGTGTACCAAAGCCCATAGTGGTGAGCGACGATACATTGACGCAGCGCAGCTTCACTTCTGGGCGCTCGGTTTTAATAATGTCAATGGCAGCCATTGTCTCTTTGGTTGGGTAATCACCACAAGCAGCCATAATGAGGTCTGGGTTTTCTTGGCTTGCGAAATCCCAAATCATTAAACCATCCTCTACTTGTTTGCGGGCCAGGTCTGCACTCAACCACCGAGGTTCAACGGTTTTACCAGCCACAATAGCATTAATTTGTCGTACACTGGTGAGCATTTTTTCAAGGCACACGAGCGTTGTATTGCCGTCGCTCGGGAAGAACACATCGCTGAAGTTGCTTTGTCGACGGAGTAAATCGTCGATAAAGCCTGGGTTTTGGTGGCTGAAGCCGTTGTGGTCCTGGCGCCATCCACTACTCGTGAGGATGTAGTTGATACTTGGAATGGTTCCGCGCCAGGCGACACCACGACTTTGCGTAAGGAATTTGGCATATTGGTCAACCATACTACTCACCACTTGCAAAAAGGCCTCATAGCTGGCGAACATGGCGTGGCGCCCAGTAAGTACATAGCCTTGCATCAGGCCTTGCATGTTGTGCTCCGAAAGCATTTCCATCACTCGTCCATCTTGGCTGAGGTCTTTATCCCAGCTCATAATTGGCCATTGCCAACTACGGCTGGTTGCCTTGAACACGTCGTCAAGCTTGTTGCTGTAGGTTTCGTCTGGGCTCATGAAACGGAAGTTCTTGGTATCCGCATTGCGACGGAAGACTTCTTCTAAGTACAGCCCAGTGCGACGCATCGAGCTTGATCCAATCGTACCAGGTACAACGGCATCTTCAGCGAACTGCTCAACACTTGGTAGGTTGAGCGGTTTGTATACGGCGCTTCCACCATGAGCATGCTTGCTGCGGCCCAATCGCTTTTCAGGATTTTCCGGAATAATATCTTGTACAAAACTGCCAAACCCATTGGCTTCTGAATAAAGTTCGTCGAACTTATAACTACCTAGCCACTCGTTGAGTAGCTTCAGTTGTGCCTCATCTGTTTTAGCTTCATTAAGCACTACCTGGTGAGCAAGGCAGTTGCCCTCAATTTTGTCACCGTTTGGCAACTCTTTGACGCCCGTCCAACCCTTGAGTGTGCGCATAATAATCATTGGCATGCGTGGGCTAACCGTATCGGTGCTCTCACGAATTTCTTGAATCAGGCTATGTGCCCAATCAAGTGCATCGGCCATTAAATCATGCGGATTGTCACCACCTTTCGTTGTATCAACAATTCGCGGCTCGTAGCCGTAGCCGCTGAAGAGGGTCATAAGCTCGTAATTGCTCATGCGTCCAAAAATCGTTGGCTGGCTAATCTTGTACCCGTTGAGGTGGAGGATTGGCAGTACCACTCCATCTTTGCGCGGGTTGACAAGCTTATTGAGGTGCCATGCACCAGCGGTTGGGCCAGTTTCGGCTTCGCCGTCACCAACTAAGCACGCTACCATAAGGTCAGGATTGTCGAGGACTGCTCCATAGCTGGTGCTGAGCGCGTAGCCAAGTTCCCCTCCTTCCAGAATTACTCCGGGTGTTTCAGGGTTAGAGTGGCTCGGGTAGCCGTAGGGCCAACTAAATTCGCGACAGAGTCGGCGAATACCATCCAAATTAACTTGCAGGCTTGGATCAACGTGAGACAACGTACCCTCCAGGAACAAGTTGGCTTGCAAGGCCGGGAAACCATGGCCAGGGCCAAGTACAAACATCATGTCTTGGTCATACTTTTTAGCAAAGCGGCTCAAGTGCGCGTAGGCGAAGTTGATGCCTGGGCCACTTCCCCAGTGGCCAAGTAAGCGGCTTTTTACGTCATCAAACGTCACCGGTCGCTTCATCAGGTGGTTATCTGCTAAAAAGATTTGTGCGGCAGTCAAATAATTGACAGCACGCAGGTACTGGCCCATAGAGTGTTTTTCATTATTATTCATACTAAGGTTTAGTATACAGGATAACGCTTGTGCATAAAATACTTTACTAGATACCTACTAATATTCTGTACAATTTTTGTGATAATAAAGCGTATAATAGAGGCAGCATATATATTTGAGGCAAGCAAGGAGGTTACAAAAAACCATGGCAAGCATCAAAGACATTGAAGGTATCAGCGAGGCCTATGCTGATACGCTGCGCGCCGCAGGTGTGCGCACGACAGAGCAACTGATTGAGGCGGGTTCAACATCAACTGCCCGAATGCGGTTGGCGGATGAAACGCACTTAACTGATGAAATGATAAAACGATGGGTCCATATGGCCGATCTTTTTCGTATAGATGGGATTGGCGGTGAATATGCGGAACTTTTGTGCAGCGCTGGCGTGTGTACCGTGCCAAAACTTGCCTACAGAAGTGCGGAAAGTCTTTACGCTGAGCTTGTTGAGTATAATAATGCCAATCGCCTTGTGCGCCGTGTTCCGAGCGTCAATGAGCTCGAAACATTTATCGTACAGGCAAAGAAGCTGCCAAAAGTAATTCACCACTAGGAGGAATATGGACGTACAAGCTGCAATAAACGACATTATTAAGGGTAATGTAGCGACAAAAATCGGTAACGCTACGGGGACTGATCAATCAACAGTCGAGAAAGTTGTTGTGGCTGGGTTGCCAATCATTTTGGGGCAAATGGGCAACAACACAGCTAGCGCAGACGGCGCTGCAAGCCTTGATGCAGCGGTAGAGAAAGACCACACAGGGGGCTCACTGCTAGAAAGCTTAACCAGTTTGTTTACGGGTGGCGATAGCAGTAGTGATGGCAGTAAAATCCTCGACCACGTATTTGGCAACAAAACCTCAGCGGTTGCTGAACAAGTGGCAACCAAAACGGGAGTAGACACCGCGACAGTTGTCAAAATATTGACCTTTCTTGCACCACTCGTTATGGCCTATTTGGGCAAAAAGAAAGCCGACGGTGGCCTTGATGCGGGCGGTTTGTCTGATTTATTAAAAAAGCATAAAACGAACGACGGCAGTCCGCTGACGCAGCTTGCGACTGAGATGCTTGATAAAAACAAAGATGGTTCGATAGTCGATGATCTGATTGGTGGGCTATTCAAGAAGCGCTAGTCATAACCCACCGTACTACCTATGGTATAGGCACACATTAGGTTCCCATTAGTCATAGTATTCGTTGCTATCCGTGCGTATCCACCGATATCACTTGGGCATGTGCCAGCGCCTTTGGTGAGAGTTAAGTCAAGGCGAGCCACGTTGCCAGCACCGATGTAATAGTAGAGTCCCCTATACCACAATGTTGATGAATTGCTTGCCAATGTCATTGCAGGAGTGGGGTTACTCGTAATGTAGGGTGCCATCGCAGTGTAAAACGTTGCCTCAACACGTACGCCTACGCTGGCATTATCTTGGCGACACTGGCCGACCTCCGTTCCCTGTGTAGCGCTGCTATTTATGCCCCACTTGTAGTTATCGCCCAAGCAACTGGCAATAGATGGGTAGCCGCCATTGCGAGCTTGATAGGTTTTGAGCGCCTTCGCCCATTGAGCAGCAGCATTAATAGTTTGGGCATTACGTGCCCTGTCGGTAGCGCCATTGAAGCTTACAAACGACACGATTGCAAGCAGCGCGACAATCACAATAACGACCAAAAGTTCAATAATGGTAAATCCGCTTGTGCTTTTTTTCATGGTTGTAGTATACACTGCTTTAGCTATGGCGAACAGTGTATCGCAAACGAAGGGCCTTATATTGACAATAATAAATAAAAGTGCTATAATTTAAATTATGTGAGCACTATTCAGAAGTGCTCCCGCACAGAGAGGCTCGAAGCCATGGCTTCGTTCGACAAGACGTTCACACGACACCTGGGTGTGATGGCGGCTTACCCGCTGCTGTTCATCGTCGCCTGCCTGGTGGGCTGGTGGCAGTGGACGGCCCACGCGGCTGAGCAGTACGCCTGGGCATGGGGTGTCGGCAGCGGCATCGTGGTCCTCATCGTGGGCGGCGCGCTGCTGTTCTGGCTGGCGCTGGCCAACCTGGCCGGTGGCGCCAAGAGCATGCTGCGAGGTGATGACATCACCACGTTGCCGCATCGCCGGCGCTTCCCCAACCCTCCGAATGACCTCTGACCAACACCCCCGTCACCACGGACGGCGCCCGCCCCTCAGCGATATGAGGGGCACATTTATATCTACCACTACTTATACTATTCGCACCCATAGAAAATACCCGCTACGACGGCGGGTATTTTCTATGGCTGGACATAAGGGACGATTATAGAACTTTGATCGGACTAGATAACCTAGGCATTGTCGAAATAGAAGACGGAGACGAGGATGTGGAGAATAGCGATGTTTAAGCGACTATTCTCCAATAGCATTGATACAACCGCGCTTTGCAGTTCACGACTATTTGATAACGAAACATTCTACAAAGCATTCATAAAAGATCTTGGGCGTGCGAGCCACGGCATTTATATTGAGAGTCCGTTCATGACAACAAAGCGAATGGATATGCTTTTGCCCATATTGAGGCGAGCATGCCAAAGAGGTCTTCAGATTACAGTGAACACGCGACCTCCAAGTGAACATGAGGGCAAATATATCGATCAGGCATACAAAGCCGTGCAGGATATGCAAAGTATCGGAATAATAGTGCTGTATACCGTTAAGCACCATCGAAAGATTGCTATCATCGACGATGAGATTATATGGGAAGGCAGCTTGAATATATTATCTCAAAGTGACAGTTGCGAATTAATGCGCAGATCGGTCTCGAGCTCACTTGTACGCCAAATGAAACAGTATATTAAATGTACAGATTAGCTAGATGCATAGATGGTATGGTTATAGAACTGATTTCTGTAACGTTTCGAAGGTACTTATCTCTGCTTTGTACTCTTTCTGTGAAATCTCGCGCAGCTTAACCAACTCACCAAAACCTATTTTTGCACCTTCAAGTTTCACTAGATCAGTAGCTTTTTTATGATGCTCTATGAGCAGGGTGAGGAATGTTGTGTCTACACTTTCGCCGCTCGATAATCGATATTTCCCAACATCAAGATGCGGTAACATGCCGGAAAACGTCGGGTAACCATTGCAACCACCTGTTTCGGGAAAATCGGTAATGTTCAAGTAGCTTTCATTCCATGATGTGAGTAGGGTTGCGTAAACGTTTGCTCTTTCTGTTTCCTGAGAACTTACTTGCTCGGCTATTTGTCGTATTTCTGGCTTGGTTGCATCAGTTTTTGCCTTGTCGGCAATCATGGCACCTAGCTGATGGTGGATTAATTTTTTTTGGGCATAATCAACGTCGCTAAAATCATGGGTTTTAGGGTCTCTAGGCTCAGCTACTTTCGTCTCTGTCTTGCTGGCTGCAACTTTGGCAGGTGTTTGGTTGTTGCTGATGAGATCCTGAATAGTAGGGGTAAGAAAAGCAGCTCCAGTAATTATGACGAGTAGAGCACCGCCCACCAGCACCTTGTGCATTTGCTTTTAGTAGCCCCACTTTTGTTGCCAACTCTTCATGTCAGCAATTTCTTTTTCTTGAGCAGTGATGATTGCTGCTGCGAGGTCTTTGACCTCTTGATGTTTCGCGTTTGTATCTGCATACTTCGACATATCAACAGCTTGCTGATGATGCAGAATCATCTGTTTCAAAAACTCTTTATCATACGCTTCGCCGCTCAAACCGCTTAGCTTTGCCTCCATATCGGCCATATCATCACCCATACTACCGCTAGATTCCATCATATGCCCTGCATGCGGGTTGCTGCTGTCAGTTGCAGAATAGTTCCATTCCTGTTGCCAATCCATCATTTGTTGGACCTCGGTAGCTTGAGAAGTGAGAATAGCATCAGCTAAGGTCCGTATTTCTGCTTTTGTTGCGAGCTCCCGGGCTTGGCTTGCCATATTCAGCGCACCCTGGTGGTGAGCAATCATATCCGTCAGGTATGCTTTGTCGAACTGATCGCCCGTCATGTTGGCATACATATTGCTTGTCTGATTTTCTGATTGAGAACTTTGACTCGTTTCAGTAGAAGAGTTCACCTTATTTTGTGATTTATCATTTAGCAGAAAAATCACAAATATCAACAATATAATTATCAAACCAAATGCTACGAATTGAGCTTTTTTCATGTTATCCTCCTACGCGTGAACGGTTTGAGCAAAGTGCTCTTCGTTAGTTAGTTTTACACTAGCCTTAAAGGCAGATTCACAGCCACTCGCACAGAAATGATACAATTTGCCGTTTTTATCAATGTGTGAAAATGCCTTTGAAGCGCTGAATCGCATGCCGCAAACTGGATCAGTGACAATTGGAAATAAAGAATTGCTATCAAAGGGTGCATCAATACGGTGGGTTTTGCGAAGAAAATCATGAATTGTTCGAATCGCGACCGCGATACTATCATCGGAAAGCGTATAAAAAGATTCACGCCCTTTCTTGCGTACTTCAACGAGATGTTGTGCGCGGAGGAGGGTGAGGTGCTGTGATAGATTTGCCTGTCGTAGACCTAGCATGTCAGTCATCTCACCAACGTTTAGCTCACGGTTCTCTAGCAAAAGAAGTATCTCAAGCCGTTTTTGGTTACCAATAAGTTTAAAGATTTCTTCTTGGATAGATAAAATATCACTGTTCATATCACTAAGTGTAGCATAATATACATATATGCGCACTATTGAATATGTCATTTGTTTGGAGTATATTTGTGAGTAGGATATAAAACTATGCTCAATAAACTACACCTTAACCGAATTCTTTTACCGATCGCTGTTGCTATCTCTATACTCATACCTAGCTTTGCTGGTTCCCCAACGTTCGCCTTGTCTTCAATGGAAGATATGGGTCACTCTACAGTAGATATCGTTAGCTGTATGACTCAACATCAAGTTCCAACGGCTACTCCTATAAAAGAACTCGATCAAGTTGATAACGAAGATGATAATCCAGTTCCGCCCGAAATTAGTTACTTCAACCCATCAGAATTGCGATACGATCAACCGGCTAAACAGAAATCGGATCTTATACGCTCGTCTTCATTTCGTCCGCCGGACATTGTGATTCTGACAGCCAACCTTCGTATTTAGGCCCGCCTTCTTTGATTCGATCTATTAGTCAACAAAGAAGGAGTTTATATGGAATTTTTAGAAACAGATCATCAGCTAGACCACAACGGTAAGCATCTTAATATAGATGTCGTATGTGGCATGGATGTGATTGAAGAAAAAACTAAGCATCAGAGTATGTATCTCGGAGCAACCTATTATTTTTGTTCGAATAGCTGCCAGAAACACTTTGATAACTTCCCTGAACGATATGTCGGGGATAAGGTGTAAGCAATGACAGAACATAAATCTTCACGAAGGAATAGACACATGAATCAACAAAATGACCACTCACCGCACCTGCTCAAAAGAACAATACCTATCAAGGGAATGCACTGTGCGTCATGCGAGCTATTAATAGCTGAGGAGCTGGAGTCTATCCAAGGAGTGTCTACTGCTAGCGCTAGCCTAAAAACTAACTCAGCGACAATTACCAGTACAGAGCCTATTGACGACACAGCCATCGAAGGTGCTGTACGAGCGGCAGGATATGAAGTTGGAATCGATGATGGTCAAAAGCCATTCGTTACGCGGAATGAGCGGGTCTGGAAAGACTTTGCAATCGGTGTCATAGTCGTGCTGGGCTTATATATACTATTTCAAGTTTTCGGTATAGATAAGTTAACATCTTCTATGTCAAATAGTAGTAGCACGGGGACGATGGCGCTTTTAGTAGGACTAACCGCAGGCTTTTCGACGTGTATGGCACTGATTGGAGGCCTTGTTATAAGTGTCGCCTCGAAATATGCCGAAAACCACCCAACCGAGACGGCGTTGCAGAAATTTCGACCTCATCTATTTTTTAATGCTGGTCGGATAGTCTCTTTCATAGCATTTGGTGCAATTATGGGTGCAATTGGCTCGGCGTTTGCCCTCAAGGGTTCCTTGCTCGGCCTGTTAACAATTGCGGTCGGTGCCGTCATGTTAGTACTAGGATTACAACTTACCGAAATATTCCCGCGAATTACTCGTGGGCTGACACTGCCGAGTGGACTAGCCAAAAGAATCGGTATCAATTCTCGCAAAGAACGAGAGTATAGCCATAAGAACGCGTTCGTCATGGGCGCAGCAACGTTCTTCCTGCCATGTGGGTTCACACAAGCCATGCAATTACTCGCTGTTAGCACTGGAAATCCTCTACAGGCAGCGGTAATTATGGGGGCATTCGCGATTGGTACGACTCCGGGACTACTAACGCTCGGAGGTCTTACGTCGGTAGTTAAGGGGGCCTTTGCTCAACGGTTTTTCCGCATTGTCGGTGTCATAGTTGTTGCGATGGCACTGATTAATTTTACGAACGGTTTTACCCTTGCTGGGCTCAATAGATTCCTCGATAGCTCGAAGCCGATGGTGAATACTGCGGTACATCAACAATCTTCAGAAGGTTCAGTAATCTTAAATACGACATTTAAACTGAAAGAAGATATTGTACCGAGCACATTTACAGCCAAAGTAGGCCAAAAAACAACCCTTGTGGTTGATGTGAATGAAGATGGCCAAGGCTGTATGAGTACGATCATGATCATAGGTCTTGACGATGGCCCACAGTATCTAAAGAAGGGTAAGAAAATAGAACTAACATTTACCGCTAGCAAAGCAGGTACGTACACGATTGCCTGTGCGATGGGCATACCACGCGGAACAATAACGGTGACGGAGTAAAGGACGTAACATGATGACTCAAACATTCACAATCAACGGTATGACCTGCGAAGCATGCACAAAATTGACGACAAAACGAATAAAGAATATTGACGGCGTGCTTGATGCGCAGGTAAATCTAGAATCCAAAACGGCACATGTTGAAGCCGAACGGCTTATCACCGCCCAAGAAATTAACACTGCTTTTGGCGATAGTAATTATCGAGCTAAGGATAAATAATTATGAAAACAATACAACTATCAGTTCCTAAGATGCACTGTGAATCGTGCGAAAAGCTCATAGCTTCGGAGCTAGAAGACTTACCGGGTATTCACCACTCCACCATAACTACCGCCGATAAGGGCGGCGAAGTGATGTTTGACGATGAAGTCGTGAGTGAGGAGGATATCCTCTCTGCCGTAAAAACAGCGGGATATGATGCCTCTGTCGTCAGCGATCAATCCCTTTCGACAAACACGTCGGCTTTAGCGCCCACAGAGACGACAGTCCCTGCACCTAAGCATCCACAGCATGTGAAAGTTGAGCTACAAACCGTTGCTGATGGCACCGTTTCTCTTGATGCTAACGGTAAACCAGTTTTTACCGGAAAAATGAGTGATACGAAGTCTATTACGATCGATGGAAAGGAACAGGTAGTGGATGAAAGTGCACAGTCTAAGCAAGCGGTGGCTGCCACGAGTATCGTGCAGGCTCTATCATCGATCTTTATGCCAAAGAATAAAGCTGATATCGTCCCACATTCTTCCGCTCCTGCACAATTGCCACAGCCAGTCACCCAAGAATCTGCAACATCAAGATTGGCAATTTACGGCATGCATTGTTCGTCGTGTGCAGGAATTATAGAGAAGCAGTTGTCTAAAGTTCCCGGTGTATCCAAGGCAAATGTCAATTTTGCTGCAGAAAAAGCGCTCGTAAACAGCGATGGTTCGGTACAATCCGCTGCACTCCTCGATGCTGTTAAAAAGGCTGGGTATCGCGCCGAGATGCTTGATAGCGAAGAGGCCGAAGAAAAAGAGAAAATGAACCGAGCGCATGCAATAACCAGCCTTCGCAATAAGTTTCTCGTCAGCATGGTTCTGAGTTTACCAATGCTCTACTTCATGTTGCTTGATTTCTTTCCGTCCCTGCCTGGTGGCCAAACACTGCCACCATACTTCGCTATCGTATCACTTATCTTGACGCTTCCAATCCAGTTCATAATCGGCGCCGGATTCTATAAAGGTATGTGGTCTGGTTTTAAGATGAAAACGTTTAACATGGATAGTCTTATTGCCATCGGTACTTCGACAGCATTTTTCTATAGCTTAATCTACTTCATGATCTATGCGGTGACGAACCAGTCACTGATTGGACTAAATGGTGAAAAAATTCCCGAGCAGTACTTTGAGACCGCTGCATTTCTGATAACTTTCGTTATCTTGGGCAAGTGGCTTGAAGCCCGGGCTAAAAATAAAACATCAGATGCCATCAAAAAGTTGATGGGTATGCAGGCCAAAACTGCGCGCGTTATACGTGACGGCGTGACCACTGATATCCCTATCGACCGAGTATTAAATGGCGATACGATCCTTGTTCGCCCTGGTGAAAAAATTCCTGTTGATGGCGTAATATCTAAAGGCTCATCTGCTGTTGACGAATCGATGATTACTGGTGAAAGTTTGCCAGTTGAAAAAACGCTCGGAAATACTGTAGTCGGGGCGACGATTAATAAAACAGGAAGCTTCGAATTCACAGCAACCCGCGTAGGTAGTGAAACGACCCTGTCTCGGATTATTCGCCTAATCGAAGATGCGCAGGGGTCTAAGGCTCCTATACAGGCATTTGCTGACCGGATTTCGTCATGGTTTGTTCCAGCAGTCATCGGCATTGCAATCCTAACCTTCGTAGTGTGGTACTTTCTACTTGGAGCGACATTTGCTTATGCAGTCATGGCGTTTACAGCAGTGATCGTCATCGCCTGTCCATGTGCACTGGGGCTAGCAACACCAACTGCCCTAATGGTAGGAACAGGTAAGGCTGCCGAGAACGGCATCCTTATCAAAGGTGGCGAACCATTAGAAATCGCGTGTAAAGTAAATGCGATAGTTTTCGACAAAACAGGCACGCTAACAAATGGCAAACCTGAAGTAACCGATATCATTGCGCTCGGCGCATTTGACGACGACGATGTACTCCAGATTGCCGCAAGCATAGAGAAAGCCAGCGAGCATCCACTCGCAGAAGCAATCTATCGTCACGCAGAGGAAGAGGGCGTTACGCTCATCGAAACCACTGGATTCGAAGCTATTCCTGGGCATGGTGTAAAGGCACAGCTCAATGATAAATGGTACTATTTCGGTAATCGTCGACTGGTGACTGACAAGCTCGGGCTTACGCTGGAGCGTTTAGAAAAGAAAATCGAACGGCTTGAAACAGGCGGTAAGACTGCTATGATACTCGCCATAGAAACAGAAATTGTGGGCGTCATTGCTGTTGCAGATACAGTTAAAGCAACTTCTAAAGCAGCTATTGATGCTCTACATGCTCGAGGCATAGAGACTTGGATGATCACGGGTGATAATGAACGAACTGCTCAGGCTATTGCTGCCCAGGTAGGCATCACTAATGTCCTTGCTGAAGTATTGCCCGAAGACAAGGCCGCAAACATAGTACGTATTCAGCAAACAGGTAAAATTGTTGCGATGGTAGGCGATGGCATAAACGATGCACCCGCGCTTGCTCAAGCTGACTTAGGTATCGCTATGGGGAATGGCACCGATGTCGCCATGGAAGCCGGCGGCATTGTCATCATCAAAAATGACCTGCGTGATGTCGTAGAAGCGATTCAGATCTCCAAGGCTACCGTCAGTAAAATCCGTCAAAATTTGTTTTTTGCATTGTTCTACAACGTAGCTGGTATCCCAATCGCTGCCCGAGTATTTGCGTTTGCAGGGCTAGTATTAAGGCCCGAGCTCGCCGGAATTGCAATGGCGCTAAGCTCAATCTCGGTCGTAACAAACTCATTGACGTTGCGCACCTATCGCCCGGGTAAACGAAACTGGATTTCCGCCGTTGCTCCAATAGTAATGGCCATACTGTTCACTGGCTTGTTTATAACATTTGCGAAGCTTAGTTCACAAATGGATGCGCAGGGGGCAATGTCAGCGAATAGTGCAACTGTTTCTATCGCAAGTCAGAAGTCTATAAATGCCACTATTGCCGACAGCGAAAATATCGTTGCCTTTAGTGAAGATGGAACGCCTAAGCTCTTTGCATCGTTGTCATCACTGCTCGGCTCACTGCAGATCGAAAGCGGAACTAGTGAGCTTAATGGCCAAAGTGTCATCATAGGAAGCAGTGAAGCCAAAATGATGAAAGAAGAAGGCCTGTTCAAGAACGTTGGAGATACACTCCCCGATTTCTTCGGTGCAAAAGACGTGACAATACAAGGTATATTGAAGCCAACTGGTACCCTAGCTGATTCATACCATTTCTTGTCACCAGATTCATTCAAGGATATTGAAAATGCCGCTCGCTTACAAGTTGTCGATGAAGCTAACGGAAGTACCAAGCTGTTCTACTTCATAGAAAGCTTGGCCCCCGATAAGCTTAATGACGAGATAAGCTCAACGGCACCTGCAACAGTCGGTGACACAACGTACTACCCTGTCTATGTCGGATACGCTGAAGCAAAGATGATGAAAGAAAACAAGTTGTTTGCCAATGATGGAGATACGATCAAAGACTTCTTCGGCAATAGTGTCATTGTTTACATATTGCCAGAAACAAAGACCGAACTAGATACTATGCATTTTGTTGATTCAAGTTTCGTAGTTAAAGAATAGTCCATGATATAAATACTCTTTCATATTCGAGGCCGTATAGAACACAACCAAACCAGGGGTAACATAAAAACCAAACCACGACAGGGGTCGTGGTTTGGTTAAAATAGTTAAAACTAATTTGGCTGGGGTGGAGGGACTCGAACCCCCGAATGCCAGGACCAAAACCTGGTGCCTTACCACTTGGCCACACCCCATTGTTGCGCAAAATATGCAAAAGTAAGTATAGCACAAGGGGTAGAGTATTGCTATCCCTCATCTACTGACCTACACTACATATATAACGCTAATATGGAGGCGATATGGTAAAGAAACGGTTACAAAGACCACCCGTGCAGAAATCAGGTAATATTGTACGCACCGTACTTATTTGGGCGGGCTTGCTGCTTGTTGTGGTGTCAGCGTTCTTAGTAATGAATGGCTATATTAGCGATAGGGTTGCCTACTATATGGCTGTTGCTGCAATGGTTGCCTATGGCTTTGTCTTGCTTGATTTTGATGTTGATGACGACGATTAAAAAAGCATTCACAAAAAAGTCCCCTAATGCAAAGGGGCTTTTTTGTTGATTGCGGCTAGTAGTATTACAATAGAGGGCAATAAGTTATTAATTGTGTAAAGGTAGTTTATTTTGGCGCGAAAACACGAGAGTATCATACGACAGCAATTTCCCGATGGTGTGAAGGTCCTTGGTGGTATGGGTGTGGATATATCGAGTAAGTATTTAGCCGGCACCGTCGCTGGGCTTGGAGGTGCAGGTACACTGAGTGAAACTGGTGGCGCAATTCGCCTTGCGCGAATGCTCCAAGATGGTGACCCCGATGGTCACATTCATGAGTCACTGGCACAATTCCCCAACCAGAATATGGTTGATTATGTGTATGAAAAATACTATTTACCCGATGGTAAGCGGCCAACGCGCCGCGCGTTTAAATACCGCCCCGTACCTAAGTATTTTCTTGAAAACAAACTTGTTACAGGGCTTGGCGTTGCAGAAGTAGAAATGCTCACTGTGCTTGATGTATTTGAGCAGGTTGTCACCGCCCGACGCATCAGCCAGGGCAATGGCATTCTTGGTGTTAATGGACTAGGAAAAATCCCTATGCCTATGTCGGCCGCTTTGTATGGTGCAATGCTTGCCGGTGCCGAGTATACGGTGCGAGGAGCTGGTGTGCGCACCGATGTGCCTGATGTAATCGAGGCGCTTTATAATGGTAACCCAGTTGATTATGAGGTGAAAGTTGACTACGCCCAGCCAGGCTCTCCGCACAAAAATGCAGCCGTACATTTTGATCCCGCCCCATATGGGGGTCAGCCTAAGAGTAGGCCAGAATTTTGGGCGATTGCTGGCACGATTGGCGGTGCGCAGGCGTATTTAGATGGCGGAGCTGATGTGATTGTTCGCGAGGATCGCGTAGCTGGTGGCCACAACATGCCGGAGCGCATCAAGGAAGATCCTATTGAGGCATTCATTGCGCTTGATGCACCGATTATCTTGGCTGGTGGTGTTGCACGTATGGGCCTCAAGCGAGCTGTTGAATTAGGGGCTGCTGGCATCCAGGTAGGTAGTTTATTTGCTGTAAGCCGTGAGTCAGGCATGGCACCGGCTGAGCGCGGCAAAGCAATAAGTCTTGCGCTTCAAGATAGGCTTGAAATTACTGACGACACCGAAGTTTCTCCAACGGGCTATCCATTTAGAACTGCCAACATTCCGCTCACCGCGGTTGATCCAAAAACAGAAGGTCTCATGAGCCGTGAATGTCCGCTTTCGGTGCTGCATACCCCATTCGAAAATGCCGATGGTGTTGTTGAATATCGGTGCGCTGCCGATACTGTTGAAAAAGCATTGCCCAAATTCCGTGGGCCCAAGGCGGTAGCAAAAGTAATGGGTGCACGCTGCTTGTGCCGAGTACTGTTTGCCTCTAGCGGTAAAGGACAAATCAATTCGCAAACTGGAGAAAGAGACGTGAGCTTAGTTACCCTCGGCGCTACTGCTCCTGACGACATTCGTGATATTGTTGCGCAATACGGCCGACCTATTACCGCTGAAACCGTCATGAAATATATTGACTAACGTTTTCGGTTGGCGGCAATTGGTGCTGTGCTCATTTTTTCAATGATGCCCAGCACACGCTCGAGCCTCCCTACTTGGTGAGCAGCATGGGTACTGCCAAACCCAACTTTTACTGTATGAGCATTTTTTGGCAATGCTTCAAACATGTGCTCATCGGTATAGTCGTCGCCCGCACAAAATACAAATTCGCTCGGATACTCAACTTCAAGATACTTCGCTATCTCACCTTTATGAATCATTTGGGGCTTTACTTCAATGATTTTATTACCGCTATACACCCCAAGATCGGTTCCTTCCACAAGTTGTGTCAGTTGGCGTTTAAGGTTTGCGTTGCGAATAAAAGCGAGCTCGGGATTCACTCGTCGATAGTGCCAAACGGTGGCAAAATCTTTTGCTTCTACAATTGATCCGGGTGTACGCGAGGCGTAGCTTCGCATGAGTTTTTCTACTTCAGACATGTCGATATGATCAGTATTTTGTTGCCATGTATCGCCTTTGCGCATCCAGGCGCCATGCTCAGCGACAAGGAGTAGTTTCGGTACATCGTTAAACCATTCATCCAGTGTTTTTCGTGGGCGACCACTCACAATACACACCTTTGTGTTTGGCTGTTGACTAATACGCTTAAGCTGCTGCTTAAGCCGCTGAGAGGGCCGAACTGAGCTTGCTGAAATACTGTTACTAAAGCCGTGAAGTGTGCCGTCGTAATCGAGGAGGAGCAGTCGAGATTTTGCCTGAGAGTAGCTTTCTAGCATCGTATCGATGGCGGTTGCGGAAAGCCGCTTAGATAGTGCGCCACGATGTGAACGATGCGCATTCGCGAGCTCATCCAGGAAGTCTTGCCCCCAGCGTTGCACAGTATAGTCGCTCAATCGAGTTTGCATGGTGCGCAGCCGACGGATTTGCTCTTTTTTGCTCATTGTTAGCGCTTGGTGAATGGTGGTGGCGAGTTGGCGTATGTCGTTAGGGTTAACGAATAGCGATTCATGCAATTCGTCAGCTGCCCCAGCCATTTCGCTGAGAATCAAAACGCCTTTTCGGCCACGCTTGCTCGCAACATATTCTTTTGCAACCAAATTCATGCCATCGCGGAGCGGTGTCACTAGCGCTACGTCGGCTTTGGCGTATAGGGCTACAATATCGTTAAAAGGAAGGCCCTGGAATTGATAAGAAATTGGCGACCAATCCACTGTACTATACATACCGTTAATGCGACTGACTGTTTGCTCGATTTCATCGCGGAGATTTTTGTATGTTTCAACTTCTGTACGAGACGGTACTGCAATAATGAGCATCGTCACTTTTTTCATGTACTCAGGGTGCTCGTTTAGGAACAGCTCGAATGCTTCAAGCCGCCGCATAATACCTTTTGAATAGTCTAGGCGGTCCACCGACAGTAGGAGTTGCTGATTTTTATAGCGATCAGACAAGCGGTCAATTTCGGCTTTCGTCTTTTTTTCGTTGAGCGTTTTGCGAAACTTTTCGTAATCAATACCAATGGGAAACGTGTCAACTTGAACGCGGCGACCTTGATATTCAATAACTCCCCTCTCGCTGGTAGTGCCGAGGATATGGTTGGCACTGCTCAAAAAGTGACGAGCGTAGTCATAAATATGAAACCCGAGAAGGTCAGCGCCCATGAGTCCTTCAATAATTTCTTTTCGTTCAGGGAGGAGGCGGAATACCTCATATGACGGAAACGGAATATGTAAAAAGAACCCGATTTTGCTTTCTGGCAAAATGTTGCGCACAGAACCCGGTAGTAGCATAAGTTGATAGTCTTGAATCCAAATCGTCGCATCTGGTGCCGCCATTTTCTTTACAGCGTTAAGGAATCGGCGATTGACTGCACGATAGGCAGCCCAATAGTGATGGCTGAATTTGGCATACGCTTGAAAGTAGTGGAAGATTGGCCACAATGTGTCGTTAGAGTATCCTTCATAAAACTCGGCAACCTGCTGCGAAGTAAGATGGACTGGATGGCAATTGTATTTACGAAGCTCCTTTGTTATTAAGGCTTTTTCTGCAGCAGTTAAGTTATCTTCAGCGATTCCAGGCCAACCAATCCATAACTGATCCTTAATTGCGAGGGATGACATGGCGGTAGCAAGGCCACCTGAGCTAACGGTAAATTCTAGTTTTCCCTCCACGCGAGTCACGCTTACCGGCAAGCGGTTTGACACAATGATAAAGCTACTCATATTACCCCTCAGTATAGGCAGCTAGTTGATTGACATGTGTGATAAATATTACTAGTATACAAGATATGGTAAAAAGCTATACGCCCAGCGTATTTCGCTATAAAAAGAAATACTTAAAATCAGATATTATCGCCGCTTTGGTAGTGACGGCGATTGCTATACCCGAGTCGCTTGGTTTTGCCGTTATCGTTGGGCTTCCTCCCGTGACTGGCCTTTATAGCGCACTGTTTGCGCCAATTGTGTTTGGGTTGCTCGCGTCCACCCGACGACTTGTCATTGGCGCTGATTCAGCAACGGCGGCATTAATTGCTTCGGGTGCGGTATTGGTTGCACAGGCAGGAACAGTAGGCTATACCAATGCAGTTGCGGTGCTCGGACTTTTGACTGCGGCAGTACTGTTACTAATGGCGTTCTTTCGGTTAGGTTTTTTGTCTGACTTGATATCACGACCAGTACTTGTGGGTTTTTTGGCTGGCGTCGGTATTCAGCTCATGATTAATAAACTACCCGAAATGCTTGGCATCGTTGCTCAGGGTAGCTTGTGGCAGCACTTTCTTGCTATTATCCACAATATTGATGCAGTAAATGGTATGGCATTTACCATTTCTGTTTTGGTAGTGGGAATTATTCTTTTTACGCGCAAGTCTTCTTTCCCGGGTGAGCTGGTTGGTTTGGTGTTAGCGTCGGTATTCGCTGTGGTATTCCAGGTTAGCCAGTACGGCGTGAAGATGGTTGGTGAGTTACCAAGTGGACTGCCCATGCTTGTACACCCGTCACTTACCTTCGGTGACATTATTACGCTTTTCCCTGCCGCGTTATCGATAGCCGTCGTTATTCTCGCGCAAAGTTCGGCAGTCATTCGGAGTTTAGCTGGCGAGCATGACGACAAGGTAAAATTAAATCAGGATTTATTTGCCCTAGGGCTTGCCAATGCAGCGTCGGCACTGACGCGTGGCTTTGCCGTAAATGGTAGCCCTCCGCGCAGCCTGGCAGCTGACTTAGCGGGTAGTCGTAGCCAAATGGTCAACATTATCATGGGTGTAATAATTGGCATTGTTTTGCTGTTTGGCGCTGATTTGTTTCAATATATTCCGAGTGCAGCGCTCGCAGCGATTGTATTTATGATCGGCATGCACCTGATTCGCCTGCAAGAACTTCGTTATATATGGTCTACTCACCGTACGGAATTTTTTGTGGCCATGGTGGCACTCGTTGGTACGGCACTCTTTGGTGTTCGGCAAGGTGTGCTAATTGCGGTTGTCGTGTCATTAATGGAGCGCCTTAGCCGGCAATATCGGCCGCACGATGAGATTTTGCTTCGAGATGGAGAACTAAGCGAATGGGCAAAAGAGCGTATTGATCAACACCATCGCCATAGTTCTCGACCAGCAGGTCTATTAGTGTATAGCTTTGATGGTTCACTGTTCTTTGAGAACATTACCTACTTTACTACGCGCATTAAACGTGCGATCGATAAAGCAAAGGAACCGGTTCATTATGTGGTAGTCGATGCAGGGGCAATCGATAGCATTGATTACACGGCTGTTGAAACATTGAAGCAGCTCTACAGGCAACTAAGTGCCGACGATATAGTACTTGGATTTGCGCATGTATCGCCGAGTCTCTATAAACAATTCGAAGATTATGGCGTGATTGATCTAGTCGGAAGCAATAATATTTTTTCGACGCTAAATGCAGCAGTTAAAAAACATCCGGGGAATAAACGCTCTGCATTTGAGATGGTAGAAAAGTTGGGCATTAAACACGGCCACTATGTCGTCATTGGTGGAGCCGTACTGGAAGCCTTGAATCTGCGGAGTACTAATGATATTGATATGGTTGTGAGCGATGAAACGTATGCTTATTATCGTGATCACAAGCACTGGAAAGAATTTGTACAAGACAACGGCAAAAAGGTACTCACCCATAATGGCTATAATCTTATGCATACCTGGATGGGCAAATCGTTTAAGCGGTTGCAAAAGAACGCTTTTGAAATCAAAGGAGTGACCTTTATGGGTATTGATGACCTTGTTGAAGCAAAACGTCACCTAGGTCGCAAGAAGGATACTTCTGATATTGCCCTTCTCGATAACTATAGGCGCATGCATAAACAAAATGCTAGCGCTGGGTGACGTTCTGGCTGCCTTTGTTAAAGTAGGTTCGACCAATCCACTTATGAATTTCGACAACAACGATAGGAATGGCAAATGACAACAATGATACGTAAGCAAGATCGCCAAGAGAAATAGTTGTTACGTGGAGCATTTGGCCAAGTGGCCCGAAGACGGCGAAGGTTTGCAGGCAAATTGCAACAAATAGACCAACATAGAACGCTCCATTCACACGACGCAAACGACGCCACAGTGGCTCATAGTCGCTACGGGCTACAAATGCGCTCGCCCACTGCATGGTGACGAGTGCGCAAAATGCGATGGTTCGTGCGTACTCGTGGCCGTAAGCTTGATCGTAGGTGATATAGAGGTAAAGGGTCAGTCCTGCCATAAGTGAGGCAATGAGGAAGATTCGAGACACCATAAATTTACTGAGAAGTGGAGCATCGGCAGCTTGCGGCGGTTTGTTCATATTGCGTTTCTCGCCCGTCTCTAAGCCAAGAGGAATTACCATAGAGGTGTCGGTTACGAGGTTGACCCATAGTATCTGAACAGGAGCAAGTGGTAACGGAAGACCAATAACAAGTGAACCAATAGACACGAGTACCTCACCGAGACTTGTCGATAACAAATAGACAACCATACGCTTGATATTTGCGTAGATCGTTCTTCCCTCATGAATGGCGGTGACGATAGAACGGAAGTTATCGTCGAGCAGTATGATGTCGCCAGCATCTTTGGCTATCTGCGCGCCGGAACCCATTGCGACGCCAATATGAGCATTGGTAAGAGCAGGAACATCGTTAACGCCATCGCCTGTCATAGCGGTAATATTGTTGCGCTTTAGAACAGTAAGAATTCGATGTTTATGTTCGGGTATGACACGGGAGAATACCCGAATCGTATCAAGTTCACGCTCGAGCTCATCATCGGTCATCTGCGATATTCTACGACTGTCAAATACTTCACCACGGTGCTCAACTAGCCCGAGCTGCTTACCTATATGGTAGGCAGTTTCGAAATGATCACCAGTAATCATACGGACACTGATGCCAGCTCGCTGCGCGGTAGCAATTGCCGCGTGTGCTTCGGGCCGAAGCACATCAGCTACAGCCACAAAGCCATCGAATGTTAGTGTGTGCTTGCGCGGAAGTGCTTCAAGTGAAAGGAGCTCTTTGCCAAGGGTAGTGTGTGCAAGGGCGATGACCCGATACCCCATCCCTGTCATATGATGGAGTTGAATGTTTGCTTTTTCGCGCTCGTTTTCGGTAAGATCACTTCGTTCGATAACATGCTCAGGGGCGCCTTTGAGGTAAAGTTTGTAAGCCGTACCATGGTGATGAAGAGTTCCACTCATAGCAACACTATTCTCAAACTGGTAGGAGCGCACTGTACTGGTAAGGTGAGCGTGTTTATGTGACGCTGCGTATTCCTCAAAAGCAATGTCAAGTGGGTCGTATACCTTACTGACGTTGCCTCGAGGCAAGAGTGAACCAACGAGTGTTTCTGTGGCGCTTGCAATGCGGTTTTCAGGGTGCCACAACTCTTGTACGCTGAGTTTATTTTTTGTAAGCGTACCAGTTTTGTCGGTGGCAATAGTGGTCAGTGCACCAATTGACTCGATTGCACGCATTGCACGCACGAGCGCTCGGCGGGCCGCCATGCGCCGCATGCCAAGGACGAGCACAACGGAAATAGCGATCGGTAAGCTTTCTGGTACTGCGCTTACGCTCAGGGCAATCACAAAACGCAGTGCATCAGCAACTTCCATCCCACGGTAAAGCGAGAGCAGGAATGCAACAAGCGCTATAGCAGATACCACAGCAATAATTCTTGTAATTAAACGGTCAATTTTTTGTTGTACCGGGCTACTCGCCTCTACTTCAGACGACAGTTCTGCAAGGCGCCCAAATTCAGTATTGTTGCCAGTCGCAACCACAACAGCTTTCGCTGTGCCGCCGACAACAAATGATCCTTGAAATATCATATTTGTTTGTTCGTAGACTTCTTTTTCCCCTCGTAATACGTCAATGTCTTTTTCTATAGGGAGTGACTCTCCCGTTAGCTGCGACTCATCAACCCTAAATGAACGGACTTCAAGTAAACGGGCATCAGCCGGTACCTTGTCGCCTTCTTCAAGAACAATGACGTCACCTGGCACCAGATGGGCGGCATCGACCTGAGTGCCGATGTTTTTTCGGTACACATTAACAATCAGCTTTGTGTGTTTTTGCAGCGACCGTAATATACGTTCTGTGGAAAATCGCTGAACATAATAAATTGCAGCGCTGACACCAATGATGATGAGAATGATGACGGCATCGAACACTGCGTGATGAAAGAGGCTAATGCCAGCTGCAACGAAAAGTACGCCCATAAATACCGATCTGAATGGTTCGATGATTTTTTTCCAAAGGGGCTCGCCGCGAACGATAATTGTATTGGGCCCATAGTGTCGTAAGCGCTCGCCTGCTTCGCTATCGGAAAGACCGCTCTCAACAGCATCAAGTTCAGCAAGTGTTTCGCGAATCGTTTTTGTGTAAAAAGCCATTAGTAGCATTATACCAAACCCTAAAGGATAACCATAAGCTGGTTGCAAACTTTTTCTCTACGCGCTACACTAAGTGTATGGCAGGAACATCATCTAAGGCAAAAAAGACAGCGACAAAAAAAGTAGCCAAAAAGACGGCTGTTAAAAAGGTGGCAAAACCGTCTAAAGCGGTGTCGCAAAAAGTTGATTACTACCCTAATCGTATGACCGTGGCCGTGTCCGCGCTTGCTGGTACTCTCTTGGTGCTTCTCGCACTTATCGCCGTGCTTGGTTCTCAGTAATAAACACTCTTATGTATTTTATATACCTCATCGTGATCGGTGAGGTATAATAATAGGTATTATGAAAGTACGCATCGAAATTGATACCAAGACCTTTGTGCGATTTTGGCTTGTTGTAATTGGCTTTGCCTTCGCAATTCTTGCCCTGTATAGTGCTCGCACAGCACTTACTATTATTGGTATAGCGCTTTTTTTGGCGCTTGCCCTCAACGGCCCAGTCAGCAAGCTTGCTCGTCGCTTGCCAGACAGGAGTCGTACACTCAGTACCGCAATTGCTTTTACTGTTGTGGTAGCCTTGCTCGGAGCAGTCATATTTCTGGTTGTTCCACCGATTGTGCAGCAAACCGCCAAGTTCATCGAGTCTGCTCCAACACTCGTGCGAACTATTTCTGAACAATGGCAGGGTCTCGGTAATTTAATTGACAAGTACCACATTCAGCCCCAAGTTGATCAGGCCGTTGCCGCTATCCAAGCCGATGCCGGCAAGTGGGCAACTAGTTTTGGGCGTAACTTTATTTCAGGTATTGGCTCAGCAATGTCGTTATTTGCTGCGACGCTCCTTGTGCTGGTATTGACGTTCCTTATGCTCATAGAGGGTCCGCGCTGGCTCGAGCGGGTATGGGGGCTCTATAAAGATACTGAAAAGATGGAAACTCACAAGAAAATTGTCCGACGCATTCATAGTGTTGTATCTGGGTATGTTACGGGCCAGTTAACGGTATCAGGAATTGGCAGCGTCTGTGCGGGCGCAACAGTATTTTTGCTTAGTCTCTTCTTCCCAGAGGTCCCTGCTAACCTTGCATTACCAACGATTGCTATTGCCTTTACTCTTTCGCTTATTCCGATGTTTGGCGCTACAATTGCTGGTATCATTGTCTCGTTGCTGCTCATGTTCAACAGTGTCCCTGCGGGCATCATTTTTGCTGTTTACTTCATGATTTACCAGCAGATCGAAAACAACTTTATTTCGCCAACGATTCAAGCAAAACGTATTGAGCTGTCTCCGCTCGCTGTTTTGGTTGCGGTGACGATAGGGCTCTACATGTTTGGTATAGCTGGAGGTATTATTAGCATCCCTGTTGCTGGTTCTCTAAAGGTACTTATTGAGGAGTACCTAGAGACGAGTCGCAAAGTACGGACTGAAAAAGAAAAACCATTGACCAAGCTTGTCAAAAAGCTGTCTGGCGAAGAAGCTTAATAGAATATATTGGTTGCATAGGACCATATGCTGCCGCTCGCGGTGTCGCGTACAACGATACCTTGCTTCGCTAATGCGTCCCGTAAGTTGTCAGATAAATGCCAATCTTTATTGTCGCGAGCACGTTGGCGCTCAAGGAGTAACCGCTTGGCATCATCGCCAATGTCTGGCGTTTGTTCGGCTAGTTGAAGGCCGAGCAGCTCGTCGATGTCATTAATGAATTGGATGAGGCCATGTTGATGAATTGCATCAAGTGGGACACCATCTAAGCGGCTAAAGGATTCATCGACGATACGAAGTGCTTCGGGGGTATTGAGGTTGTTACTCAGTGCTTCGCGTAGCGCGTCGCCGCCAGCAAGTAATGAGACATGTTTATCTGCCTCAATCTTCTTATCGTCATCGCCTAACCTATCGTGGGTCTGATGGCGCAGTGCGGCATAGTTTTTCCAATTAGCTAAGCGATTTTTTGCAGCTGCTAAGTTTTCAAAAGTAAAGTTTCCTTCGTTGGTAAACTGGCTTTGCAATATAAACATGCGCAAATCCATCGGCGAGAAGCCTCGCTCTGCAATATCTTGCAACGTGTATCCATTGCCAAGGCTTTTGCTAATTTTACCACCCTCAATCTTTAGATGGTTATTGTGGAGCCATATAGTTGCAAATTGCGCTCCACTTGCCGCTTCACTTTGCGCAATTTCATTGGTGTGGTGTACGGGAATATGGTCAATGCCGCCCGTGTGAATATCAATTGTTTTACCAAGGATACTCATTGCTATTGCGCTGCACTCCAGGTGCCAACCCGGAAATCCCATGATTGGATTTGCTTCTTCTGTAGGTAGATCAAGCAGGTCATCAGGTGTTTTCCATTCCATGTCGCGTTTTTGGCCTTGTGGGGTAAACTTCCATAGCGCGAAGTCCCATGGTTGGCGCTTTTCATTGTTCTCTTCTACGCGCGCGCCAGCCTTTTGTGCTTCTAGGTCGAGTCGGGCGAAGTCAGCATATGCCTCAAACTTGCTGGTGTCAAAATAAATGCCATCATTGGTCTGGTAGGTATAGCCTTTTTCTTTGAGTATTCTTACAAGCTCGAGCTGTTGGTCGATAAAATCAGTGGCTCTCACCAGATGCTCAGGTGGAATTAACCCGAGTTTTTCCATGCCATTTACAAAATCCTCCGCGTAGAATTCGGCAATTTCCCAAGCAGTTTTACCTTCGCGCTTAGCCCCCTTCTCGAGTTTATCTTCACCCTCGTCTGCATCACTCACCAGGTGGCCGACATCGGTAATATTCATCACCCGCTCAACCGTGTAGCCATTGGCGAGCAAAGTACGTACAAGCGTATCCCAATAAACGAAAGACGTCCAGTTGCCAACATGCGGATAATCATAGACGGTTGGACCGCATGTGTAGAGCGTTACTTTGCTCTCATCGAGTGGTCGCAGTTCATCGAGCTTCTTGGTCAGAGTGTTGTGTAGTTTGAGTGTCATATTCCCTCAGTGCTTTGTCGGTGGCATCCACCAATTCTTTAACAATTGTGTCGTAGGACTCATAAGCGCGAAAACCGGCAGCATACGCATGACCACCACCCCCAAAGTAGCCGGCAATGGTATCGGCAACAGGAGTATTGCAGCGGAATTTACCGGTAATCTTGCCATCAGGGTAGGTTTTAAGGGCGCACGTTACCTCCACCCCCTCAACGAGACGCATCTCATCGAGTACGAGCATACTTGGATTGTACTGGTCGCTATATTGTTGTATGTCTTCCCAAGGAATATGCACGAGACCCAGCTTGCCCTCAAGGAGATATTCGATACGACTAATTAGTTCGCCTTTGTAAGCGAGAATTTCTGGCGACTTTTTCATGAACTCACGACGACGCTGCTCGATAGCAGAGTTGCTTGCGCCAAGTCGCGTTAGTTTAGCGGCAACTTCGAAGGTGTCGGCAGTCGTGTTTTGAGTGGTGAGGCCTAGGCTGTCACTCATGATTGCAACAAGCATATTCTCGGCGGCCTGAGGGTTGACTGCCCAGCCAGCTTTTTCGGCCAAGTTAAAAATCAACTCACCTGTTGCGACAACATCTTGACTAACAAGGGTGTGGTCAAATGACAAGGTACTTTTGGTAATGTGGTGATCGAGCACTAACACGGGATGCGTTTCAAAAAAGTGTCGCACACCAGGTGTTTCGAGGGCTTTGCCAAGGAGTACATCGGCGCTTGTATCAACAATAATCGCAAGGTCGGCAGTTGTAGGAAAAGCAGAAGCCACTCTGTCCCAGCCAGCAATATACCGTAGGTATTTTGGCGTGTCGACTGGACAATACATTGTGACGTGCTTGCCTAGGTCACTCAGTAGCTCTTCAAGCGCGACCGAGCTGCCAATGCTATCGCCATCAGGGTTTTCAGCTTGAATAACTACAATTGATGTAGCAGCTGAAATGAGGCGTATGGCGTCGTCTAACATTATTTACAGTATAGCACAGGGAGTGAATCAGCTGGCTACAGCGCTCGCCTGCCTTCAAGGGCGTGGGTTAGTGTGATTTGATCGGCGTATTCTAAATCAACACCAACTGGAATGCCGCGAGCGAGCCTGCTCAGTTTTGTATCAATATGTGCTTCTTTGATTTGTCGTTGTATAAAAAGTGCTGTCGACTCGCCTTCGACACTCGCGTTAGTTGCAATGATTACTTCCTCTACTTCGTCGTCACGTAAGCGCTGAAGCAGTTGCGGGATATGGAGCTGTTCGGGACCGATGCCATCAATCGGGCTAATCGCGCCACCTAGTACATGGTACGTTCCTTTGTATTGCCCTGTTCGCTCAAGTGCGACGATGTCAAGCGGCTCCTCAACAACCGCGATGAGTTTTTGGTTACGATCTTTCGCCGAGTAGAGTGGCGATACGTCTTCATCTGGGTCAATGAGCGCGAATGTTATTGGGCAGGTTTTTACCCCACTATGTAAGGCGGCAATTGCTTGAGCAAGCTCGCTTGCGGTACGTTCTTCAGTTCGCAGTAAATAGTACGCATAACGCTCGGCTGTGCGCGCTCCGACGCCCGGAAGCCTGCCGAGCTCGTCAATGACACGTGTGAGTGCCTTGGGCAATAATTGGCTCATATCCCCTATCGCATAATTGGCTTATTAGAAGCCAAGATTCCCTAAGCCGCCCATGAGAGGCTTCATCTTCTCTGCTGCAATCTCCTGAGCTTTCGCCATGCCGTCGCGGATGGCGATTTCAAGCCAGTGCTCGAGTTCATGAATGTCTTCAAGATCTACGTACTCGGGATCAATCTTGATACTTTTTACTTTTAGCTCACCAGTTATTTGCACGACAACTGCACCATCGCCTGCTTCTACTTCAACAATTTCATTTGCGAGCGCTTTTTGCGCCTTACGTAACTCATTCAGCATCTTCATTTGGTCGAGTGCCATATTCTATCATCCTCCGTGTTCTTACTAGTGACCATTATACCGCATATACGGTGTTATTTGTAGATGTATAACCGGTCGGCATTTGCTGCAAAACGATTTGTAATAATAAGCGTGGGTGTATGGTTGAATTTGGTTTTATGAAATACGGCGTTAGTTACTATCAGCGTTGTGTTGGGCGCGACTGTTGCCGGTAGTTGAGAGGTAGCGCTAAAGCGCTTGTCATGGTGCGCTACCATGGCATAAAAAGGCAGTTGCTGCGATGATGTCACGAGGACGACAGGTTGTTTTGCTTTGGTATATAAACCAATGTTACGCTGGACCAGGCGAAGATCGTTCGAATAGTGTGCCAGCACCTCGGGTGAGTAAATATAGCTGTTGATATAACGCAGTACACCAGAAACAATGACCCCAAGTACTAAGATTGAAAGTGGAATGAGTCCCGCAACACGAGCATACGGGTTGCGCGGAAAGAGCTTGTACCAATTTGTAATCAGTGTTGCGAGACCCAGCGCAATCATTAAGCATGCGAGCGGGAACAAATGCGTCACGTGCTCAGGGTTGAGGATGATAAGTGGAATAAGAATGAGCCCCAAGGAAAGGGTAATATAGCTCCGCGCCGTATATTTATAAGTTAGTAATTTATAAAGACCAACTGCAATCAAAAGTACCAGACCAAGAGAATAAACCGGACGCAGTAAATAATTTGTCGAGAGAGAAGCGAAGCCAAATAAATCAAAGAATAGTGTGGCAAGGTTATGCTTAATGTCAAGGTTGCCAGTAGGGATGCCGAGCAGCGCGAGGGGAACGGTATAGTCAACGATTGATGCATAAATAAGTGGGATAACTGAAACAATACCCAATGCTACGCCAATCCATAGCCTTGGTCGCGAAAAACGGCGAATAACATGACGGATATGCGGATGAAAAAAAGTAGTGGTGAGCACTGCGATGACGAGGTATACACCGAGTGGCGTATACAGCGCTGTTGCCATAAACACCCCAGTGAGTGCTTTCCAAAGAGTACCAAAGGTTTTTTTGCGGGTAACGTAGGTTGCGGCAAATAACAGCCATACCGTGAGGAAACTAAACATAATGTTTGGGGTGCCGTCCTGAAGAAGGAATAGAAACTGTGTTGATGTAACGGCAACAATTGTCGTGAGTACGGCTACGTTACGCCTAAACCAAGTACGTACTAATAGGAATACCCCGAGTACGGTGAGAAGTCCAAGAATGATTGACGGTAGCTTAATACTCAACGTAGAAATACCAAATAGCATAAAGCTAAACCGCTGCAGTATATGGTAGGGCAAATCAATGACCATCTGCGGCTCAATGGATTCAACAGAGAGTGCTCCACTTTTAAGGCTGGCGGTTATTTCGCCTTCACGCAGTGCACCGGGAACGTAGATGCTTGCGGTGGTGACAACCAATGCAACAAGTATACCCACAAATAAATAGCCGAGTATATACCGCCATCGGTAAATTACATAATCTGTTATATGCTTAGGCATAGTCTAGCAGTATTATAGCATATGCTATTCGTGCCGCTTGTCGAGGCTCATGAAGCGTAGGCGCTCTGGGTGGAAGTACAGTTGCACTTTGCCAACTGGTCCATTACGGTGCTTAGCGATGATGAGGTCGGTAATATTTTGCACGTCTGGGTTATCTGGTTCATAGTAGCCAGGTCGATAAATGAAGCTAACAATGTCGGCATCTTGCTCGATACTTCCTGATTCCCGGAGGTCAGAGAGCTGCGGAATGGGCGGCGTGCGGCTTTCAACCGACCGGCTCAGCTGGCTCAAAGCAATGAGCGGTACGTTGAGCTCGCGGGCAATTAACTTGAGTCCACGGCTAATCTCAGACACTTCTTGCACACGGTTGCCATTGTGGTTGCCACTGGCCTGCATAAGCTGCAGGTAGTCTACAATGATAAGCCCTAGGGGCTGGTCATGCGCGGCGCGGCGAGCTTTGGTTCGCATTTCAAGCACACTGAGGCCAGGGGTATCGTCGATGAAAATTGGCGCCTCTGCCATTTCGCCCATCGCTTCGCTAATTTTGCTAAAGTCTTCGTCGCTCAAATTACCAGTACGGATATTCCAACTGTCCACTCCGCTGGCATCGGCGAGCATGCGGTCAATTAGTTGCTCTTTGCTCATTTCGAGACTGAAGAACAGGACGGGTAGCTTGGCAATGGTCGCAACATTGTAGGCGAGGTTCGTGACAAGAGTCGTTTTACCCATCGCGGGTCGAGCAGCAAGGATAATCAGGTCGCTGCGCTGCAGCCCAGCAGTCATATTATCAAGGTCACGGTAACCCGTGCGAATGCCCCGGAGCGCGCCCTTATTGCGATGTAGCTCCTCAATACGATCAAAGCTTTCGGTTAAAATACTCTCAATGCTGATGAGATCTTGTTTGAGTGATTGGTCAGACACGCTAAATAATTCGGCCTCTGCCTTTTCCAGCAGCTCCTGTGTGGTAGTTTCCTCGTCAAAACCCATTTCGCTGATTTCGGCACTCGCTTTAATTAAGCGGCGGCGTACTGCTTTTTGCTGCACAAGCTCGGCGTAGGCCCTGGCATGAGCCGCAGTTGGCACATAGTTAGTAAGCTCGGTTAAGTACGCGCTTCCCCCAACAGTTTCTAAATCGTCTTTTTTCTTCAACTCTTCCGTAAGGGTTAACAAGTCAACGGGTTTATGCCGTTCATATAGTCGCATCATGGCGGCAAATATCAGCTGGTGCCGCTTATCGTAAAAATCCTTGGCATTCACCAGTTCGCTTGCATCGGCAAGCACTTCTTCGTCAATCAGCACAGCGCCCAAAAGACTCATCTCGGCATCGAGCGACTGCGGGGGGACTTTTCCAGCGGGAACTTGCTTCTTTTCGGCCATTACAGAACTACCTCTTCTCCTCCACCCATGATATCAAGAACAGCTGCGGTTTGACTATCACTAGCAGGTTTAGACTCAGCCAGAATCTGTAACTCAGCACTAGCTACTCCTACTGTCTGGAGTGCTTCCTGAATTTCTGGCTGTGCCTTTTGAAGGCGGTTTTTGGTAAACACTTTGCCAGCATATACGGTCAGCATATCACCAGAGTAGTCGTAGCTGCATTTTGACAGCAAGGTGTAGGTACCAATAGAGTGTTCTTTAATAGTGGTTAAAAAGTCGTGCCATGGGAATTCAGTCGTTGGTTTATTTGTTTTTTTGATAGCCTGAGCGTGTTTCTTCGTGGGTACTTGTTGCGGCTGAGGCGCTGGCGCGGCTGCTGGCGCAACTTGGTTGGCTTTGGCTCTGGTTACGGGTGGAGTGACGCTAAAATCGGCACTGAGTGCTGTGAGCAATTTGACGTGCGGCCAGGTGCTGCGTGCAATATCAAGCAATTTATCGAGCAGTGGCAGCAAATGCGGTTTATCGACAATTTGTTCACGAATCGTACGAATTAATTGCTCGGCAAGTACGACAGCAGGAGTACCGCGCGCCTCACTGTCATTGACGAGCTGCACTATTTTGGGCAAATCTTGCGCTTCGTAGGCGTCGACAAGCCGTGCAACAGTATCAGCGTCCGCTAGTCCTAGCACGCCCTCAATCATATCGCGCGTAATTGGTCCATCATTTAGGCTCGATAGCTGATCGAGCAGCCCTATGCTGTCGCGAAAACTACCACTACCCTGTCGAGCAATCAGCGTCAGCGCGTCGTCATTAATGGCAATGCTTTCAGCGTCAGCGATGGTGCGAAGGTGCTCGGCGGCATCGGCTTCGCTAATGCTGCGGAAATTAAATCGCTGCACACGACTAATGATGGTAGCGGGTAACTTTTCTACATCGGTGGTTGCTAGAATGAATACAACGTGTTCGGGTGGCTCCTCGAGTGTTTTTAGTAACGCGTTAAAAGCCGGTTTACTCAGCATGTGCACTTCATCGATGATGTAGATTTTTTTGTTGGCAGACACTGGTGCAATTTGTACTTTGTCGCGCAGGTCTCGAATGTCCTCAACACCATTGTTACTCGCAGCGTCAATCTCGATGATGTCAAGATGAGGAGATTCTTCACTGTAGGGTAAGCCATTAATTTCGTGGGCTAATATGCGAGCAATGCTGGTTTTACCGACACCGCGTGGACCTGTTAGTAGGTAGGCGTGGGCAATCTTGCCAGCGGCAATAGCCCGCCCTAAAATGGTTGTAATGTGAGACTGCCCGACGATTTCGTCGAGCGACTTGCTACGATACTTGCGGTATAACGCCTTCCCCATTGCTTCTATTGTACGGCATTTGCGCCTGGCATAGTGTTGTGGTTTCAGCCATTACGCGTTAATTGCACCTGGTTGTTGGCTTTGCTCGCGGTAGCAGTTGCCACATAGGCTTTGGTAACGAACGCGCGTCGGGTCATTATCTATCCATACAATGGGCTCGCCAACGTGAAATGTGCCGTCAACAAATCGTCCGTTAAATTCCGCTTGGTCGCCGCACGTGCACATGGTAACCATTTTTTCCACGCGGTCAGCTAGCTCAAATAGCCGTTTTGTGCCCTCGAACAGTTGGCGTTGAATATTGGTACGAATACCGTAGGCAATTACCGATGTGTTATCGACCTTAGCAATTTGCTCGAGCGCTTCAATTTGGCCAGCACTCATAAAGTTAGCCTCATCGACGAGCACGCAGTGTACGGCATGGTTGCCAATAAATTGGTGGTAAGCTGCGTAAATGTCCGTTTCAGGCGAGTCTTCGTTGGCAAGACGCGTTGCAATATCGATAGGCCATTCCTTGCCGGCACGGCTGGTGGTATAGCCCGCTTTTCGCATAGAAAGTTCCGGCATCATGGTAACAACGGTCAAGCCGTTTTCGGTGTAATTATAGGCAGTGCTAATCATAGTATCGCTTTTGCCACAGTTCATTGCACCATAGTAGAAGTTAAGTTTTGCCATTATTGCTCCCGTGCTCGTTTATTATTAACAGTATACTGCTTACGAAGGGATAGGACCAAAGTTGTTTTTACAATACATAGTACCGCCCATTGAGATAAGGGCGGTACGCAACCTTTTATTTGTTTTGCGATGCTCTATAACGCAGCTTCAACGGCAGCCCAGGTTGCATCTGGGTTGTCTTCTGGGACGATGATAGTGACTTGGTCGCCGATGTTGATGCGGAAGTAAGTCACACTAGCAAGTAGTATGCGGTACTCGCGGCCGCTCGCTTCAACATAATAGGCGCCGTCATGCTGTACAAGAGTACCAATCACCTGCTTACGTGCGATGGGGCCAATTTGCTTGTAAATAAAACCGCCGTCATCGGCAATGGTGAGTTTTAAAATGTCACCTTCTACCAATTTGCTTTTGCTAGCATAATTGGCGGGCACCGGATAGCTTTTGCCGTCGGGGCCTATCATAACTTGACCGTCAAAAACGCCCTCGATAACTTTACCGCTCACTTCTTCTCGGCTATTTGTTGGTGTCACTACACTTCCATCGTCACCGATGATACTAATAAGCAGCTCTTTAGCCGCAGCGAGGTTAGTCTCCGCCTCCTGAATCAGCGATTTCAGTCGCTTGACTTGTTTTTCTGGTAATTCAGACATGGTTATTCTCGCAATCTTTGTCTGTTTTTCGTAGTATTACCTTCATTATATACCGCTCAGGGACCCAAAAGTCAACCCCAAAAATTTTCCACAAGGTACTGAGAGGTACGAGCAAAATCGTTGTCAAAAATACCCAAGCAAGATAATAATTCGCTGGAGTAGTGCAAATTGCCAGCCGTAGGTAGTGCGCTATGCAGCGATGAATGCACATGCTATATTTTGAAGACTATGACAAAAAATCGTGAATTTACCCCCGATGACGAAGAAGAAATCTATTATGGTGAGGCGTCTATAACGCCTGAAGTAATTGACCTGCGGCCAACACCTCCACTACCAGTGATTACCGATCTTTTTGCTGAGCGACCTGCGCTTGACCCCATGGTTTCCATGCATGAGTTTACTAATGAAATTGCGTTTGATGAACGGCACAGTCGGTTAAAAATCGTGAGTGATCTCGTTGGACTTCGTCGGGTAGTCGATGGACGCGTCGAAAGCTATCGCGATAAATTGACCAGAGCAGAACGAAGCGGTAAGCACGAATCGGCTCGCTTTGGCATGGCGCGTATTCTTGGTGAGCGTGCCGTTGTGTACTTGCTTGACTGGGATTACTTTGCCGGTTCGCTTGGCGAAGTTGCTGGCGAAAAATTTGTGCGGGCTGCTGAGCTAGCGGAGCGTGAAAAGGTGCCTTTCGTTAGTTTTGGTGCGTCGTCTGGTGTGCGCCAGCACGAAAATGTTCTTGGGCTGGTGCAAATGCAGCGCATGGCAGTAGCGGCGAGTAAGTATCAGCACAATGCAAACCACCCCTACATTTCTGTACTTGCCGGTCAAGTGTGGGGTGGTATGTCGGCGAGTGCGGTACCGGTGGCAGATATGGTTGTTGCGCTTGAAGGTACCAATTATGGATTTGCTGGTAGTCGTGTGATTGAAACATTTGAAGGTAAACCTGTCGCTAAAGGCGCTCAAAGCGCCGAGGCGAACTTGCTTGACCGAAATATCGATGTCGTTGTGAAAGACGTGCCAGAGCTGCTCGACTTTTTGGGCTCATCGCTACGGCGAGTCCGTGAATCGCACAGCGCAAAACCTATTCCTGCCTGGCATCGGCAGCTGGCGGTTGATACACAGGTCGCCCATCGCCCCTTGTCGTTTGGCGAGAATGGCTTTTATGCCTCGCAGTGGGCCCGCCAACAACACTCGCGCACTGTGCTCATTCCGCGCGATCGCCGTGATACACCTACTATGACCGAACGCGAGCAGCTGATGGCGCGCTACCGTGAAATTGCCGCTTCGTCAGGGCGCATTGACAGCGAATTCATTATGCAACATAGCTTTGACTCGGCCACGCCGATTTACAACGCAGTGCAGTTTGAGGGTACGAAGCGTTACCCAGGAATTATTGCATCGGTGGCGTCAATTGGCGAGCAATCATTTATGGTGATTGGCAACCAACCTTCGTATAAAAACTCATCAGGAAATTACGTCGGTAAGCAGGCGGCCAATCCGGGGCCAGCAGATTTTGAGTACGCGGTGCGTATGATGAAAGCGGCGGAGCGCTGGCAACTACCGCTCGTATTCCTGACTGATACCCTTGGTGCTCTGCCGACAATGGAAGCCGAACGTCGCGGCCAATCAAGGGCAATCGCTGAATCCATTAAAACTGCTGGGTCGCACCCCTACCCCACTATTTCGGTAATTACTGGCGCCATGGGCAGTGGTGGTGGTTTGGCTACAACACCGTTTGGACGCGAAACCATTATGCTTGATAGCGCCCTGGGCTTTGTGAGCGAACCAAGTTCGATGGCGTCAATTCTCTATAACGTTGCGCACCCTACTGACGAGCAGGTTGCAATGACACTCGAAACAGTTCGGGCGTCTGCTGCTGATTTGCAGTCCCAGGGACTCGTTGATACGATTGTTCACGATGACGATAACCCCCATCAAACAGCCCAAGGTATTCGTGCTGCAATTGTTGATGCACTTGCTCGGCAGCAAGGTAAGTCCCCGCGCAAGTTACGTCACGATACCTCTGCCCGACTCAGCCCTCGTATGATACAAAAACACCGTAGTGAATAAACACCACGGTAAGCTATGATGAAGGCC
>APMI01002842.1_pt1 | contig 65309 bp, 36 predicted proteins | sample 667938 | NCBI WGS metagenome assembly APMI01 (sample SAMN01084076, study PRJNA167559) | wastewater metagenome | biome: Wastewater | place: Denmark: Ejby Moelle, Odense | collected 2011-11-28
CACAGACCCGAAACTTCGGCCCCGGCACAGCGGTGCCCTACCAGCCCCTTGGCACGCGCTACGCTGGATGGTAGGGATGCGCTGTGCGCGTCCCTGGAATCCTTTGTTCCCAAGCGGTCTGCCACCTTAACGCGATCCCCCATTCCAAAAGCTCCGCCTCCCGGCGGTCTGCAGCGGTGAGGCTTTGCCGACTCAGAGTCAGACCTGTTTTCAACAGATTGTGGTATAAGAGACAACCGCAGGCTGCCCCGCAGGGTGAGCGAAACGAATCAAGCGGCAGCTGCGTTTCCCCCTTCGCACTGCGAGCTACGGAGGACATGCGGTCCCTCATTTCGCAAGCTCGCTCCAAAATGGGACGCCTCGTGCTTTTACGCCCCGGAGCATGCTGCACTCTCATAGTCTGTGATCCTGACCAGACTCCTTTTCGTCTGCCAGTGGCATTACCTCCAACGAGCAAGCTCTCCCCTGCAACATCAGGCTGAGTGATGCAGGCTGTCATCCTGCCTGCATGCGCTGAAAACAGGCGTTTCCGGCGGAAAAACATTTCGCCGCCCATCGCAAACAAAACTCCCACGGGCGCCTGGCACCGTGGGAGCTCACAAACATTGTGCACCTGATCCTCAGATGGGTGAATCACCATCAGTCTTCTGACAGGCGGCGGCGGCGGCGCAGGCACAGGCCCAGCATGCCAAACATGAGCAGGAGCAGCCTGCCAGGCTCGGGCACCACGACGATGATACCATTGCTGGCGAAGAGCTGGGAATTGAAGGCAAGACCATCACCGAGGACGACACCAGTATAGTCGAAGCTCGTGGCTCCGGAAGCTGTGCTGAGGCTGGCCCAGTCGAGGAGATTGAACACATCCCCATACACAGGCGTGTAACCATTGAGGAAGGTCGGATCGATCTTCACCGTGCCATCAATCACCGGTGCAGTGGCTCCGTTGACGACAAGATGGTCATGGAGCGAGGTGCTGGCGCTCTCCCATGAGGCGATGACAGATGGAGACAGGCTGTTCAGGGAGCTTTCGTTGCCCTGAATGGATGCAGCGTCATTCAGCGTGGCTCCGCCCAGCTGCATGAGGAGGGTTCCTCCGCTGTTGATGGTGAGGTTGCCAGCCACTGTAAGCAGCCCCTCGGAAGCGATGCCAGGTGCCACCGTGCCGCCGCTGTTGATGTTCAGATCTCCGCCTACAACACCAGTGCCACCCAGGGTGCCGGCATTGACATTAAAGGCACCAGAGTTCGTGTTGGTGGCATTCAGCAGCACGGTGCCAGCACCGGTTTTACTGATGGCACCTGCCCCCGTAATGACGCTGCCAACAGCCATGGTCGCTCCAGCGCTCGCGTCCAGCGCGGCTCCCGAAGCACCGACGGTAATACCGCGATTGCTGGCTATCGTCACATCAGCTGTCGCCCGCAGCGAACCGCCGTTGATCTGGAGCTGATCCGCCACCACCGAAGCCGGAGCAGCACCGAGGTTGTTGTCCGCCGAGATGCTCAGTGTGCCGGCATTGATGATCGTCTTGCCGGTGTATGTGTTGCTTCCGCTGAGGGTCTGCGTGCCCGCGCCGGTCTTGGTAAGGTTCAGCGCATTGGTCTGGTTGGTAATCTGGCCGGAGAAGGTGGTGTCTGTGCCGTCGGCACCCACGGTGAGGGTAGAGGCCACACCAGTGTTGGTCACCACTCCATTGCCTGCCAGTGAGCCCACGGTTTCGTTGTTGCCATTGAGATTGAAATAACCTCCGGAGGAAACTGTGAGTGCGGAGCTGTCCGGGATGACCCCTGCGGCCCCAAGCTGCAGGGTGCCGCCGTTCACAGTGGTGGACCCGCCGTAGTTGTTGGTGTTCTTGGAGAGCACCAGCGTGCCCACCCCGTCCTTCACGAGGCCATCGCCACCGGTGAGCTGGCCGCTGATGGTTCCCACCATGAGCAGGCCGTTGACAGTCATGGTCTGGTTGCTGCCACCGAGGGTTACGGTGCCGGAGAACGTCAGGTTGTTGCTGGCGTTGGCGGTGGCGTTGTCCGCAGCCAGCGTGCCGAAGGTGAGGTCGCCAAGAACTGAGATGGCATTGCCGACGGTGCGGGCAGCGGTGCCGCCGCGAACAGCCACGCCGTCAGCCAGCACGACGGTGCCAGTGCCGTAGGGGTTGGTGCCTGCAGTGTCATCAAAGACAAGCGTGCCCGCATTGACCACAAGACCGCCGGTAAGCACATGCGCCGTGCCTCCGGCGAGCACCAGTGCACCCGCGCCGGTCTTGGTGATGACTCCGCCAGTGGTGTCCAGCGGTGCAGAAATAACCAGCCCTGTGGCGGCCAGCCCGGCATCGACATTAATCACCGGAGCTGCATTACTGAGAACAAGCTTGGTGCCGGAGATGGTGGGCGTGGTGTTCAGGTTGTCATTTTTGGCACTGACAGCCGTCGCAGCACTCAGGGTCAGGGAGGTGGCGGTCTTCACCTCAGGCTGAGTGGTGCCACCGGTGTTGGAGAAGGTGACGCTGTTCAGCGTGTTGGCCCCCACAAGGTTGAAGACACCGCCGCCATTGATGGTGAGATTACCGGTCGATGCCATCTGGCCGGCATTCGTATTCATGGTCACAGTCGCATTGTTGATGACGAGGTCTCCGGGGATCACGACCACACCAGCGCTGGCGGAAAGGTTCAGCGTGCCAGCATCGGCATAGGTGGTGCCGGTGAAGGTGTTGCTGCCCACTGCGGTGCTGTTATTGAGCGTGAGGATGGATCCTCCAGACTTCACCAAGGAGATGTTTCCTGTGATGTTGGCACCGATGGAGGTCGTATTTTGATTGACGAATACGTAGAGGAACGGGTTCGTGCTGGTCAGAGTGGAGGTGCTGTTCGTGCCAGTGATGGCGTAGGCCACGTTGCCGTTCGTAATCCAGCCAACCCCCAGAGAGAGAGAGGACGCGCTGCCGATTGTGAATGTGCTGGCTGTGCCGCCGGACGAACGAAGAGAGTTGGCAACCACATTGCCACTGATGGTGCGGTTGGTACCAGCATCATTGATGTTCTGCGTGGCGTTGACCGTCGCGGCCGTAATGTCACTGCCATCAAATCCCGGAGCCAACACCCCCTGCGTCGTCTGCCCCATGACCGAAACGCCGTAACCCGTGACATAAGTGGCAAATGTATTGCCATCTGCCACCGCCCAGCCTCCGATAAGGTTGTTTGTCAGGCCGCTGTTGATGTTGAGATTAACCCCGATGCTCGTCGCAGTGGCATTGGAAGAGAGAGTGATGGTCGTGCCATCCACGATGGAGGCGATGGTGGTGCCCGCCGCAATGTTGGTGCCGGTGACGGCCATGCCAACAGCCAGACCCGCAGTGGAAGGCACTGTAATGTTGGCGCTGCCGGAGGTGGTATTGGAGGCCAGCACATAGCTCACCGGAGCAGGCGAGCCGTTGATCTGATTGAGAATGACCCTGCCATTGACCGAAGAGCCCTGCCCGCCGAGCGTGGAGGTCGCCAGGCCATTGTTGTTGGTGTAGCCCACAAAGTTGGTCACGCTGCCGGTGGATGGGTCCTGGATGAAGTTGCCGATTGTGATGGTGGCAGTGCTTCCAGAATTGAGGTAGGGGACCAGGTTGATGTTGGCCTGGCCTCCGAGCACAGTGAGGGTGTTGACTGTCAGCGCCGAATCCACTGTACCGCCACCAGTCAGAGTCAGGGAGCCGCCATTCAGCAGCACCGGAACATTGGCGGGCAGACGCACAGGAGTCAGGTTGGCCATGGAGTTGAGGTTGGCATCGTTAAAGTTTAACGTGCTGAAGTTCACCGTGACGGAAGCATTGGTGAGGTCGGACACCCCGCTGTAAAGCGATGAGCTGTCCTGAAGGACCAATGTGCCGCCGCGAATGACAGTCGGCCCGGAGTAGCTTTGCACATCTGTCAGGGCCAGCGTGGTGTTGCCCGATTTCGTGAAGGCAATGTTGCCAGTAATGCTGCCGACAAACGTCGCACTCGAGGTGGAAGCCGTGGTGAGGACGGCCGTGGTGGAGCTGGTATTGGTGATGACACCGCCCTCTTCCGCCAGTGAGTTGCTGTTGAGCAGCGCTCCCACCACCTGGTCATTGCCATTGAGGTCCAGCGTTCCCCCGTTGAGTGAGAGATTGCTGGCACTGACGGTGAGAGTGGGCGCCACCAGAATGGTATTGCGCCCGCCATTGAGGACCACACTGCCGTCATTGACCGTCGTCTGGCCCGTGTAGGCCTGTGCACCGGAGAGCGTAAGACTACCGACGCCCGCCTTGGTGAGCCCGGAACTGCCAGTTATGGCACCATTGATGACGAGGGACGAGCCGTTGATGGTGAAGACGCCCTCAGCACCGAGTGACAGCACAGGTGTGCTGATGGTGGCGTTGTCACCATTGACCAGCAGGCCACCACTGCTCAGCGTCCACCCCTGAGTCGGAAGCAGCAGGCCGTTGCCGGTGATGTTTTCATTGTCGCCGACGATGTCTACTGCATTGACCGTGCGCGCAGCATTAAGGCTGAGACCTGTCGTGGTGGCATCCACCTTGATGGTCGCCGTTCCCGCCGCACCGTTGATGTCCGTCGGAGTCACATAACCAGTGTAGGCGATGAGCCCCTTGGTGCCGTCATAGGTGGCAAAGTCGGCCCCGATCATGATGCGGGAGATGATGCCGTTGGAGAGGCCCGGAGCTGTGTTGAAGAGCAGCCTGGTGTCGGTGCCCAGGTTCACCCCCAGCAGCGTGGCGCTGCTGCCGCCCTGCAGTGAGAGACTGCCAAACTTCAGGAAGGCCGTGCCGCCTGCTCCGTTGACCAGGTTGATAATCGAAGCACCCGCGCCAAGCGTGAGCGCGCCTGTGCTTGTCTCAGCCGAGGCAGTGGCATTGGCGCCGAGATAATTGAGCCGCCCGCCGTTCAGAGATACCGCACCGTTGTTGAGACGGGAGTTGAGGTTGGCAGATCCAGTGTTGTCCAGGTTAAGCACACCGCCCGCATTCACCTGGATGGCGGCAAACGAGAAGTTGCTGACACCATTATTTTTGAAAGTAACGGCGCCAAGATTGATCGTCATCGCTCCAGTGGTGGTGCTAAGAGCGCCATTGGAATCAAACGTCAGAGTGCCGGTGCCCACCTTGACAAGCGCGACGTTGGCCGGGGTGGCGTCATTGTAGCGATAGAACTGGCCCGAGAAGGTCGAGTCCGTGTTGTCAAATCCGACGGTCAGAGTGTTATTGCTGGTGCCGGTGTTGATCACATATCCCGAGCCGGAAAGGGAGCCGAAAATGGCGTTGTTGTTGTTAAGGTTCAGGCTCGTGCCGCTTTGGAGCACCAGCTGCGAGAAACGCGCACCAGCGTTGGTGGCATTGATCTGGATGCGCCCTTCCTGCACCACTGTCGGCCCAGTGTAAATATCCTGTCCCAGCTGCAGCACGCCGTCGCCGATCTTGGTGATGCCGCCGGAGGACCCCAGCACGCCCTGCAGCATAAAGTCCGACAAGGTGGCTGCAATCTGCTGGCTGTTGAAGCTCTTGGCCGAAATGTCCAGCGTGCTCATCGTGCTGCCGAAGTCCAGACGACCGGCCACAGTGGCAATTGATCCCACATTGGACCCGGCGGAAACGATGCCGCCCGTCAAGGTCAGCACGCCAAAGTTTGAAACGACCTGTGGCGAAGCGCTGCCGCCGCCATCATCCTGGAAGACAAGGCCCGCGAGGGTGTTGTTTCCGGCAAGGTTCAGAGTGCCATTGCCTATGATGGTGACAAAGTTGCCTGGATCAATGGTGCCAGCCGTCGTCTGCGTGACGGTGGCTCCATTGCCGTTGATCACAAGGCCGTTGGCGGGATTGGCTGCGAGCGGGATATAGCCGCTGCTGCCGATGACCAGCGTGCCAAGGTTTACATAGGTGCCACCAGTGTAGGTGTTCACGGCATTGAGTGTCATGATGCTGGTGCTCGTGTCTCCCGAGCTCTTGATCACACGAAGCGGACCGCCATTGTCCTTGATCACCGCATCAATATACACCGTGCGGTTGGTGCCGCCAAAGTTCGCATGCGTCAGGTAGAGATCCGCAGCACCGCCAGAGCCTGCAGTAATGAAGCCATCCGTGATGGTGATGCCCACATTGTCTGTGGATTCACCAAAGAGAATGCCGCCGGCGGTCAGGTTCAGCGTGTTGCCGCCCAGGTCGAGAGTCGTGGCTGCATTCGGGCTGGTGAAGGTCAGAGTATTGATGCTGACGTTTGAAGAGAGCGTCGTGATGCCTGTGGTGCCAAAACGGATGTTGTAGGTGGGCAGCAGCGCGCCGCTGAGCAGTGTGCCGTCTCCAGTGGCATAGCCCACTGCATTGAGGCCGCCGATGCCCATCCCGGGCGTGTAGGTGGCATACTCGCGGTCAGCGATGGCCCAGGCCCCGATAATGTTGTTCGCCAGCCCGTCTCCGATATTTGAGGTCGCGACGCCATTGATCTGGTTGAAGTAGGTGCGCACCCCGTTGCCCAGCTGACCGTTGCCGCCCAGGTTGTTAAAGCGCAGCGTGGCTGTGGAGGAGGCAGCACGCTGCAGTTCACCAAAATAGATGTCGGTCGAATTGACATTGGTGCCGCCGGCAGTGCTGAAAATGTTGTTGTTGCCCCCTTGGAGGATGATATCGCCAAAAGTCTCGGTGGAGGCATACTGTGCTCTGCCCTGATAGTTGAGGGTGCCGCCATTCAGGGTGATAGACGCAGCATCATTGATGCGGTCAGACAAGCTCAGGGTGCCGGTGTTGTCCAAGCTCAGCGTGGCAGAATTGATCACAATGGCCGAAGTCCCGGAAAGCGCAGCACCATCTTTCAGCGTGGTGGTGCCGCCACTGATGTAGGTGACTCCGGTGTAGTCGCTGTTGGAGAACAATGTCAGCGTGTTGTCCCCGGTGCGCAGGAAGCTCATATCCCCCGTGAGGATGCCACCATAACTGCGGCCGGCGTTGTCCTGGTTCACGACGAGAGTGCTGGACGAGTTGGAACCACCTGTCACAGTTCCACCCGCATTTTCCACACCAAGGTCGGTGAGCAAGCCACGAACCATCTGCATGTTGCCATTAAGATCCAGCGTGCCGCTGCCCCCCATGATGAGGAATTGGTTGACCAGCAGCGTGTTGGGACCGCCATTGAGAATCACCGTGCCGCCAAGAATGCTCTGATTGCCGCTGATGGTGTTGATGCCAGTGTTGAGAAGCACGCTCGGCGTCTGGGCCAGGACAAGCGTTCCCTCACCATCCTTCACCCAGCCTGCAGTGCCTGTGATGGCGCTGCTGATAGTCAGTGTTGATCCGGTGTCTACATGGTAGATGGCCTGGGTGCCGCTAAAAGCCAGCACCGGTGCGCTGATCGCGCTGGAGTTGGCTCCAGTGGCAAGCAGACCACCACTGGAGATCGTGAGCACATAAGGCGAGGAACTGCCAGCCGAACCCGCACCTGAAGCAGGGCCGCTGATAGTCACCGCGCCATTGAGCTTGATGGCGTTCACCGAGCGGCTTGCCGTCAGCGCTGCATTTGCCGTGAGATTGAGCGTGGCCGTGGTGGTGCCTGAATTGATGTTGTTGCTGGTGTCATAAGCAGCAAAAGCGGCTATGCCAGTGCCCGTGGCATAGGTGGCAAAATCAGAACCATTCACCGTCGCCCTGGCCAGAATGCTGTTTGTCAGCGTCGGGGCTGTGGTGAAAATGATCTTGTTGCTGGCAGTGCCCAGGCCGGTGCCGGCGAAGTTCATCGCAGAATCGGCATTGAGCGTCAGCGAGCTGAAGGTCAGCAGATTGCTGCCGCCAGCACCCGGCGTGCTGGTAACTGTGCCGCCTGGACGGTTGATTGTCAGGGCACCCAGCGTCTCGGATGAGGCATTGGCAGCATTCCCCAGGAACACCAAGTTGCCGCCATACATAGTCACTGCGCGCGAGCCGAGGCGGTTGGTGATGTTAGTGGCCGTGTTGTCAATGAATAGCGATGCTGCGGAATAGATGGAAGCGGCTACGCCATTCCCGCCGACGAGAGTGCCTGAGCCGTTGAGACTGACCGTGCCCGCGTAGAAGCTGAGGTTGTTCGTTGGGATCATGCTGAGAGCCGCAGTGATGTTCAGCGTGCCGGCTCCGCGCTTGACGATGCTGTAATACTGGTTGGCGGTGCTTGTGCTGGCAGTAGTGTTGCTGTTGAGATTGATCACCCCCAGGCCGTTCACCAAGTCGCCGCCGGCATTAAAGGAAAGCGCACGAGCATTGGTCGTGTTGTTGAAGATGCCACCGTTGATGTTCAGCGTGGCGCCCGCATCTGCACCGATCAGAGCGTCAAATGCCATGACAAGCTGCCCTGTGACCGTGTTCACACCAGAGACGCTTTCGATCTGCCCGCCACCATTGATGCCTCCCAGCGCCTGGTTGTTGTTGCCCTGGAGATTGATGGAGTTGGCAACGGAAATGCCACCGCTGAGCTGAAGCGCGGCACCAACGGCGGAACTGGACGGAGAGATCGTGATGGTGCCGGAGCCCGCCCCGTTCCCGTTGGTCAGCATCACTGCGCCGGCATTGATCGTCAGACCACCAGTCCAGCCAGTGTTGTCCGCATTGAGCACAAGTGTGCCATTGTCATTTTTTGCCAGCGTGGCTGCAGCACCGGCACCTGAGTTCAGGTTGAATGCTGAGTCGAGCTGCAATGCCATGCCCTGGCTGACTTCGATGGCACGAGTGTTGGCGGTGTTGCCCAGCTGGATCACACGGCTCGTGCTGAAGCTGCTGATGGCGCGCAGGGTGGCGGTTCCTGATGCGGGGGAGAGAACCACCATGTTCGTCGCATTGCCAAGCTCGCCATCACTGTCCACAGAGACGACACCCTGATTAACCACCACATTGCCCGTGAAGTTGTTGGCCGCATTCCCCAGCGCCAGGGTGCCGTTGCCGGTTTTGCTGAACCCCGTGCCGCTGAGCTTGCCATTCAGATACAGCCCCTGCGTCAGGGTGGAGATGGTGGCGTTGGCCACGCTGAAGATCGCGTTGTTCAGTGTCACAGCATTGCTCACCATCAGGCCATAGCCGTTGTTGTTGGTCACAGTGAGACCGGCGCTCACATCCGAGACGGAATTAGGAGCGATAATCTTGTTCTGCGGCTGCGTGTAGGGCAGCGCATAACCAGCACGCCCGACAACCACCGTCGGCACGATCCCAGAGTCAAACACCACATTCCCCAGAGTAACAATCTCCTGCCTGCCAGTGCCATCGCCGTCATTGAGCAGCGTCACGGAGTTCGGATTTCCAAGCGCGGTCGCGTAAATATCACCTGTGTAGCCGGTCGTGTTGAAGATCAGCGTTCCCAGGCCTGTGTTGGTGATGCTGGTGACAGAGCCTGCGTTGGCGAGCTTCTCAAGAATCACTGTCAGGTTCGGATTAACCACATTGATCGCAACCGCCCCCGTTGGCAAAGTGACGGCTCCGCCCAGCGTCATCGTCACAGTGGACGAACCAGTGGAGTCAAAGATCGGGTTGCCCAGGAAGGTGATGTTGTTGCCCACAGCACGGCTGTTGTTGTCAACCAGCAGGCTGGCACCGCTGGCCACCGTGAGCGTACCTGTGCCCAAGGGGCTGTTGACGAGGAGACCGCCGCCCTGCGTTGGAGTGCTGCTGGCTCCGAGGATGATGCCGCCGGTCTGCAGAAGAATGCCGCCGCTAAAGGTGTTTTGATTGCTGAGCTGCAGAAGGCCGCTGCCAGCCTTGATGATGCCTTCGTTCCCCGTACCAACGATGGTGGTGGTGATGTTGAGGTTGGGCATCAGAGGCGCTAGGTTCTGTCCATTGTCCATCACCGGGTCCACCGTGATGGTGCGTGTGGAGCCGTTCAGACTCATGCTGCCGCTCTGATACTGTCCAAAGATCAGCTGAGACACCCCGGTTGTATTTGCGTTGTTTGAGATGGTGAAGGTCGTCGCACTGGTGATGGCCGTAATTGTCGGAGTGCCGGTGATGTTCGGTCCGCTGACAGTCATGCCGACATAGAGGCCGGATGTGCTGCCAACAGTGACCGTATTGGTTCCATTGACTGCAGATGCTACAATGACAGTTCCGCCAATCGTCGACACCGAGCCAAGGTTGCCACCGGAAGCGGTGATGTTTCCGTTGAGAGTCAGTACGCCTGTGGCACCGAAGCTGATGGTGGGAGCATAGCCCCCCGTGTTGTTAAAGGCCAGCCCGCCAAGAGTCTGGCGGAAGCCGTTCAGATCCAGAATGGAACCGCCCAGCATCGTCACCGTAGCTGTGTTAGCCAGCTGGCTGGAGGCGCCGAGTTGCACGACCGAGGTTCGCTCCATCGAAGTATTGCCATTCGTGCTGGCACCACCAGTGATTGTCAGGTTGCCAGAACCGGTGGCAAACACGCTGACGCCATTGGCCAGCGGATTGTTGAGCACCAGGCGTCCGGCATTGAGGAAAGTGCCGCCGCTGTAGGTGTTGGAAGCTGTAAACAGCGTGTAAGAGCCGCCCAGAAGCCCACCGACGCCGGTACCGCGGCCATCATCTCCATCCACGACGACAGTCACCGGCGCGCTGCCGTTGTCTGTGATCGTCGCACCAATGGTCACCGTGCGGTTGATCACATTGGTGTTGCCGTTGACGTAACTCTGGTCATGCAGATAGAGATCCGCCGCATTGACTCCGTCTCCTGCAGTCAGCTGACCGTTCAGAATGGAGATGCCGGTGCTGTCCGTGCCGTTGGAGGCAATAAGGCCGCCGCTGCCAAGGTTAAGTTTCTTGGCACCAAGGTCCAGCGTGGTGGCGCCGCTGACCGCAATCGTGAGACTGTAGATGTTGCGGTCCGCAGTGAGTGCCGTGGTGCCGGTGGAGGTGATGCGGACATTGTCAGTGGCCAGGGCCAGATTGATGAGATTCGGCGAATATCCCGCATAGCCTGGAGTGGTGAGCCCGCCCACCCCCGTGGCGGTGGAGTAGGTGGCAAAGTCACGTTCAAAAACGGCCCAGCCACCGATGATGTTGTTGGTCAGTGCGGGCGCGCTGGTGATATACATCGTCGCCAGATTGCCCACCTGTCCATCAATGTTCATGAACCGCAGGGTAGCGTGAGAGCCGGCCTGCCGCGCCAAGCTAGAGATGGTTACAATCGACTGGTTCACGCCGGTGCCGGGTTCGGCAATGTCGATGTAGCTGTTGCCCTGGGCGAGGGTGACCGCGCCGAAGTTTTCGTAGCCGATCTGACCCTGGCGGGCGCGATACTGCAGCATGCCGCCTCTCAGAAGTATCGGCGCCGAGTCATTGATGCGGTCGTTCACATTGGCGTCGAGAATGCTCGTCGCATTGTTGTTCGAAATCAGCAGGGTGCTCTGGCTGATCTCAATGGAGGAGGTGTTGCTGAGAGTGGAGGTGCCGAGCAGCTGAATACGGCCGCCGTTGATGATCGTCGGCCCGGTGTAGGTGTTCGCAGTGTAGATGTTCCAGTCCTGGTAGAATGCATTGGTCTGAGAGCGCACCAAAGCAATGTTGCCATCGATGGAGCCTGCGTAGCTGACGTTGCCCGTAACGATCCCCAGCGTGGCCTGCGTGGCAGAGCTGTTCATCACTGAACCTCCTGCATTAGGAATGAGGTTGCCGTTGGTTGCAGTGGCAGTTTGTGACTGAATGTTGTTCACCACCTGGTTGTTTCCATTCAGATCCAGGTAACCACCCTGCATCACGAGGGTGTTGTTGTAAAAAATGGTGTTGTTGCCGCCTGCCAGCACCATGGTGCCCTGATCGACATACGTGTTTCCGGTGTAGTAGTTCAAAGCCGTCAGTGTCAGGGTGCCGCTGCCCGCCTTCGTCAGTCCTCCACTAGTTCTTGAAATGGAGCTGGAGATCGTGAGATCGCCCAGTGTGTGAAGGATAAGCTCACGATTGCTCGTGGTGCTGAGGATGCCGCCATTGATGCCGGTGTTTCCTGACAATGCGATCAGGCCTCCGCTGTCCAGCGTGAGCACCTGGCCGGCGCTGATGTCAGTCTCAGAAGCGCTGCCAAGCACCAGCGAGTTGATCGTGGTGCTTCCTGTCACTGTTGCCACGCTCGTGAGAGAGACGTTGGCATTGGCGACGATGGAGGAGGTCATTTCGCTGGGGGTGAGCAGACGCAGGCTGTTGGTGCTGGTGTTTGCGGCCCCCGAAGTCGTGTTGGAGGTGAGGAAGCCGATGCCCGTGCCGATGGCGTTGGTATCGCCAATGGCCCAGGGAATGATGGATTTGTTGGTGCTGCCGGTGGCACCCGTCTGACCAGTGAAGGCGTAGCCATTGCCCGTCGCCTGGATGGTGGCCACTCCAGCTCCTGCGGCACTGCCCAGATTGCTGGCCTGAACAAGAAGGATGCCACCACCATTACGAGTCACCGCCGCTGTGGTGAAACCAAGGGTCTGGGAGGCATCGGCGATGAGCTGAATCGTTGCCACGCCCTGGTTGATGGTCATGATGCCGCTGAGTGTTTCCGTCGTGGCCGAAGCCGAATTTCCAGTGATGGTCAGAGAGCCGCCACGGAGGTCGATGTTACGGCTGTTCCCCAGGCGGTTGTTGACATTAGTGCTGCTGTTGTCCAGCTCGACCAGCCCGCCACGGGTGACATAGACGGTGTTGGAGCCCGTGGCACCGCCGGTGCCAGGCGCGCCCAGGCTGCCATTACCGTCGATAAGCAGCACCCCCTGATTGACCATCACCTGATGTCCTGCAAACGCATTGGCCACCTGCACATCGAGCGTGCCAGTGCCAAACTTATCAAGCTGCAGATAGTCATTCGCAGCGCCGCCGGTGAAGGTGATGGCAGAAGAGAGATTGATGTCCCCTGCACCGCCAAAGCCAAACCAGAGATTGCGGCTGCTGCCAGAAGTCGCCATGACCGCTGTAAGTCCGCCCGTGAGGTTGAGCGTCGATCCTGCATCAGCAGTGATCGTCATTGCACGGTTCTGACTGTCGGCTGTGGAAGCAGTGGTCAGATTGATGGAACCCGCCCAGGTGTTGGTGCCGGAGACGCTGCGCAAAGCTCCTGTGGAATCGATGCCGCTGAAAAGCTGATTTTGCGCCCCGATCACATCAAGCACCTCGTTGACAGTGATATCACCGGAAATCTGGAGCTGGCCCACAAGGCTGTTGATGATCGTGTGCCCGGTCGTGCTGCCAAACGCATTTGCATTGGAAACACTCAGAACCCCCTGGCTCACGTAAATGCTGCCGTTCCATCCAGTGTTGTCCGCATTCAGCACCAGGGTGCCGAGATCATTCTTGTAAATCGAGTTCGTCGAAGTGGTGGCAATGAAAGGAGAGTTGAGAGTCAGCGTCTTGCCTGAGCTCACTTCAAAGTTGTTGCTGGCGGCATTGAGAATGAAAGTACGGCTGGTTGTGATGTCGTCCGTGGCACGGAATCCAGCGGACCCAGTGGCGTTGACACTCAGGCGCACCTGGTTTGCAGCGTTTCCGAGTTCGCTGTCCTTATCGACGGAAAGCACACCGCCGGTAATGTCGATAATGGATCCGCCGCCACCAAAAGTGTTGCCTGCGTTGGTCAGGCTGAGCACACCACTGCCCGCCTTCGTCATCGTCACAACGCCGGAACCAGTGGGGCCGCCGCTGAGCACGCCCGCCAGGCTCAGCCCGTCCGTCTGCAGTGAACTGCTGTAGCTGGAAACGGTGAAGACCGGCGCCGAGGAGTTGCTGAACGCGATGTTGTCCGAGAGAAGCAGCCCATAGACATTGTTGTTGGTAAGCGAGAGGCCATAGATGAGCTGCGAAGATGTCAGGCTGGCGGGTGCAATGACTTTGTTGACCGCCTGCGGGTAGTAGGCTGCACTGCCGGCACGCCCGATGGTGAGAGTCAGAGCGGTGCCTGTGACAGCCGGCTCCCAGGTGATGGCCCCCAGATTGATCGTCTGGGAACTGCCTGTTCCATCTCCGTCATGCAGAATGCTGAAAGCACCATTCGAAAGCGCGGAGACATTGATCGGCACCGTGCTGCCTATACCCGTGAGATCGAGCCCCGTGATGTTGCCAAGACCCGTTTTGCTGATGGTGTTGGCACCCGTGCCACCGATGGAGGTGATGCTGCCAATGTTGTCGATCGGCCCGCCCAGGACCACGTTGAGATAAGGCGTGGGGATGTTCACCACCAGTCCTGTGGTCGTCAGGGTGGCAAAGCTCAGCTCGCCGTTGAGCGTCATCGTGTACAGGTTGGCCGTGGTGTTGTTGAAGATCGGATCTCCTGCAAAGCTCATGGCGTTGGCCACGGTGCGATTGTTGTCCACCTGCAGGCTGGTGCCGTTTGCAAAGGAAACAGCACCAATTCCGAGCGGACCGGAAACCAGCGTGTTTGGCACCGTGGAGGTGCTGCTGGCGGAAAGGATCAGCCCGCCGCCCTGCACCTGGATGCCGCCGTCAAACGTGCTCTGGCCGCTGAGCTGGAGCAGACCGGTGTCAGTTTTGATGATGCTGGAACCGGCACCCGTGATAACCGACGAAATGCTCAACGAACTGCCGATCTGGGTGTAAACCTGTCCGTTCAGAGTCGGCCCCTGGACGCTGAAGGTGTTCGCACCAGAAGCAAGGGCCAGGAAGCCGCCGCTGATGGTGGGCACAGTGAACGCGTTGCTGTTCAGAACAGTCACAGGGCTGTTGGATGTCAGCGTGAGGATGCTGTTCGTCGGAATGTTGACAGTCGGTGTTCCAGAGCCTCCGTTGTTGTTGAATGAGATGCTGTTGAGGGTGTTGTTGAGCCCAAGGCCGCCTGCCAGCGTCAAGGTGGAACTGCCCACCAGGCTGACGTCATTGGTGGAGTCGATCTGCCCGTTGTTCGTGTTCATCACAAGAGCCGCGTTGTTGATCGTGATGCCACCCGCAGGAATGACCACTCCGCTGCCGATGAGGTTCACCGTGCCTTGATCGATGATCGTGCCACCGCTGTAGGTGTTGTTTGCAGAGAGGTTGAGCACGCCGCTGCCTGACTTCACAAAGGTCACCATGTTGCCATAGCCGTTGTCAGCGATGACCGAATTGACGATCATATTGCTGACGCCGACGGTGAAAGAAAGGGCGGAGCCATTGGCAGTGGCGTTCTGACTCAGCGTCACCTGTGTGGCGCTGTCCACCGAAACGACATAGGTGCCCGCGGGAATGCCCGTACCGGTAATGGTCATGCCAGGAGCAATGCCAACGGTGGAATTCATCGTGATCTGAGTCGATCCCAGAGTGGTGGTCCCGTTGATAAACGAACCGGCGGTAAAGGTTTGGTTTTGCGCGCTTGCGGTTGCGCTGTTGCTCAGGGTGATCTGAGTCAGGCTGTCCACGGAAACGACCGTCGTACCTGCAGGGAAATTGGCATTGACCAGAGTCATGCCGGGCAGGATTCCAACCGTGGAATTCATGATCACCACGGGAGATCCTGCCACGATGCCACCCGCAGAGTTGGGATTCGTAAACGAGGGGTTTCCGGAGGCAAACAGAGTCACAATCAATTCACGTGCACCGCTTGTTTCCGTTCCACCGGCGGTGAGCACGCCACGTGTGGTGAGGGAACCGATGGTCGTGTCAAAGGCGTTGTTGCTGCGCAGCAGACCGCCCATCTCCAAATTGATGGTGTCGGTGCTGTTGGTGAACTGGATGTTGTTGGTGAAGTTGCCGCTCAGACGCAGCATGGCGGCGGTCTGGTTGCCAGAGAGAGTCGTGGTCAGCGGAGAGCTGGCTGCCGTGCCCAGATCGGTGATGTTGCCGCTGCCAAACGAAGCCGAATAGCCGGCATAGCCACCGTTGCCCACCGTTCCCACTCCGTTGGCAGTGTTGTAGGCGGCAAAGTCGCTGTAGTTCACGATGGCCCACGGGCCCAGGATGCCGTCACCATACGTTGTTGGTGCGGTCTGGAATATGATGCTGGGGTTGTTGCCGATGCTGCCGACGGCGCTGGTATTGAGGAAGTTGACAGTGGTTCCCGCATTTCGTGTCAGGCTGGCGATGGTGAGGACCATGGAGGAAAAGGCGCCGGCTGTACCGGTGCCACCGGTCGCGGCCTGAATGATATTGGACCCTTGCGCCAGGGTGATGTCACCCAATGTCTCCGTTGCCGCAGTATTCACGCGGCCGTTAATCTGGATCTGGCCGCCCCTGAGAGTGATGGAGATGTTGTCTCCGATTCGGTCGTTGTTCTGGGTCTGAAGGCTGCTGTTGCTGGTGGCCACCAAAGCTGCGCCGTTGATGTCAATGCTCGATGTGGTTTGCAATGTCGCATCGTTTTCCAGCGTCGTAGTGCCTCCCATCAGCACCGTGGCTCCGGTGTAGGTCTGTGCCATTTCCAGCGTCAGCGTGTTCCCGCCCACACGAACCAGATTGAGGTTTCCAGAAATCAGGCCGGCAAAGGTCGAGCTGCCGGTGGAGTTGCTGGTGATGAAGGTGCTGGCGCTGCCGGAAGTGTTGGTAAGAGTTCCGGCTCCTCCTGGAAGCGGGCCCGCACCTGCCAGCGCACCGGTGTACTGACTGGAGCCATTAAGGTCCACCGTGGCCCCGACGCCAATGGTCAGCTGCTGCACGGATGGGAAAAGGGGATTGAGTCCGGCATTGAGCTGGAGGGTGCCGCCCATGACGTTTGTGGTGCTGTTGAAATATGCCGTGCTTTCCAGGCTGAGTGTACCACCCCCCACTTTGCTGAGCTGGCCATTGAGCAGTGCCGATGTCACATGCAGTGTCGTGCCATTCTGCACCTGAAAATAGCCGGCTTGGCCGTTCAAGTTTACCTGTGAGATCGCCAGAGTGTTGTCCCCGCCCGTGCTGATGACCGACCCCGTGGTCAGCGTGAGCACGCGGTTGCCTGTGCTGGTGATCGAAAGCCCGCTGCCATTGATCTTCATGGCATTCAACGTGCGCGAGGCCGAGATGTTGGCTGAGCCGGTCACGTTCATCGTATCAGCATTGGCCGCACCGTCCAGATTGGTGCTTGTGTTATACGCGGTGAAGCGCACAACGCCGTTGGTGCTGTCGTAGGCAGCAAAGTCGTCCAAAATGACGATGCGCGGAAGGATGGCGTTGCTGTAATTGGCGCTGCCCTGCTGGTAGGTGGCGATCTTGATCTTGTTCGTGCTGCCTAGTCCGCTGATTCCAGTCAGGTCCCAGGAAGAGCCAGAGTTGGCAAAATTGACCGTGGTGAAGGACAGTGTGTTGTTTCCGCTGCCCGTAATGCTGATCGGCGCCAAAACGCCATTCACTGTGGCCCCTGCGGCTGTTTCAGTCGTGCTGCTGCCGATCAGGCTCAGACCTCCACCATTGAAGGTAAACGCGCGCCCATTCACACGACCGCTTGCATTGTTGCCACCGCTGTTGTCCAGAACCAGGGTTCCTCCCGCATTGAGAGTGATGCCCGCCGCCGCGTTGACGCTGCCGCTGGTGCCAGAGATGTTCACAGTACCGCGGCTCACCGTCAGAGTACCGTTCATGGTATTGGCTCCCGTCAGCGTGAGAATGCCAGTGCCGGAGTATTGCAGACCTTGGGCTCCGGTACCAGCGCTCACATTGCCATTGATCAGGGTGTTGCCCGAGCCAAAAAGCGTCAGAGTCGCGGCGGCTGTATTGGTGATGGATCCGGAGATCGTCAGCAGCGCCCCGGAATCCAGGTTGTTCACAAAAGAGCGGCTCGCGTTCAGGCTCACCTGCGAGCCAAATTCAATGTTGTTGAACCCGTTCACAATCACCGGGTCGCCCTGCAAAAAGACGGTGTTGGTGACCTTGCTCACGCCGCTCAGGTCCACCATGGAGGTCAGCACCCCGCCGTCGAGAATCAAGCTGTTGGCGGTGCGGCCCAGCGCACCGGAGTTGCCCACGATCAGAGTGCCCTGCCCCAGCAAGATCCCCCCGGTCATGCCGCCTGCCACATTGTTGTTGCTGCTCAGGGTGAAGGTGGCGTCGTTGGAGATGCGCACATCCAGCCTCGTCAGGGAGGTGCTCACACTTGCATTATCCTGGATCACCCCGTTCCAAACCGTTGAGCCATAACCACGAATATTGAGGCTTCGTGTCGCACTCGCAGCGTTCTGGAGATTGATAAAGGCACCGTTCACAGTCAGCAGCGCACCATCGTCAAGGTTGTTGCTGAGTGTCTGGTCGTTGACACCCGCAAGTTTGTAGATGGCGCCGTCCACCGTGATCGCACCCGACCCACCGAAGACCAACGTCGAGTTGTTGTTCCAAACAATCGGTTGCGTGATGTCCAGGCCATTGACGACGTCCGTGGCAAAAATCTCGCCATTGCTCACAAGCAGGCCGCCAAAAATCAGCTGGGTGCCTGCGGTGATCGTGCGGTTGTTGCTGATCGTGAACGTCGTGCTGTTGGTGATTCCTGTGATGACATCTCCATAGCCGATGCCTAGCCCGTTCACATTCATGCCAACCTTGAGCTGCGAAGTGTCGGAAGTCGTGATGGTCGCAGAGTTGCTGACAGCGGCCGCCACTGTCAGATTGGAAACCGCCACGGGTCCCATTGAATTTGGGCCGAGCCCCAGCAGACCGGAATCCACACGGATGCCACCACTCAGGGTATTATTGCCCGTCAGCGCCCAGACACCACCATCCCCTTTGTAAATGCGGAATGCGTAGTTGCCGGCAGTGCTGTCCGTCAAATCAGCCGTAATGGTGTTCAGGTCGCTGTTGGTTCCGCGCAGATTGAGGGTAAACTGATTGGTCGATGCATCGATGAGGCTGGTTATGACGAGCGGGCCGCTGCCTGAGGAATCGATCTGGATCGTTCCTGTTGTCGGCACCATGCTGATGGGGCGTGTCACCACTTCGCCCGATCCGACATAAAGCAGGCTGACGGTGTTGGTGGTGCTTCCCAGGATCAGGCTGCCGCCGCCCACATTGGTGCCAAAGCTGGAGGATGTGGCTCCGGCTGCACCAATGGAGGTGACAACAGTGCCGCCGTTGGTCAGCGTGGTGTTGCCGTTGTACGTGTTGGAATCTCCCAGATACAGCGTGCCACCTCCTGTCTTGCTGAGAATGGCAACGCCTGCACCGCTGTTGCTGATGACCCCGGAGACAGTGGCATAATCAAGACCTGTGTAGCCGTTGTCGTCCACCTGGATCGTACGTGTGACCGTGCCGGAGGTCACGTTAAGGTCAATCGGGTTGACAAAATTGACATCCGCCCAGGAAGTGTTTGAGCTCAGAATCAGCGTGCCGGTTCCGTTGCCGATGCCGCCCGCCCCCCAGCTCACTGTGGCGCCAGCGCCACCGAGATTCACCACGAGAGGGGCGATGCTTGCTGCAAAGCCGCCGCTCTTATTGGTGCCGGTGCCGCTGTCTGACCATGCCACCTGCCCTGCTCCCGTGCCGATAGCACGGGTGAAGAGCCCGGAAGTCTGCAGCACACCGCCATTGAGTCGCAGGCTGCTGGCTGTAGGGAGCGAGGCTCCATCATCCGCACGCAGAGCACCGGAGCTGATGACCGTCGGACCGGTGTAGGAGTTGGCATTGTTGCCCAGAATCCACAACCCGCCTGTACTGACAAGTGTCAGCGCGGAGCCGTCCACCGTGTTGTTGATGAGCTGCAGGTTGATCTGATTGTCCCCATAGGAGTCGCCGCCGAGGGTCAGCGTGCGGGTGCCCGTGCCGCTGAAGACCACTGGCCCGGTGTTGGAAAAGACCAGCGTGGCATTGTTAGGATTGCGCGATTGAGTGAGATTACCGTAGCTGCCGTAGGAGTAGATGCCACCATTACCCGCAAGGGTGAAAAGACGGTCGGTGCTGACCGAAGGTGATTGTGTGGCGCTGACTGCCTCCCCGGTAAAGGTGCCAATGTAACGCAGACTGCCGCCGTTCAAGACGAGGCTGGCTGCATTGGTGGCGTCACTTGTCGCATCCCCAATGCCGATGCCGCTTGCCTGCCCGATGTTTGCCAGGGTGCTCACATCCAGATTCCCTCCGAGGATAGTCACCGTACCTGTGAAGGCATTGACTCCGTTCAATGCGATGGTTCCTGTGCCACTTTTCACCAAAGCCACTTTGCCGGCTCCGTCCTGGATCAAGCCTGCATAAAAGGAGGTCGCATTGCCTTCGCCGAAGCGGAGCGTGGCCGTGGTGCCTGTGGCGCTGTTGGTGATGACACCCACGCCATTGAGTGAGTTGATGGCACCCGTGGCCGAGGAGGCGCTGCCCACGTTGACGCCATTAAGATCCAGCGAGGTCCCCTGGCGGAGGTTTACATTCACTCCATTGGCTCCGAGTGTGGCGCTGCCGGAGAGCTGTACCGTGCCTTCGTCGATATTGATGCTGCCAGCCGTGGTGTTGGCATTGGCGGCGCCCAGCACAAGAGTACCGGCCCCCAGCTTGGTCCAGCCGCCGGTGGTCGAACTGAGAATGGAGGTGTTCAAAGTCAGGGTGTCAGCCAGTGTGTTCGTACGAAACACCAGATCGGCGGCACCACCTGAGGTGATGCCCGTACCGCCGCTGATGGTGACACTGCTGCCGCCGGTGACTAGAATACCGCCGGAGACAGTGGCCGCACCGTTTTGAAGAGTCAGAGTGGCGCCGCTGGCCAGACCGAGTCCCACAGAACCGTCAAACTTGATGCCGGCGTTGATCGTGGCGGAGGTCTGCGAGTTGATGCCGAGCGTGTTGACAAGATAAGGCAGGGTGTTGCCCCCTGTGAGGACCGATCCATCAGACACGGTTGTGTAGGTGGCGGCACCCACGCTGCTGCCGGCGGCAAAGTCCGCTCCATTGTAAAAGAGGTGCGCATTGAGAATGCCGTTGGTGTTGGATGCACCCGTGATGTTTACGGTGGCACCCGCATTGGTCACAAAGTTGACACCAGCACCTGCTGAGATGGTGCCAAGAGACGAGAAGGTAAGCGCAGCCGTACCGCCCGGGCCAGCCACCACCTGAACGGTGCCTGCACCTGCCGTGGCCACCAGGGAGCCCACGCTTTCGCTGCTGTTGTTCGCGGTGTCACCCAGATACATCAGGGTGCCACCAGCTGTGTTTGAGAGCGTGTCCACATTGAAAATGATGCTGCCAGTGTCAGAGAGCACATTGCGTGAGCTGCCTGAGTAGGTGTCCTGGATTTTCAGAATGCCGCCTGAGACAGTGGTGGTGCCGGTGAACGCGTTGGCACCGGAGAGCACCCAGGTTCCCGCACCCACCTTCTGCAGGTTCGTCGTCGCACTTGGCAGCGCTGAAGCAATGGTGTTGTCATTCGTATTCGTGCCGCCCAGCACCAGCGTCTTGGCACCTGCGACCGCCGTGATGGCCCCGTTGATGATCAGCGCGCCGGTGCCGCTGGCATTGAGGTAAACATTGGCTGTGGTGGTGTTGAGAGCGATGGCGTTGGCCAGTGTCTCCCCCGCGCCGAGGTAGGTCAGCGCACCAGAGGCGGTGGTGGCGTTGCCAATCAGAATCTGCCCGGTCGGCAGCGCATTGGCTGAGTAAAAGGCCAGCGTACCAGCGCTGATGGTGGTCGTCCCGCTGCTGGTGGATGCCACCGCCATGTCGGTCAGCGTCAGCTGGCCGCTGCCGCTTTTGGAGATGCTTACGGCATTGGAACTGGCGTTGGCCAGGATGGCCCCGGTCAGCACTGTGTCGCCATTGCCGCCAAACACCAGCGTGCGCTGCGTGGTTTCACTGTCGTGCGCGATGCTCATGTTCAGCACCAGCGTTCCGCTCAAGTTGTTATTGAAGGTAAGGTTGGCTCCACCAGACCATTGCAGCACGGTACCGGCTCCCAGCGAGCCGTTGAAGGCGAGGTTGTAACCATTGCGACTGTAGAAATTGAAGGTGGCGTTGTCGGCATCCAGGTTGCCAAACTGCACCGTCTGGCCCAGCCCGGTGCCACCCAGCGCACGGTCCACCATGATGTAGCCGTTGGTGCCGCGGCCGTACACATTGCGTGTGTTGAAATTTGGGGCGTCAGTGTGCACTTCCAGATAGCCACCATTCAAGTCCACAGCACGTGGTGAGAAGCTAGTCCCCAGGTTTGCATTATCCGTCACCCTCACCGAGCCGCTGTCGATGCGCAGCGGCTGCGCAAAGTTGTTGGCCGTGTTCTGCAGCCACAGCGTGCTGAAGACGGTCGAGCCGCTCTTGATGAAGCGGTCCTGCGTGGCCGTGTCATAGCCGGTCACGATCCCTGAAATGACGATGTTGCCGTTGCCCAAAAACGTTTCGGCCCCTCCCGTGCCCAGCTGCACCCCTCCCGTGACTGTGGCTGTGCCCGCCGCAGAGAGCATGCGCCCTTCACTGGCAGTGCTGCCCACCACCAGGTTGCCGGTAAAGGTGTTGTTGCCGATGCTGATGAGAGCAGCGCTGTTGTTCAGAGCTCCTTGCCCACGTCCCACCATGCTGATGTCACGGTTGATCGTGATTCCATTCAATCCCCCCTGCACCACCAGCAGACCGCCGCTGAGGCCCGGATTGCCGGTATTGGCAAGACCGTTGATGGAGATAGTCGAAGTCCCAGTGCCAAGCTGGTTCTGATTGGTGATGACCAATGCACCACCGTTGATCACCACATCTCCGCTGATGGTGTTGCCGCTGCCGCTGCCCAGTACGAGCGTTCCATTGCCGGTTTTTGTCAGCCCCGAGGTGCCTGCGATGACGGAGTCAATTTCGGCACGTTGAAACGACGCCACATTGACGACTGGAGACGTCCCAAGCCCTGCGATGGCGCTCAGTGTCAGCGTATTTCCGGTGACGACAAAACCATCACTGCCAAAAACAAGCCCGCTCGCTGTCTGCGGCCCGCCCAGTGTCACCACTCCCGCAGAGCTCATGAATGCTGCGATGTCGCCACTCCCCCAGGTGACGGAATCGCCAAGGGCACTTGAGGTGGACCAGTCTGTCGTTGCCGCGTCCCACGCACCATCGCCACCCTGATAGTATAAAGTAGCCCCGCTCACATGCGTAGCCCAAAGAGGAAGAATCATTGCCAATGCGGTGGCGACAGGACGCTTAAAACGACGACGCAAAGTGTCCAAGAGTACGCTGGATTTCTTCATCTGATGATTGATAGCTAGTGGGCTGCGGGAGACGGTTGGAACGCATTTATCACAGGGGTGGGACTGCGATAAATGGCTTAACAGACCTTCATCTTGATCTAACAACCACATTTAGAACCATTGGTTAATGGCTTGTTGTTGAGTAAACTGGCCGACAATCAAAGCATGACTCTTTCCTTTAAAGACCATAAAGACTTGGCTTTTTTACTGTGAACTTTTTGCTTGCCCCTTTCTCAGAATCTGGTTTTCCGCGCCCTCAGCATTCCTCACCATTTCTCATCACCAGTTGCGGGCTCGCCCCGGCTCAACACTTTCCCAGAAATGTCGCGCATCCCGGAAGAAACCATCCAGCAGGTGATTGCCGCCACGGATATCGTGGCGCTGGTGGGCCGTTCCGTGAAGCTGCGCAAGGCGGGCACCAATTTCATCGGCCTCTGCCCGTTTCACAACGAAAAGAGCCCCTCCTTCAATGTCAGCCCCTCTCGCAACACCTACCACTGCTTCGGCTGTGGTGCGGGAGGCACCGCCATCCGCTTTGTCATGGAGCACGACGGCCTGTCTTTTGTAGAGGCTGTCAAGCGCCTAGCAGATGCTGCTGGAATCCGCATGGAAGAAGAGGTGTGGGACGCCAATGCCGAGGCCGAGGCCAAGCACCGCAGCCTGCTCCTGCGCGCCCATCGAGAAATCGCCGAGTGGTTCCACCAGCTGCTCATGAAACACAAAATCGCCGCCCCGGCGCGCGATTATCTTAAATCACGTGGCATCACCTCCCAGGTGGCCAAAAACTGGCAGATGGGCTACGCCCCACCCAGCGGCGCCTTTTTCCGCGAATGGGCCTCGCAGGCGCGCATACCCGAGAGCGTGCTGGTCGAGGCGGGACTCTTCATTCAGAGCGATGAAGACTCCGGCCGCCGCGGCGCTTACCCGCGCTTCCGCGACCGCCTCATGTTCCCCATCCGCAATGACCATGGCGATGTCATCGCCTTTAGCGGACGTGTACTCGACCCGGAGGCCAAGACCGCCAAGTACCTGAACTCCCCCGAAACGCCCCTTTTCAGCAAGAGCAAGGTGCTCTTCGGCTTTGACCGCTCCAAGCGCGCCATCTCCAAGGCGGGCGAGGCCATCGTGTGCGAGGGTCAGATCGACATGATCATGGTTTATGAGGCCGGCTTCCAAAACGTCGTGGCAGGCCAGGGCACCGCCTTTACCGAGGTGCATGCCAAGCTGCTCAAGCGTGTGTGCAATGAGGTCGTGCTCTGCTACGACTCCGACAATGCAGGCTACAAGGCGGCAGAGCGCGCCTTTCAGATCCTCTCCCCCATCGGCCTTACTGTGAAGGTGGCTGCGCTCCCGCAGGGTGAAGACCCCGACTCCCTGCTGCGCAAGCAAGGGACCGAGGCGCTGCAGGCCGTGCTGGGTGGTGCCACGGACTTTCTCGAATACCAGATCCGCCGACTGCGTGCCAGCGCCAAATCCGACAGCATGGTGGAGCGCGTGCGCATGGCTGAGCAGGTGGCCTCGGCCATCAGCATCTTCAGCGGGGTGGCCCAGCGTGTGACGGCGGTGAACAAAGTGGCCAAGCTGCTGGAAATCTCCGAGGAGCAGCTCACCGGCATGGTCAATCAGGCCGCCAAGGAGGCCAAGAACGGCCACTCTGGGCCCAAGGACGCCGCCGCCCCCTCCCAGGCCAATGTCGTGGATGAAGCCAAAAAGCTGCTCGCCTCCCAGCACAAGACCGCCGTGCTGCTCTGCCAGATGGCCCTGGCAGATGCCGAGGTGATGTACTGGCTGCGCGAGGAGGCCGACTGCGGCGAACTGCTCAGCGAGGTGCCCGGCACTGAGCTGCTGGCCCTGCTGGTGCGCAGCCGCCATGACCCCGTGGAGGAGACCTCCAAACTGGCCTTCATGGCAGGGCTGGAGCGCCACCAGGAGGCAGCTCTGGCACAGTTGCAGAGCCGCTCCCGCCGCCCCGGCACCCCGGAGCCTGCGGGTCTGGCCGATGCCAAACGGGCCCTGGACACCCTGGAAATCGCCCGGCTGCAGAGCCGCCTGCAGAGTGTGAATGCCAAATTAAGAGCTCCAAACCTCTCCCAAACCGAAATCGAGCACCTCTGGGAGCAGATCCGAGAACTCACGGCACGGCACAAAGATTGCCTTGACCGTACGAAACCCACCCCGAATAGTTTCTCCCCCTGACCGCAGGCGTGGACCCCCCACCGAGGTTTGTATGGCCGTCCCCAAAAACCCTATCAACGGATCCCATTCTCGCAACGCCGCCGCCAAGGCCGGCGCTGCTGCTTCTGACGATGCTGCCAAAGAGGCAGCTGCTCCAGCAAAACGCGGTCGTGGCAGACCCCGCATCCATCCGCCCAAAGAGCAGCCCGCCATGCAAGTGGGACCCGATGGCCAGCCGCTCAAGCGCCGCCGTGGCCGTCCGCCCAAAGGCGGCCAGCCGGGCAGCCTGGCCCAGTTTGCCAACACCACGCACGACGACATCCACTCCCCGGATGTGCAGGCGCGCCTGCGTGATCTCATCCGCACCGCACGTGAGCATGACCATCTGACCTGGGATGACATCAATGAGGCCCTGCCCCCCGGATTCGTCACTCCGGACCTGATGGACGCCCTCATCACGCGCCTTCGCGCGATGGAGATCAAGATCACCGACGACGTGGACGGCATCGCCACCAAGTCAGCAGCCCGTGAGCGCATCGCCGCCGAACGCGAAGCCGCCACCGCCAAGCTGGACGTCTTTGACGATCCCGTGCGCATGTACCTCCGCCAGATGGGGCAGGTGCCGCTGCTCACCCGCGAGCAGGAGATCCACATCTCCAAGCGCATCGAAAAAGCGGACCTCAGCCTGCGCCAGTGCCTGCACACCATCGGCTTCATCGGCCAGGCTTACCTTCAGTTTGCCGAGGCGCTCAGCACCGGCGTGGAGCGCTTTGACCGTCTCGTCAGCGACCGCAAGGCGGACGAGCGGGACGCCTACTTCAAGAAGCTCAAACCCCTGCTGGATCAGGCCCGTGAGACTCATGAGAAGACCGGCAAGGCCTTCACCGCCATGATTGAGGCAGGCCCGCGCAAGCGTCCCGCCGCGCAGGAGGAGTTTGAAGCTCTCCGCACCTCATTCTTCCGCACCTGTGAGAAGTTTTACTTCAAGTCCAAGATCAGCGAGGACTTTGTCACTCTGCTGCAGCAGAAGCTCACAGAACTGGGCAATCTGGAGCGCAGCCTCAAAGACAAGCCACGCAGCACCGAAGCCCAGGGGGCGGTGAAGACCTTTGAGCAGGACTCCTGGATGACGGCTGCGGACTACCGCTCCCTTATCACGGACACGCTCAAACACGTGGCCGACTCCACCCGCGCCAAAACGGAAATGATCGAGGCGAACCTGCGTCTCGTCATCTCAATCGCCAAAAAGTACACCAATCGCGGCCTGTCCTTCCTCGACCTCATTCAGGAGGGGAACATGGGCCTCATGCGTGCGGTGGAAAAATTTGAGTACCAGCGCGGCTACAAGTTCAGCACCTACGCCACCTGGTGGATTCGTCAGGCCATCACCCGCAGCATCGCGGATCAGGCCCGCACCATCCGCATCCCGGTGCACATGATCGAGACGATCAACAAGCTCATGCGCGTGCACAAGCAGCTGCTGCAGGAGCTGGGCCGCGATCCGACTCCGGAAGAAATCGCCGAGGAAATTCACCTTCCCGTGGAGCGCGTGAACGCCGTTCTGCGCCTCTCCCAGCAGCCCGTCTCCATGCAGGCCAAGGTGGGCGAAAGCGAAGGCGACACCGAATTTGGTGACTTCATCGAGGACAAAGAGGCCAGCAACCCCATGGAGCTGACCGCCATGCATCTGCTGCGCGACAAGCTGCGCGACGTGCTGGACACCCTGAGCCCGCGCGAGCGTGAGGTGCTGGAGCAGCGCTTCGGCCTCGGAGACGGTGCAGGCCGCACCCTCGAAGAAGTGGGCAAGCAGTTCCAGGTCACGCGCGAGCGCATCCGCCAGATCGAAGCCAAAGCCCTCCGCAAACTGCGCCACCCCACACGCATCCGCAAACTGGGCGGCTTCTTCGGCGCAAGCTGATCTTGCTTCGTACGACGGGTGTGGCGACAGCCCGCCCTTCCATCAGCGTGCGGCAAGCACGATGGCATGCGCACACACCCGACCTGCGATATCACCAGCACGCGCCCACTTCACGCCGGCCTTCAGTGCTGTGAAGATAAAGGTAGCCCTCCACACGGCGTGCTGCCCACTCGCCTTCCAGCTGCACCGCCACGCGTTCATACTCACCGCCCTCGATGTCTTCCAGCACATCCAGATGAATGAGACCCGGCTCGTCCACGCTCCACACCTCGCCCTGGATCGAGATGCCTTCCGCATCCCGCACCATCCCGGGATAGCCGCCGAGATCATACATCCGGTAAAGCGGTGCCGTGCAGGCCTCAGCCACGAAGCGCTGCTTTTCGATCCACGAGTGATTGCTGCCTCCACGCTTCAGCGTGCCATACACAAACACCAGCGTGCTCATCACAGCACATCCTCCCGTTCGTTCAGCCAGGAGGCCAGGCTGTACCTCTTTTGAGTCAGTTCATTCGCACGTTCGATCATGGCGGCCGTCATCTCAGGGCGGATGAGCACATTCCCGGCCAGCTGAGCAGCCCAGCGCGGCCAGAAGTCATCTTGCAAGTGCACCTGCTGCACGCTGCCCTGATGCAGCAGCCCCAGCTTGCCACGCCGCTGCCCAGCTCCGGCCACCTTCACCTTGTCGCGGATCACGTCATGCATGGCGGGGGCCACGAAGCAGAAAGGCGCCTCGATCAGGTCCTCCATCCCGGCTAGGCGGCTGCCATCATCCAGCGCACGTGCCAGCGACTCATGCACGAGGCGGTAGCTGTCCAGTGGATTGGTCTGCGACCAGGGATGCACCGCAGGCACGATGACTGAGTACGTGTAATCATTGTCATGCAGCACCACGCCGCCCCCCGTCCAGCGCCGCACCACCGGCCACGGCGGCAGAGACTCTGCCAGCTTGGGCAGGCTCTGCGCATAGCCGATCGTCACCGTGGGCTCTTTCCAGCGATACACGCGCAGCAAAGGAGCCTCGCTCAGCTCCAGCCACGCCTGATCGGCAGCCATGTTCCAGGGGCCGTCATGCGGCACGGGGTCAAAATGAAGAATGAGCTGGTCGAAGAGAGGAGATGCTGAATCCACCCGTATATCATGGCCCACTTTTGCCCGCTTGCAGCCCGGATGTTTCTTTGACATCTGCCGCCGCATTTTTCAGACTTTCTGCCATGCACCCCACCCGCCTGCTTGCTCTCGCACTCGCCCTGCTCTCCCCGGTTCTCTGCCCTGCCGCAGACGACTACCAGCCTGGCCCGGACTCCAAACCCCAGGAAGGCGTGCCAAAAGGCGACGTGTTGAAGTTTGAATTCAAAAACAGCAAAATCTTCCCCGGCACGGTGCGCGACTACTGGGTGTATGTGCCAAAGCAGTACACACCCGACAAGCCAGCCTGCGTGCATGTGAATCAGGACGGCATCCAGAACCTCGCACCCGTCGTCTTTGACAACCTCATCGCCAAAAAGGAGATCCCGGTGATCATCGGCGTCTTTGTGATGCATGGCCGCGTGCCGGCGGCAGATCCCGCGACGCAGCTCGACCGCTACAACCGCAGCGTGGAATACGACGGCCTGGGAGACGCCTACGCACGCTTCATCCTCGAAGAACTGCTGCCCGAGGTGGAAAAGATCACGCTGCCGGACGGCCGCGCCATCCGTCTCTCTCACGATGGCAATGACCGCAGCATCGGCGGCAGCAGCAGCGGGGCCATCGCCGCATTCACCGCCGCGTGGGAGCGGCCTGAGGCCTTCAGCCGCGTGTTCAGCAGCATTGGCACCTATGTGGACCAGCGCGGCGGCAACGACTACCCCGCGATGATCCGCAAAGCGGAGCCCAAGGCCCTGCGTGTCTTCCTGCAGGACGGCAGCAACGACGCCAACGGCACCGGCGGAAACTGGTTCCTGGCCAATCAAGAAATGCTCTCCGCCTTTGAATTTGCAGGCTATGAAGTCAACCACGTCTGGGGAGACGGCGGCCACAATGGCAAGCATGCCACCGCCATTTTTCCCGATGCCATGCGCTGGCTGTGGAAGGACTGGCCCAAGCCTGTAACCAAAGGCACCGGCTCCCGCGCCCCTGTGATGGAGGTGCTGGGTGCTGGCAGCGAATGGCAGCTCGTGGGAGAAGGCTACGGCTTCACCGAAGGCCCGGCAGTGAATGCGAAGGGTGAAGTTTTCTTCACCGACATCCCGAACAGCCGCATCCATAAGGTGGCGCTGGACGGTACGGTGAGTGTCTTTGCGGAAAACACCGGCAAAGCCAACGGCCTCATGTTCGGCCCCGATGGCCGCCTTTTCGCCTGCGCGAATGGGACCAAGCAGATCGTCGCCTACGATGAAGCGGGCAAGATGAGCGTCATAGCCGAGGGCATCGAGTCCAACGACCTCTGTATCGGCCAGAATGGCAACCTCTACGTGACCGATCCGCCGCACAAGCAGGTGTGGCTCATCAAGCCCAACGGCGAGAAGAGCGTGGTGGACACCAATGACAAAGGCGGCATCGCCTTCCCCAACGGCATCCGTTTGACGCCAGACCAGAGTCTCCTCCTCGTGGCCGACATGCGCGGCCAGTTTGTGTGGAGCTACCACATCGAGGCCGATGGCACGCTGAGCGCCAAGCAGCCGTACCACCATCTGCGCATCGTGGATGGCCAGATGGAGAGCGGCGCCGACGGCATGACGCTGGACTCCAAAGGCCGCCTCTACGTGACCACGCACGGCGGCATCCAGTTCTGCGATCAGGCCGGCCGCGTGAACGGCATCATCGCCAAGCCCCAGCGCAAGTGGCTGGCCAATGTGGTCTTTGGCGGACCGAACTTCGACGAACTCTACGCCTGCAACGGCGACAAAGTCTTCAAACGCAAAACCCAGGTGAAAGGCGTGCGCTCCGCCGATGGGCCCATCAAGCCCGAGAAGCCGAGGCTGTAAGTGGCAGCACGACGCTCCCGCGAGCGCGCCAGCGTCATGGAGTGCGGTGGGAAGCGCAGCGCCACACCGCTTTTGCAGGCAGGACGGTGCGCCGAGTCCAAAGAACGTGCTACAGTCTTATAAAACGGCGGCTCCGATGCAGGTTGCTCCAAGCAGTGATGCGGGCACTCCTGCCCGCAACGAATGTCCCACGAGGCCCAGATTGCAGGCACGAGTGCCCGCATCACTTACCCCGCCCGCTTCTGCAACTCCACCACCGCATTCAGAATCTTCACACGGTTCATCTCATGCACCTCCAGCTTGGTGCCGATCTCCGGCACCAGGGTCACGGTCAGCTCGCCGCCGAGATGCTCGCGGAATTCCTCCAGTCCCTCCAGGATCGCCGGCTCGCCACTGCGGCCGGTGTTCATGAGATACGGGGATGTGGTGGCAAAGCCGATGCGCTCGATCAGCCGCAGCACGCGCTCGCAGGTCTCAGCATCCAGAATGCCCTGCATGCGGGAATAAACGAGGTCCACCGCCATGCCGATGGCCACAGCCTCACCGTGGGTCACGGAGAATTTGGAAATCTGCTCCAGCTTGTGCGCAGCCCAGTGGCCAAAGTCCAGCGGGCGCGCGGAGCCCAGCTCAAAAGGATCGCCTCCAGTGGCGATGTGCTCCACATGCAGCTCGGCGCTGCGCTGGATCACCTTCTCCAGCGCCTCCTGCTTCAGTGCGGCCAGATCATCGGCCATGGCCTCGATCTGCTCAAAGAAGGCGCGGTCGCGGATGAGCGAGACCTTGATGGCCTCGATGATTCCATTGCGGCGCTCACGCGGCGGCAGAGACTCCAGAAAGGCAAAATCATTCACCACCGCATACGGCACGGCAAAGCTGCCCACCCAGTTCTTTTTGCCAAAGAAGTTCACGCCGTTCTTCACGCCCACGCCGCCGTCTCCCTGGCTCAGCGTCGTGGTGGGAAAACGCACATGGCGGATGCCCCGGTGCGCGGTGCTGGCGGCAAAGCACACGAGGTCCAGTGCAGCACCGCCGCCGATGACGAAGACATAGCTGTGGCGGTCCAGCGCGGCCTCATTGATGGCGTCCCAGCAGCACTCGACGAGGCGAAAGTCATTTTTGCACGGCTCCCCGCCGGGGATGACGATGGGGTCGTCCACCATGGTGAAGGTATCGGCATGCACGTGAGCGTAGGCCATGATGTCATCGATGAGGTCCTGATTCGACGAAGCGACGGCCTGATCCACAAAAACGAGCACTCGCGGCAGCTTGTGAGGCTGGTCGAGCTTCAGAAGATCGCGGATGGTGTGGTTCCTGGGCGCGAAAACTTCTCTCGTGAACAAGATGCGGTGGGTATGCTCTAGCCTGATTTTTTTCTCCAACATTAACGGGGGGCGGTTCTTTGGCCCCGACCCGGGTTGAGGTCAAAGGGAAAGGGGGACGGAGCATACGTCCCGGACAGGCGTTTTCTAACCTCCCCGGGCAGATTTAGGGTCTCAAAAGGCACATTTTTCCACCCACCTGAGCGCCTCCGGCCCCTCCTGTGCCGCAGTCCTTGGAATTAGCCTGCTGGGGTGATTGAGAAGCAGCCCCCCTCAGGGCCACTTTCCTCCACCATGACCACCTTGCATCCAACCATGCAGAGGACAGCCCAGCACACACCGCAGTGACTTTCCCCCCGCCACTTCGTTTCCTCATCCCTGCCCTGCTGCTGATCCTGGGCCTCCTCTCCGCCTGCCTGGACTATGAGCTGGATCTGAGGAACGACCTCGAGCGCGACTTCAATGACGTGACCACTCAAGCCTCCGCGACGGGCACTCGCCTGAGCGCAATGGCCCGGCAGCATCTGGACCTGGGAGACATCAAAGGGCTGAATGACAACCTCTCCGACTGGAAGCATGAGCCCTGGCTGCATCTGGCCGCCTTGGTGGATGAGAAGGGCACGGTCCTTGCCAGCTCATCATCCCAGTGGGTGGGGCACTCGGCCGAGGAATCACCGGCATCAGACGCCTGGAAGCACTCGCGCAAGAAAACCGGCGCCTTCATGGAATCCGGAACCGTGGACGGGGCAAATTTTATGGTGCAAGCGGCCTTCCCGGTGGAGGACAAGTCCAGAAAGCCGTACTGGCTGCTCCTCGTGTACGACCGTGCCAATGCCGTGCTCCACGCCCATGAGGATGCACGCAAACGCATGGCTTGGTCTGCCTCCGTCATCGCCCTGATGTGCCTCAGCCTCTGGGCCACGCTGCACTTTGGCGTGGCCCGGCGGCTCGAGCGCCTGGCGCGGTCTGTCCGTGAATTTGGCGAGGGCCGCGCCATCAGCATCGGTGCGGTGAATGGAGGAGACGAGGTGCATGAACTCTCGCAGGCTTTTGGGAAAATGACGCAGCGCCTGACGGACCGCGAGCGCGAGCGGATCGAGCTCGAGCGCGCCGTGATCGAGTCTGCGGAAAATGAGCGCCGCCGCATCGGCCACGAGCTGCACGACAGCATCGGCCAGCAGCTCACCGCTGTCCTCATGGCCATCAACGGGCTCCAGGAAGAGCTGCAGGCCAAGACCCCCGCCCTCGCAGAGCGTGCGCAGCAGACCAGCCAGAGCCTGCGCGAGACCCTGGCCGAGGTCCGCGGCCTCTCCCATGGACTGGCCCCAGTCCCGCTGTGGGAGCAGGGGCTTGAGCTGGCTCTGCAGGCTCTGGCAGACACCACCGCACGCAGCTCGGGCATCCGCTGCGTGTTTGAGTGCCCGGAGCACCTCCCTGAGGTGAATGAAGCCACCTCATGCAATCTCTACCGCATCGCACAGGAGGCGGTGAGCAATGCCCTCAAACATGCCGACTCCCAGGAGATACGCATCGGCCTGGAATGCCGTGACGGCTCGCTGGCCCTGGAAGTGGACGACGACGGCTGCGGCCTGCCTGAAGGCCCGGCGGATCGTGGAGGGCTCGGTTTTCGCATCATGCAGCACCGCACAGAAGTCATGGGCGGCAGGATGGAGTACGGCGCTCCTCCGGCTGGTGGTACACGCATCGCCGTACAAATCCCGATCAACTCATGAACACCGCCGAACTCCCCGTACAGACCTGCCGCATCATGCTGGTGGATGACCATCCCGCCGTCATCAACGGCTACCGCTTCATGCTGCAGGCCTACCCGCAGTATGAAATCTGCGGCACCGCCACCAATGAAGCCGAGGCCATCAGCCTCGTCACCCAGGAGAAACCCGACCTCATCATCACCGACCTGAACATGCCAGGACGTGGTGGCCTGGAGCTCATCAAGGATCTCGCCGCTCTCCATCCGGGAGTGAAGATCATCGTCAGCTCCATGCATGATGAGATGCTCTTTGCCGCGCGCGCCCTGCGTGCAGGCGCCTGCGGCTACGTGGGCAAGGACAGCCCCGGCAATGCGCTGCTGGACGCCATTCATCGCGTGCAGGAAGGCGGCGTGTATGTGAGCGACAAGCTCGCCGCGCACCTCGCGGCCTCCTTCGCCTCTCCGCGCCCGCGCGGCTCCTCTGAGTCTCCGCTGAAAAAACTCAGCGACCGCGAGTTCCAGGTCTTTGAGCTCTTCGGCCATGGCAAGACGGCCAAGGAGATCGCAGCCCAGCTCCATCTCAGCCCCAAGACAGTCTCGGTCCACCGCGACCACATCAAGGAGAAGATGGGGTTTGTCACCAGTGCTGAAATGATCCGCCAGGCCGTGCGCTGGGTGGAGACTCAGCGCGAGGTGGTCAAGTGATGAACGCTACGGGCCGTTAGGCCCGAGGCCTAAACGTAAAAGGACTCGCTGCTGATACCGGAAACTGGCGCATGCGTGCATGATGGTGCTGCTCAATCACCCCGTCACGACCATGTAACCGCAATCGATCAACCATGTTCATCATTCCAACCCAGCGCACCACAACCATGAACTCGTCCCACGTTTATCCTCAGACCGAGACACCAGGCGCCACCACCACCCGCCTGGGTTTTTATGAAGTTCATCAGCACCTGGAAAACAACACGCATTTTCTCGATGAGATGCTCCAGGAATCAAATCCGGCACCGCAGGCCAAATCCTCTCCAGGCATGCAGCCCAATGCGAAGGTTTTGTTCCAATTCTTTGATGGATGGCACATGGTTCAATCATGAATGTCCGGCACCCCAACCCCCGCCCCTCCGCCAGACATGAGCTCCCCCAACCGTATCGTCATTGTGGCTGACAATCCTGCAAGCACAGCCAGCTTTCGTGCTTCTCTTGCTTCGCAGTCAGACCTTTCCTTCGCTGCCGCAGTCACCTGCGCATCCTGCTCCTTCGCCGCCGTCACTCAGCAGCGCCCTTCGCTTGTGGTCATTGATTTGAAAATGGCCGAGCACCGCCTGCTGGAGCTGGCGCGTGATCTCACCGTGCTGCACCCGGGACTGAAGATCCTCCTCGTCTCGCACCACGGGCAGGAGCTGGAATCCGACCGCGTGCTGCGCTCCGGCGCCCACGGTTGCGTCAGCCCCGGCAGCAGCATCGCCGGCCTGCTGGCCGCCGTGCGTCAGGTGCTGGATGGCAGGCCGTTTTTCCCGCCCCAAAACCCCGCCCATCCCGCCGCTTCGGCCACGCTGTGCCAGGCCGCGCTGGCGCTGACCTAGGCTCCAGCCTCTCTGGTGGAGCCTCAGCTCCGCCGCTCCCGGTGCCCAACCACACCGGGGGCGGCCAGTCACAGACAGCATACGCAGCATAAAAAAGTTGCGCGGGCATGCGGCGCTTCGTTCAATGCGCCATCGCATGAAGCGGGATGTCTTGAAGCACCTTTACACGCTGGTGGAGCCGCATCGTGGCCGCTTCCTGCTGGTGGCTTTCATCACCCTTCTCAGCACCGGCGCCGGCCTGGTGGAGCCTCTCATCTACCGCGAGGCCATCAACGACATCGCCGGTCTCTTCGTCAAACACGCCAACGACAAGGCCAGGGCCGCAGCCGGTGAGGAACTGGAGACCAGTGATGATCCTGTGGAGGATTTTCTCCGTCAGAAAATCCGTTCCGCGCAGCACTCAACCACCCACCACCTTCCTGCGCCCACCAAAAAGACGCACGAGAAAAAACCGCACACCCAGGAGCATGTGGCTGAACGCACTCCCGGTGAGGCCGTTTACACTCTGCTCTATGCCGTGCTGCTCATGCTGGGCGTCAATGTCCTCAGCTACATCCTCTGGCTGTATGCTGAAAACAAAAAGGCGCAGCTCGACTGCGACATCGAGCAGGAGTTCATCCAGGGAGCCTTTGCCCATGTGCTGAAACTGCCGCTGGGATTCTTTGGCAAGCGTGCCCCGGCGGCCATCGCCAAGCAGATCGACCAGAGCGAGGAGGTCAGCGCCATTGTCGGCGCTTTCTCGCAGCAGATCCTGCCCGAGTTCATCAGCCTCTTCGGCATCATGGCCATCATGTTCTACCAGAACACCACGCTGGCCCTGATTTCCGTTTCTCTCATTCCCATCTACCTGGCCATCGCCTGGCGCTCCTCGCAGAAGCTCGAAACCGGACTCAACACCTACTACGAGCGCTGGGAGGACGTCAGCGCCCGCATCAACACCGCGCTGGAGGGCATCAAAACCGTGAAGCTCAGCGGCGCGGAAACGCGCGAGGTGCAGGAATACCGCCGCATCTCCAGCGGCGCGTATGACAACTATGTGGACCGCAGCAAGCTCTCCAACAAGTTCGCCTTCTGGGAGGGCGTGCTTAGCCACCTGGCCACCGCCATGGTCCTGGGCTGCGGCGGCTACCTGGCGCTCATCCACAAGCTCACCCCTGGAGATGTGGTCATGTTTGTCGCTTATCTCGACCGCCTCTACTCCCCCATCGACGAGTTGTGCAGCCTTTGGGTGAACATGCAGCAGCACATCGCCTCCATCTCCCGCGCCTTCCGCCTGCTGGAAAACAAGAACGTGGAGAAGCCCGGTCTTCCGCTGCAGATCACGCACGGCAGGGTGGAGTTCAAAGACGTGTGCTTCTCCTATGTGGAAGATCGCCAGGTGCTCAGGTCCGTCTCCATGACCTTCGCCCCGGGCACGATCACCGCCATCGTGGGTGGCAGCGGCACCGGCAAAACCACGGCAGTGGACCTCCTGCTCAAGCTCTACTCACCGCAGCAGGGAGAGATCCTCATCGACGGCCAGCCGCTCAGCATCCTGGACTCCTCCAGCGTGCGCGGCCACATCGGCATGGTGGCGGCAGACGGCGCCATCTTCCGCGGCACTCTTGCCTACAACCTGCGTTACAAGCGGCCTGACGCGACGGATTCGGAAGTGATGAAAGTGGTGGAACAGGCGGGACTGAAAAACCTCGTAGAGCGTCTGCCTGAGGGGCTGCAGACTCAGATAGGCCAGAACGGCATGGGACTCAGCGTGGGCGAGCGCCAGCGCGTGCAGATCGCCCGCGTGCTGCTCAGCCGCCCCAAGATCCTCGTGCTCGACGAAGCCACCGCCAATCTGGACTACAACACCGAGGCGGAGATCCGCCATGCCATCCACCAGATGCGCAGCACCTGCACCATCATCATCATCGCCCACCGCTTCAGCATGGTGCACAATGCCGACCACGTCTATGTGCTCGGCGGCGGCGGCATTCTGGAGCAGGGCACACCCGAGGATCTCATCGCCGCCGAAGGCTGGTTTGCCGCCTTTGCCCATGCCGTGGAGGAGGAAGAAGAGTCCGAAGAAGAAAGTGAGGAGGAAACTGAAGAAGAAGCCGGCGACGACGTTGAAGAAGAAACAGAAGAGGAGGAAGAATCCCAAGACTGAAGGAGGCACACCATCATGTCAGACCATCCTGTTTCACTGAGCAAAAAAGCCTGGCCTTACGTTGCCACGCTCAGCAGCGCCTCGGTCATGCTCCTGGCGTTTTTCATCCCCTCCATCCAGGACCAGTATGACCGCTATCAGTCGCGCAAGATCATCGGCAGGTATGTCACCCTAGGGGACGATTTCATGGACGAGGAACGCTATGACATGGCTGAGAAGGCGTATGAAAAAGCGTTCGATCTCTCTCAGCAAAGCCGGCTGGAGATCGAGATGAAGCGGCTGAAGGCCCGCGTGCACCGCATGAGCCTCCTGGTGGAGTGGGGAGCCAAGCCGCCCGAAGATCTTGAGGAAGTGGATTTCCAGCTCCTGCTGCACCTGCAAAAGGGCACTGAGGACGCCAAAGAACGCAGCTTCACCCTCAACAGCTACGCCTCTTATCTGGCAGGCTCCAAGAAATACCCGGAAGCCGAAGCCGCACTGGCCGAGGCCCTGCGCATCGATCCCGCCAGCGCCATGTTTCATCTCAACCTCGGCAACCTGCAGGATCAGCGTGGTAAAAAAGACGAAGCGCTGAAATCCTACCTCAAGGCACGGGAACTCGATCCCAAAAGCCTGAACGTCCACTACAACCTCGGCCTGCTCTACGTCGAACTCGGCAAAAACCAGGAGGCCCGGCAGGAGTTTGAAGCCGCGCTGAAAATCGCACCGGATGACGCCGACACCCAGCAGCAGCTCAAACAGCTCGCCAGAAAGATGAACGAGATCCCGCCGCCTTGATCATCTCACGTCGCAGCCACCCAGCGCTGCCACAGGCGCAGCAGCGGAGTCAGCACCACAAAGCCCAGCGCCAATCCCGGAGCCACTGAGGCCACAGCCAGGGCATCCACCACGGCGATGCCGGCCAGCAGCCAGCCCACCGCCTGCCCGATGGCGGGCCCGCCCTTGCGCAGCGTCTGCGTGGCATAGGCCACCAGCATGGCAAACACACCCAGAACCACGATCTGAAGCGGGCTGCCTCCCGCCGAGGAGAAGCGCATGGCACAGACGATGGCCGGTGTGTAAAGCAGGGCAAAAGCCAGCAGCGAGGCCGGCACCGGCAGCTGTTCATTCTTGTGCTCAAGCCGCGCCGCCACCGTGATACCCACAATGTAGCAGCCCAGCGCCAGCGCAAAGGGCAGCACCAGCATGGGCCCCGCTGGCAGAAAGCCTGTCTCATACCGCCACTCTGCGCCAAAGAACGTCAGCGCTCCCTTCTGGCTGGCCACAGTAAAAGGTGCCACAGCCGATGCCGCCACCATGTACAGCAGCAGCCTGCACGCCCCCATGACAATGACCGAGCCCGCCCACCGTTTGTGGTAGAGATCATAAAACACAATGGCCCCCATCAGCAGGGCGGTGAGCTGCGGGTTGGCTCCATACCCCACCGCGATCACCGATCCCAAGAAAAGCATCACGCCGCCCACCACCCATGCTGTGCGCAACCCCACCTGCCCGCTGGGAATCGGCCGCTCTTTGCGGTGCTCCGCATCAAACTTCGCATCCGCCGCATCATTCAGGATCATGCCGCCCGTGTAGAGCAGCGAGCCCGCGATGAGCAGCCACACCAGCCGCACATCCTGCAGCGGCCCTCCCGTCAGCAGCCACGCTGCAGTGACATTGGTCCAGACGGTCGGCAGATTGGAAATACGGGCGAGATGAAGCCAGGGGCGCATCCCGTCAGTCTTCCGGCGCCCTGAGCCGGTGTCGAACGGTTATTTCAGCATGCTGCGCACATACGGCAGCATGGAGGAGTACAGTGTGCTGCCGTGAAAGCGGGAGAGCAGTTCCGTCACCAGTTCGGCATCGGTGTCCACATCGGCGGGCAGCAGTTCTTCACGCGTCTGCTCGCCGCAGGTGGAGCTCACCTTCACAAAGCAGGACTCGCACTCGCGCCGCACTTCGCCGCGCACGCCCGGGCCTTCCAGCACCAGCCCTTGCAGCGCCGGGCCGGTTTCTTTCTCGATCAGTTCCAGCTTCAGCTCGCTTTTCAGCCGCTGATTGATCCATGCCGCCAGCAGCAGCGCCGCTGTACGCTGCCCCTTCAGGTGCGTGATGCGGATGGTCTGCAGCTTGGAGAGATTGTGGCAGGCCGTGGCATCCTGAAAGCAGGTGGCCAGCGCCGTGCGCATGAAGTGGGAGCGCGTCCAGGCCAGATCACGCACATCAAAGCCCCCGGTCTCGGAGTTCAGCGCCGCCAGCAGTGCATCAAACTGCCGCGCTGGATCCTCCCAGCGTGAGCTGTCGATGATCACCGTGTCGATGCGGCTGTAAAAATGCTCCTCAAAGTTCTTCGTCATGTCCGCCTGCCACCACACGACGAGCGGCAGATCCGAGTCCAGATTGGCAAAGACGATGTTCTGCACCTGCGTGGCGTCTCCGCCTTCCAGCACAAAGCTGATCTGCTCGCTGCACACCACCTGCTTGCCCTGGTAGGGGCGGCACAGCGCCTGGATCCAGGCCCGCGCACGCGGCGGCTGGCTTTCCGGCAGCGAGAGGATGAGCAGCGCCCGGCAGGCATGCTGCGCAGCCACATGGTCCAGCAGTTCATTGTCCGCCATCAGTTGGCAACTGTCCTCGGTGTAGATGGCCAGATTGGTGATGGAGGCACGCGTTTTGGCCTCATCCCCCTCCCAGAGCTGCTTGAGCGCACGGTCAATCCGTGAGATGGGCGTTTCGAGCCCCAGTCGGTCGAGTTCGATGTCGTTCATGGCTGCGGAAGGCATATGAGTGAATGGTCAGGATTTTTTGACCGCGCGTTTAATCCAGCGCGGATCACGGCGGCAGTCGAGGATGCGCAGGACCGCAACGTCGCCGCTGGGCTCCATGCGATAATAAATGGCATACGGAAAAGTGCTGCAGATGAGACGGTGTCGGCCATGAACCAAGCGGTGGATACCGGCGGTGCTTTCGAGTGCTTCAAGTTCCTGCAGCATGGAGCCCTCAAAGTAATCGCCGAGTCCGTCCTCTTCCTGGTCTTCATAAAAACGCCGCCCTTCGATCAGATCTCCAATAGCGCTTTCGGAGAGGATTACGCGCATTGCTTCAGGCCACCCAGACGGCGTTTGACCTCCTCCAGGGAGACAAACTGCTCTTCACCAGCAGCCAGTCTCCGTTCCGTTTCCTCCAGAAGCTCCAGGTGCCATGAGGGCGGCGGCTTGTCGTCGGTGACGGGAAACAGATCGTTTTCCAGATCCATGAGCGCCCGCAGCTTTTCACCACGGCTCATTTGGTCGAGAGGTAGCAGGGTGCTCATGGGTTCAGTGTGCTTCAGAGAGTGCGAAATGACAAGGCATCAAAGCAGCCGCCACTCGCGGCCGTCGGCGCGCAGCAGATCATCCGCAGCTTTCGGCCCCCAGCTTCCAGCGGGGTATTCGTGCATCGTCGGCGGCGTGTCGCTCTTGTGCCAGGCCTTCTCGATTTCGTCGATGAACTTCCAGGCGTTCTCCACCTCGTCACGACGGGCAAAGAGGGTGGCGTCTCCGGCCACGGCGTCCAGCAGCAGGCGCTCATAGGCCTCGGGGCTGGCCTTGCCAAAGCTGGAGGAGTAACGGAAGTCCATCTTCACCTGCTGCATTCTCATGGCCTGCCCTGGCTGCTTGCAGAGAATGCGCAGCGCGATGCCCTCATCCGGCTGAATGCGGATGACGAGGGTGTTTTCGCTGTTCTTGAGCATGCCTGCGGTGGCAAAGGGCACCTGCGGCGGCCTCTTGAAATGCACGCTGATCTCCGTGGCCTTCTTCGGCAGTTGCTTGCCCACACGGATGTAGAAGGGCACGCCCTGCCAGCGCCAGGTGTCGATCATCAGCCGCAGCGCCACGTAGGGCTCGGTCTGAGATTCGGGATTCACACGATCTTCCTGACGGTAGCCCACGCGGGCCACGCCGTTCACGCTGCCCGCAGTGTATTGTGCACGCACCACGTTCTTGCCCACGGCCTCAGGTCCCACCAGGGGGCGCAGGGCACGGATCACCTTCACCTTCTCATCGCGCACGCTGTCCGCGCTGAGATCGGTCGGTGGCTCCATGGCCACCAGAGTCAGGAGCTGGAAGAGATGGTTCTGCACCATGTCGCGCAGCGCACCGGCGGTGTCGTAGTAGCCGCCGCGTCCGCCTTCCATGCCGAGGTTTTCGGCGCAGGTGATCTGCACATGGTCGATGTAGCGGCTGTTCCAGTTGGGCTCAAAGATGGAGTTGGCAAAGCGCAGCACCATGATGTTCTGCGCGGTCTCCTTGCCCAGATAGTGGTCGATTCGGTAGGTGTCCTTTTCCGCAAAGGTGGCGGCCACCACGGAGTTCAGGCTCTGAGCGGAGGCCAGGTCTTTGCCAAAGGGCTTCTCACACACCACGCGGGCCCATTTGCCCCCCTTCCCCTCGTTCAGTCCCGCAGCGCGGATCATCTCCAGGATGGGCTTGAAGGCCTCAGGCGCAGCAGCGAGGTAAAAGAGGCGGTTGGCAGGCGCGCCGCGCTCTTCATCAAACTGGTCCAGCAGGCGGCCCAGGGACTTGTAGCCCTCCAGGTCCTCAAACTCGCTGCGGTGATAGTGAATGCTCTGGGAAAAGCTCTTCCACAGTTCGTCGTTGTGGCCCTGGCGGCTGTTCTGCCGGTTGCCGGTTTCCAGTTCAGAGCGGAAGACTTCGTCCGTCTTGTCGCGGCGCGCAAAGCCCACCACCTTGAACTGCGGCGGCAGGTCTCCCTCGGCGGCGATGTTGTAAAAGGCGGGGATCAGCTTGCGGTGCGTGAGGTCGCCTGTGGCGCCAAAGATCACCACAGTGCAGGGTTCCGCACGGTGGCGCGAGAGCAGCGTTTCTTGAAAGGGGTTTTCCAGTTCGGACATGGCTTCTGTTGAGCAAAGACTACGCCACAAACGCGTCGTCGGACTGCCAGACTAACCCACCCCCCCGCGATGGCAACTGACGATGCCGACCCACGCCTCCGAAGTCCATGAAATGACTTCATGAATGTCATGAATCTCATGGCGGCCTTCAAAGGCCCACCCCCGCAAAAAATAAGCGTCTCTTTCGCCGTTTTTCTCTACATAACCTGAGTTCCAAAGGTTTGACAGCATGGTTCATCCGTAGAGAATCAAACCCCATAATGAGCAAACCGGCACCAGAACCAGACATTCCGATTCCGGAGGACGTGAAGAAAGACAAAGGCTTGTGGGAGAAAACCCGCAAAAGCCTCATCGAACGTCTCAACAACTGGGAGGACCAAAAGACCTGGAACGAGTTTTATCAGACCTACTGGCGCCTCATCTTCAGCGTGGGCACCAAGGCGGGCCTCACCCGTGAGGAGGCTTTTGATGTGGTGCAGGAGACCGTCATCGCCATCGCCCGCCAGGTGCAGAAGGGGCAGTACGACCCCCGCGCCGGCTCCTTCAAAGCCTGGCTCCTGCAAATGACGCGCTGGCGCATTCTCGATGTCTTCCGCGCCCGCAAGCGCCAGCCCTCCCTGGCCGATCAGGGAAATGCAGACACTGAAGACACCAGCGGACAGGTCATCGACCGCCTTTCCCAGGACAAGGACAACCTGCTGGAAAACATCTGGGACCGCGAGTGGCGGGACAACATCACCGCCGCAGCTTTGGAACGTGTGAAGGCCAAGGTCTCCCCCCGTCAGTTTCAGATTTTCGACTGCTACGTGATGAAGGGCTGGGGGGTGAAAAAGACCTCCGAAGCACTCGGAATCAACGCCGCACAGGTCTATCTGGCCAAACACCGCGTAGGTGCCTTGGTAAAGAAAGAAGTGCAGGCGCTTGAGAATACGATGCTTTAGTGGGAGAGTTCCGGGCGCTGGATGGCTTTGCCCCATCCAGGACCTGACGCCCAACCTCCTTCCACGCCAGCCTCATGAGCGATTCCGCTGCTTCGCCTGCTGAAATCCCGCCTCCCTCCGAGAGCGTGGATGAGGCAGCCGACATGCACATGGCGGAAGAGGTGGCGGCCTCTGTCCCGGAGTCAGATTCCTTTGAGGTGGCCCTCCCTGCCCCGCCTATCGCCGCCCCCACCGCTCAGGAAAAGGTCAAGAGCCGCGAGAAAAACGGCCCGCCCTCCCACCGGGACGACATCGTCATCCCCGACTACACCCTGCTCAAGCGCATCGGCTCCGGCGCCTATGGCGAGGTCTGGCTGGCCCAGAGCGTCACCGGAGCACTGCGTGCGGTCAAGATCGTCTGGCGCGAGGACTTTGAGCTCACACGCACCTTCCACCGCGAGTTTCAGGGCATCCAGCAGTTTGAGCCCATCTCCCGCGGCCACCCCTGCCTGGTGCACATCCTGCACGTGGGCTGGAATGAGAAGCGCGGCTTCTACTACTGCGTCATGGAGCTGGCGGACGACGCCGAGGACGGCGCGCACATCAGCGATGTAAAGACCTACGTGCCGCGCACGCTGACCACGGACATGAAGCGCCACGGCCGGCTGGATCCCTTCTTCTGCCGGGATGCGGGCGTGTACCTGGCCGATGCGCTGCACTACATGCACAACCACGGCCTGACGCACCGCGACATCAAGCCCTCCAACATCATCTTCGTGGGCGGCGTGTGCAAACTGGCGGACATCGGCCTCGTCGCCGCCTTTGGCGAGCGCACCTTTGTGGGCACCGAGGGCTTTGTCCCCCCCGAAGGCCCCGGCACCCCGCAGGCCGACATCTACAGCCTGGGCAAGGTGCTCTATGAAATGAGCAGCGGCAAAGACCGCATGGAATTCCCCGAGGTGCCGGACAATCTCTCCGACGAGGAGTGGCCTTTCTGGCTGGACCTCAACCGCGTGATCTGCCAGGCCTGCGAGGCCGATCTGGAGCGCCGCTTTGCCAATGCCTCGGACTTTGCCGAGTCGCTGCAGCATGTGGGCACCGCCAGGCCGGAGAGTTTTGCGCGCCGCTTCAGCCGCGCCGCCATCATCACCACCTTTTCCTCCTTCCTGCTGGCTGCGGGCCTTGTCATGGGCAGGCACCAGCGCGACTGGAGCTACCAGATTCCCCTGCCGGAAAAGCCGCAGCCCGTGCTGCCCGCACGCCCCCAGCAGCCCACTCCTGGCAAGCCCTGGGAAAACTGGCGCAAACAGTGGTTCACCTACAAGCAGGACCGCCACGTGGCCGACCTGCCGCTGGACGGCGTGCTCTTCCGCACCTTCTTGGAGGCCACCAACCGTGCCGCCGAATACGAGGTCATCCCCATCACCCTGCCGGATAAAACACCCTTCTTCCCCGCAGTCATCCCGGCGGCGGAGGCAGACGCCTTCTGCGCCTGGATGACCGCCTCTGACCGCCAGAGCGGCCGGCTGGATCTGGGGCATGAATATTCCTGGCGTGCCGCCAGCATCCCCCACACTGCAGGCACCTCCAAGCCCAAGCAGGGCCACAGCGCTATCCGCTGCGAGATCGTGACGGTGAAATTTGGCAGCCTCAATATCGCCAGCACACCCGCAGGCGCGGAGATCTTTGATGGAGAGCGCCTCGTGGGCCGCACTCCGCTGGCACTGCCCAAGGTGCGCGCAGACGCCTTCCGCTACGAGATCATCCTCCCCGGCTACAAGCCCGAACTGGCCAGCGGCAAGCTCAAGGAAGGGCAGAGCATCAGCTTCAATCTCCGCCTCAAAGCCACCGGCGCGGTCGTCTTTGGCAAGCCCTGGCAGAACAGCCTCGGCATCAAGTTTGTGCCGCTTGGCAAGGCCATGCTGGCAAGCATCGAGACACGCCGCAAGGACTTCGTCGAATTTGCCAAGGCCACCAACCAGCCTACGGTGGACGGTCGTGTGCTGGACACCGAACCCGACCTGCCTGTAAACCTGGTCAACCGCTCCGAGGCCGAGCAGTTCTGCCGCTGGCTCACCGACCGCGAGCGCGCCCAGGGCCTGCTGGAGCCCGACCAGGAGTACCGCCTGCCTTCGGACGACGAATGGAGCATGGCCGCCTACCTTTCCCGCGAGATCGGAGACACCCCCGCAGAGCGCAGCCTCCGTATCGAGGGCATCTACCCTTGGGGCTTCATCTGGCCACCACCCGCCAAATCCGGCAACTTCCTCGACAAAGCAGCCGACAAAACCGGCCGCCTCGCCATCCCTAAATACGACGACGGCTTTGCAACCCAGGCCCCCGTGGGCTCCTTCCGGGCCGATGGCCGCGGCTTGTTTGACCTCTCAGGCAACCTCTGGGAGTGGGTCTCCGACTCCTGGAACACCATGCCAGACCAGGGCGTGCTGCGCGGCGGTGCCTACACCACCGCCGAGCGCCAGGAGCTCCTGGCCTCCTACCGCCGCCATGCCACCTCCGCCGAGCGCTACCCGGACGCGGGCTTCCGCCTGCTGCTCTGGAACATCGGCCAGATGGCCCGTGAGGATGAAGACTGATGCCGCAACTTTTGCGGGAATAAGCAATCTTTGCCCTGGCTCTCACGTATCAGCAGCAACCCAACGCCCATGAAACTTCGTATCGCTCTCCTCACCGCCCTCGCCGCCGCCTTCTGCATCGCCCAGGCCGAGGACAAACCTGCCGCCGACTCCAAAGCCATGTCCAAACCCGAAATCGTGAAATCCGAAGATGACTGGAAAAAGCTGCTCACCCCCGAGCAGTTCCAGGTGACCCGCATGCGCGGCACCGAGCGCCCCAATGGCGCCATCTACCACGAGTTTGAGGCCCAGGGAGAAGGCACCTACTACTGCGTGTGCTGCGGTGCGGAGCTCTTCACCTCCAAGGAGAAATTCCACTCCGGCTGCGGCTGGCCCTCCTTTTACGACAGCTCCAAGGCCAAAGGCGTGCTGGAAAAGCCCGACAACAGCCACGGCATGCGCCGCATCGAAACCGTCTGCAAGCGCTGCGACGCCCACCTCGGCCACGTGTTTGAAGGCGAAGGCTTCAAGACCCCCACGGACCGCCGCTTCTGCATCAATGGCATCGCCCTGAAATTCGTCCCCAAAGGCGGCGAAGCCCCCAAGCTCCTCGATGTCAGCTCCGCCGCCGTTCAGGAAAAGAAAGGCGAAGTCGCCAAAGAAGGCGGCGTGGAGAAGAAGTAAAAGTGATGCGGGCATTGCCTCGCTTTGCTCGCCCTGCGGGCAGCCTTCGGCTGGCTATCTTCGCTGCGCTTCGGTTCATGCCCGCAACTTCAGCTCTCGAGTACAGAATAGAACGCCCATCGCACAGATGGGCGTTCATCATTTTAGCCTCACATCTTCCCCGTCTTCACATACTCGATAATCTTGCGGTCATCGTCCCCGGCAGCCCAGGCCACGCGTAGAAAGTCGGCGGGGTGCAGCTTGTGCTGGGTAAAGAACATGCGGTCGCCGCCGCAGCCGTACATGGTGTCCGGGTCCATCTCTCCGTGCAGCTTGGCGCGTGCCTTCACGATCAGGCGCGGCAGCCAGGGGATGCCATCCACTGCGGCAGGCTTGGGCGGCAGTTCGCTAGGCGGCACGATCTTGCCGGTGCGCTGGCTCTTCTGCACCACGCGGAAGTAATCCCGGCGCACGGCCGCCACCAGCAAGCTGGTCTCCAGCGTGGGCCCATCGGCGCCGTAGCGGCAGTGGTCGTCCACAAAGTCAAAAAACTCCTGCTCCGTGTAGCCGATGCTGGCCAGAAAGGCCTTGTCCGCAGCCGTGTACCAGCCCGCCGCGCGGGTGTCGCCGCCACGGTGGAGCTTGGCGCAGCGTTCAAAGAGTTCGCGGAAGGTCGTGTCCCAGGTTTGGTCGTTCATCATGATCTTCTACGGTTAACGACGGCTATTTGAGCGTCAAATATTCGCGCAACCATTCCACCCCTCCGGTGGTTTACATCGTTCATGACCCTCGCTAGCATGGCGGTCACACTGCCAGCCTACCTCATGCCCGAACCGGAACGGAACGCTCCTCACCACCCGCCGCAGGCTGCTGCCGGCGGCGCCGAGGATTCTGCCGACCAGGAAAGCGTACGCCTCATGCTCCGCGTGAAGGAGGGAGACGTGCAGGCCTTTGAGCGCCTCGTGGAGCTGCACCAGAACGCCGTCGTGGGCACCTGCGCCCGCATGCTCAACAACATCGACGACGCACACGACATCGCCCAGCAGGTCTTTCTCCGCGTCTGGCGCAGCGCGCCGCGCTATGAGGCCACCGCCAAGTTCACCACCTGGCTCTTCACCATCACCCGCAACCTCGTCTTCAACGAAACCCGCCGCCGCTCCCGCCGCAAGGAGGTCAGCATGGAGCAGGAAAACGAGGACGATCCACCCAGGCACTTTGTGGACCACAGCGCGCCTGGGGCCGACCACCTCACCCAGCAGGCGGAGCTGGAGCAGGCGCTGGACAAAGCCATTGCTGCGCTGCCGGAAAAGCAGCGCATCGCCGTCATCATGCGCCGCCATCAGGACCTGCCGTATGAGGACATCTGCAGCGTATTGAAGATGTCTCTGCCTGCCGTCAAGAGCCTGCTCTTCCGAGCGCGCACGGAGCTGAGAAAGCACCTCGCGGCGTATTTGGGAGAAGACGTGGAATAAGATTCCACCTCAAAAATCAGCAATCGATGGCTCGACAATCGTCAATCGCGCGTGCCCACGATGCGCTTCCCCGGAATATTGACGATTGTCGAACAATCGATTTTTGATTTTAGAAGTCCATGCTCAATCCACTCCACATACACACCTCCATGAGAGCACAAGCCAATATCATCGAAGACCGCCTTATCGATTTTGCCGTCCGCATCATCACCCTCGTCGAAGCACTTCCGGATACAAAAGCAGGCAGGCACATCTCAGGACAGTTGCTGCGCTCCGGCACCTCCCCCGCTCCCAACTATGGCGAGGCTCAGAGCGCAGAATCCCGCGCTGACTTCCTCCACAAAATGAAAATCTGCCTCAAGGAACTTCGCGAAACTCTCATCTGGCTCAAGATCATCGAGCGCAAACCACTTTGCTCCAAGAAACGTCTCGTCCCCATTCTCACCGAATGCGACGAACTCATCAGCATCTTCGTCAAAAGCGTTCAGACCGCCGAACGCAACAAAGGCTCCGCCATCTGAAGCCATACTTCTCAAATCAGCAATCGATGGCTCGACAATCGTCAATCCCGACCTGGGAGCCATTGACGACTGCCGAGCCATCGTTTTTTGCTTCTTGAAGTTCCCCCCTGCCTCGGGCGTATTCTCCGCCCCACCGCATGAAACTCTTCCTGCTCGCCCTTTTCGCGCCTGCGATTCTCCTTGCCGCGCCGAAGCCGCTCTTCCAGTCCAAGCTCATCTCCAATGCCACGCCCGGGCACAGCGTGGACATCGACGTCTCGCTGGAATGGGCCAAGGAGATGTATCTCGTGGTCACCGATGGCGGCAATGGCTACAGCGCCGACTGGGCGGACTGGGCCGAGCCACGCCTCATCTTGGCAGACGGCAGCGAGAAAAAGCTGACTGAGGTGGAATGGAAAGCCGCGCAGAGCGGCTGGGGCAACGTGCGCGTGAATGCCAGCGCTGGCGGCACCGAGCTGCGCAGCGCAGGCAAGGCCATCGACTACGGCATCGGCACGCATGCGAACAGCGTCATCGCCTTCAACCTCCCCGCTGGAGCCAAACGCTTCAAGGCACGCGGCGCGCTGGATGAAGGCGGCACCAAGCAGGGCGGCGACAGCGTGGAGTTTCGCGTTTACACGGAAAACCCCGGCCCGATCGTCGCCACCGACAACGCTTCTCACGATCCTGAAACCGCCGTCGATTCCCTCGATGTGCATCCCGAACTGAAGGTGCAGCTCTTTGCCAGCGAGCCCATGATGGCCAGCCCCTCCAGCATCGACATCGATGCACGCGGCCGCGTGTGGGTCTGCGAAGTGGTGAACTACCGCAAGCACCTCGGCGAGCGCGCCGAAGGCGACCGCATCCTCATCCTGGAAGACACGGATGGCGATGCCAAGGCGGACAAGTCCACCGTCTTCCACCAGGGCCATGATGTGGACAGCGCCCACGGCATCTGCGTGCTCGGCAACAAAGCGCTCATCTCCTGCGGCGACGACGTCTTCTGGCTCATCGACGACAACGGCGACGACAAGGCAGACCGCAAAGAACTCATGTTCACCCACATCGGCGGCGCGCAGCATGACCACGGCATCCACGCCTTCCACTTCGGTCCCGATGGCCGCCTCTACTTCAACTTTGGCAACGCCGGCAAACAGCTCTGCGACAAGGAAGGCAAACTCATCACCGACATCCACGGCATCAAATGCACCAACCAGAACAACCGCCCCTACCAGCAGGGCATGGTCTTCCGCTGTGAACTCGATGGCAGCAACGTCGAAGTCCTCGCCTGGAACTTCCGCAACAACTGGGAAATCGCCGTAGATAGCTACGGCACCATGTGGCAGTCCGACAATGACGACGACGGCAACAAAGGCGTGCGCATCAACTACGTCATGGAGTTCGGCAACTACGGCTACTCCGATGAAATGACCGGCGCTGGATGGCAGACGCCACGCATCGGCTGGGAGAGCGAGATCCCCCTGCGCCACTGGCATCAAAATGACCCCGGCGTCATCCCCAACCTGCTGCAAACCGGCGCGGGCAGCCCCACCGGCATGCAAGTCTACGAAGGTGATCTGCTCCCCAGTATCTTCCACGGCCAGCCCATCCACTGCGATGCCGGCCCGAATGTGGTGCGTGCCTACATCACCCAGCCCGACGGCGCGGGGTACAAGGCCGAGATCGTCAACATCCTCGAAGGCACCAAAGACAAATGGTTCCGCCCCAGCGACGTGGCCGTGGCTCCTGATGGCTCGTTGATCGTGGCAGATTGGTACGATCCCGGTGTCGGCGGGCATGGGATGGGAGACACGACGCGGGGGAGGTTGTTTCGCGTTACCGTGCCGGGTTCAGAGATATACAACCTGCGGAAGAAGATCGTATCGATACAGGGTTATGCCAAAGTTGATCAATTGTGCAGCTACTATGGGCTGCTTAGTCCAAACGAGGATTCGCGTTACATTGCTTGGCAGCAAATCATGGCCTCTCAAAGCAACCCCGACTTGAAGGAAAAGCTTGGCAGCAAGTTGGAGGGAATATTCGAGAATAAGAGTGCAATGCCGCAGCACCGCGCACGCGCCCTGTGGATGCTTGCCAGCCTGTCAGCCGGCGAAAGCGCCGGAGGACCGGCGCACTCCAAAACGCTGCCGCAAAGCTCGCAAGCCCCCGAGAACGCGAAGCGTCCTGGAGTGCTCCAGCCCTCTGGAGCTTTCGAACGTCTCCTGACCTCCGCCCTCACCGACACCGATCCCAACCTCCGCATCACCGCCATCCGCGCTGCCCGCCAGCTCTGGCAGCAGAAGCAGCCAGAGAAGCTGCGGGAGGTCATTGCGAAGGTCGTTGCAGACAAAGACTCCGCCGTGCGTCGCGAAGCGGCCATTGCTCTGCGGTTTGATGGCAGCGCGGATGCACATACCCTTTGGTCGCAAATTGCCTCCAATTCCATAAAACAAGACCGTTGGATTGTAGAAGCACTGGGGCTGAGCAATGAAGGTCTTGAAGAGTCGAGACTAGCCCTGATTGGTGATGCAGGAAAAACAGAAGACGATGAAATTTCCGCCGAACTCATCTTACGGCGTCGCGATCGTCATATTCCAGGCTTCATTGCAGAACAGTTAGTGAGCAGCACCGATTCTCAATCCCAGCATTTTCGAAAACAACCGCTCCGCTGTCTCCGAGCCCTCCAGCTTCTCTCTTACAAGCACCCGAAAGAAGTCTCCGCCGCCGCGCTCACCATCTTCCTCAAAGCCGACGCAGACACCGCCCTCGCCGCCACGGCACTTCTCGACCGCAACACCATCGCCTCCAATCCCGAGGCCAAAGCCCGTCTCGACTCCCTGCTCAAGCCCGTCATCGGCAAACCCGAGTTCATCTCCCTCGTCGAGCGTCTGAACCTCACCGGCTTTGAGAAGGAGCTGCTAGACTACATCGTCGCCAATCCGAATGCACCAGAGTCGGTGAATGCGGCGCGCCTCATCGCCATGAATCGCGATGGCGCGCTGCGTTTCCTCAAGACCGCCGATCCTGCGGCAGCAAAGACTCTCGTCACCGCCCTGGGACGCGTGAGCGACCGTGCCTCCGTGGCCGTGCTGAACCAGGCCTTCTGGCAGGAGAAAGACCTGAGCGTACGCCATGCCATCATCGACTCCCTCGCTCTCAGCGGCGAAGGCGGGCGCAACATCCTGCGCTGGCACAGCGAAGGCAAACTGCCCCCCGACTTCAAAGACCAGGCCGCGCTGGCGCTCAGCCGCAGCACCGATGCCGGATTGCGCAGCGAGGCCGCCACAGCTCTGCCACTCCCTGCCGCGCAGGGTTTGGATAACTTCCCCAAACTCCCCGAACTCGTGAAGCTCAAAGGCGATGCAGCCAAGGGCCCGCAGATGTTCATGCAGGCCGGGTGCATCGCCTGCCACCGCGTCAAAGGCCAGTACATCGACTTCGGCCCCGACCTCTCCTTGATCGGAGCCAAGCTCTCTGCCGAAGGCCTCTTCACCGCCATCCTCTACCCCAGCGCCGCCATCGAGCACAGCTTCGTCGGCCGCCAGATCACAATGAAGGAAGGCTACGTCATCACCGGCTATCCCATCAGCGAAACCGACACCGAGCTGACCCTGCGCATCGCCGGCGGAGCCTCCACCCCCGTGAAGAAATCCAGCATCGCCAAGAGCGAAGAGCTCAAGCAGTCCCTCATGCCCCCCGGCCTTGCTGGAGCCATCGGCCCCCAGGGGCTCGCGGACCTCGTCGCGTGGCTGCAGACGCTGAAGTAGTCGGCAAAGAGGTCTCCTGAGCGCTGAAACTTTCCCCCTCCCCCGCCGTTTCAGCCGCAACCATGCGCCTCCTGCTTCCCATCCTCCTCGCCATCGCCCTGCCTGTGTACGCCCAGAAGGGCGGCAAGACCAAGCCCCTCGTCAAGCTGACCACCGCCGAGGTGGCCACCAAGGAGATCGTGTATAAAACCACGCCGCAGGGCGAGCTGAAGCTGCATTTCTTCTCCCCCAAGAGCGAGGTGCAGCCGGCGGTGCTTCGCCCCTGTGCGGTGTTCTTTTTCGGCGGTGGCTGGAAAAGCGGCTCTTATCTGCAGTTCGTGCCGCAGGCGGAATACTTGGCCAGCCGCGGCATCGTGGCCATCAGCGCAGACTACCGCATCCTGAACGTGCACAAGACCACGCCCGACAAGGCGGTGGAAGATGCCAAGAGCGCCATCCGCTGGGTGCGCGGCCATGCCGCGGAGCTGGGCATCGATCCCGGCAAGATCATCGCGGGCGGCGGCTCGGCGGGCGGACACCTCGCGGCCTGCACGGCGCTGGCCTCGGCCTACGATTCGGAGTCCGATGACAAGACCATCTCCGCCAAGCCGAACGCCATGGTGCTGTTCAATCCGGCCATGAACATCGCCACGCTCTTCAAGCAGCGCACCACCGGCGAAGGCCCCATGACGCTGGAGATGGCCGAGGCCATCACGCCCAACAGCTTTGTCAGCAAGGACACCCCGCCCGCCATTCTCTTCTTTGGCACCGCCGACAAACTCAAAGAAGGCGGCGACGAGTATGTGAAGAAAGCCACCGCCCTGGGCCTGCGCGCCGAGATGTGGACCGCCGCCGACATGCCGCATGGCTTTTTCAACAAGGAGCCATGGATCCAGGTGACGGCGAAGAAAATGGACGAATTTCTCACCTCCCTCGGCTACCTGGGCGGCGAGCCCACGATCAAACTTCCGGAGAACTCACCTTCGTTGAAAGCAGAGTGAGGCTGGCTGCTTATGGAACTGGCGACGATTTGCCGCCAATTTTCTCCCCATGCTCACCGAATCCTCCCGCGCCGCCGATTTCCCCAGCCTCAAAGGCATCCATTACCTCAACACCGCCGCCGAGAGCATCCCGCCCGTGTGCGTGAATGAGGCCGTGGCGGAGTACATGCACCACAAGTCCCTCGGCATGCGCGGGCGCGACTTCCACTTCCCACGTGTGGAGGCCTGCCGCGAGATCGCCGCGCGCCACCTCGGGCTGGCCACGGACGAGGTGTCTTTCTGCTCCTGCAGTTCTGAGGCGTACAATCTCCTCGCCTCCGCGCTGCAGCTCACACCACAGGACGAGGTGGTGGTGACTGATCTCGACTTTCCCGCCGGAGCCACCCCCTGGCTCACCGCCCCGGCTTCATCACGCCCCGTCACACACGTGTGGAAGAATCAGCAGGGAGCACTCGCCCTCTCAGACCTTGCCCCCTTGCTCAATGAGCGCACTCGTCTCGTGCAGGTCAGCCTCGTCAGTTTCTACAACGGCCACCGCATCGCCTATGCCCCGCTGCGCGACATGATCCGTACCCTGGCTCCGCAGGCCGTCATCGCGGTGGATGTGACGCAGGCTCTGGGCCGTGTGGCTCTGGACTGCCAGGACGCAGACATCATGATTTCCAGCACGCACAAGTGGACGCTCGGCATCCACGGCGGCGGCATCATCGGCATTCCACAGAAATCCGCCGCACGCCTCACCACCAGCGCAGGCGGGTGGTACCACATTGCCAATGCGTTTGACGCCGACCGCTTTGAAAATCCCCGCATCAAGCCCGGTGCACTCAGCTTCTCCGTGGGCATGCCCAGCTTTGCCGCGCTGTATGCACTGAATGCCTCCCTGCGTTATCTCGAAAACGTGGGCATGGAAAAGATCATCGCTCATGCCGACCCGCTCGTGGCACGAGTGCATGCGGGCCTGCAGGAGCTGGGCATCACCGCACTCAGCGCCGCGCAGCCGGGCTGCTCCAGCGGCATCGTGGCCTTCACGCATGCAAACACGGCCGCCATCAATGACGCCCTGCTGGCACAAAACATCCACGTCATGCATCAGGTGGGCCGCATCCGCATTGCCGTGCATGGCTACACCACCGCCGAGGACATCGACAAGCTGCTGGCCACCCTGCGCAACATGATGTGAGAGCAGGTCTCAGATCGCCGCGCCAGCGTCCTGGAGTGCGCCGGCCCTCCGGCGCTTTCGCATGCCCAGAGTCACTCGAAAAGCTCCAGAGGACTGGAGCACTCCAAAACGCAAAGCGTCGCTGATAACGCTGCATCAAAACGACTTCTCACCTAGACCTGCTGTTATTGAAACATGCCGCCGTACTGGGAACTCCTGTCTTTTTTCAGGTCCGGGCAGTGACACCTCTTGCCCTGACTGGCAGCCAGCCTATCCTCCGCCACCTTGGACTGGGAATCGCCAAAACTCCTCCTGCTCATCCTGCCCGCAGTCGCGCTGCTGCTGTGGATCGAGTCGCGTTCGTCGCACCCCATGTCCGCGCTGAGAAAGCGCCTGCTGCTGGTCACGCGTGCCATCGGCGTCATGCTCGCCATCGCGGCGCTGGCGGGCCCGGCCCGCGTCACGCAGACGGGGCGCAAGGCCCTGGGCATCGTGGTGGATGCCAGCCAGAGCATGGGTGCGGAGGGGCTGGCCAAAGCCCTCGCTGAAGCCGCCCGCGTGCGTTCCTCTCTCGGTGGCGGGATCGACTCCTTCATCGTGCAGCTCGGCTCGCAGCCCGAGCTCCTGCCCGCTGGCAGCACACCCGCCATGCAGGAAGACTGGCAGCAGCGGCACGGCGGAGACAGCCACTACGCCGCCGCCGTGGAGTATGCGGAGGCGCTTTTCCCACCCGGGGCCAGCCGGAACATCCTCCTCATCGGCGACGGCCACGAGACACGTGGCAGCCTGCTGGATGCCGCGCGCGAGGCCGCTGTGTCTGGCATCAAGCTGCACGCCCTGCCCGTGGCGGGCCCCCGCCGCCCGGATGCACGCCTGCTCTCCCTCACGCCCAACCGCACCCGTCTCTATGAAGGTGCCAGCCTCAGCCTGAGGGCCGTCTTTGAAAGCACCCTCGCAGGCGAGGCCACGCTGAAGCTGTATGAAAACGGCATCGAGGTGGAAAAGCGCCCCGTCACTCTCAAGCCCGGTGCCACACAGGAGGCCGTCTTCAACCGCACCCCATCCACCCGCAACACCTTCCAGTACCGCGCCGTCCTGGAGGGCGTGCGCGGAGACACCCTGCCCGGCAATGACAGCGCACTGGCCATCGTGGATGTGCGCGGCCGCCTGCGCCTGCTCTATATCGAGGCCGATGCCGCCGAGGGCCGCTACCTCATGCAGGCCATGGAAAAGGAGGGCATCGAGCTGGACATGCGCCAGCCGGGGAATCTCGCCATCACGTTTGAAATGCTCGGCGGCTACGATGGCGTCATCCTCTCCGATGTCCCCGCGCATCAGCTCGGCGAGCCGCTCATGAATGCGCTGCACGACTACGTCGATAAACTCGGGGGCGGCTTGGTCATGCTCGGAGGTCCAGGTTCCTTCGGCGTCGGCGGCTACTACCGCACCCCCATCGAAGAGGTGCTTCCAGTTCGGCTCAAGGCCCCCGATGAAGAGGAAAAACAAAGCGCCGCCGTGGCCATTGTGATGGACCGCTCCGGCTCCATGGCCGGTGAAAAGCTGGAGATGGCCAAGAGCGCCGCCATCGCCACGGCGGAGGTGCTGGGGCACAATGACTCCCTCGGCGTGTGGGCCTTTGACTCGGAGGCGCATGTCGTCGCGCCCATGACGCGCCTCACCTCCACCAATGCCGTCTCCGGCCAGATCGCCGCCGTGGCCTCCGGTGGCGGCACCAATCTGCAGCCCGCCTTTCAGCTCGCTCGCGAGGCCCTGCTGCACACGAAGGCACGCGTGAAGCACATGATCATCCTGACCGACGGCCAGACCGCAGGCACCGGCTACGAGCAGCTGGCCACGCAGTGCCGCGGCGAGGGGCTCACGATTTCCACCGTGGCCATCGGCGAGGGCTCGCATGTGGCGCTGCTGCAGGCCATCGCCTCCAGCGGCGGCGGGCAGTCATATTCGACGATGGATGCCAGCAGCATCACGCGCATCTTCACGCAGGACACCCTCATGCACACCGGGCGCATGATCCGCGAGGAGCCCTTCATTCCCGAGCTCAAGGAGAAAGCCCCCATCCTGGCTGGGTTTGAAAAATGGGACTCCCCCACGCTGCTCGGTTATGTGAAGACCACCCGCCGCACCTCCGCCCAGGTGCCGCTCGTCACCGAGGCGGGAGACCCGCTGCTGGCGCACTGGCGTTTTGGCCTTGGAAAAGCCACCGCCTTCACCTCAGATGCGAAGAGCCGCTGGGCCTCGCTGTGGATCGCGCGCTGGCCCGGCTATGGCCGCTTCTGGTCCCAGGTGCTGCGCGAGACCGCGCGCGCGCCGCAGGGCCGCCTCATGGATCTCTCCGCAAACATGCAGGGGGACGATGCCCGCATCCACGTGGACCTGCTGTCCGACGCCGGCACCCGTGCCAACAACGCCGCCGTCACCGCCGAGGTCTTTTACGTGGCGGCAGATGCCCTCGGTGCGCCGATGAAGAGCGTGCAGAAGCTCACCCTGCGGCAGGATGCCCCCGGCAGCTATGAGGGCGACTTCCAGCCCACGCAGCCCGGCGTGTACCTCATCCGCGCGCAAAACGGTGCCGAGATGGTGACCACCGGCCTCATTCACAATCCCTCCACCGAATCCAGTCTCGGCACCGTGAATGAAGACCTGCTCAAGGAAGCCGCACGCATCACCGGCGGCGACTACCTGACCGGCACCCAAAGCCTGCCCAATCTGGAAACCACCAAGGCCGTGCAGTACGTGGAGCTCTGGCCCGACCTGCTGATCATGCTCCTCCTCATCTTCCTCATCGACACCGGCATCCGCCGCTGGGAGCACGTGCAGGGCCTGTGGCAGCTGCTGCCTCAGCGCAAAGCAGCCTAAGGCGCGCGGACCTCCGAGTCCGCAGCAGGTCGCAGACACTCAACGCCTGTTTTTCACAATGCATGTCTCAAACAAACTGATCTCTGCGGCGATGAAGGATATGCGCGATTAAGAATCCAGCGATTGATCGGAGTGCTGCGGGCTCGGAGGCCCGCGCTCCAGCATCGGCTCCACACGCTCGCGGATCAGCCTCATCAGCTCTGCATCCATGAAAGGATAATCATCCGGAATATCCAGCACCTCGATGCGCAGCTCCCGCACGATCTCCGGAAACATCTCCCGCAGCCGCTGCTTATGCTCATGCTCCATCACCAGCACCAGATCCGCCCACAGCAGCAGCTTCTCCGAGACCCGGCACCGCGCCGAACTGCTCACCCCCGCACTCCGCACCTCCACCCGCGGATCATTCTGATACACCTTCTCCGCCGTGGGGCTGCGCCAAAGGTTGCGGGAGCAGAGGAAGAGAAGGCGCATGGAAGTGATGCGGGCACTCCTGCCCGCAATTCGAACCTCCCACGGTCCCCGCTCGCCGGCAAGCTCCCGCACAGCACAAGTGATGTGGACACTCCCCACGCAGAGCGAGTTTCCCATGATATACCCTTGCGGGCAGGAGTGCCCGCATCACTTATGGCCATCATGCGCACCATCACGAGCGCCGATTTCACGCCCTTTGACTGGACCTCCGTTGCTGCATCCTATCGAGGTCGTCTCCCCCACCTCACACAGCCCGGATCCATCTGCTTCATCACATTCCGTCTCGCTGACTCAGTGCCTCTGGAAGTGGCAAGACGTTGGAATGATGACAAAGCCATATGGCTGCAGGCCAATCCACCACCATGGGCTCCGGAAGTGGAGCGTCAGTATCATCGTCGCTTCACCATGCGCCTGGAACGCTGGCTCGACGCCGGTCGCGGAGCCTGCGTGCTAAAACAGCCGGAACTCCGTGCCGAAATCCAGGCAAGCCTACTGCAAGATCATGAAAAGTTGTATGAACTCGGCGATTACGTCATCATGCCAAATCACGTACATGCTCTGCTCAGACCGCTGGTCGTCTTGCCAGTCTCCAAACTGCTCGGAGCAGCAAAAGGCGCCAGCGCACGCAGAATCAATGCACAGCTAGGCACTCACGGCACACTCTGGATGGACGAGTCTTTCGACCACATCGTACGTGGGATGGATTCGCTGAAGAAGTTCCAGCGATACATCGCAGACAATCCAGCGAAGTCCGGACTGCCTGCGGGCGAATTCACGCATGAGCAGCGCTGGAATCTGAAGTGATGCGGCACTCCTGCCCGCAATGCGAACGGCCCCGCAATTCCGCCGTGCCACCCTTGGGCACGCAACGGATACGCAGGGTCGCTCGGGTGCAGGCAGGAGTGCCCGCATCACTCATCACTTCCTCACCAGCAGGCTCTTCCCCGTCATCTCTGCAGACTGCTTCACGCCCAGCATGTCCAGCAACGTCGGCGCGATGTCCGCCAGCCTGCCGTTTGCCACGGTATAGCTGCCTGCATCCGCGGCCACATAGATGCCGTGTACGAGGTTGGTCGTGTGGGCGGTATTGGGGCTGCCATCAGGATTGCGCATGAGCTCGCAGTTGCCGTGGTCGGCGGTGATGAAGAGCTTGCCGCCGAGTTCGAGCACCTTTTCCACGATCAGGCGCACGCCGAGGTCGATCGTCTCGCAGGCATGAATGCCCGCCTCGACGATGCCGGTGTGGCCCACCATGTCCGGGTTGGCATAGTTCATGATCACCAGATCGTACTTCTCCAGTCGGCGCAGCACTTCAAAGGTGAGGTCCGGTGCGCTCATCTGCGGCTTCTTGTCGTAGGTGGGCACTTCCTTCGGGCTGATCGCCAGATAGCGGTCCTCTCCCGGATTCGGCTCCTCCACGCCGCTGTTGAAGAAGAAGGTCACGTGCGGGTACTTCTCCGTCTCGGCAGCGCGCAGCTGGTTGAGTCCTGCAGCGGCCACCACCTGGCCCAGGTTGTTGTTCAGGCTCTCGGTGCCGAAGATCACCTTGGCACCCAGGGCGGTGTAGTTGGCATCATACTCGGTCAGCGTGTAATAGCCGGTCTTCGGAGTCACCTCGCGGTCAAAGCCGTCAAAGCCGGACTTCAGGAAGGCATCGCTGAGCTGGCGGGCGCGGTCGGCGCGGAAGTTGAACCACAGGATCACATCGCCATCGCGGATGCGCTGCTCGTTCGCATTGGAAAAGATCATGGGCTGCATGAACTCGTCTCCACGCGGGTCTTTCGGATACGCGGCCTTCACGGCCTCGCTGGGCAGATCGCTGCGGACTTCACCACGGCCAAGCACGATGGCGTCCCAGGCCAGCTTGTTGCGCTCCCAGCGCTTGTCGCGGTCCATGGCGTAGTAGCGACCGATCACCGTGGCGATCTTCGCACCGCTCGGAGCCAGGTCTTTCTCCAGCTTGGCCATGTAGGCGGCACCGCCTGTGGGGGAGGTGTCGCGGCCGTCCGTGATGGCATGCACCATCAGGTCGCTCACGCCTGCAGCCTTGGCGGCATCGCAGAGAGCGGCCAGATGGTCCTGGTGGGAGTGCACACCACCGTCGCTGATGAGGCCCAGGAAATGAAGGCGCTTGCCCTTGGCCTGCTCAAAGGCCTCCACCAGCACCGGCATCTTGGCCAGTTCGCCATCGCGGATGCATTTGTTGATGCGGGTCAGGTCCTGATACACCACACGGCCTGCGCCGAGGTTCAGGTGGCCCACTTCGCTGTTGCCCATCTGGCCGTCCGGCAGGCCCACGTCCTCGCCGCTGGCGCTGACGGTGCCCATGGGATAGGTGGCGTAGAGGTGATCGTGGAAAGGGGTGCGGGCCAGCAGGGTGGCGTCGCCATTGGCTTCAGCTTGGGCTTTGCCGCCGGGGTTGATGCCCCAGCCGTCACGGATGATCAGAACAACAGGTTTTTTGGTCATGGATAAGAGGTCAATGGGTCAAAGCCGGGGCGGCGTCAAGGGCGGCATCGTGGCAGCACCGCCTCTCTGCCGGGCAAAAAAGGAGCACTCTTTTGACCACCCTGACCATTTCTTGCCTAAATCCCCGCCCTCCCCCCAGCCCGGCTCGTCAGAAAGTTTGCGCTCCGGCCCGACTGGGGGTATAAAAGCCCGCCCTTTCCCCGATACTGCCGTCATTCTCTCCATGACTTCCGGACTGCGACCCACTCTCCCCAAAGCCGTCATCGCCACCCTGGCACTCGCCATGGCTACGACAGCGTTTGACGTGGCCCGTGCCGACGATGAAAAACCCGGCTTCTTCAAAAAGATCTTCGGCGGCGGCAGCAAGACCGAAACCCCGCCCGAGCCGGAAAAGAAACCGGCCCCGAAGCCCGAGCCTGAAAGCAAGCCGAAGCCCAAGGCCAAGCCCGCTCCCGAGCCGGAGAAGACCACCTCCACCAAGAAGGTCGAAACGGGCAAGGCTCCCCGCGTCATCATCACCACCACCGGCGGCAAGAAGCTGGAGATCGGCAAAAAGTCCACGCCTTCCAAGAGCAGCCCGAAGAAGGAAGTCGCCAAGACCGAGACTCCCAAGTCCACCCCCGCCCCAAAGCCTGCCGGGGAGTCCATCAAGGACGTGACCAAGTCCGCCGCCCGGGACGGGGATTCCAACGCCATGAAGGGCGAGTTCAAGGAGGACGATGACGACAAGTCTGCCCCCGCCGAAAAATCCAAGACCGTGGAAGTCCTGCCTGCCAATGGCGGCTGGGAGATCATCAAGATCGGCGGACGCGACTACGTCACCGCAGAGAGCATCCGCAATTTCTACAATCCCGTTTACGGCTTCACCACCTTCCGCATTCAGGGCACCCACTTCTGGCTCGGCTCCTCCAAGCTCATCCTCAAGGCGCAGATCGGCTCCCAGGAGATGCTCATCAACAACATCAAGTTCATCCTCAGCTTCCCCGTGCAGGAGTACAATGGCAAGGTGCTCTTCTCCCGCCTGGACCTCTGCAAGCTGATCGACCCCGTCCTCTACCCCAGCCACATCCAGAACGCCGAGTACTTCGACACCGTGATCGTCGATGCAGGCCACGGCGGCCACGACGCCGGAGCACGCGGCGTTTACGGCTACGAAAAGGACTTCGCCCTCAAGATGGCCATGACCGTGCGCACCGCCCTCATGCAGCGCGGCTTCAAGGTCATCCTCACCCGTGCCAACGACACCTTCATCTCCCTCGGCGGGCGTGTGGCCATCGCCAATCAGACCCCGAAGAGCATCTTCATCAGCCTGCACTTCAATTCCGCCAGCACCTCCGCCAACGGCATCGAAACCTGGGCGCTCACTCCTCAAAACGCAGCCGCCACCATCAGCCGCGGCGGTGGTTACAATCTCAACGGCGTCACCGGCAACAAGCAGGACTCCGCCAACATCGCCCTCGCCACTGCCGTCCACGCCAGTGTGATCAGCCGCTTCAAGTTTGTCGATCGCGGCATCAAGCGCGCCCAGTGGAGCGTGCTCACCGGCTGCAAGCGCCCCGGCATCCTCTTTGAAGGCGGGTTCGTCACCAACGGCCCCGAGTGCCAGCTCATCGCCTCAGACACCTACCGCCAGCAGGTCTCCGCCGCCATCGGCGACGCCGTGCTGAACTACCGCAAGGCCCTCGAATCCGCGATGGCCAAACGCTAGACCGGACCGGTTCTCGAAAAGATTGTCCTTTTGATCCGGCAAGCGCAGCGGCGCGTGCGGTCAGGCAGAGGCGGACGTTTCAGGCACACGCGGGCATCTGCCGCCCACGCATGCCATGAAATGCAAGAGAGCAGCAGCTTCGCGCACCGCTCGGCAGACCGGCCAGCTTACTTGACGAGCACAAAGTCATCCGGCTTCAGGCCCTTCTTGAACTCGCCGAAGCCGTACATCGTGGGCTTGTAGTCGCCCACAGGGGTCACGTCGGCTTTCTCGGGCACGTTCAGGCCCAGGCCCCAGTACACGCCGTTCACCACCATGCGGCGGAGGCCTTCGTTGGTCAGGTCGGTGGCGGCGCCCATGGTGCTGGCCAGGATCTTGTTCTCGGTGCCGGCATCGTTCTTCACCACGCGCAGCCAGGCCACGGGCATCATGGGTGTGTTCACCTCCTGCTCCACTTTGGCGGCGGTGGCTTTGCGGTAGCTGGCGGGGGCGGTGTCGGGCGTCATGCCCTGGAGGATCTGGCCGCGCACCAGGATGGTGGCATCCGCAGGCGGGGCGGCTTCATACACGTCGGTGTTGGCAAAGAGATCGCTCACGCCGGTGAGCACGGGGTGGTTCGCATTCGCAGCTTCGATGATGCCCTTGGTGGCCTCGATCTTGTGCTTGCCCCAGTGGCTCACCCAGGTCTCGCCGAGGAATTTTTTACCCCAGCCTCCGTTGTTGTTGAAGTTCCACGCGGCATAGGGGCTGTCCTTGCCATAGCCGTTGAAGGCATGCGTGCTGGTGCGCAGGGCCACGATGGGGATGCCACGGTTCACCGCAGCTTCAAACTTCTTGGTGGTGGCCTCGTCCCAGTGGCGGAAGCGCAGCAGCATCACGATGGCATCGGCGCTGTCCAGCGCCTCGGGGTGGGTCAGGCTGGCGCCGTTCGTCGGATCGATGGTGCCGTCTGCGCCCAGGCTGAAGAGCACGGTGCATTTGAAGCCGTGGCGCTGGCTCAGCAGCTTGCCCAGCATGGGCATGGCCTCCTCGCTGCGGTACTCCTCATCTCCGGAGAGCAGCACGATGTGCTTTCCTTTGGCCGCACCGGCGGGTTCATAGACGACGTGATCAGCAGCCATGAGGCCGGACGCAGCAAGCAGAGAGAGAAGAAGATGTTTCATGAACTTGGGTTGGGTGTGGGCGAGGATGAGACATACGCAAAATAACGCCAGCCATTTCCTCTGACGTGTCTTCCGCCACACGGCAGGCGTAGTATGCTGCACCCCCATTCGCTCATGATCCCCAAATTCCCCCTCGTCCTCACCTTGCTGGTTGGAGGCGTCTTCGTCTGGCTGTGGAGCACCGACCACACCTTCCGCGCCGCCAGCATCATGCTGCTGCTGCCGCTTTATTTCATTCTCATGGCCCTGTGGTGGGCTCTGCACAAGAAAGGCGTCCGGCTCCAGCGCCTGGGCGTTTTTGCGGTCGGCATCGCCTGCATCTGGGGCTTGTTCAAATATGTGATCCGCTATGACGGCAGCGCCGATGGCTCGGCCATGCCCAGCCTGGCGTGGCGCTGGCAGAAGGCGGAATCCCTGCCTGCCTTGAAAGCAGCGGCGGCAGATGCGGGCGCGTCCCCTTCCGCCATGCCTGCAGGTGCGGCGGACATGCCGCGCTTCTTTGGTCTCAAAGGAGATGGTGCCTACCCCGAGCCAGACTGGCACACCGACTGGGCAGCCCATCCTCCGCGCGAGGTCTGGCGCATCAAGGTGGGAGACGGCTGGGCGGGCTTTTCCGTGGCAGGCGGACGCGCCCTGACGCAGGAGCAGCGCGGCGAGGAGGAGTACGTGACCTGCTATGACCTGGCCACCGGAAAGCTGCTCTGGGCCCATGCAGACAAGGCCCGCTTTGACGAGCCCATGGGCGGCATCGGCCCGCGCGCCACACCCACCGTGGATGTGGCGCACAATGCGGTGCTGACCCTCGGATCCAGAGGCCTGCTGAACTGCCTGGACCTGACCACCGGAAAGCCGCGCTGGAGCAAGGATGTGCTGAAGGACTGCGAGAGCACCAAGGACCCCGAGTGGGGCAAGAGCACCTCCCCGCTGATCGTGGGGGAAAACGTGATCGCCAGCGGTGGCGACAAAGGGATCACCCTCGCGGCCTACCGCATCGCCGACGGGCAGCTGGCGTGGAAGGCAGGCGAAGATGGCGGCAGCTACAGCTCTCCTGTGCTGGCCACCCTGGCCGGGCGCGAGCAGATCGTGAGTGTGAACGCCAACTCCGTGACCGGGCACGATCCCGCCACAGGCGCGGTGCTGTGGAAGTTCGACTGGCCGGGCTTTTTCCCCAAAGTCTGCCAGCCCGTGCAGGTGACGCCTGAGCGCATTCTCGTGACCACCAGCTACGGCCTGAAAAGCAACCTGCTGGAGATCAAGGCTGCTACTGATGGCAAGATGGCCGTGTCCTCCGTCTGGGCCGCCAGCGCGCCGCGCACCAAGTTCAGCAGCCCCAGTGTCCTGGGCAGCCATGCCTATGCGCTGGATGAGGGCACCTTCTGCTGCGTGGATCTGGCCACAGGCGAGCGCGTCTGGCGCGATGGGCGCTACGGCTTTGGCCAGCAGGTCAGTCTGGGAAACCACTGGCTGCTGGTGCAGGCGGAGAAAGGTTTCGTAGCTCTGGTGAAGGCCAATCCGGAAAAGCTGGAGGAAGTGTCGAAGCTGCCTGCACTGAGCAGCAAGACGTGGAACCCACCCACCCTCGCAGGCCGCTGGCTGCTCGTGCGCAATGACCACGAGGCCGTGTGCTATGAGCTGGCTGCGAAGTGAGGTTGTCGGCCGCTTGGTCCTCCAAACGCCGTCTTTCGCCGAGCGCTGGGCTTTCTTGATGCTCCATGGCGTCTCGGAGCGCGGGCCTGCCCCTGCCATGGTGCCGCAGACACGCAGGCTCCGGCACGTGAAAGATGGCAGCAGCTGTTCACTGAGCTGAGCATGCCTGCGGAGTGCTGCGGGCTCTGAGGCCCGCGCTCCATCGGCCTTACCAGATGTGGCGGAAGATGCGGCCCACCATGCTGCGCGCGGCGTCAGGCTTGACGTAGCGGGCGCCTTCCTGGGCGGTCATCGTGGGCAGCTGCATGGGGCCTTTCTGATTCACCACCTTGATCGATTTGATCTCAATGCGGGCCACCGGGCAGTCGTTGGCGTCCACCGGCATCAGGGAGATGCGCTTGATGGTTTCCAGACCTGAGACCACCTGGCCAAAGACGGTGTAATGGCCCTCCAGGGCCTTGAAGTTCCCCAGCGTGATGTAGAACTGCGATCCATTGGAGCGGCGCTCGGGGTTCACCTTGTCAGAGCGGCGGGCCATGGCCACGGCGCCGATGCGGTGCGGCAGCTTGATCTCGGCGGGGATGGTCTTGTCCTCGCCGCCGGTGCCCCACTTGGTGCGGGCGGATTCATCCGAGGTCAGCGGGTCTCCGGTCTGCACGATGAAGCCCTCGATGGCGCGGTGAAAGGCCAGCCCTTTGTAGAAGCCGCTGTCGCATTTGTCGATGAAGTTGTTCACCGTCTGCGGCACATCATTGGGAAAGAGCTCGATCATCACGGTCTCCTTGGAGCCGCCCATGGCCACTTCCATGACCGCGAGCTTGTGCGTGGAGTCCGGGGCCCAGAGGGCGGGGTCTTCCAGGCGCTGGGCGGGCAGGCGCAGCGGGCCGGAAAAGCTGGTCGTCGTGGCGGCGGCTCCGGAGGTGGATTTGTCCACGGACTGAAAGAGGGACTTCTGCGCCTCCTCGGCCAGCTTGTCGATCTCCTGCGTGGTGGTGCCTGGGGCTGCGGTGGCGGCAGCGGCGGCCTTGTCCTTATCCTCCTTGGCTTTTTCCGCAGGGCGGATGCCGGAGCGGAGGGACTCAGGGGCATTCAGGCTCTGGGCAGTGAGCGTGGCGTGGCATCCCAGGGCCAGGAGGCAGGTCAGCAGCAGGGGCTTTACGTGGCGATCCATTGAGAAAATAAGGAACCTTCCTGAGATTAGCGCAGGCCGGCCGGAGCGACGGGATTGATCGGGGTGGGGGCGGC
>APMI01002733.1_pt1 | contig 65052 bp, 77 predicted proteins | sample 667938 | NCBI WGS metagenome assembly APMI01 (sample SAMN01084076, study PRJNA167559) | wastewater metagenome | biome: Wastewater | place: Denmark: Ejby Moelle, Odense | collected 2011-11-28
AATTTTACCAGCAAGCCCCTGCGCAAGTGTAACAGGACGGCCAACAGTAACATCCTCGTTACTAATTTGAGGCTTTTCTCTTGAAACCAAATACAGTGAATAAATGACGGTTCGTCATTATGAAAAAGTGCTGTATAGTAAGGCGTTTAAATAAAAAAATCTGCATAAAGCAGATTTTTTTAAGCTCCCCCCGCTGGACTTGAACCAGCGACCCTCTGATTAACAGAACTTTTTAAGCAGGAGAGAAAAATCTAACAGTTTGATTTGCAGCGTATTTACTTTTTTGATTTTACTGTTTTTTCCTTTCTGATCTGATTACTGTTAACGATTGTGTTAATGGGCAATTTTTCACCATTTCGCAAATACAGTAACTGATCCACAAGTTTATCATAGCTCTTAATTTTCTTTCTAAGCGCAGTCAGTTCGTTTCCTTTCCTTGGTACAAACTCCGGCTCTTTACCCCCTTCAAGAAGAAAATAATATGGATTTACGCCACATTTCTGCACGAGGTTCTTAAATACTCCATACGACATTTCAAGATTGCGGCCACTCTCCAGGTGCGACAATGCCTGCTGGCCAATATTCAGCTTTTCGGCCATTTCTTCCTGCGTAAGCTCCATCAGCTTTCTGATATGTTTTAATTTTTCACCGTCTGTCATTTTCAAAAATTTGATTCTGGATCGCCTTTTTTTACAGCATTAGTTAGCTGTTGAATTATGTAACCAAACTCGTTTAAAGCTTGTTCTTTCATAAGTACCCATTGTTTTGCTGATTGCTTTTTTGCCATTGTACTCCAAGTTGACGGAAACTCATCGGCAAAACGGGAATCATCCCTCATTTGGACCATGTCTCCCCTTTTGTGAATGATGTCAGAAATAACTACTTTCATTTTGCCATCTTTACAATAAACATCGAGATGGTACTTGAATATACCTCCATCTACTTTGGCAAAACTGTTCATATAGATTAAGGTTTGCGTGTTGCCTTTGCAAACCAGTCTGCCCGTTTCTTTGTCATCCGTCAATATAACTGCATCCCCTGAATTATAGTTCTTGTAAATCCATTCTTTCGCTAACAGAAATATTTTTGTTTTATCAAGACTGTCAACCGTAACAATCTTTGAAATTTTAGTTTCTCTGTTTTCAATAGTTATTTCATAATTTTTCTCCTGAGAGTACATCGGTATTCCTATGAGTACTAATAGTACTGTTGCGATTATTTTCATGGCTATATGTGTTTTGTTACTTGTACAACATTGAATATTTGCATCACTTTCTCGAGGTGCACCACTTTATCCGGGTATGCTTTCTTATCCTGGTTAAAGGACCTGATCGTAATAGTTCCAGCTTCCACATTGTGCTCAATAATTTCTTTAATCAGTATGCCTGCAGTTGTTACAATGATGAACACTTTATAATTCTTCAGATGCAGTTTGCTTTTCCAAAAGCTGCGTTCAATCTTACGGCCGGTTGCAATACTGCCTGCTATAATGGATCGGGAAGTACCATCGTCCATACTGTCGCCAACCACTTCAAAACTTACATACTCTCCCCTATGTGGCTTATCTACAATAATAGAATGTTTGGGCTGTTCTTCAATATATTCTTCATCGCCCCAGCCGGTGAGGTACCCTGCGTAGGCTTTCTTTTGAATAAGAGGTGTGGTCATAACGTATTTTCCTTCAGATAGCTGGATAAATTCTTTTGTTTTTGATTTATAAGTACCGGTAGGTGTGCCAATATTCCGGCCATTGACATCAGAAGATGTAATGCCCTTATTCAGCATATCTCCTTCCTCATGCAGTAGCCATATTTTATTTAATTGAGGGTAGTGATCTATGATTTTTTCTAATACTGAAGGGCCTATTGAAGATCTCATGTTATTAATATACCCGTTACTTATGCCTACTTTTTTCTCAAAAGCAAAAGCAGATATATCTAAATGCTCTAAAAATTTCAATAACCTTTCCTTCGTATTCATTAGAACGTTGATCTATATTTAAAATAGGCTTATTCCCTGTTACAAGCACTACAAAACTCCATTACCACTTGTTAATAAGTATGTGGATAAAATAATTAGAAAAATGTTCTAAATATATTTTGAAATTAGAACAATGTTCTATTACTTTGTCCTGTTGTTTTACAAATCTAAATTAAAATGTCAATAAAAACAAGATACAACAGGGGCGAGCAGGCAAAGAGGCTGGCAGAAGAGCTTTTAAAAGTAAAAGCTGATGTAACGGCTGCGGATAGGATTGAGGCAGAAAATCAGCTTGGATATGTAAAAGGAACAATAAGTCAATATCTGTCTGGCAAAGTGTATGACAATGATACTGCAGTTAAGATGCTGACATTTTTCCGTAGCAGAATTGCTGAACGTGAAAAGGCATTGGCATGAATCAGCAAGAAATCATAAATAGATTACTCAGCATTGAAGCTGGTGCGGAAGTGCTGAAAAAAGAGTGTCGTAAAACACGAAAGTTGATTGAGGAGGGTGTTTCTACATCCTCCAAACCCGAAAGGGAAGTTGTAAGTCAGGATGTGATTGACCGGGTATTGAAAAACAGGCATCGCAGGGCTTTTAAAAACAAACTCAAAATAGCATGATTGCTTCAAAATTACTCGCCGAAATCAGCAGCATTGAACTACTCCGCTGGCAGATTGTTCATTACCGTGCAAGGTTGAATCAGGAAAAAGAAAATAAAAACTGGGCCGCTTGTGCTTTTCTACGCAGCCAGTTATTCGGTTTAAAACAAGTATTACAATCAAAACTTAACTAATATGATTTACGTATTATTCTGGTTTATTGCCGCATTGATAGCATTAACTATATGGTATATTATACGAATGATTAACAACAAATTTTATTGATATGAACTGGCTTATATACATCATTGCCGATTTGATCTGCCGTTGGTTTCCTGCTGAAATCAGTCAACAGGAACAGCATTGGATTAATGTTCGTGGGGCCGTTCCAAAGGCCAAAAAATAATTCCGGTCGAAGTTCTTTTTGTGAAATGATTGAACAATGTTTTGAAGAATCCTTTGACACAGCCAGTGACCGGCTGGCTGTTTTTAAAAACAGAATAAAATATGTGGGTAATTAAAAATACAGTGACAAATCAATTCTTCGCCGGTTGGAACGATGAAACAATTACAACAACCGACAGTAAAATTTACGCATCGCATTACCCAAGCAGGGAAGCAGCAATGCGTGAAGTAGAAATATTAACCAGTAACTGGAAACCCATTCTAAAGGAGGAAGCATAATGAATAACTCAATCATAGGATCACTTGATAAGCTGATAAGCAATTGCTGGACTACTTACTGCGGGGTATTGATTGAAAGAAGTAATGGAAAGTACATCGCCCTCGGAAAACCATACAACAGCCTGCAGGAAGCTAAAGAGGCAATTGAAAACGGATTTAATCAATTAGCTAAAACAATAAAATAAAAAAAATGCAAACACTCACTTCCAAACTTTTGATTGTAACAACTGCAAAGCAAGGCAGTGTTATGGATCGTGTAAAATCATTCGAAGATGCTTGTCGTGAAACTGGCAAATCACCGGCAGAAATTAACCTGATGGGTGAAGGCTTGACTGATGAAGACATGAAAGCAATCACTTCATTCTATAAAATGTCGATTATCAATAAGGCGTTGAATGGTGATTGGATTCCTGATTGGGATGACAAAAATCAGCCAAAGTTTTATCCGTGGTTTGAAAAGAAGAACGATGGCTTTGTGCTGTGCTGCGTCGACTTCGACTACGGTAGCACGTTTGTGGGCTCCCGCCTTTGCTACCAATCAAGAGAACTGGCAAAATATGCTGCTACGCAGTTTATAAAGGAGTACAACGATTTTTTACTCTTCTAATAATTTTTAAACCATAAAAATCAATTAAGTATGATGTACACATTAACTGTTAATACTGACAATCCGCAGGAATTGGCTGATTTGTTATCGGCTTTAACAGGCAGCCCTAAAGTTCCTGTAAAATCTTCAGCCAAGGTTGTTGCAACATCTTCTGACGCAACGCCAGGTGAAAACGCAGAAATATCAAGTCCTGAACCTCCAAAAATTACTAAGGAAATGGTGCGTGAACTCACAGCTGAAAAAGTGCAGGCCGGTAAATCAGCAGTAGTAAAAGACCTGCTGAAAAAGTACAATGCGAAAAATGCGGCAACGGTTCCTGAAGAATCCTTTGCCAGCTTTTATAACGATTTAAAAGCCGCTTAATATGAGCCACGCATTATTATCCCCCTCTTCTGCTTCACGCTGGATTTCCTGTACTCCGTCAGCACGTTTTGAAGAACGGTTTGAAAGCAAAACCAGTGCGTTTGCAGAAGAAGGGACCCTGGCGCACAGCCTTGGTGAACTGCTGATTCAGCAACGGCTTGGCTGGATCAAAAAAGCAGAATACAAAAAGCGACTTGCGGTAGTTGAAGATCATGAATTCTACAGCGACAGTATGCTGGAGTATTGTGATGATTACGCAACGTTTGTCATTGAGCGGTTTAACGAGGCGCTTAACCATACGCCGGATGCAAAACTGTTCCTGGAGAAGAAACTGGATATGTCGGATTATGTGCCTGAAGGCTTTGGTACTGGCGATGCTGTGATCGTAGCTGATACACTGATGGAAACCATTGACCTGAAATACGGAAAAGGTGTGGCAGTGGCAGTTACAGAAAATAAGCAACAAATGCTGTATGCATTAGGCGCATTGAAAGATTTCAGCCTGATGTACAATATCGAACGGTTACGCATGACGGTTTATCAGCCACGCATTGGCAATATCGAAAGCTTTGAAATGGAAGTAACGGATCTGCTTGGCTGGGCCGAAACAGAATTGAAAGAAAAAGCAAATATGGCTTATGCCGGTGAAGGTGAATTCATTCCTGGTTCTCATTGCCAGTTTTGCCGTGGTGCTTCTGTTTGTAAAGCATTGGCTGAAATGAATCTTGAACTGGCAAAATATGAATTTGCTGAAACCAACATTCTTTCTGATGATGCAATTGCAGATATTCTTACCCGTGCCGACACATTCATCAAATGGATAGACAAGGTAAGTGAGTATGCACTTAAAGAAGCCGTTGACAATAGCAAGAAATGGCCCGGATTCAAATTGGTTGAAGGAAGAAGTAACAGAAAATATTCTGATGTGGAAGCAGTTGAAAAAGTGCTGCTGAAAGCAGGTTTCGATGAGGAAACCATCTTCACAAAAAAATTGCTCCCTATCACAAAAATGGAAACCGAACTCGGCAAAAAGGTATTTGCACAACATCTTTCCAGCTTAGTTAATAAGCCACAAGGTAAACCAACTCTTGTACCCGCCAGCGATAAACGGCCTGAGTTCTCAGGACTCGAAAGCGCTATTGCTGATTTCGCAAACGTACCAACCGAATAATAACAATTCTCAAACAACTAAAACAAAAAAAGTAAAATGGCAACAGAACAACAAGCTACAAAGGTCATCATTGGACCTGTGCGCTTATCCTTCGCCCATATCTGGGAACCCCGTGGAATGGACGATAACGATCAAAAGAAAAAATACAGTTGCGCACTATTGATTCCTAAAACAAAAAAGGAAATCATTGAACAGGTAGAAAGTGCGATTAAAGCAGCCAAAGAACTTGGTAAAGGAAAGTGGGGCGGAAAGATTCCAAACAAACTGGAAATCTCTTTTAAAGATGGAGATGTAGAAAAGCCTGAACTGGATGAATATGCCGGTATGATGTTTATCAACGCTAAAAGTTCCACTAAGCCAAACATCGTTGATAAAAAACGTCAGCCAATTCTTGACCAGGAAGAAGTTTACAGCGGGTGCTGGGCTTACGTGTCAGTAAATTTCTACCCCTACGACACAAACGGTAATAAGGGTGTTGCTGCAGGTTTAAACAACATCATGAAGTTCAAAGATGATGAAGCCTTTGCCGGTAGAGCAAGTGCTGAAGAAGACTTTGCAGCAATTGAAATTTCTGATGAAGATGATGATCTGCTGGGTTAATTCTTAAATGATCTCCTGTCGCTTTAAACACTACAATCATGGCATTCACTAATAAACAGGCAAATGAATACGCAGCAAAATATGCTGTTTCAGTTAATGAACATTCCCGGATATACGATGCTGTTATTTACGGAATGACCTTGAAAGATGTAAAGCAAAAAGCGATAGGAGATCCTTTAGAACAAGCGGCATTTAATTATTCGTCCGTGTTTGAACAACTCTCCATTGAAGAGAAATACAGAATACACCAGGCAGTTTTATTTGGAGCGAGATTGGCAAAGTCAACAATTGCTGAAGATACTTTTACAGATTCATCGCTGATGCCTTTTGGAAAGCATAAAGGCAAACGCATGATAGATATTCCTGCTTTTTATCTCTTGTGGCTTTATAATGAAGGGTGTTCGCATACGGGTGTAATAAAATACATTATTGACAATCTGCAAGCTTTACAAAAAGAAGCTGGCCAAAAAACAAAACCATGAGTGAGTTATTACAAGCCGATAAACAAAAAGTATTGGACACTTTTAAAAACGGATCAAAAGAAGAACAAAGTCTGCTGTTGAAATTATTTCCTTCTGCTTTCACCGATGATCGTTTGAAAAGGATTTTATCATTCATCGATATATGCGATGAACTTGACGAAGATCCGGGTGACTTTGTACCGAAACCCGGAATGACGGAAGATGAATTGCATGAGCTGTATAGCCGGAAAATGAAGCTTATCTACAAAGCATTTAATGTCGTATGGAAGCCTGATTTCGATAACAAAGATGAAGCGAAATACTATCCCTGGTTTGAAAAGAAGAACGATGGCTTTGTGCTGGACTACGTCGCCTACTACTACGGTTACACGAATGTGGGCTCCCGCCTTTGCTCGCACTCAGAAGAAATTGTTCAGCACATCTGCACACACTTCCTGAAAGAATATAACGATTATTTACTATCCTGATTCAATAACATTTTAAATAGGTTCTATCATGACTATTAACGAAAATCTGAGAGATCAGATCAAAACTTACGAGGATGCCTGCGCATTAAAAGGCATTCAACCTTTAACTCTCGCTGCTTTTACTGCATTGCCTGAAAGCCAGCAACAAGCTGCTTTCTCCCGCCACAAAATCGAAATCATTGTTGAAGTTCTCAAACAGGGTCGTGAATTTGACTGGAGTGATTACGATCAACGTAAATACTATCCGTGGTTTGATATGGAAACATATAATGACGGCAGGGCTAACGATGGCTTTGTGCTGAGCCGCGTCCTCAACGCCTACGTTCTCACGGCTGTGGGCTCCCGCCTTTGCTACTTTTCGAGAGAAGACGCTCAATATGTAGCAACGCAGTTCCTGGAAGACTACAAAGCTTTTATGAAATAAAATAAAAAGGTCGTATGCTGTTGCGCCCTCTGCTTTCGTGCTCTCTGGCTTTGTGCTGAACAACGTCAACAACAACTACGATAACACGAATGTGGGCTCCCGACTAAGCTTAAAATTCTATACAGCATAGACCCTGCCAGCAGGGCAAAAAATAAATCATTCATAAGGGCATTAGTAGCTTTTTGGCGAAACTGACCTTTAAAAGCAAAGGCAATGAAACGGGCAAAAAACTTATTTGAGAAAATATGCAGTCTGGAAAATATCAGCAAAGCTGACTGTATTGCACAAAAAGGTAAAAGCACCCAAAAAGGTGTGATAAATCATAATAAAAACAGGGAGCAAAACCAGCAAATTATAAGAGATCTGCTGATCACAAAAAGTTACAATACTTCGCCTTATTCCGTTTTCAAAATCAAAGACCCAAAAGAACGGTCAATCAGCAGTCTGCCTTATTTTCCTGATCGTATCGTGCATCATGCCATCATGCTGCAGCTCGAAACGATTCTTGTTTCAACGTTCACAGCCGATACTTATAGTTGTATTAAAAGAAGAGGTATTCATCTGGCTGCTTCCAATCTGAAAAAAGCACTAACCGACGTTACTGAAACAACGTATTGCCTCAAACTTGATATCAGGAAATTTTACCCCTCAGTAAATACAGAGGTTTTAAAGCAATTACTGCGCAGAAAAATAAAAGACGCAGAATTACTTTGGCTTTTGGATAACATCATTGACAGCAGTAAAGGATTGCCCATTGGCAGTTATACAAGCCAGTATTTTGCAAATTTCTATCTCACTTATTTTGATCATTGGCTGAAAGAAACCATGCGGGTAAAATATTATTTCCGCTACTCAGACGACATGGTGATTCTCTCAAATGACAAAGCTTTTTTACACTCATTGCTGCACGAAATAAAGGGCTACCTGAAAACGAATCTCGACCTGACCATAAAAAATAATTACCAGGTATTCCCGGTTGAAGCCAGAGGTATTGACTTTGTTGGCTATGTATTTAAACACACGCATGTATTAGTGCGTAAAAGCATTAAAAAGAACTACGCAAGGAAAATGAGTAAAGGCTGCAATGACCAATCAAAAGCGGCATATAACGGATGGCTGAAGCATTGCAACAGCCGCAACTTAATCAGAAAAATAACAGAACAAGCCGCATGAGAGAATTAGGAATTGATATAGAAACTTACAGCTCGGAAGACCTTAAAACGGCAGGAGTTTACAAATATGTGCAGGCTCCTGATTTTGAGATACTGTTATTTGCTTATTCAGTAGATAACGGACCGGTGGAAATCGTTGACCTTGCCAGTAATGAAGCATTGCCTGACGATATTTACAACGCATTAACCGATCCTGCTGTTTTAAAAACGGCTCATAATGCCAATTTTGAACGCACCTGTATCACTGCTTTTTTTGGCATTGAAACTGATCCGGCGCAATGGGAGTGCACGATGGTGCGTGTGTCAATGCTTGGATTGCCGCTCAGTCTCGATCATGCATCAAAGGTGCTGAGATTAAATGTTGAAAAAAACGCAGCAGGTAAAGCATTGATCAAATACTTCTCCGTTCCCTGTAAGCCGACTAAAGTAAACGGAGGCCGGTCCCGTAACCTTCCACATCATGCCCCTGAAAAGTGGGAAATGTTTAAAACCTATTGTATTGGTGACGTAGTTGTGGAGCAATCACTCAGGGAGAAAACGAAATTTTTCCAGATACCCACAGCAGAGAAAAAACTCTGGAACCTGGATCAGAAAATAAACGACAGAGGTATTGTAATGGACCCTGTTCTCATCAGCAATGCTATCCGCTTTGATGCAATTGCCAAAGAGAAGATGACCAAAGAAGCAATTGAGATTACAGGACTAAGCAATCCAAACAGCGCTGAGCAATTAAAAAAATGGCTGACTGCTGAAATGGAAGAAGAAGTTGATTCACTCAAAAAAGAGAATTTACCAGTGCTGCTTTTCAGTGCATCATCCGATCATGTAAAACGTGTTTTGGAACTGCGCTCTGAACTTTCCAAAACATCGGTTAAAAAATACCGGGGAATGCAAAAAGCCATTGGCGAAGATAACCGGGTGAGAGGTTTGTTTCAGTTTTACGGTGCCAACCGTACAGGGCGCTGGGGTGGTAGGTTAATACAACCACAAAACCTGCGCAAGAATGATTTGCGTGATCTTGATCTTGCCCGTAAACTGGTAAGAGCTGGCGAACTGGATGCAACCGAATTAAGCTTTGGTATTCCTGATACACTTTCACAATTAATCAGAACTGCTTTTACTGCCAGTGAGGGCAATGAATTACTGGTTGCTGATTTCAGTGCCATTGAGGCAAGAGTAATTGCATGGCTTGCTGGTGAGCAATGGAAAATTGATGTATTCAACACGCATGGAAAAATATACGAAGCAGCGGGTGCACAAATGTTTAAAGTGCCAATTGAATCTATCACCAAAGGTTCAAAGCTTCGTGACAAATCAAAAATATCTGAACTGGCATTAGGTTACCAGGGTGGAGTTGCTGCACTGATTAAAATGGGCGCTCTGCGTATGGGTTTGGAAGAAGCCGAATTAAAACCGCTGGTAGCGCTTTGGCGCAATGCTAATCCCAACATAGTACGATACTGGTACAAAGTGGAAGATGCCGCTGCACAGGCCGTATCTGAGCCTGGATCGGTTGTACGGCTCAATAACATCTCCTTTAAGGTTGAACATAATTTTCTTTTCATCACACTGCCATCAGGCAGGAGGCTTGCTTATGTGCGCCCGAAACTAAAGCCCGGACAATTTGGAAAAGATATGATTGTGTATGAAGGAATGGACCAGACAACCAAGCAATGGAAGCCGCAGGAAACCTATGGCGGAAAGCTGGTGGAAAATATTGTACAGGCCACATCCCGTGACATACTTGGCGAAGCATTGCTGAAAGTAGATGCTGCCGGATATGATATTGTACTACATGTACATGATGAAATTGCGGTTGATCATAAAGCCGGTACGGATGAACTGAAAAACATTATCAGCCTTATGTCTTCGCCGCTAAGCTGGACAAAGGGACTGCCGTTAAACGCAGAAGGATATTCAACATTTTATTACAAAAAAGATTAACGTGAACAGAGCAGTATCATATTACCTTGTTTTCTTTCCTGTGAAAGGGCGGGCAATGCATAAGAAAGTAGAGAAATCAATGTTTGCCTCGCTGGCACAAAACGACGTAATTAAGGAATTGCAGATTGGCGAAGATACAGTGCTTATTACCAGCAGACGGCCTTTCAATGTTATCAATAGCATAACTGCTGATTTCTTTTTAATCATTGATATAATTCCTAAAACAAATTAGAAATGTACAGACCGACAGCAAAAGGATATTTCAGCGGTGCCGGTGGCATGGAATTAGGGTTGCAGTTTGCAGGTATTGATATTATTCAGTCGGTTGATCTGGATAAAGATGCGACTGATTGTATGGAAGAAAACAGGCATTACTTTAATCATGCTGTTTTGCGCAGAGATGTAAAAGATATGACTGTTTTAGAACAGCAGCCTACTGATATAATTGTAGGCACTTACCCATGCACCAAGTACAGCACGATTGCCGATATACATGGTACACGCACAGGCGATGATTTATTTCTGCATTTCTTCCGACACATAGCAATCGAAAAGCCGGAAATGTACATCGTTGAAAATGTTCCAGGCATGAAAAAGTTTAAGGTGGTTATGGAAGCAATGACAAAGCTGCCTGATTATTATGTAAACGTGTTTTGCCCGGTTGATGCCTCTTATTGGCTTCCACAACGCAGAAAGCGTTTGATCCTTGTAGGCACAAGAAAACCATACGCTATTTCTCATCCGACTCCATCCGCTGCGCCAGTGCGTTTAAAGGATATTGTACAGAAAGATGCAGAGGTTAATATTCCTGCTTATGTAATGAACAGGATAAATGGTAAATACAGAGATAAACCCATTATTATTGATCCTGATGACCCTAAAAGCATTGCACCTACCTGTGTGGCGCATTACGCAAAAGACCAGGGAACAAGACTTGTAAAAGATGGCAAACGCATCCGGCCATTTACAGTGAGAGAATATGCAAGGCTTCAGGGTTTTCCCGATGACTTTAAGTTTAAAAACGAATTATCAAGTTTCAAATTAATTGGTAATGCTGTTCCTGTACACATGGCTGAGTGGGTAGGAACAGAAGCCGTAAAATATTTTAATTAAAAACAAGATCAGAAAATGGAGTTTAAAAATATAAGTACTGAGTTCCCAGTAATCGCTTGGTGGAGTGGCGGTGTTACAAGTGCTGTTGCTTGCAAAATAGCGATTGACTTATTTGGCGCTGATAAGGTTGTTCTGATTTTTATTGACACCCATAACGAGGATCAAGACACATATAGATTTAAACAAGACTGCGAAAAATGGTATGGTAAATACATTGAAACTGCATTCAGAGCGGACTATAAGAATATAAAAGAAGTATGGTATAAATTTTTTTCTTTAAATGTAGCTACTGGCGCTATATGCTCAAGTGAATTGAAAAGGGATTTACGAATAAAAATTTTAGGAGAAAGAAACTATTCATACAACATTTTTGGATTTGATATTGACGAGCCAAAGAGGGCAAAAGCAATGGCGAAAAATTATCCTGAAGCAAGCCCCTTATTTCTTCTTTTAATGAAAGGGCTTTCAAAGCAAGATTGTATTAAGCTTTTAAATTCAGAAGGTATTGATACCCCCAGAAGCTATAAACTTGGATTGAACAATAATAATTGTCTTCAAACAGGGTGCGTTCAAGGCGGTATAGGGTACTGGCAATTAATGAGAACCCTGTTTCCTGAAAAATTTAATGAAATGGCACGCATAGAGCATGACTTGACCAATTTAAAAGGCAAGCCTGTTACTATGCTTAAAGATCAAAGCAAAAACGGAGGATTAGTTTTCTTATTACCCCACCCAGATTACCCCTTAATAAAAGATATTTCAATGATGAAAGGACGTTCTCCGAAGCCGCTTACCGATTGCAATGGTTTTTGTGGTTTAAACGATTTAGATACAAAGAACAAAACAGAAAATGAAATTAATTATGAAACTACTTAGATATATAATATTAAAAATTCAATGGCTGTTAAGTGCAACAGGCGCAACGTTTGAAGCAGCTCAAGATTATTGTGATGAGCAATACTTTTTTTCGTTGGGAAAAACATTAAGCCGTAAAATATTCTAATTAAAACATCACCAACATGGCAAAAGATAAAACCCCGATCCCCGATTTAACGCTTACAAAAGCAAGGGAAGCAATTGAGCAGGCAAAGACCGAAATCACAGCTTTAATTGATGACTACATTGGAAAGATAGCACTGGTCGAAGATATTGATCTTGACGGGCTGAAAACCGAGCTGAATGCAACCGTTGAAAGCATCAGCGAAGAGCTCGAAAATGAAACCATTGATTTAAGTGATGCAGATGCAGAGGATGTACTCGCAAAACTTGACAGCGACGACATTTTCTGCTACGTCACCGAAAGAAATCCAGATATACTGCAGGTAAGGGTGAGCTCGGCATCTTTAGCTGATAAACTGAGGCAGTTTTTAGAAACGGAGATCTATCCGTTTTACATAGACCAGGTAAGCAATATTCTATTTTGATACCGCAAGCAAAAACTACTTACATAAATGGGAATGAATTTACAATACGATGGAAAGCTCGACCTGGCAGTGGGCAAAAGCCGGAGAGAATTGAACTGGAAAAACAGGGAATGGCAATGGTCAAAATTTGTTGAAAAGGTAAGCACTACACACCGCACTGCCGAAACGTTTAATGAGTACATCAGCTCAAAGAAAGTAAGGCAGGATGAGATAAAGGATATTGGCGGTTTTGTTGGCGGCTATCTGGCAGGAGGCCGCAGAAAATCCGGCTCTGTTACACACCGGCAACTGATTACCCTTGATATTGATTTTGCCCGTGAAGGTTTCTGGGATGATTTTACACTGGCATTTACCAATGCTGCTGTTATTTACTCCACACATAAACACAGTCCTGAATCACCAAGATTGCGGTTAATTATGCCGCTGGACCGTACTGTGCTAAGCGACGAGTATGAAGCTATCGCCCGGAAGATTGCTGGCATTATTGATATAGAGTTATTCGACCCAACTACGTTCCAACCTGAGCGGTTGATGTACTGGCCCTCTACAGCTAAAGATGCGGAATTTGTATTCGAATACCAGGACGGCGCTTTCCTGTGTGCAGACAAGATGCTTGCTGCTTACCACGACTGGAAAGACAGCAGCGAATGGCCCGTGAGCTCAAAAGCCGAACACATCATCCAGCGCAACATTAAAAAGCAAGGCGATCCATTGGAGAAAATGGGTATTGTGGGTGCATTTTGCCGTACACACAGTATTCATGAAGCCATTGAGTTTTATCTCAGTGATGTGTACGAGCCATGCGATATGGAAAACCGTTACACGTACAAAGAAGGCAGCACTGCAGCCGGTTTGATTGTGTACGACGATAAATACGCTTATTCGCATCATGGAACCGACCCGGTTGGCGGTAAACTGTGCAACGCCTTTGATCTTGTGCGCCTGCATAAATACGGGCTGAAAGATGAAGATGCGGCGCCCGATTGCCCCAATAACAGGCTGCCTTCTTACACAGCCATGGTTGAACTTGCAACAAAGGATAACGCCGTTAAAAAGCAACTGGCGGCAGAACGGCTGGAAGAAGCGAAGAAGGACTTTTATTTCGTACCTGATGAAGAAGAGGCCGAAAACAAGGAATGGATCAGTGAACTGGAAGTGGATGGCAAGGGCGATCTGTTGAGTTCGCACAGTAACATCAAACTGATCCTTGAAAAAGATCCCCGGCTGAAAGGTTGTTTTGCTTTTGATGAATTCAAATGCCGCAAAGTGGTGCTGAAAAATCTACCCTGGAGAAAAATAAGACACGACAGTCGTTATCTGAAGGATGAAGATGAACAGAACCTGGTTATTTATCTCAGCAGCATTTACGGTATTTTAAACCGTGCCAATACCAAAGAAGTACTGGATACGCATATTGCTGCCAATGCCTTCCATCCTGTACGGGATTATCTCAACAGCGTTCAATGGGATGGCACCGAACGGATTGATACTTTACTCATTGAATACCTCGGCACCAACGACACGCCGTACATACGTGCAATTACACGCAAAACCCTTACGGCTGCAGTGGCAAGGGTTATGAATCCCGGCTGCAAGTTTGACTATGTGCTTACACTGGTGGGCGAAGAGGGCAAGGGAAAAAGCACCCTGTTTGCGCAATTAGGACAGCAGTGGTTCAGTGACAGCTTTAATTTTTCCATGCTTCACGGGCAGAGTAACAAGGCTTACGAACAGTTAACCGGGGCATGGATTGTTGAGGTGGGGGAGCTGGTTGGGCTTCGCAAAGCAGAAGCAGAGGCGGTTAAAAGTTTCATCAGTAAACGGGAAGATACGTACAGGGTATCCTATGGGCGCAACCTGAGTACATTTCTGCGCCAGAACATCTTTGTAGCCTCAACCAACATTAAGCCTTTTTTAAAGGAAGCAAACGGCCACCGCAGGTTTTGGCCTGCTGAGATTGAGCAACAGGCGCCATTGAAGGATGTATTTACCGATTTAAGTAAACAGGAAATTGACCAGATATGGGCGGAAGCTGTTGAGCTGTACAAGGGTGGTGAAACGCTGTACCTGGATAAGCAGATGGAAGAAGAAGCAAGAAGCATACAAAGACTGCATACGGAACAGGACGACAGGATTGGAGCCATTGAGCAATACCTCGACAGGTTGTTACCGGTTGGGTGGAGTGAAATGGGTATGTACGAACGAAGGGCATGGCTGCAGGATGATGACCCGCTGGCACCCGAAGGAACGGAACCCAGAACGCAGGTGTGCGTTGCGGAAATATGGTGTGAACTTTTGGGCGGAACATCGAAGGATATGACCACTGTTAACACTAAACCTATACACCAGATTATGCAAGCAATGAAGGGGTGGAGGGCTATTGATAAGACAGTAAGAACTGCGAAATACGGGGTCCAGAGAATGTACGAAAGGATGGATAAAAATGATGCAACAGTGCCTGTAACAGTCGGCAAAGACTTTGTAACAGTGCCGTAAAATTTTGTAACAGTAAAACAGCCTACTGTTACACGCAATAGATTGAAATATAATTACTTATTTAACACTGTAACAGTGTAACAGTAAATAACCCTTAAAGATAAAAAGTATTAATTAGGGAGAAATAAATAAAAAACGCACGCCTAACGCCTGATCGCACGCACACGTAAGGAATTACTGTTACAGTGTTACAACTTAAAAACAAATTGAACGATGGCAAACGAGAAATATCTGGAAGAAAAATTAAGAAACCGGGTAAAAAACCTGGGTGGGGTAGCCCTTAAATTCTATTCCCCTTTTTACACAGGAATGCCGGATCGAATTGTACTGATGCCGGGAGGAAAGGCATGGTTTGTTGAATTGAAATCAGATGGCAAGAAGCCAAGTCCCAGGCAGGCGCATGTGCTGGGTGAGCTGCAAAGTCTTGGCTTTAAAATATTCGTAGTTGATAACGACGAAAAATTGAATAACTGCATAAACGAAATTGCTAATGGCACAAATTAATGCTGAAAAAATTAAAGCCATTGTGGATGAGGCGATGGAACTGTACAACGAAGCGACTGATGAACAAAAACTAAGCTTGAAACAGCAGATTGAAATTAAGCTGGCGGCAAGTGAGCATGGATTAAAACATATTGGGATTGGCTTTGATCCTGAAATGGTGGAAGCAGGCAAAGAATTTTTAAAACGGATAGGATGAAATACGTACCGAGAAAATATCAGCAGTTTACAACAGATTTTATTGTGAACAATCAATGGGGTGGTCCGCTTTTGGACATGGGGCTTGGTAAAACCGCAGCAACACTTGCAGCAGTTGTGGAACTTTTTAAAACAGGAGCAGTAAGGAAAGTTTTGGTGGTGGCCCCAAAAAAAGTGGTGGAAAATGTATGGCGGCAGGAAGCAACCAAATGGGACGAGTTTAACCACCTGGTGTTTTCCATGATTCACGGATCGGAGAAGCAGCGTAAAGGAGCCATCAGGGAAAAGGCGCATATCTGGCTGGTCAGTCGTGACAACATTGCCTGGCTCATCAGCCAGTTTGGAACTGCGTGGCCTTATGACATGATTGTGATTGACGAATCGAGCAGTTTCAAAAATGTAAAATCAGGAAGGTTTAAAGCGCTTCGCACTATTCTCCCCTTGGTAAAACGTGCCGTAATACTTACGGGAACACCCACGCCCAATGGATTGCTACAGTTATGGCCGCAGATCTACATTCTTGACCGGGGCAAACGATTGGGAGAATCGTTTGCAAAATACCGGCAGAAATATTTCACGCCATCTGCCAAGATGGGCGAGAAAGTGGTGAGCTATGAGTTGAAAGGCAGACGAGGCTATGAGCGTGGATTGGGCGATTTGCTGGGTGAAGATTTCGCACAGCAGGAAATCTATGAAAAGATAAGTGATATCTGTTATTCGATGAAAGCAGAGGACTACATTGAGCTGCCGCCGTTTATGAATATCGAAGTTCCTGTGTCACTTGATCCGCAGGTGATGAAGCAATACCTGGAGTTTGAGCGTGATCAGGTACTTGCTTTGAAAGATGCTGTACTTACGGCCGTAAACACCGCGGCGTTATCAAACAAACTTTTGCAGTTTGCCAACGGCGCTGTTTATACTGATAAGGAAAAAAATATCTGGCATGAGATGCATCGTTCAAAACTCGAAGCAATGGAGGATATACTGGAAGAATCTAACGGGCAGTCGGTTCTTGCATTCTACTGGTATAAGCATGACCTTGAACGGTTGCAAAAGTATCTGAAACATTACCACCCACAGTTGCTTAAAACACCGAAGGATTTTGAAGCATGGAACCGGGGGGAGATCCAGTTTGGAGTATTACATCCTATGAGCGGAGGGCATGGGTTGAACTTACAGGAAGGAGGTTCAATTTCGGTTTGGTTTTCGAACACATGGGACCTTGAGCTGGACCAGCAAACCAATAAACGGCTGCACCGTCCGGGGCAAACACGTCCTGTGATCAATCACCGGCTGAAAGCAATAGGAACAATGGATGAGGATGTGCTAAAGGCATTGGTGAACAAGGCCAACGGGCAGAATGCATTATTGAGTGCGGTGAAGGCAAGGATTGAAAAATATAAAAATTAAAAGCGATACGCATGAGCAAAATTAACGAATATCATTGCCCATCAGGGCATACAACCGTGACAAGGGACACAGAGCCAAGAACAGTTACACCAATGTTTATCACATGCCCCGAGTGTAAAAAAACAGCAACAAGCTGTATGTATCAGGTAAATCAATCGCAACAGCCTACTTACGAATGGTTTATTCCTAAAAATATTGAAGAAATGAAAGCGGCTTGTTTGCCTGTTTACGGAGATATGTTCAATGACGATGATTACGAATCAATGCTTGAAAAGACAGAAAGTACGGGTCCGGGTATGTACCGAAAAATAGATTTAAAGTGATTGGAAAGGCAATTCTTATTTGTATTTTTACCGCATGCCGGTATTTGCAATTGGGACAGACGAAAACCGAAAAGACGATAACGAACTGTTGCAGCTTCGAATTCAAGCAAAGGCGGAGCTTTGGAATTTCATCAATGACATTTCAGGTGAGATTATTAACTGGCAATCATCAAAAGAAGAGTTAGCGGAAGAAATTTCCAAAACAGCTATCCGCATACTGCATCCGCACTTTACAGCACCAGAACTACAGAATGAAGTCATCAATATTCTTGATACGTTCAAAGTAAAACAACCTGAGAACTTTCTTTCCATGCATTCAACCGATGTTATTGACATGATTCTGGCAAAACTGAAATGGACTGCCAGATGATTAAAACTACTTAGGGTGTAATCTTACTATTTAAGTTGTAATTTTGGTTGTGCGAAAATCATCAAAATCAACAATCAAAAAAAGAGAGACCAGAAAAGCCAGATTTCTGCGTTGCTATAAAAACGCATTAGCAGTTATTTCTACTGCCTGTTTGAAGGCGCGGATTGACCGGGGCACTTACTACTCGTGGAGAGAGGATGATGAATTATTTCGTAAGAAATGCGAGGAAATTGAAGAAGGAAGTGTTGATTTCGCTGAAAGCAAATTGTATGAATTGATTAATGGGGTTAAACTGCCTGATGACAAATTCTTTCAATACCAAGGCGAAGTTATTACGCAAAAAGCATTCAAGCAATTAGCACCTGATACAACTGCCATTATATTTTATTTAAAAACGAAAGGGAAGCACCGTGGGTACATTGAAAGGCAGGAATTCACTGGTAAAGATGGAGAACCGCTTGTACCTCATGATCCGTTAAAGGTTTCAGAAAATAAACTCATCATATCCGTAGTAAATGCATCAGACGCCGATACTATCTCTCCCTCAACTGAAAGTACTGACCAGCCGTAAGGCACTCACACTTAACATGGCTGGTCAGCGTGGCGGTAAATCGTTTGGCATCGGTTATCGTTCGGGACTGTATGTAAAATACTTTCCGAACATGGTGGGCATGATTGCTGCCAATACATACATGCAGCTAACACAATCGACAATGGTGGAGGTTCGCAGGGTATGGAAGAGATCACTTGGCTTCACTGAGTATTCACGAAAGGGAAATCCAAACGGTGTGTATGTAATTGGGCGCAAGCCTCCTCAGCACTTCACAGTATTTCACGAATTTGATAACTACTACGGCATTGTTTCTTTCCGCAATGGCGCAGTAATCTTCACGGCATCGCTCGACAACTACCTGGCGCATGAGGGTAAAACGTTAGGCTGGGCTGAACTGGACGAAACAAAAGATACTAAAGAAGCGGCTGTAAAGCAGGTAATCCTTGCCCGTTTGTCGCAGCCTGGCTTATATTACGATGATGAAGGAACTTTATACTATTCGGTACAGCCGGAAAAAACGTGGCAGCCATTCAACCCCTGCGTAATCAATACATCACCTGCCGAGGGTGTAGTTGAATGGCTGGTTAATATGTTTGACCTGAAGCTGTACGAGGATGAGATCAACCGGAAAATATTTAACCCAAAGGATTTTTTTTACAAGGAAACCGGTAAAAAAGCAATCTGCATTTATTCTACATACTGGAATGCACACAACCTGCAGAAAAATTATATCGAAAACAGGTTAAGCCAGCTTACTTCAGGAGAAGCGGATAAATTCATTTGGGGATATCCGTTTGCAAAATCAGGCGGAGAATATTTCGATTATTTTGACCGCAAAGTGCACGTACAATCAGTGCCAAGAATTGCAACACTTCCAGATCATCTTACGTATGATTTCAACCTGATCCCTTATATGACGTTGGTCTGTTTCCAGATCAACGAGACCGATGATGAGTTTCAAATCAGAATATTCAAAGAGTATTGCTATGGCCAGCCAAGGAATACAACAGAAGCGGTTACGGAGGGATACAAGGAGGATCATGAGGGAATGATCACCGATGTGTTTTATTATGGTGACGCAATGGGCACACGTGGAGTAGAAGGTTTCGGTGATGAATACACAAGATTTGATCCTGTTCGAACTGCTCTGTATCGCTATTTGTATGAATCATCTGACAGAACTACACGCAGTAACCTGGGCGTAAACAAACGCCGGAACTTAATGAATAAGATATTGAAAGGTATTCTTTTCATCGGTGGAAGGAAGGTTGTGTTGATGATTGATGAAGCATGCGAAGAAACGATTAAGGACTTCCAGTATCTGAAGCTGGGGCCAAATGGCAAGTTGAAGGAAAAAGTGAAAGACCCGGTCACAGGTCGTGTGTATGAAAAGTACGGCCACACCAGTGATGCCATTGAATACGGTATCTGTGAGATACTTGAATCTTTTATGGAATAATACTACTAAAATAGTATTACTACAATCAAATTTGTACTTTTGATAAAACATGATCCATGAATGATCTTGCAAAGGCGCTTGAACTCCTTAAAGATACTATCACCAATAGCAAGAGGCACCCTGACTACAACCGTGTGACTTCACTTGCTGAAATGTATCAAAAGCTGTTTACCGGTGAGAACATTGATACATTGCTGAAGAAGTTTGCCAAGCGTGAAGATGAGGCGATGTTTCAGCAGCGCAAAGACCTGTATCAGTCGGTTATGCCATCGGTTTCCAACAACCTTTCCAAAGTTTTTATAAAGCCGCTTCGTTCCAACCGTGTTTATTCCTCAGTCGATTACGAATCGAATGGGGATAAAGCAAAGGCCGAAGTAACAGACCGAATGAAAAACTTCTGGCAGGGTGAAAGTGAAAGTGGTGTGGATGCTTATCTGCGTGCACGTTGGTTTGATTTGGTAAGACTCGATCCGAATGCATTCATTGCGGTTGAATTTGATGCATTTGATTCCAACATCGAAAAAGCCAAGCCTTATCCTGTTGAGTTTTCATCAACCGAAGCAATCAACTATGTTTTTAAAAATGGTATTCTCGACTGGCTGATTGTGGAAACAAAGATCCTCTACAAGCAGAAAGATGGCGATAAGTTTAAACTGATTGAAGGGTCACGCTTTACGATGTACCTGGAGAATGATGCTGTTGTGTTTATTGAGGTTGACGAGAAGGACAGGATTACAGATATTCCTGATCCAGTGTTTGAAGTAATTGAGCCAAAGGGTAAGAAGCGTGTGTTTGTGGTGCAGTATTTCCAGCCTAAGAGTAAGCAGGTGCCCGCCATGCGTGTGGGGTATGAGACTGATCCTGTAACGAAAGGCCGGACCTGTGTATCTATCTTTCATTCGGCTGTACCGTTTTTCAAAAAGGAACTGAAAGCAGGCAGCGAGTTAGACATCAGCATGGCCATGCACGCATTTCCGCAAAAGATACAGTATGCCAAGCGTTGCGAGGGTGATCGTGAAAAATCACTGCCCTGTAAGGAAGGTAAAACACCCAACGGCCACACCTGTAAAATCTGTAACGGTACTGGCATGTCGCCAGTGCATACAACCGGGCAGGATATTATTCTTGTACCTTTCCCGAAACCGGGTGAGCAGGTAACCGACCTTGATAAACTGCTGGCTTATAAATCGCCCGATATTGAGCTCATCAAATTCCAGGATGAATATGTTGACCGGCTGACAGAAAAAGCACGTAAGGCTGTATTTGGCGGAACAACCATGGTGCAAAAAACAGGATTGAAGACTGCCACTGAAGCAGACTATGCAATGGATGATACTTACGATACATTGCATCCGTTTGCTGCAAAATATTCAGCAATGTGGTTGTTTGCCGTAAAGCTGATTGCTATTTATACTGATAATGATCAGGGTATAAAATTATATCATCACTTTCCGAATGATTTTAAGATGAAAACCCTGCAGCAATTGTATGCTGAAAGGAAGGAAGCAAAAGATGCAGGATTACCACAGCAGATATTAGACGCAATAGACTCGGATATTCAGGAAATTCTATATTCTGATGATCAGGACACGCTGACGAAAATTAAGATAAAGAGCAGGTTTTCTCCATTTAGTGGCAAATCAACAGAAGAAATTCAAACAATCCTTTTACAGGGAAAAACAACACGTTTTTACGAAACACTATATACGCATTTCGATATTGTTTTTGATAACATCGATTCTGAACTGGGCGACAGCTTTTACCTGCTCCCATTTGACAAACAAAAAAATGAAGTATCGAAACGTGTGGATGAGTTAATTAAGGCCATGGATAAAGAACGAACATCAAAGATGCCGATACCTATTGAAGCAGATCAGTTAAACTAATGTTATGCGGTACGATTTTAATATAAAGAGGGGCGATACATTCAGACGTAATATGTTATTCCAGACTGCAACCGGTAATCAAGTTGATATTACCGCATCTGAATTTATTCTGTATGTAATAGAGAAATCAAAAAGCAGAGTAACGCCATTAATTACTTACAGGAGTTCTGAACAGTTGCAGTTAAAAATTGCCGGAACGAATAACTTATATTTTGAACTGACAGATGAGGAAACGTTGAGTTATTCGCATAAGGACCTGCATTACCAGTTAATGCAAAATAATCCTGACGGGTCATCTTATGCAAGGCTTGAAGGAGAATTTAATGTAAAGTAACATGGAGGAAACGATTATTATACAGGAGATCAGCGACAATATTACGATTGTAATAGTGGAGCAGCAACTTGATACCGTGCAGGAAATTGTGATGCAAAATGTGGTAGAAAAAACATATCAGGAACCTGCGTCTGAGAGTGAATTTGCATCAGACTTAGTATTACTTTATAACATATCAAAACTTTAAAAAAATGACACTTCAACAACGTATATCGGCATTAATTACAGCGGTCGGAACAGACATAAAAAGCTTATTCAATAACCAGGGGGTATTGTCATCGTTGAATACTACTGATAAAACCACATTAGTCGGAGCGATAAACGAAGTGAAATCTGCATTGGGTAGTGCTGGTGCTCAGATAAATGATTCTGCTGCATCAGGAACGACTACCTATAGTAGTAATAAAATAGATGCTCAGATTACCGCAGCAAAGAATGAATTAAAGGGCGGAGTTGGGACGGCCTTTGACACATTAAATGAATTGTACGCTCAAATGCAATCTGATGAAAGTGCGGCATCGGCATTAGCCACCGCCGTAGGCAATAGACCGACTTATACTGAAACCGGAGTTCTCGATACCGATCTTGTTGCACTTTATAATGTTGCAAAAGCATGACGTTACTCGAACGCATATCGCTTTTGATCGCTGAGATTGGGGCCGATATTAAAGGCCTTAAATCTCCATACAAAGCTGTGCAGTTAGCAACTGGATACCCGTCTTCTTACCGCAAAGTAGTTACAGTAATAGATGCTAAATGCACTCCTTCCTCAATAATAACTATTAATTGGAACGAAGATGGGGAAAACAGCAGTGAATTCGATTCTTTATCATTTAATCCAATTGCAAAAAGTGGTTCGTTTGATATTGTTATCAGGCATTGTAACAACGAGCCAATTGGAGGTTCGTTTAACGTTAACTATAAACTAAACTAAACTAAAATGGCACAACTTTTAGATCAATTCGGCAACAATATAGACTTCACAGATGTGGTAGGTGGCGATACGCTTACCGATAGCCGACAATTTACTCAAAATATATCAGCCGTAAATGGAGAAGTATTTTTTGATTGCGCCGGAATTGATGGCGCCGTTGTTGACGTGCGTGGAACATTTGTTGCCACACTTGTTGCAGAAGCAACAATTAACGGTACAGATTATTTTTCGGTCCCGTTTTATTCACCAGTTACAGAGATATGGGCTACTACGATAACAGCAGCAGGACAGTGGATATGCCATTTACCATCACCGGTTAAAAGGATGAGAATACGTGCAAGTGCCTATACAAGTGGTACTTCCATCGTTGCGATAAGAGGTAGCAATGCTGGTAATATCTTTTACGCAAAAAATATCCCTACAACGGCGAGTATTACAACTACTGGCGCAGCCGCAGCCGCAGTAACGCTTACACTTACAGCGCCAGGTACTGGACTATATCATTATATTACTAAACTTGTAGTTAGCAAGTATTGCGCAGCCGCATTAACAGCAGGAGCAGCACCTATTATTGTTACAACCACTAATATTGCCACTACTCCAAGCATTGACTTTAGAACATTAGGAGCATTAGGTGAGAGTGAAAGAATAGAATTAGACTTTACTGGTAATCCGTTAAAGTCAACAACCGCCAATACGGCTACTACTATTGTATGCCCGGCAACAACAGGTGTACTTTGGAAAGCGACAGGATTTTATTACGTAGGAGCCTAATTATATATGGATCCATTAAAAAAACTAAAACTTCTTACGGCAACTGCTGAGCAAAAAACGCAGTTCATTGACGACCAGTTAATGAAACTGGAGAAGCTGCTTGATAAGCTCGGCATCCTGTTAAATGACCAGGTTATTGAAGATTTTTTAAAGGAACTGAATGTTGAGAACGGATTAATTACAACCGACCTGCAGAATCAAAGAAAAATTGCATTGATAGAAAAAGCGTATAGCAATTTTATGATGCAGCAAGGATACAAGGTTGTTACAACCATGATAGAAGACCTATATGGTGTGACAGGTCTTAACCAGGATTATTTCAGTGAGCTGCAAGGCATGAAGATCAATAACGATGATATTTCAGCCATAGTGAATGAGCGACTTGGGTTGAATGCTAAAGGCGAGTTGAAACGTGAAGGATTTATGAAGGGGTTGCTGGATGATCCTACTGTGAAAAATGAAATCAAGCAGTTTGCGATGGAGAAAGTAACAGGTGGCACTGGTTATGAAGATTTACGGAAAGGTTTGAAGGAAATGGTTGTAGGTAATGATGAAAAGATGGGTAAGTTTAAACAGTTTTATCGCAATACGGCCTATGATACTTATGCCCGCATTGATGCGCTGAATGGAAAGCTGTACGCTGATAAACTGGAGATGAACTATTTCATTTACGCCGGTACCAGGCGCAAAGCATCCCGCCATTTCTGCATACATCGAAAAGGGCAGGTATTTTCAAGAGAGGAAGCGTTGAGGTGGAAAGATTTGATTGGTACTGTAACTTTTGATGATAAAAATAAACGGGTGCCTGCCGGTCCTATTGTTGCGGGTGAAGATATTGCTACTTATAATCCGTTTGTTGACCGTGGCGGTTACGGTTGTGTGGATGATATAATGTGGATCAGCGATGAGGTTGCTTTTGCCAAACGTCCTGATTTGAGAAAATACAGTGCAGAAAAGTTTGACAATGCCGATGAAGAAAGAATCAGGCTGGCTAAAAGAAATTATGTGCAGCATGCTGAAGATGGCAAAACAGGAGCGTTCATTGCATCGCATCCTGAACATGCTTTTCCTAATAAGAAAGGTAAGGCTGAACTGAATAAAAATGTACATCAATCGGAGTACTATTTCAAAAGGGGAAAATCTGTTGAGTTACTGAGGGCTTATGATAACCATCCATCTATAGACGCAAAGATTAACGGGAAGCTGTATGAGTATGAAGGTGTAAATAAGAATAAGCCATCAACAATTCAACGGGCTATACGGGAAGCAATCCATCAGTTCGACCGTTATAATTTGAGCAATAAAACGAATGTTGAAAACAACGTTTCATTGCTGTTGCAAACTGCGGTTGATGCTGGTAATTTAATAAAGGGAATAAACTATGCAATTCACCATGACTACAAAATTAATAACCTGCACCTTGCTTTACCTAATGGAAGGCTGCTTGAATTCACAGATGCAGACTTGAAAAGGGGATTGTATAAAAGCTCAATAAGGGAGGCTTTAAAGGGAAGGTCCAGAAAATAAAAAGCCCCGGCAGTACCGGGGGAGGTAGAATGCGTAATTCTTTCGAACCATAGGCAATCAGCCGGTACAAAAATAATAAAAATAAATTTGATCTTACAACTACTTAAATATTAACTTTACTACTAAAAGAGTGTAATATGTCAACAATCAAAGCATCACGTAACGGAGAAATCAGGGAATTTGACCTTGAGTTCTGGAAAAACATGCCGGATGATAAGTACGGATGGAAAGCTGCTGCCGAAGTTCCGCAGGAAGTGAAGGAATTGGCAGAAACTAAAACAGAACTAACCAGTGGCGAAGAAGTTGTTTTAAAAGCTGCTGCCGAAGTTCCGCAGGAAGTGAAGGTTGACGAAGTGAAAACAACAAAAGGAAACAAGAATGCCGAGGCTAAGAAATAAAAAAACAGGTGCCGAATATGATGTTACACCGCAGGAGCTGGAAAAAATCAAAGCTACCCCCGGTATGGCAAGGGCTTTTGAGATTACCGAAGCAAATGTTCCGGATGAGGTTAAAGCATTGCAGGAACAGAAAAGCGAAGTGGAAGAAAAAGCAGAATCAGTAACCAAAAAAGCCAAAGGCAAAAAATAGAAAAGCTCTTTAAATAATCATTTTTTTATGTCCAAACTCAAAGCAATATTAACTGGGCTGCTGGCCACAGCTTACCAAATGGCCGATGGTGAGATAGCGGATCTCTTGGAAAAATCCGATGATCAGATAGATGACAAAGAAGTTTTGAAAGCTCTTAAAGACAAAGACAAAGAGCGGGTTTCTTCGCTCAAAAAAACATCTTTCGACGATGGCTATAAAAAAGCCGAAAAGAAAGTGAAGTCTGAAGTTGAAAAAAGCCTCAAAACAAAATTTGAACTTGACTCTGACAATGAAGGTGATGATTTGATTGATGAAATTTTTGAAGCATCCAAGCCCAAAGCAGCTGGCAAGCAAAAAGACATGACAGATGATGATGTAAAAAAACATCCTGCTTATGTTCAGATGGAAAACCAGTTCAAAAAGCAACTGGATGATCAGAAAAAAACATTCGAAGATCAGATCAGCACAAAAGACAAGGAGTACCAGAAGAAGGAAGTATTCACCGGTGTTTCAAAAAAAGCACTGGAGATCTTTGAAAGCATGAATCCTATTTTATCTACTGATGCAGCTAAAGCGGCAAATCAGAAAAGTGATTTTATCGGCAAACTTAATGGGTATGACTTTGAAACAGTGGAAGGGAAAGTTATTATCTCCAAAGATGGTAAAGTTCTGGAAGATGAACATGGCCATAAGGTTGACTTTGACAAGTTCGTGAAAGCCACTGCTGAAAAGTATTACGATTTTAAGGTAGCCGATAACCGTACTGCACCGGGATCGGATAAAAACAAGGATCAACAGCAACAAAAAACTCCCTACACTGGCACTATGCCGAAAACCAAAGAGGAGTATCAGAAGATGATCAACGATTCCAGCATTGCGCTGAAGGACCGGCTGGCCATCAGAGATAATGCCCCCGATGACATTAAATCATAACCCAGTTAATTTTTTACAATGGCACTTATTACAAATGCTGCCTTATCTGAAATTAAGCTGAAAGCAGAAGAGATGTGGGCCGATGGCCAACAGGCATCTCAGTACGCTGTACAGGCCGAAGCAGTAAAGGCAATTAAAAAAGAGCAGACAGCCCTCATCGAAGAGTTGAATGGCAGCCCGGAAAAAGATTTCCAGGTGGCAGTAAGCTGGCTCAATAACTGTGCTGCAACCGATGCAGCATGTCCTGCTGATTTTTGCGATTTCACAGGCACAGCAGTTGATACTGCTAAGAAAACCTATGCGTTAAACCTTTGCCGTACCGCAAGCTTTGCAGTTGATGACAATGATATTGCTGGCAGCATCTACGGTAAAGATGAAGTGGTTGTTAAAACCATGATGCACCGTATGAAGTTGCTTGATGAATATCTTGCAAAGCAATCGCTCATTTTCCTGAATGCAAATGCGGGTACTAACCTGGCACCAGGCGGTTATACCTTTGATGCGCCAACGCTTACAACGCAGATCCCATCTGCTGAGTACAAAAGCACCATCGTTCCTGTATGGGAACAAATGGCCATTAAAAACAGGATTGCAAATCCTTACCTGATCGACAACGGCGAACTGTTTGTTGATTTCCGCAATGCGCAATTCAACAGTGGTAATGATAATGGTAAAGGAGATGCCGCCCGTTATGGTGCAGTGCGTCTGTATTTCGACCAGTTCAATTTCACGGCCGCTGCTATTACACCTGATGATACATTCATGGTTGCAAAAGATGCGTGTGCTGTGCATACCCGCAACTTCAATCCTGATGTACCAACTGCTTACGACCTGGAAAATGGCAAGCAAACCCGCTACACTGTAGCAAGTGCAAACATTCCAGGCGTGAAGTATGATGTGTACTACAAAATGAAGTGTTCCGGAAAACGTGTAAGCCACCACTGGTTATTTGCAGTAACAGCAGGTTTCTTTTTGAATCCTGAAGGTTGTGCTGCTGGTAATACAGGTATCCTGAGCTTCAGCAAAGTGTAAGGTTTTTCCTTATTGTATGATAAACTGAAAGGGTGGGCACAATCGCCCGCCCTTTTTCAAATAACAGATCATGGATTGTTTAAATAATGTAATTGGCATTACACGCACAACCTGCGAATGTTTGCAGGATCAGTTACCAACCGGTTATACAAACAGTGAAAGCGGATTATTCATTGATGAACTGCCAGAAGCACCAATCAGTCTGCAAGCTGTAAAAAGCATTGCTGATTGCGGTAAGGATATGGCTTTTATTTTATCAAATGCCCGTACACAGGCCATCAGTGAATTTAAACGGGAACTGTTCAGGTTAATGCAGGGAAGGTTTATTCAACGTAGTAAACCATACACAGGTATGGTTGGAAGTATGGCTTATAGCAATGTGCTTGCTTTACCACAACAGTATGCGGGAGTGGTTTTGGAAACAAGAAATTTCAGGGGAGCAGCCATTACGATTAACAAAGTACATGTTGTTATGGACACTACGGCCAGCTTCGATCTGCTGGTGTACAAAGCCTATTCCGGCAATGATGCGAAGGAACTGATCAGCACTATTCCAGTTCAATCTGTAGCCGGAGGAATCAGGGAGAATGTTCTCACCACTCCGTTAGAACTTGCATTGGCCGATGATTCAGGATTGTACCTACAGTATTATTTCGTTTACCAACGCACAGGATTTTATCCAAAGGACAATGTGGTGAGTTGTGGATGTGGAATGAAAGAAAATGATCTGCATCAGTTTGTATCTCCACGGGGGGTGGTGGGTGATGATCTGGCACAGTTAACCAGGTTCAGCAGAACAGCACAAGTAAACGGCATTGTGCTGGATGTAGATGCAAGATGTGGTAACGATGATATCATCTGTCGCTCTTACGAAAACGAGTTTATTCGTGTGGCCATGCAATGGTCTATCCTCCGCAAATCAGTAGAGAATCTTATTTTGGGAATCATGAATTCGGACGAGATAAACCGTTACACGATGGCCAAGCGTGAGCAGATGACGCACAATGCCTACCGATTGCAGAAGAAGTTTAATAATGATGTGCAGTGGATTGCTGAAAATATGGATTTGAGCGATAACGACTGCTACATCTGCAATGATAAAAACGATACCTACCAGGTAACCGGCATCCGTTTATGACACTTGAAGAAGCCATAACAAAAGTTGATGCATTGATTAATGCAATAGAAACAGAGATGGCAAACATTTCTGAAGAAGTTGCTATGAATGCAATGGGGCTGATAGTGAACCGGATTCAGCAGCAGGGTATTGAAGGACGAACGTATAGTACCAATCCGCTGCCTGCATTTTACTTTGAAGACAGGGCGTTGAATGCAGGAGGCAGAAAGTTGCTGGAGAAGGAAGATAAGCGGCTCTTGCGGAAAGGAATTAACAAATTGTACGGTGAGGAAAATGTGAAGATGAAGAAAAGCAAGGTTGATGATTCGGATGGCATATCATACAAAGAGTGGAGAGAAGCAAACGGATTGCAAACGAGCCATGTTGATCTTACTTATACAGGCCGCATGTTTCAAAACATTGGCGTAGTTGGTACCGTGAAGCGTGGCGATGCATTTGTGACCATCATTGGCGGTTTTGATAAAGAAGTAAAAGATAAACTTCTTTGGAATGCCCGGCGCTTTGGTGATTTCTTCGTACCAACAGAAGATGAAAAGAAATTGCTTGAACAGGTGTTTGTTAACAGAACAAAAGAACTGGTTAAAAAAATCGGACTATGAACAAAGGTTTAGCACATATACTTCTTACACGCATCGGCAACATGTCGTTCATTGATATTTATGCCGGCATTGTTTCGGTTCAGGAAAAGGAAGATCTGATCATGGATGATACGAGTAGTCCTAACGGAAGAAAAGTGATCCAGCGTTTCCCGGTGAGCTGTGATATTATTGATTACGGCAAATGCCTGGAACCGGGAAAATTGATGCCGTTGATACCCGATAGTGCAAGGAAAGGAATTCTGTACTTTGAAGATATGGGTACCGATCCGCTGGGGAGGGATGGTATCTATTACAAATACAAGTCACAGTTGCGGCTTGTATCGTGGCTAAATACCAAGCATATTGCTTTGAATCCCTGCCACGAACTGACGATGCCGGTAATGACTTATATTATTTCACGACTTACCGGCAATCCATTCAATCAAAATAATTTCCTGAAGATACAGGTGGCTGTGAATAAGATACCACGCACTGGTAAAGAGATTTTTGATAAGTACACATACGATGTGGCCACAACTCAATACCTCATGCCTCCATACGAATATTTTGCACTTGATCTACAGGTGACTTATTGCATTCATCCTGATTGCATCAATCAAATTCAACTTAAAACTCCTGACCAATGTTAGAGCTTTTATCTATATCGTTTATGTGTGCGGTGGTGGCGTTTGTGTATGCTGAGATTATTACACGCCCGGGTGAAGTTCTTGCTGTTGTTGGCAGATGGTTAAGGGATCTGCTGTACAAAGTTGAAGTAGTGAATGGCAGGGAAGTGGTAAGCGAACACTGGTTGTATAAGCCTTTAATCGGCTGTAGCAAGTGTGTAGCCGGGCAGATGGCTTTGTGGAGTTATTTGATCTGGTCCTTTCATCATGGCTATCATGCCGGGCATCATGTGTTTGTGATCTGCATGGCAATTCTGATGACGCTATGCATCAAATCATTCTTTAACAAGTACATACTATGATGATGGTGTTTGATATAAAATTTGAAATTGGTCAGGCCGTTTACCTGGTTACTGATAAAGAGCAGGAAGCACGCATCGTTTACGGGTATGAAATTACACAGGGAAGTATTCTGTATATGCTTTGTGTGGGTGTATCCACCAGCAAGCATTTTGATTTTGAGATTTCGGAAGTGGAGAACATCGTTTTAAAAACTAAAGTATAAACCATGCAGGAATTAAAAACAATTGATCTCGAAGCAAAACAATTTGAAGCAAACGGAATCAAGTATTTTATTGAAAGCACATTGAGCATTGAACGTTACCGGAAGTTTGAAGAAATAGAGGTGGAACTTGGTTTCGGACGGTCATTTGCTGAGGTGTTTGATCATGTGCGAAATGCCATGGACGACATTAATGCGCAAAAGCAGGGCGATGCTTATGTGAAACTGTACAATATCATTAACGGTGTGCAGCAGATTGGTTTTAAAAAGCCGCATGTATTTCGCTATTGTGCCTTGTTTATAAATGCGGAAGGCGAAGACCGTAAGACGATTACCGATGATATGATGAATAAGAAGATTGACGACTGGCAAAAGGAGGGCCTGGACTTTCAGCCTTTTTTTTCATTCGCCATCAGTTCTTTACCCGGCTTCAAAGAACGTTACAGGAAACTCATCCAGGCTACTTCAACAGGCGATCTGGTGAGCTGAAACAACCAAAGAAACCATCCTACATCCACCTGGATGTGATACAGAAGAATAAGTACTGGACAGATTTGTGGTGGGTGATGTGCAGCGGAGATAAAACACAGTACGACAGTTTGAAAGGAACGGAAGTGGTGGAGTTTTTTTCCCTGCTTAAAAATTTTGAGAAATCAATAAAACAAAAGCAACAACATGGCCGACATTCAATTTGAGTTTGCAGCTGGTGCAGGTGATCTGCTAAAGGAACTGAAGCAAATAAAGCAGGAGTTTGTTGAGATACGTGATGCAAATGCATCCAGTAAAAAGGAAATGTCCGAATCATTTCAGCAAGCTGCAAAAGGAGCTGACGAATATCAGGCAGAACTGTCGAAAGCTCTTAAAATGCAGATGGAGCAGAAGCAGATCATTGGCGAGCTAAAAAAACAGTTTGATGAATTGAAACAATCTCAATCAAATTCATTGGATGCAAATAAAGCAAGGGTTTATGCGGCAGAAATTGAAAAACTGAGAACACAAATCAGGCAATTGCAGGATGATCTGTCAAACAAAAAAGGTAAGAAGGTTGAGGTAATACCAGAGGGTAGTATATTAGAAGCAAGAGCAGGACTAAAAAATTTAAAAGCTGAAATTGCTTCGCTTGATACGGCGGCCAGAAATTCAAATGTTGGTAAATACCTGGCCAAAGAAGTTGCTGTTGCTACTGCTGAACTGAAAAAAATGGAAGCTCAGGCAGGGTTGTCGGGAACTGGTACAAATAATGCCCTCACAAAAGCATTCAGCGGTCTAAGACAAATAGCTTATGTTCTTCCAGGAATTGGTATAGCCGGTATTCTTGGAGCTATCAGCGAAGAGCTTATTAACTTGGTTAAACCATTGTTTGAATCAAATAAAGAGCTTGTAAAACAATCGGACATACTTACAGAATCAAAACAGAAATATGTTGAGGTAGCGGCTAATGTAAGTAAGTTAAAATTAGATGTCGCACTTGCAAAGGACGGATTCATTGATAAAAATGTTGTTATTAAAGAGTACAATGAGACAATGGGCAAAACTGCGGGTAGCGCAAAAACCCTTGATGAAGTTGAACAATCATTAGCCAGAAATGCAGATGCCTATGTAAAATTCACACTTTATAAAGCTGCTGCTAATTTAGCCCTTGAAAAATCTGCGGCAGCAGCATTTGAGGCCGAAAACACAAGGTTAAAAGAAAGCAGCGATTTTAAAGGGGTAACTGATTTTACTTCAATGTATCAAAACTACCAAACAGGGATCACGTTAAATGAGCAACAATTGCATGACGTTGAAAAATCAATCGACAATGAGCAAGAAAAAAGAAAGCAAAAAGCCATAGATAAGGCGCAGGAACAATCAGATGCATATAAAGGAATTGCTGATAGATTCACGAAAGAGGCTGCTAAAATAGCTAAAGACTTTAAATTCGACTACGAACCAACAAAAACAGAAAAAAATAAAACTGTCGAAGCATTTAAAGATCGCTCTTCTCAGATTATAGCTCTTGAAAAACAACTGGTTGATTTACGTGTAGCCGTATTAAAAGACGGCAGAGAAAAAGAAATTGCAATTGAAAATGCAAGGTTTGATGATTTGAATTCAAAGGCAATAAACAGTATTAAGCAATATAATGCCGAAGTTGAAAAAGTGCTTTCTTCCAAAAAATCTACAGCCGACAAGCAAAAAGAAATAGCACAGATTACCCAATTAATCCAATTGCAAAGCAAAATAATTGAGCAGGAAAAAATCACTCATACTGCTAAACTACTGGCTATTGATCTGAAATATTATGAAGATGCCATAAAATCATTTGAAGCTACTCAGAAGGCAATCAATAATGTGTTGCTGAAGGATGAGGACAAGGAAATTCAGCAGTTAACAGATAAGTACGATGCTATTTTCAAATCCATCGAAGAATCCCGGAAAAAGAACCTGGCACTTGCAAAAAATCCAATACAGGTTGCAGCAGTGAATATCTTTTATGACGACCAGTCGAAACAGGTAACGGAAAAGATGGAAAAGGAAACGCTGGCCATTAAACAAAAATACTCGCTGAAACAATTGCAGGAGGCCGAAGACCTTGCCATTGCGCAGAATGAACTGATAAAGATTAAAGGGCTCACCCAGGGGCAGCTTGAACGGGTGAAAGAAACCAACAAGCTGAACATTATTATTGAGTTTGGTAAAAAGCGGCTGGCCATATTGGAAGCATCGGGGAATGCAGAAAATGCATTGCAGATTGCGCAACTGAAAAAAACGATCCAGGATGCAGAGAATGAAATAAAAAAGAAAAAAGGTAAAGAGAAAGATATTTTTGAATTACTCGGTATCGATTTAGGAAGCCCTGAAAACAATAAGGCATTTGCAAAGGCGCTTAATATAACAAAGGATGCAATTGAATCTTTAGTAAGTTCTCTTGTTCAATTACAGGATCAGGAAGTGCAGAAAAGCAAGGAACGACTACAGTTGATAGAAGATGAACTATCGGCGCAGGAAAAAGCGGTGGACCGTGAAAAGCAACTGGCTGAGGATGGTTATGCCAATAATCTTGGACTGGAACAACAGAAGCTGAATGATTTAAAAAAGCAGAAGGAAGAAGAATTAAAAGTACAGCAGGAGGCGCAGAAGAAAAAAGAGGCTTTGCAAAAAACAGCTATTGTTGCTGATGGTATTGCCCAGGTATCAAACCTGATCACTGCCGGGTCGGAAATTATGAAGGGATTTTCTGCTATTCCCATTATTGGCGTTGGACTTGGTATTGCCGCTGTGTCTTTAATGATAGGTGCTTTTGTTGCTTCAAAAGTGGCCGCTTTCAATGCTGTAAGCAAGGCAGAAAAAGGCCGCAGGGTTGCATCTGGCAACCGCCACAGCTCTGGTGGTAATAAATATCAATCCATAGACGGTAATGATCCTGATATTTTAGAGATAGAAGAAGGCGAATGGGTGGTTAACCGTAAAAGCTCGGCTAAGTATGACCCATTACTGAAGGCAATTAATGATGATCAGTTATCAGCCATGTCTGTGCCTCAGTTACAACGTATGCTGGAGCCGTTGGGCATTCGTTTACAGGATGATTTGCCTGAAAAAATAGTACGCCAGTACGAGCAGGTAACTTACAATAACGCAAATAATGTAACGCAGCAGGATCACCATCTGAAAGGTGAGCTTAAAAACCAAAACCGTCTGCTGGAACGCATCGCCTCAAATACGGAAAAAACAACCGAATATCATGACGGTTACCGTATTGAACGTGAGGGTAACAGAACCAGAAAAATAATGGAACAATGAGCCTGTATAAATACATCTTAAAAATAGGCGCTGTAAGCAGGGAGGTGTTCCCGGCAAATATTGCTGGCAGCAGTATAAGCTATGATCTTGCTGAAGACAACCGCTTTTCTTATGGTAAAAAATTCAGCAAAAAAATAGTGCTGAGAGGAGATAATTTTAAATTTATTTACGACTTTGAAAACAGTGTGAACCGTTGTGAGTTCATTGAGCTGGATATTTTGCGTAAATGCGGAACTGATTTCGCAGCTTTTGAAACAGCAAGGATCAATATGGTGAATGCGGATATTGATCCTGACAGGTGCGAAGCGACGTTGAAACTTGACATGGCCACCCCTTATGATTGTTATGACGACAACAAGAAGATAGAGGTAAACCTGTTTGAAAAAATTACCACGTTGCGGCTGGCCAAGATCATACGTGGTACGCTTGAATATGTTTCTTACACATCATCCGCAAGACGTGATTTCTTTAAAGCATCTGCCTTTACAGAAGCCAACCCCGAAACAAAAGGATGGGCATTGTATTGGTATTACAGGCCTAACAGTGCATCTCCATTTGAATATAAATACGCACGGGAAAAACTGATTGTTACGTGCCCAGAAACGTTACCATCAAACGAGTGGATATTGCTTGAAGACAGGTGTGGTATTGATAATACGAGAGTATATGTGCGACAATGTTTGTTACATAACAAAATACTTGTGAGCAATGATGGAGGTGGCGGCGATGCAGGTGGTGGGAGAAGAGACAGCGTTTACTTTCCTGAAGATCATCCCGGCAATATGTTTACCAGCATGGTGTTAGGAGGTGCAGAAAGTGGTATTACACAGATTGACAATGGTTTTCTTTTGCGGGATGTGTTAGCATGGTTTGCGAATGAGTATTGCGGTAAGCCGGTGCAGAGTAACCTGTTCCAGATCAATAACGACATTCCATTCAATATTGCTTATCCTGAACTGCCAGCTAAAAAAACATTTGAGAATATTCTATATCAAAAGAGCGATGTAAAACGGCCCGTTGATTTTGCAAATGCAACCAAGGCGCTTATTACCTGGGCAAAATTGATTGATGCGCTTTGCAATACCTACAACCTGAAATTTGCTGTGGATGATAATTTCTTCCGCATTGAACATGTAAGTTATTTCAGCCGCTACCAGGGGCTTGATACCACACTTCCAAAGTATAGCAGGTTTAAGCAATCGAAAAAATACAGCTATGCAACCGAATCGCTTCCTGAACAGGAAGTATTTGAAATGATGGAACAGCATTTCGCTGATTTTACAGGTGTACCCATTGAATACAAAGGAGCCTGTTTTGAAAAAGGCAAAAAAGAAAATATACGCACGGAGATAATTACAACTGATGCACAGTGGTGTTTAAACAGTGGCATACGTGATGCAGACGGGAACGATAACGGCAAAGTAAGTGATGACGGATTTGTGCTGATGGCTTGCGAAAAAGTGGGTACTGATTATTTTATTTTAAGGGAGAATGGAATTTTAGAATCAAGGCACCGATTGAATAACTCACTCTCATGGGCACATCTTCATCGTGATTACTGGAAATGGGAGCGTCCACAGAAACGAGGCTATCTGAATAATGCGTTGACTGTGTTTAAAACAACCAAGCCGGTAAAAAAAGGAGAAAAGATTACAGTGCCATTCTGTTGTACAGATGGTCTTAAAATTACTGACTATGTAAAAACTGTTTTGGGCGATGCAATCATTGGCAATGCAGTTTACAATCTGTTTGCCGAAACGCTTGAAATAAGCCCATTGTACCGGAGCGAAGTGGTTGCATTCATCTGTTCAGCACCGGTATCCTTTACATTTGACCATAGGGATGGTAATAATTTGTATTTCAATACACAGTTTACCGACAGCTTAACTTATACAACGGAACTGCAGTGGCAGTTTGCAGGTAGCGGCGTGTGGAACTCAATGGCTACTGTTACAGAAGGTAACGGCATTGCTGCTGTTAATATCGGAACACTCGTTGAAGGGTCTTATATTTTTCGTAAGAAAGTGATTTGTGATTTTGGCCATAGCGAGTGGAGTGCTACTGTTACTGTTAACGTTCCGCCAATGACATGTACGGGAGTGCCAACAATGCAGTACACAGATTATACCTCAACAAATAGTTGTTTCCATTTCAAAATACCAAGTATTGATTACTTACATCAGGTCGAAATATTGGTACAGCGGCCTGATGGTGTTAGTTTCTATGCAGAACCGTTTGGATTCATCACAGTCATGGGGGCATATACCTTCATTAAGGTATATAAAGAAAAAATACCGTACCAGATCGGTCCTACACACGGTTTATACAAGTTCCAATTCAGGTGGAAATGCGCAGAGGGGTTGTATGGTCCATTATCAAGCGTTATTAATGTAAACTTATGATATACGAAGAATTAAAAACAGCGTTCAGGATATACGACCGGTTAGATAAGCAAAACCGGTTTGTAAAGGGAAAGAATGAAGTGCATTCATATCATCTCATCACTCCAAGAGATACTCCATTGCCCTTCCAGTTTCGTGTACCCGTTGCAACAGGAGGATCATTTGTAATAAACGGGTGGAAAGTGCGGCGGCTGGATGATACAGTTGCTTATGATCTTAATGGAGCCATTGGGCTGCTTGAACGTAAGCGGAGTAGTGACGGGTACGAATATATTACTTACTATGGCGGAAGATTTATGCTTGCTGTTGATCTTACGCTTGAATATTTTGAAATGGCCGAAGGTTGGTACTATCTCGAAATTATTGTTAACGGCAAGTCTTATTTCAGTGAAGTGTTTTATGTGCCATGTGACGCTTTTAGCTGGACCAACAGTTCAATACCATACACAAAACTTGAATGGAGTAATGATGGATGCGACCTTGGACCAATATTGTACCAGACCGGCTGGAAGAATGTGGTATTTCTTGAATCATCAGTCTCAAAAGAAGAGCCATCCATTGAAGAAGAAGGATATGAGGATGGGCTGAAAAACTTTATGCCATCACTCCAGAAGTATGTTGACAACTTAGTGATTGAAGATTTGTTGCCGTTTTACCTTGCTGATGCGATGGTATTGATGACGCTGCATAAAAAAATAAACGTCATATTACCGAAAGCGCATTACAGCTCACAGATGCGTAATGCAAAAGCCACTGTTACCATTAATGAACTGGAAAACCTGTATAATTATGTATTGAAATTTCAGCAGGATACACAATACCTGAACACTTCATGCTGCGATAAAATGCAATTAGTGGACGGGTGCAACAGTGTTATTGCCAATGCAACTGCTGCGGCACTGAACGATGCAGACGGCACCATTGCATTCACCTGGGATATTGTTGGGAACGATCCTGATGAAATAAGGGTCAAAGATGTTGCGCTGGTACAGCCACCATTTACTTTCTGCCAGAAAAGAGCAGATGAAGTATTGCCCGGCAGCACTAAATCATTTTCGCTGTATGGTTTCCCGAATGGTACGCATACAATTGATATTATACCAGTTTGCACGCTGTTTGGCATCCCGTACGAGGGAACGAAACAAACTATTACGGTTGTTGTTACCGGATCGGCCGTATGTGTGATTTAATAAATTTTTATTACTATTATAATTTTTGATTTAATATTGTAGTAGTATTTTATCAGACGTTACTGTCTCCCCTGGCTCTGCGTGCGAGTATAACCACGATGGAATTTTTCGGTTGAATGCTTTGACGGACTTTTTTTAACATCTAAATTTTTAAAAATGGCAAATCCTACGTGTCCCGCAAATTGTGCGACGCCGTTGCCTGTAATGTCATTCACGGATTGCAACCCGGAGGTACTTCTGTCTGAAATTGAGTACCTGCTTTTTGGTAAACCGGAAAGTGCTCCCATTTCAAATATGGCAAGTGTGGTGGAATGGAACAGCCGTATCAGTAATACATCTGTTGGAGCAGACGCATTGCGCCAGATAAGGGTTACAGGCGATATGCCTGCAGCACAGGACAGCGAAGTAACGATTTCAGGTCAGCGCAAGCTTGTGATTGACCGGACATTTACTGTTAATGCCGACGTGGATGAATCAAACCAGCAGAACCATGATGCATTTCGCCAGTTGCAATGTGGTGGTGAAATGAATGTGCGCTTTGTTACACGTTCTGGCCATGTATTTGGCGGAGCTGATGGCATTATTGCAAGTGTAAAAGCAAACATTGTACTTGGCAGGGGTGAAACAGAAATTCAGAAGTACCAGGTTGTTATTACCTGGAAAAATAAGTTTATGCCCGAACGCCATGTATGGCCTTTGGCAGGTGTTACATCAGGAGGTACTACAACGTTTGATACAGCGCTCACTTTTGTTGCCGCATTAATTGATACTGATCAGGGCGTAACAGGTACGGTGCTTGCAATGCATCCTACTCAGAAGTTTGAGTTTAACCTCATTACTCCAAGAACAGGTACACCAAACAGTATGACGGTGAATGTTGGCGGTGCAGAAGCTATTGTAATCGACTTCCCAAGCGATTACGCAGGAGCTGCATTCCGATACACGCATACAACAGGTGCGGTGTTCTCTGGCGGCTTTATCAACGGCACGCTCAACTTTTAATTAACCAGGTCCCGATCCGTCGGGGCCTTTAGTTATTTGCAGGATGGCAATTAATGTATATGCGAACAGTCCGAATGCTGTTGTGGCCAAACAATCTGGCTTTTTTGTTGACATTGGATTAAATGTGAACAATATCCATATTATTTATTTAGTGGATCGTGACCTGTTTTCGTGGAAACCGGAACGGTTTATTAATGCGATTAACGGATTTGAAGCCGGTAAAGGGTACTACATTATTCCCAAGACCGATCTCGATCTGGATGCATACCTGATTCCATCGCTGCCACCAATTGAAATTTACACAGGTGTATATGATTAATTATGGCAACTATTCCGCAATTACAAACCGAGAACCTCAATAATATCACCAACAAGGTTGATCCGCAGAGTATTACTCCAATGATAGATGGTGCCGAACGTAATAAGGTACTTCTTGAGCTGAGGGATCGTGGCATTGTTCAGGTGGCAACTACCGCCGACCTGGCAACACAAAGCCCGACCAATACTAAAATTGTAGTGATACCGGCAGTTGGTTTGTTTGTTTATGCCGATACTGGAACAGTTGATGATGATACTGTGTTTGCCGCAGCAGGTACCGGTGTGTGGATTAAGAAAATAAGCAGTACCGAAGCAATAGATTTACTTCTGTCTTACAAGGCAGACTTAATTTCTGGAAAAGTGCCCGCAGAGCAACTACCGTCGTATGTTGACGATGTTCTTGAGTATGCTGATTTTGCAAGTTTACCGGTTACAGGAGAGTCAGGAAAAATTTATGTAACCATTGACGATAACAATCAATTTAGATGGACAGGTTCAGTATATGTAAGTATTGCGTCAGGCCCCGGCGTTGCAGGTCTTGATGATCTCACTGATGTTGTAATAACTACACCTTCTACCGGTCAAGTCCTGAAATATAACGGAACTGAATGGGTAAACGATGCAGGTGGCACTGGCTTGCCCGACCAAACAGGACAGGCAGGTAAGTTTTTGAAAACAGACGGAACAGTTGCATCATGGCAGGAAGTAATTGCAACACTGCTAACCGGGTACGCCATCAGCAGCGGAACAGTTACAGCAGCCGACAGTATTTTAACTGCTATTCAAAAGCTGGCCGGTAATGTGGAAGCAAACACACTTGCCATCAACAACTCCAGCGTAGGTAACAAATTATTTAACTATTACAATTTCAGATAATGGCAGCAAACACATCACCCATATTTACACTCGTTCCAAACTGCCCGTCAGTAACCATTAATGCAGCCGATCCGTCACGAAATGCCAGCGGAACAACATTTATATTATTTACAGCCGGTACTAATGGATCGTTGCTTTCAATGATCACATTCACCAATGCACAAGCAACAGCAGGTGCGAGTGTGGCTAAAGTGTGCCGCATATACGTTACTGATACCGCAGGCACAAATCCAAAGCTGAGGGCTGAGGTTCCATTGCCAGCAGTAACAGCAAGCAACACAGCCATTGGAGCTACCACATCATACACGTTTACAAATGGCTTAATCCTGAAAGCAGGACAAAAAGTAATCGTATCACAATCATTATGCGCCACTTCTGCTGATAATACTGATGTGGTGGCTGAAGGAGGCGATTACTAATGAACTGGGGCTTCAACTATATTAATGAGAAGCTGTACAGCAATGCGGTTAAGGTAATCAATCTTGCTAAAGGCTTTGTAGGCTTGAGCCATACCGGTGAGATATTTTACAGCATTAAACCAGGCAACTGGAATGATGTTACTATATGGGAAACAGTAAGCCGACGTATAGGTAAGTTACCCACTGCTGCCGATGATGTGTACATTAAGCATACTGTTGCAATGAATGTAAATGTTACAGTTGCATCGTTGTTTGTAAGTAATGCAGCAGTACTTACAGTGAATGCAGGAATAACCTTGCAGATTAATACGAAGCTGAGCATTGCTTCTGCATCGCTGATCAATAAAGGAACAGTTAATTTCAATTATCCGTTTGATAAAAGTACTGTTGCTGGTGGAATGTTCGATTTTACGACTTATGCCAATACCATAGGTTATCTGTATAATGGTGACTGTACCTTGCCTGCATATTCAAGTTATAAATCATTATACATTACTGGAAAAGGATTGAAAAATTTCAGTTGTAATACCTCAATTGCGACTAATCTTACAGTTGAATATGGAGGTGGTGTAAATTTAGGTATTTACGACTTATCTGTTGACGGAACAACAAGTATCACTTCTGCTAATCTTTTTAAAACCGGGGCTGGCAATATTTTGTTCACCGGGCAATTAAGTGTAACAAATTTCGCCAGCATAAATTTAAGCGGTAATCCTGAAGTTGAGCTTAGAGGAGGAATTACCGGAGATACTTCATACGTTACTTCCGGTTCTGGCAATTGGAAATTTACAACCAACAATCAAACTTTCAATCACCAGTATAAGCAATGGACAATACAGAATATACTTATTGATAACATTGTACTTACATTGCTCGGTAATAATAGTAACTACCCTGCGTATTATGTTCAAGTGAGTGGCAGTATCAACGGAACAACTGTAACAAGCGAACTAAGAATTGGGAACAGCGCTGCTTTACTCATTGCTACACCGACTCAGCCAATGACCACAGGGATTTTTACCCCTAATTACGGCACCTCGTTTGCCTGGGTGTCGTATAATTATAATGGGAATTATACGATACCAGCATATACTTATGTGTGTCTGAATATTGAGGGCACAGGTATTAAGACTGCATCCAATAGTTTGTCGGTGCAATATTTGAGATTATTAGGTCAGATAGAATTAGGTTCATGGGACCTTACTGTAAGTACAAATTTAACAGCTAACCATAAGCTATCAAAATCAGGAACAGGGACGATTACATTTGAAGGAACTGCAAATATTGGAAGCAACCCGTCTGCTGAGTTATATACTTATGGCTCCGGGTGTACAGTTATATTTAAGAATGGCATTACTGGTGATGGCAAGTTGACGACAGGTGGTTCAACAGTTAAATTTAATACGAATAATCAGGCTGTTAATATGCCGCAATCAGGATTTAACCAATCTGTTATTGGTGATATTGTGATTGAAGGTGCAATAACTGTTACGTTCACTTCTTTTGGAGCTCAACCAATAATGAATGGAATTTTAAACGGCAACAATGCCAACTCAATACTTATTCACTTGTTAGCTGGTACTAAAGGATTGCGTTATCGAAGTGCTACAGCTCCAATGCTTACTGGCAAGCTATACTGCAATCAGGATTCAACCAATACATTCTATTACGATGCATCTTTCAATCAAGACATTAAAGTGCCCGATGATCCTACAACACCTGGTTACCGCAACCTGACACTTGAAGGAAGTGAAGCTAAGAAGCTGCTCGGTAATGTGAGTGTAAAAGGTACTTATACATTAACAGCACCGGCAACACTCGACAGTAACGGATATTCATTAACTAATCCATAAAATAAAATCATGGCAGCAAATACAACATTATCGTTTTCACTACAGGCAAAAGATTGGGAGGTTATGGTAAGCCTTATGTATGGAACTTCGCAGGCTGATTTACGAAAGATCATTGCTGATCTAATTAATTACTATGCAGCCAATGCAAATCCGCAGGGCAACACACTTGTTCCAATTACAGTTAAAGAAAAGAGCTTAATTAAAATGTTTGAGTTGTTGTATGGCAATACGGTGAGCCGTGTGTACAATGATACAGGTGGCTCAGTCATTAACCGTATTGTTACCGCTATACGTGCGGCAAATAATGCTGCCGATAATTACATCAGCACGGAGCTGGCTGCAAGAGATACACAGAGAACAGCAGATCAGGTGGCATTCAGGAAGAGTGGCAGGGAGTATTTGATGATGGAGGGGTTTGATAATAATTAAAATCAATAATCCTTACTCACAATCTAAAACAAATGAACGCTGTGGAACACATAGAAATTAAAGAACTAACGAAGAAGGTCGATGATCTTATGAAACTGTTCGGCACCCAAAGAAGCGAGATCAAAGAGATCCGTGACGCTTTACTTGGCAACGAATTCTCGGAAAAGGTAGGCATTGTGAAAAGAGTAAGTGAGCTGGAAGAGAAGGTTGATAAACTGGAAAAATATTTTAATAACGTGAAATGGTTTTTGATAGGCCTGGCATTCGTGGCCGGTGCAGGATCAGGTAAAATCATTTCAGCATTAGTAAACGCTTTATGAGTAATAAAACAATTAAAATTTTACAAATTTCATGGGTGATAATCGTAGGAACGATTCTTACTCTTTTTGTTTCAGCACTATTTAGTAAATGCAACAGGCCGGTAAAATCTGTTGAACCGGTTACCAAAACTGACCAGATTATTTCTGCATACAATCCCATCATTGATTCACTGGCAAAGCAGAATTATAACCTGAAGTACGAAAATGATTCGCTGAAAACTGTAGTTAAAAAACTATCACAGAAGCGATCACAGATCAAAGAAGCCATTGCAAAAGAACAGGTAGTAACAGCTATTGATGAAAGCAATGAGGATACTGTGGCGTTGGTTATATCGCTTAAAAAACAAGCCGCTGATTGCGCTGAGTATGTACGCACGACTGATCGGGAGCTGAGCGAACAGGCTGCGATTATAAAAAATAATGAAACAATGATCAGCAACCAGTATGCACAGATTGATCTTTTCAAAAAGCAGGTAAAAAAAGCTGCCGAAGAAAACTCGTCGCTGTTCGCCCAAGTGAAAACCTATGAAAAACAATTGCCTGTTGAAAAGCAACGAAAAAAGAACTGGCGGCGTGTTGCCGGTGGAGCAATAGCAGTCGCCATTATTGAAGGATTTATTTTAACACTTAAATAAAATACAATGAAAGCAAAGCAGTACAAATTATTATATATTTTAGCTACACTATGCATTGTAAGCTCAATATTATTACCTCCGGCTGTAACTGTATTCGTTTCGGCCATAACTATTTTGTACGGGATATCGTTATATAATCGAGATAAAACGAATGATTCCTTAAAAAGCATTTTTAAAAAAGCAAAATACTTCCTGCAGTTGCGTGATGGCATCTGGAGTGTACCACTCGCATTTATTGCATTCTGGTTTGTGGGTATTGCATTTGGATGGATGTTTGGCTATGGTACGGGAAGTTATGATCCTGCTTTTTTACAGCCTTTGTTCCTCGCCATTGTTGTGGTAGTAGGCGCAACGAATGCCGCTATCTTGGGGCTGTGGTTCAACTTCAGATCAATACACCGGTATTTGTATGGCAAGAAAAATACCGATGGTACATTTTTCAATCCAAGCAAAGCAGACCTTAAAAAAATTGATCCGTTACACAAGCTGATGATTTCGCTATTCATCATCGTGTTCTTTATTGCGGCCATCATTCTTGTATTTATTCAACTTATTTGATCACAATAAAAATCAAACTACTATGACAGTAAAAGCAAAATTCAACTGTTGGTCAGTTATTGAGCCAAACACATCGAATGAAAACAGGGTAATTGAAATGCATCCTGTTACATCAGGCAGCGAAGAAAATAAAAGCTTCGCAAAATACACTCCTGCGGGGGTATTGATCTTAGACATCAATCCTGAAACTCCTGCTTACAATTTCTTTGAAGCTGGTAAGGATTATTATTTAACAATCGAAGCAGCCGAATAACTATTTATGCGTAAGTCAATTATTCTGTTTGTCAGTCTGATTACAGTACTGGCATTCAGCGTTGGACAAGCCGATGCAAGTCCACCGAAAACCATTAAACAAGTTTATGATTCACAGATCGGTAAGCGTGAAGTTCCTGCAGGCAGCAACTGGGGAGCTGATGTAAGTTTTTACCTGTTATCTGTTAATGTAAAACAGCCAGCTCCATGGTGTGCCGCTTTTGTAAAGTGGTCATTTGATCAGGCTGGGGTTAAAACAACAATTACGGCATGGTCGCCCACCGCTCAAAACAATAATCACCTGATTTATTTCAGAGGTAATTTTTTGGATGAGCCACGACCGGGGGATGTGTTCACTCTTTACTTTCAATCATTAAAACGAATTGCACACACCGGATTTTATGACCGGCGAGTCAATTCAAGAATATTCCGAACGGTGGAAGGCAATACGAATGAAGCAGGATCCCGTGAGGGTGATGGCGTTTATATCAAATACCGGAGTTATCATTCAACATATTCCATCAGCCGATGGACGACATAGCTACTTTAAAGCAATCGTTTGAACCGGCCCGGATTTCTATCCGGGTTTTTTAAACTTGCTGAAACTACTTTTTAAAGGGCATAAAAATGCCCTCGACTTTATAAAGAGACTCTAACCTCTCTTTACAACAAAGGTGCATACACACCAAGCCGAAGGCAATGCCTTTGCTGGTGTGTATGCACCTGTTTTTTTTGTTAGAGGGAACAAATTTAAAGTTATAATCAATGAAAATTCAAATGAAAACGCCGATCAGCTATTACGGCGGTAAACAAAAGCTTTGTACACGTATTTTAGAATTGATTCCGGCCCATACATTGTATTGTGAGGCATTTGTTGGAGGCGGTGCTGTGTTTTTCGGGAAATCTGCATCAGAAGCAGAAGTGTTGAATGACACAAACAAGGAATTGATCAACTTTTATCAGGTAGTAAAGAACCGGTTTGTTGATCTTGAAACAATGATAAGGGTTACACTGCATAGCAGGCGATTGCATGCCGATGCATCGGTAGTTTATAATAATCCGCATTTGTTTGATGAGGTAAAACGAGCTTGGGCATGGTGGGTGCTTTCTGCTCAAAGCTTCAGCAGTATTATTGATGGATCGTGGGGCTATGATAAGAAAAGTAATACCACAACTCAAAAGATCAGTAATAAAAGGGCTGAATTTACAGAGGAATATGCCCAGCGGTTGCAGAATGTTCAGCTTGAATGTGCCGATGCGCTTTATATTATTAAAAGCAGGGACACTGTTGATAGTTTCTTTTATACTGACCCTCCGTACTTCAATAGTAATTGTGGCCATTATGACGGCTATTCTGAAGGAGATTTTGTTTCTTTATTAGAGCTTAAAAGCAACCTACAAGGCAAATTCCTGCTTAGTAGTTATGATAGTCCGATATTACAGGAATTTGTTGCGAAGAATGGCTGGTATCAGATTAAAATTGAGCAAAGCGTAAGCGTAAATAAGGGATATACAGGCAAGAAAAAGACAGAAGTATTAACAGCAAATTACCTGATTTAACGGCAAAAAGCCAGGCATTTGCTGTTAATACTATCCGGAGGGCTATGCGAAAGCGTTTCTGATCGTTTTCACTTTTTTGCCTTTGCGGTCGTCATTCTTTGTGTCATATATTTTTACCACCATTGCGGTAGAGGTGTGCGAATTATGCTCAGCAATTTCTTTAAGGGCTTCTTCGTCTTGCATTTGCGTGTTTTCTTCCAGTATATCACGCACCTCTGTGGTGTGTAAATGCTTCAGGGAATAAATATCGACATCAATTCCGAGCCCGCCTTTGTCTTTTGGTTGCTTCACATATTTAAACCAGAGTTCAGAAATGTGATGCGGATCCTGTTGAAGGTTGCCAGACACCAGGCCTCTGCCGAAAACATAATCATTTGCACGGCAGCTGGTCATTGCTTCTTCCCAGAACGGTAGTGCAATGTCTTTGATCATTTTCCAAACCCAGACCATCTTCTTTCTTTTCTTTACAAGTACCTGGTAGCGCTGCTTTGGAAGATCGACATGCTTTCCTTGAACCCGCATAAGTTCAGCACTTCTTGCTCCTGAGTGAAAGAAAATATTAACGTACCGGCGAAATACGGGTGCCCTTAATTTCAGGTGTTCGTCAACCAATGCCCGCTGTTCATCTGTAAGCATAGTGCGTATTTCCGGGGCATAATCAGCTTTTTTAATTTTGCTGACGGGATTAAAATCAATAATGTCATCATCTGAAATTAAGGTGAACAGCATGCTTATGTGTGACCGGTAATGATTGAATTGATTCTCGGACCATCGTTTTTTTTCAGCTTCCTTAACGTGCTGGCATGAATTTAAGATTAAGCGAATGTCACGACTCTTGATCTGCCCGATAGGAATTTCATTTTTTTCTAAAAGCTCTGCTGCTTTTGAGAAATATTTAAGCACACTTTTAAGGTCACGCTTTACAGTAATACTGACTTTGATTTCATCCTTTGCTTTTTCAAGTGCCTCTATCAGAGGTGTATCAGCTGTGATTTCTTTTGGATTCACCGGCTTCTTTGGTTCCGGTTCGATGCATTCACCTGTGAAAGGATTGAAGGACTTTTTCATGAGCATGAACAGTTCATCTCTCATGATCGCCCTGGTAACGGTCTGCCGCTCTTCCAGTGTTTTAAATTCATTCATTCCTTTAATGATCCGCTGTTTGAATCCATGGAATCTCGGATCATAAAAACGATAACTCACATACCAATCCTCTTTTAAGGATGCTTTCAGAGTATTCCAGTTCTTAGGATGAATGGGAAGCGACGGCTGTATGCCTTTTTGCAGGTTACCAGGCTTGCCAGTGCACCTGCAGTTGTTGGGAAGAAGAATCATTGATCGACAAATTGTGTTAACAAAACTGTTAACGGTGAAACAATTTGCCGCAAAACAAGAAAGTTGATTTTAAAGCTGAAACGCAGGACTGACCTGTGTTTCTGAGCTGCTCCCCCCGCTGGACTTGAACCAGCGACCCTCTGATTAACAGTCAGATGCTCTAACCAACTGAGCTAGGGAGGAGTGTTTCCCTTTCGGGGTTGCAAAAATAGGGGATTTTCAATTTTACATTCTAAAATAATCCCAACTTTTTTAAAACAACCCGAACAATCGCTTTTCTTCTATGCCAATGTAAATTCCGTCGTCTCTTTTTTCTACAGGATAAGTTGTAAGATAATACCCCTCTCCGCTTACATTTCGCCCGGTTGCGGTACTGAATTTATATCGGTGCAGCGGGCACACAATATTCCCTGTTGCATCAATATACCCTTCAGATAAATATCCTCCTGCATGCGGGCATCTGGCTCCACAGGCCATCACCTGGTTGTTATGCAATACAAGGCAGATTTGTTTCCCGGCAACTTCCATTTCACACATTCTGTTTTCCTGCCAGGGAAGTTCATGAACATCATCGGCTATTTTATACCACTTGTATGTTTTTTCAGCAGGCATCAATACAGGTATTCGGTTTTATAAGGATAGCGGATCCGGTAAAGATTTCGTACACTTTCAAGTATCCGCTCCCGCAGTTCGGGAATATTGGCTTTTTCGGTGGCCGAAATAAATACACAGTTGCCTCCGGTTTCATTTTCCCAGCGTTCTTTCAGCTCCTGAAGAATTGTTGTTTTCACCTCATCTTCCAGCCATTCATCAAAATGCAGTTTTTCGTAAAGATCCATTTTGTTGAAGATGGTAATAACCGGTTTATCATAACATTTCAGCTCCTGCAGTGTTTTATTTACCACGTTCATCTGGTCTTCATACTGTTGGTGCGAAATATCCACTACATGCAGCAGCACATCGCTTTCACGTACTTCATCTAAGGTGCTTTTAAAACTTTCCACCAAATGGTGTGGCAGCTTTCGTATAAAACCTACTGTATCACTCAGTAAAAAAGGGGTGTTCTCAAACACCACTTTGCTGGTAGTGGTATCTAATGTGGCAAACAGTTTGTTTTCGGCAAATACATCTCGTTTACTGATAATGTTCATGAGTGTACTCTTACCTACGTTTGTGTAACCTACAAGCGCTACACGTATAAACTCACCACGATCTTTACGCTGGGTAAAAGCCTGTTTATCTATTTCAGCCAGCCGTTTACGCAGCAATGCAATCTTATCTTTTACAATACGGCGGTCGGTTTCAATTTCGGTTTCACCGGGGCCTCTTGTTCCCACACCGCCACCTTGCCGCTCAAGGTGTTTCCACATTCCCTTTAACCGGGGTAAAATATACTGATATTGTGCCAGCTCCACTTGGGTTTTGGCCTGTGCGGTTTTGGCACGTCGGGCAAAAATGTCAAGAATGAGATCGCTTCGGTCGATGGTATAAATGCCGAGTTCCTTTTCAATGTTCATGATCTGTGCGCCGGTTAGTTCATCATCGAAAATGATGAGTGAAATATCACGGTCATGCACATACTCTTTTATTTCCTGTAGTTTCCCTTTCCCGATAAAGGTTTTACTGTCGGGGTGGGTAAGCTTCTGCAAAAATCGCTTTACTGTTTTAGCACCGGCAGTTTCAGCTAAGAATGCCAGCTCGTCGATATACTCCTGTACCTGTAATTCGGTCTGTCCTTTCTGGATCAGCCCCACAAGTACAGCTCTTTCTTCCTGTTGTATTGCTTGTTTACGTTCAATCAAAATAAATCATTTCAGTCTGCAAAGGTAGGGGGTTGGTAAAGTAGTAGGTAATATGTTGCAAGTAATAAGTACAGAAATTAATTGAATAAAAAAAGCGGATGAAGATTTCATCCGCTTTACAATTAGTTGAGTAATTTAAATTATAACCCTGTAAGTGTAATGCCTGCTGTAAAAGGCCGTATCTGGTTTGGCCCTTGTCCTTCTTTAATAAAATCATTAATCATGTACTGGGCAAAAATTCCAAAGTTACCAAGACCAATACGTGCTGTTGCAGCCAGTTTCAGATTATTGAAATGCTTGCGGTCCTTCTCCTTCATAGTATATCCTGTATAGCCATTCACATCTCTTGTAAACTTGGTTTTATCTACAGCGCTGATCATGGTGCCTACTTTTACACCCAACGCAAACTTGAGACTTTTGTTTGGATGCTCAGGATCAACCATAAAACGAAGTTCAACAGGTGCTTCAAGATATACGTTTGAAAGCTTGATGGTTTTGTATTTGTTCAGAGTGTCTTTTCCCTGGTTTTTGGCAAAACTGAAAGCGGTGTTATTGATGATATTGAGATTCCTTCCTGCATTTTTGTCAAAGTACATATTATCAGTACCTATACCAGCTCCAAGCCCTACACTGAAACGAGGATCAACCTTGAAAGGAAAATCAAACATAAAGTAAATGTTTACAGAACGGGCAAGCCCTTTTGTTGCAATGGTATCGGGTCTATTGAGCCAGCTCAGGTAACCAACCTGCAACATCAGGTGATCTTTAGGACGGTTGTTTAAGTTTACTTTCGACCAGTCTTTCTTTTTCTTTTTTTCTGTTTCCTGTGCAAACAGGGAAGAAACTGCAGTTACAAGGAATAAAAATAAAATTGCTTTTTTCATATAAATATAACAGTGTGGGCAAATGTATTTGCTTTAGGGTTAATCAAAGGTTAAAGCCTGAAAAAACATTGCCGGAAGATTCAAAGACGGGAAGTTTTCTGTTCCCCGTCTTCCTCTCTTACCGGCATCAGTCGTGGATCCTGCAGGATTTGAACCTGCGACCCTCTGATTATGAGTCAGATGCTCTAACCGTCTGAGCTAAGGATCCGAACCCGTTTGGGCGGGGGCAAAGATAGAAAAAACGAAGTATCAATTTCATTTAATTTCTTTGCAGAATGCAAAATGTAAAGAATATCATTTTTGATCTGGGAGGAGTGTTGTTTAATATCGATTTCCGGCTTACCGAAAAAGCATTTACCGAACTGGGTGTGAACGATTTTGCATCGTTCTTTACACAGTTTCACAGCAACCCTTTGTTTGCCATGCTTGAAACAGGGGTGAACACTGCCTTTTTTTATGATGAATTCAGAAAGGAAACCAGGCTTGATGTAACCGATGAGCAAATAAAACATGCCTGGAATGCCCTGCTGCTCGATTTCAGGAAAGAAAGTATGGCCCTGCTGCCAGTTCTCCGTAAAAAATACCGACTGTATTTACTGAGTAATACCAATGAAATACATATTCAGGAATTTCTGCTGCGCTTTGATCAAACCTATCCCGGAACAAATTTTGAAGATTTGTTTGATGGAGTGTACTATTCGCACAGAATTGGTTTTCGCAAACCTAATGCAGACGCATTTGAATATATTCTCAACAGGCATAGTCTCCCTGCACAGGAAACACTGTTTATTGATGATAGTATTAATAATATTGAGGCTGCCGGTAAACTGGGTATTCAAACCATTCATTTAAAACCAGGCATGAGAGTGGAAAAACTGGGGCTTTAGATGAGCAAAAAGGAATGAGGACTCATCAGTATCAGTTGATTTCTTCAAAATCAATATAATCACCACCTTTAGGCTGGGAAGTAGGCTGGGTGTTTTTCTGATTTGCAGATGCACCTTGTTGCTGTTGCTCTTCCATGCGGTTTTTAAACTCATCCATTTTGCCTTTCATTTCCTTGGTTGCTTTGGCAACAGGCAGAACGAACCGGAAAATAAACCGGATAACAAAATAAAGGAGCAGTGCTATAAGAAAATACCGCATAAACATCCTGCAAAGATAACCGAAACGAAAATGTATAATTGTGAAGAAACATACAAACTCATGCGTTGGGAAATAAGGTAAAATTATTTTTTCCATTCCATGTCATTGTTATACATTTGCAGCGGATTAAAGAATCAGCGGAAGGGAACGGATAACGTTCCCTTCTTTATTACAAATACATGAACATTGAGCAAAAAGCAGCAAGGATCAGGCAGATTACTGAAGAAATCATCAGTAAGGATGTGGATTGTTTCCTGGTTGATGTAAAACTGAAGCCGGGAAATAATATTCAGGTTTTTGCAGATGCAGATGCGGGTCTTCCATTGAGTCGTTGTATTGAATATAACCGTGCAATTTATAAGCAGATTGAAGAATCGGCTTTGTTTAATGAGGGCGATTTTGCGCTGGAAGTTTCTTCACCTGGACTGGAAGAACCCTTGAAACTACTGCGGCAGTATGTAAAAAATATTGGCAGGGTGGTGGAAGTTGTACTGAAGGATGGCCGTAAAATTACAGGCAAACTCCTTGCTGCCGATGAACAAAAGGTAACACTGGAAGAAACAAAAGGCAAAGGCAAAAAACAGGAAGTAGTTCAGCACAGTATTTTATTTAACGACATAAAATCAACAAAAATTCAAATTGTATTTCATTAATGACGGCTGCTATGGGCAGCCGCAGTGTTTTTAAAAAATAGTAATATGGCAAGTATCAACCTGATTGAAAGTTTCCAGGAGTTTAAAGATGCGGAAAACATAGACCGCCCAACGATGATGAAAGTACTGGAAGATGTGTTCAAAACATTGCTGCGTAAAAAATACGGAGCCGATGATAATTTTGATGTGATTGTAAACACCGAAAAAGGCGACCTTGAAATTATGCGCCGCCGTACAATTGTGGAAGACGGGCAGGTGGAAGACCCGCTTGCACAGATTGCTTATAGTGATGCGGTAAAGCTTGAGCCCGATTATGAAGTGGGCGAAGAGTTGTATGAAGATGTGGAAATTCAGGATTTTGGCCGCAGAGCTATTCTTGCTGCCAAACAAACACTGGCCAGCCGTATTGGTGATTTAAAGAAAAATGTACTCGTAAAAAAATATACCGACAGGGTGGGAGAAATCATCAGTGCTGAGGTTTACCAGGTTTGGAAAAAAGAAGTTTTACTTCTTGATGAAGAAGGAAATGAATTACTCTTGCCAAAGAGTGAACAGATACCACAGGATTATTTCAAGAAAGGTGAAAACATCCGTGCAGTGATTAAGAAAGTGGAACTGAAAAATAACGCACCGGTTATTATTCTTTCAAGAACAAGCCCGCTGTTTTTAGCCAAACTTCTTGAAATAGAAGTACCTGAAATATTTGATGGTCTTATTGTTATCAAGAAAATTGTTCGTGAACCTGGTGAAAGAGCAAAGGTTGCTGTTGAAAGTTTTGACGACCGCATTGATCCTGTTGGTGCCTGCGTTGGTATGAAGGGTAGCCGTATTCACGGAATTGTACGTGAACTAAAGAATGAAAACATAGATGTAATCAACTTTACTCAGAACATCAACCTGTTAATTCAGCGTTCACTTACACCTGCAAAAATCACCAGCATGAACATTGACCAGGAAGGCAAACATGCTGAGGTTTACCTCAAGCCCGACCAAGTGTCGCTGGCTATTGGTAAAAGAGGTGTGAATATTAAACTTGCATGCGAACTTACCGGTTACGAAATAGATGTTTACCGTGATAACGAAGGAGAAGAAGATGAGTTTGATGTTGATTTGGATGAATTTACAGATGAAATTGATGGCTGGATTATTGACGAACTGAAACGTGTGGGTTGTGATACTGCACGCAGTGTGCTGGAATTAACCACGGCCGAACTTGAACGCCGCACAGACCTCGAAAAAGAAACCATCGAAGAAGTGCAGCGTATCCTGAAAGAAGAATTTGAAAATGAATAATCAGCAATGATTATTAACAGATAGATTTTTAAACATTAAAATTAGTTTTCCCGGGTTCTTTATTTGACAAAGGGAAGTACATTATGTCAGAAAGTAATACACCACGTTTAATGGCTGCGGCCAAAGAGTTTAATATTGGTAAGGATACACTGATAGACTTTTTGGCGGGGAAAGGATTTGGTAAAGATGATCTTAAACCAACAGCAAAACTTACTCCGGAGATGTACAAAGCCCTTCAGGCAGAGTTTTCATCTGACAAGTTAGCGAAAGCAAAAAGTGACCAGATTGAAATTCCGAAAGGAGGCATGTCTGATCTGAAAAAGAAGAAGGAAGAAGAAGATCTGGCAGCAAAAAAAGAGGTTAAGAAAGTTGTTAAGGAGGAGCCAAAGGAAGAAGAGGTAAAACCCGTTATTGTCGAACCAGTTGTTGAGCCGGTACAGGAAAAACCGGTTGAAGAAGTACTGCAGCCGGTGGTTGTGGAGATAGAAGAAGTAAAACCTCAAGAGCCTGAAATGGTGAAAATTGAAGTGCCTGAAGTGGAGGGTCCAAAAATTGTTGCAAAAATTGATCTTGATAAAATAGACTCTTCCACAAGGCCCAAAAAAGTTGAAAAGAAAATTCCTGAGCCGGAAGAAAAGAAGGAAGAACCAAAACCTGTTGTTGAAGAAGTGGTGCCAGTTGAACCTGTTGTTGAGGAAAAAGATCCTCCTGTAGAAGAAGATGTGGTGATTGAAAATATTAAAGCTGAAAAATTAGAAGGTCCTAAAATTCTTGGTAAAATTGAATTACCGGTTAATTCTGATACCAGGCCTAAACCCGCTTCTGATAAGGAAAAACGTAAACGTAAACGTATTCCTATAGATAAGAAGGGCGCACCTGGTAGCGGTGGACAAGGACAGCAGCAGCAACAAGGTCAGGGAGGTCAGCAAAACCGTGGTGGTCAGCATCATGGCGGCCAGCAGGGCCAAGGGCATGGTCAGCGCAGGGATAACAGAGGTGGTAACAGACCTGGTAACCGCCCAACAATCAATCGCAGGGAAGATAAGGTCATCGACGAAAAAGAGATCCAGGAAAAACTCCGTGAAACACAGGCCAAACTTTCGGGTGCCGGTGGTCGAGGAAAGAGCCTGAAAGCTAAATACCGAAAACTCAAACGTGAAGAACATGCTGAGCACATACAGGAAGGCGACGAAAGCAATAAGCTGCAGGTAACAGAATTTATCAGCGCTGCTGAACTTGCAAACCTGATGGATGTTTCAGCAACCGATGTTGTGGCAAAATGTTTTGGTTTAGGATTGATGGTTTCCATTAACCAGCGTTTGGATGCAGAGGTAATTGAACTTGTGGCAGGTGAATTTGGTTATGAAGTGGAATTCATCGATATGGAAAAGCAGGCTGAAATGGAAGAGGAGGAAGACTTTGATGAAGAAGAACATCTGCAGCCCCGTGCCCCGATTGTAACGATTATGGGACACGTTGATCATGGTAAAACTTCATTACTCGACTATATCCGTAATGCCAACGTTGTTTCAGGTGAAGCCGGAGGTATTACCCAGCACATTGGTGCCTACGAAGTAATGACTTCTTCCGGCAAAAAAATAACATTCCTTGATACACCTGGTCACGAAGCATTTACAGCCATGCGTGCCCGTGGTGCCAAGGTTACCGATATTGCTGTTATTGTTGTGGCAGCAGATGATGCCGTGATGCCCCAAACAAAAGAAGCAATCAGTCATGCTCAGGCGGCAGGTGTACCCATGATCTTTGCCATCAATAAAATTGATAAGGATGGTGCTAATCCACAAAAAATATACGAACAGTTGTCGCAAATGAATCTGTTGGTAGAGGAGTGGGGCGGTAAATACCAAAGCCAGGAGCTCTCTGCCAAGAAAGGACTGAATGTTGACAAGCTGCTTGAAAAAATATTACTGGAAGCTGAACTGCTTGAACTCAAAGCAAATCCCGACAGGGAAGCGTCGGGTTCAATCATTGAAGCATCGTTGGATAAAGGCCGTGGATATGTGGCCACTATTCTTGTACAGAATGGAACATTGGCTCAGGGCGATCTGATTGTTTCAGGCCAGTATTTTGGTCGTGTAAAAGCTATGTTTAACGAACGGAATCAACGAATAGAAACTGCAGGCCCCTCAACACCGGCACAGATTCTTGGTTTAAATGGTGCCCCACAGGCAGGTGAGAAATTTAAAGTGTACGATGATGAAGCCGAAGCAAAAGAAATTGCTTACCGCCGTGCACAGATCCTTCGTGAACAGGGTATCAGAACCAAAAAGCATATTACGCTTGATGAAATTGGCCGTCGTTTGGCACTGGGTAACTTCAAAGAACTAAATCTTATCATCAAAGGTGATGTGGATGGTTCAGTAGAAGCCCTGACCGATTCATTGCAGAAACTGTCAACCGAAGAAATTGCTGTAAATGTGGTTCACCGTGCAGTAGGCCAGATTTCCGAAGCCGATGTAACTCTGGCCAGCGCATCAGATGCAATCCTGATTGGCTTTAATGTTCGTCCGTCACTCCAGGCTGCCCGCCTTGCAGAGCATGAAGGCGTGCAGATCAAGAACTACTCCATCATTTACAATGCAATTGAAGAAGTGAAGAGTGCGATGGAAGGTATGCTTGAGCCGAAAATAACAGAGAAAGAAGTAGCAAACGTTGAAATACGTGAAGTATATAAATTTGATAAGGTAACCGTTGCCGGATGTTTTGTGCTGGATGGAAAAATCAAGCGTGATGCGAAGATTCGTCTGTTCAGGGATGGTGTGCTTGTTTATCCAAGGCAGGAAGGTGCTTTTGCTGAGCTTGGAAGCTTAAAACGCTTTAAAGATGATGCAAAAGAAGTGTTTTCGAACATGGAGTGTGGCTTAACCATTAAAAACTTCAGTGATATAAACGTTGGTGATACTGTGGTTGCTTTTGAAGAAGAAGAAGAGAAGCGTACACTATAACCATTCTTTTGCAAAAAGAGAATGTTAAAACAAGATGGCCGTGTTTAAAAGACGGCCATCTCTATTACTTTTGATCCTCATTTCCATAAGCTGATGAAGAAATTATTTACAATTGTTTTGACTGTTCTGGTATTCACTGCCCAGGCACAGGTAAAGAAGATAACTGCTGATAAAATTATTGGTGTTGTTGGTGATCGTATTGTACTCAAATCGGATATTGATAACCAGATCAATGATGCAAAAGGAAAAGACTATGAGCTTCCTCCCGATGCACATTGCTACATAATGCAGCAGTTGATTATTAATAAAATGCTGGCAATACAGGCCGAAAAGGATTCCTTGCCGGTAAGCGATGAAGAAGTGGAGGCTGATGTTGACAACCGCATCCGTTACTTTATTCAGCAATATGGTTCACGGGAAGTAATTGAACAAATTACCGGCAAAACCATTTACCAGTTTCGTGAAGAAATGCGTGACCCTATCAAAGAGGGAAAGCTTGCTTCTGCTATGCGCAATAAAATTGTAGAGAATGTAAAAATCACACCAACAGAAGTAAGAAGTTATTTTGAGAAGATTCCTAAAGACAGTCTCAGGTTTTATGAAATGGAATTTGAGTTGGGTGAAATAGTTGTTTATCCCAAGGCCGGGAGAGAAATGGAAGAGTTTGCTCAGGACGAACTGAATGAATACAAAAAAATGGTGGAGAGCGGCTCTAAAAAATTTGAATTTCTTGCAACACAGTACAGCGAAGATCCTGGTGTGAAGGAAAATGGTGGTTTGTATGTGTTGAACCGTAACGATAAACAGTGGGATCCTACTTTCTTTAATACTGCAATGAGTTTAAAAGAAGGACAGATTTCAAGGGTAATCAAGTCGAAATTTGGCTACCATATTATTCAGTGTCTTTCAAGAAACGGTGAGGAGGTTACAGTAAGGCATATTCTTAAAATCCCCCGTATAAATCAGGAGGATATCAGCGTGGCTATAAGTAAACTTGATACTGTACGCTCCAAGCTTATTGCAGGAACAATCAAATTTGGTGAAGCGGTAAGCAAATATTCTGATGATGAAACTTCTAAGTATTCCGGTGGCCGAATTTCTGCTCAGGATGGTTCTCCTCAGGTAACAATCGACCAGTTAGACAAGGATATGATTCCCTATCTGGATAAATTAAAACCAGGTGAATATTCCCAGCCTGTTGCATTTACCGACGTAAATGGGAAAAAAGGCGTACGGATGATTTACCTTATCAGCCGCACAGCCCCTCACAGGGAAAATTTAAAAGATGATTACAGTAAAATTGCCAACCGGGCGCTGGATGAAAAGAAAGAAAAAGAACTGGAGAAGTGGTTTGTAAAAAATTCCAGTACATTCTATGTGCAGATTGATGAGGAGTACATGCAATGCCCTTCTATCAAAAACCTGATTACACAGGCTGAGAAACGATAAGAAAATGTGAAAATATCATCCCCCGGAGGTCTGGGGGATTTTTGTTGTTGGAAAATTGCATGTATGTACATATATTTGCATTGTGAAACTTGAACAAGCAATTAAAAGCGTGAATTTCAGAAACGAAACCCAAAAGGCCGGGCTGAATATTTTATATACAGCTTGGTGGTTAAAAACGCTCATGAGCAGGGAGCTGAAAAATTTCGGTCTCACACATGAGCAATACAATGTACTGCGTATTTTAAAAGGGAAATCTCCCGATGAAATGTGTGTTAAGGATATAGCAGGCAGAATGATTGAAAAAAACTCAAATGTGCCAAGGATTATAGACCGACTGGTTTTGAAAAAACTTGTAAAACGAACAACTGATTCAACTGATAAGAGGCACACAGTAATGTCGCTTACACAGGCCGGTTTAAATATTCTTGAATTGTGTACTCAAAAGATCAATGAAATATTTGACCGTAGTATTCAAATGAATGATACCGAAGCAAAAGAACTCAACGAATTGCTTGAACAGGTACGAAAGGCAGAAGGTTAATTTTTTAAACTAATACATGTATGTACATGTAAAAAAGGAGAAGTATATGAACATGATTCTTCATAAAGCAGAAACCAGGGGGCATGCCAATCATGGCTGGCTTAACTCTTATCATACATTCAGCTTTGCGGGTTATCACAATACTGAAAGAGTACATTTTGGGGCTTTGCGTGTTTTAAATGATGATACTGTTGCAGCAGGTATGGGTTTTGGAAGTCATCCACATGATAATATGGAAATTATTTCAATTCCATTAAGTGGCGATCTGAAGCATAAAGACAGTATGGGAAATGAAGCAGTGATAAAACAGGGTGATGTGCAGGTGATGAGTGCAGGAACAGGTATTCATCATAGTGAAATGAATGCTAACAAAGACCAGGAAGTAAAGTTTTTACAGATATGGGTGTTTCCAAATAAACGCAACGTACAACCCCGTTACGGGCAGGTAACGCTTGATACATCCAATATGAAAAATAACCTGCTTCAGGTAGTAAGCCCCGATCAGAGTGATGAAGGGGTATGGATTCATCAGGATGCGTGGTTTAGCATGGGGAATCTTGAAAAAGGATTTTCTGCATCGTATAAACTGAACAAAAATGGTAATGGTGTTTATGCTTTTGTGACTGCTGGAAATGTAACCATTAACAACCAGGAATTAAATAATAGAGATGGGCTTGGAATTACAGAAACAGATGAATTAACTGTTACAGCAACAACAGATGCAACTGTTCTATTGATGGAAGTACCAATGACAATTCATTAATTATTTACAATAACAACAATTAAAAATTTAAAAACTAAACAACATGGCAACGTACAAAATTGATCCCTCACACAGCGACATTCTCTTCAAAGTAAAACATCTGATGATTACAACAGTAACAGGTCAGTTTACAGGTTTTGAAGGAACTCTTACAGCAGAAAAAGAAGATTTTACTGATGCAAAGATTGAATTCACAGCTGATGTTAACAGCATTGATACCCGTGATGAGCAAAGAAACGGTCACCTGAAAAGTGATGATTTCTTTAATGCAGAAAAATTCCCACAACTCAAGTTTGTATCAACATCATTTACAAAAAGCGGCGAAGCATATGTATTGAAAGGTGATTTAACCATTCGTGATATTACCAAGCCTGTTGAACTGAAAGCAGAATATTCTGGTCTTGTGGTTGATCCATGGGGTCAAACAAAAATTGGTTTTGAAGCAGAAGGAAAAGTGAAGCGTAAGGAATTTGGTTTATCATGGGATGCTGTAACTGAAGCTGGTGGTATTGTAGTAAGTGATGAAGTGAAAATTCAATTGAACGTTCAGTTTGTAAAACAATAATTATATCAATCAACAGTTATTGTTCCCGTTGAAACAAGAAAAAATAAGAAGCAATCAACATGAAACAAATTAAGCATATCAGGAAAGCGGCTGCCCCTCACATGGTGGGAGATGGATTTAAAGTGAAAACATTTTTTACGTCGCAGATGTGGAAGGATATCAGTCCTTTCCTGATGCTTGATTATGTAGAACCCTGGAAGCTGTTACCAACCAGTCATCCTCGTGGTGTGGATGTACATCCGCATAAAGGATTTGAAACAGTTACCATTTTGTGGGAAGGAGCGCTGGCACATGCCGACAGCACAGGTGCGTCGGGAAAACTTTATCCCGGTGATGTACAATGGATGACAGCAGGCTCGGGAATTCTTCATAAAGAATTTCATGAGGAAGAGTTCAGCAGTAAAGGGGGCGTATTACACAATGCCCAGCTTTGGGTAAACCTTCCGGCAAAACACAAACTTGCAACACCTGCTTACCAGGATATTCCTGCATCAAAAATTCCTGAAGTAGAATTGCCCGGTGGAAATGGAAAAATCAGGGTTATAGCAGGAGAACTGAACGGAGTAAAAGGGGCCGCTAATACATTTACACGTATCAATATTTTTGATGTGCACGCAGGTGCCGGTGCCAACTTTGAATTAAATGTAACTGAAGGAGACAATACTGCCATCATTGTTGCAAAAGGCACTGTTTTAATTGATGACCATCAGGCAGCAAGAGAAGGTGATATGATTGTATTTGAACAGGCAGGAAGTGCAATTCATATTCTCACAAATAATGAAACACATTTACTGCTGTTAAGCGGAGAGCCTATTGATGAGCCCGTTGCATCATACGGTCCGTTTGTAATGAATACGCAGCAAGAGATTGTAGAAACAATCCGGGATTTTAATGCGGGTAAATTTGGACATTTGAATTAATACAAAAATGAATATTGAAATTATATCGGGAAGCCCGAGAGAAAACAGTGCAACTTATCGTGTAGCATTATTTTTGAAAAACTTTTTGCAAAAGCATACGTCTCACCATGTAAACATTATTGATGTAAGGGAATGGGATCTTCCATTGCTACAGCATGTATTTGTTTCGGTTGAAGCAACACCTGAACAGTTTAAGCCTTTGAGTAAACGAATGTTTAACGCAAATGCTTTTATTCTTGTTACCCCGGAATTTAACGGCAGCTACACGCCGGCAATGAAAAATTTGCTGGATCATTTTCCAAAACAAAGCCGTAAATCTTTTGGTATTGTAACTGCCAGCCCCGGAATGATGGGGGGCTTGCGTGCTTCACAACAATTGCAATTGCTCATTAATGCATTATTTGGTATTGCCAGCCCGCACATGCTGATTGTTGGCACTGTAGATAAGAAATTTGATGAAGAGGGAAACCTGCTGGATGAAAATTTTGAGAAGAATGTAGATGTGTTTGTAAATGAGTTTTTATGGCTTAGTGAAAGTATTCATCCCGAAAGAGTATTGAATTAATATGATTTTATAGGCGGGTGTTCTTACCTTTGCGGCTTCTCAACAATCATGAGCGACGAAATAAAACACGAGTGCGGGTTAGCCTTCATTCGTTTACGAAAGCCTTTCTCACATTACCAGAAACAATATGGATCGGCACTTTACGGCCTTAACAAGCTGTACCTGCTGATGGAAAAACAGCATAATCGTGGGCAGGATGGTGCCGGTATTGCAGCCGCAAAGCTCAATGTTGAACCGGGTTATCCTTTTCTCCACCGTTTGCGCAGCAGTGCACCACAGCCAATAGCCGATTTGTTTTTTAAGGTAGGACAGGAAGTACAGGAACTGGAAAAATATCTACCTGATATTAAAAACCATCCCGGCCTTATGAAAGGCCATTTGCCATTTATGGGCGAAGTGATGGTAGGCCATCTTCGTTACGGCACGCAGGGAAAAAATAACGTTGCTTTTTGCCATCCATTCATTAAGCGTGATATTCATCCATCAAGAAATCTAGCTCTGGCAGGTAATTTCAATCTTGTAAATACCGATGAATTATTTGGGTTGGTGAACATAGATCCTGGCGAATTTCAAAAGCAAAGTGATCTTGCCGCCATGATGGAAGTTGTGTACCATTTTCTTGTTAAGGAAGATGAACTGAATCCCAATACACCATCTATAAGTAATGTGTTAAGAAAAGCAGCACCATTGTTTGATGGCGGATATACTATTGGTGGCATGACAGGCAATGGGATTGGATTTGTAATGAGAGATGCACATGGAATACGACCTGCATATTATTACATCAGCGATGAAGTGATTGTTGCAGCCAGCGAACGTGCATCTATCCGCACAACATTTAATGTTGGAGAAAATGAAGTAGTAGAGTTGATGCCTGGCCAGGCACTTATTGTAGAACCCGATGGTCAATACCACATCGATCAGATCCTGGAACCCAAAGAGAGAAGGGCCTGTTCGTTTGAGCGCATTTATTTCAGCAGAGGCAGTGATGAAAAAATTTATCGTGAACGTATTACACTTGGCTACAAATTAAGTAAGCGGTTACTTGAGCATATTAACTACGATTTAAAAAACACCATCTTCTCATACATTCCCAATACAGCCGAAGTTGCATTTTACGGATTGGTGAAAGGAATGGAGGATTATCTGAATAAAAAGAAAGTGGAGCGTATTATGAGCTGGGGAAATGATTTCACTGAAGAAAAACTGAGTGAAATGATTAACCGGAAAATACGTCAGGAAAAAATTGCAATCAAAGATGTAAAGCTCCGCACGTTTATTACTGAAGACAGTAGCCGTAACGAAATGGTGCAGCACGTTTACGATATAACGTATGGAACTGTAAGAAGAGGGGAAGATACACTGGTTGTAATTGATGACAGCATAGTAAGAGGAACAACTTTAAAGGAAAGTATTGTACGTATGCTGGGACGCTTAGGCCCCAAAAAAATTATTGTTGTTTCAAGCGCTCCGCAAATACGTTATCCTGATTGTTACGGTATTGATATGAGTAAGATGGGCGATTTTGTTGCTTTTCGTGCAGCAGTTGAACTGCTGAAGGAAAGAGGAATGGAACACATTATTGATGAAGTTCAAACAGCTATCAAAGAATTACAGCGTAACAATCAGCTTCATACTGAAAATGTTGTGCGCCGGTTGTACAAGCCTTTCACAACAGAAGAAATTAGTGATAAAATTGCACAATTGATCACCCCTGCGGGTTTTGAAATTCCTGTGCAGGTGATTTACCAGAATATTGAAGATTTGCATGCAAGCTGTCCAACAAATACGGGCGACTGGTATTTTACAGGTAATTATCCAACACCAGGGGGTAACAGGGTTTGTAACAAAGCACTTTTAAATTATCTCGATGGTAAAAATGTGAGAGGATATTAATTACAGTTGGCAAAATTTTTGCAATGTAATTATACCGTCTTTAAAATCTATTTACCAAAGAGCTAATGAGATTTATAGAACCACTTGTAATTCAGCAGGTGGTTTTTTATTTTGCACAGAATGAAAACTTTGTTTTTAATACGGCATGCAAAAAGCAGTTGGGATAACCCTGGGCAAAACGATTTTGACCGTACGCTCAATGCAAGAGGTTTAAAAGATGCTCCTGTAATGGCAAAACGATTATTAGATCGAAAAGTGAATATTGACTTATTTATCAGCAGCCCTGCAAAACGTGCAAAGAAAACCTGCGAACTGTTTATGCATGAAATGGGAATTGATGAGAAACAGATTGTTTTAAAATCTGAACTCTATCTTGCAGAACCTCCTGTTTTTTTTGATGTAATTAAACAGATAAATTCTTCAATAAATAATGCAGCCGTTTTTTCACACAACAACGGCATTACTGATTTTGTAAACCAGCTTACACAAGCAAGAGTTGATAATATGCCTACCTGTTCTGTTTTTGCAATACAGGTTCTTTCAAATAAATGGAGCGACTTTGAAACAGCAGAGAAAGAGTTTTTGTTTTTTGATTATCCTAAACAATCAACTGCCTTTTTGTAAGCTTTATTCAACTGAATATATAGTGAATTTACGTAGGTTAAAATCATGAAAATGGCAAATTGGTTTATCACAAGGTAGCTCAAATCATTATGTATTATTAATGTAGATAGATTGCCTAATTATAGCAAAGGTTGTAGGCAGATAAAATATTAGAAAAATGATTACACATATTGAAGTAAAAAAGACATCGATTTCATGTGATTAATTATTGCTATATGTTATCGGCAAAAATATATTTGTCGTATTCGAATTGGAATGTGCTTCAAAATATCTTATAATAAAAAAAATTATATAATTTTTTTTTGTCTTATTCTTTCCTTTAAAGTAATTTACCTTTTTTTTAACTAAACTACTAACATGAGAAAACTAGTGTCCACTCTGGTTGCTGGCTTACTATGCTTTTACGTAAGCTTTGCACAATCCAAAACAGTTTCTGGTGTCGTTGTAGATGCAAATGGTCAACCCGTTGATGGTGCATCTATTGTCATTAAAGGAACAAAAACCGGTACAAGTGCCGATCTTAATGGTACTTTTAAATTAGTTGCGAAGACCGGTGATATTTTAGTTGTATCTGCTGTGAATTATTCAAAAGCAGAATACAAAATAGGGGCAGAAACTGTCCTTAAAATTGTTCTTGAAAAGATATCGGGACAACAAATTGAAGAAGTGGTTGTTACTGCCCAAGGTGTACGTAAAAAACCAAGAGAAATTGGCTATGCTTATGCAAAAATTGGTAACGAGGATGTTACTGTTGGCCGTCCTGTTACACTTGCGCAGGGGCTTGCTGGTAAAATT
>APMI01001209.1_pt1 | contig 64560 bp, 51 predicted proteins | sample 667938 | NCBI WGS metagenome assembly APMI01 (sample SAMN01084076, study PRJNA167559) | wastewater metagenome | biome: Wastewater | place: Denmark: Ejby Moelle, Odense | collected 2011-11-28
GCTCGCAGTGGCGGGAGGGGCCGTCGCCAAAAAGGACGAGGGGCCCAAGCCGGTGCCGTGGTCCTTTGCGCCGCTGCGGCGCACCCCGTTGCCACAGGTGAAAGACGCCGCCTGGCCCCGCACGCGCATCGACTACTACATCCTCGCCAAAATGGAGGCCGTTGGCCTGAAGCCCGCACCCCGGGCGGACGCGCGGGTGCTGCAGCGCAGGCTGGCCTTTGACCTCACCGGCCTGCCACCGGATGCCAAAGCAAAAAGCTCAAATCTCAAAGATGAAATCAGCAGCCTGCTGAACTCCCCCCACTACGGCGAGCGCTGGGCACGCCACTGGCTGGACCTCGCCCGCTATGCCGACGAGACACCGAACTGGCTGGATTCCACCAAGTATTCCTATCTCTACCGCGACTGGGTGGTGCAGGCGCTGAATGAGGACATGCCGTATGACCGCTTCATTCTGCGTCAGCTTGCCACCGATTTCCTGCCAGACAGCAAGCCGCAGGACCGTGTGGCCCTGGGCTTCATCGGCCTGAGCCCCACGTACTTCAAAGAGCTGCAGCTCCCGCCGGAGATCATCAAAACCACCGTCGCCGACGAGTGGGAGGAGCACGTGGACGCCATCGGCCGCACCTTCCTCGGTCTCACGCTGGCCTGCGCCCGCTGCCACGATCACAAGTCCGACCCCATCACCGCGCAGGACTACTACGCGCTGGCGGGCGTCTTTGCCTCCGTGAAGCTCTCCGAGCTGCCCACCATGAAGGATGAGCTGTGGCAGCCCGTGGCCAAGGCGCGCGGAGAAGTGGCCGCACTGGAAAAGCAGATCGCCGATCTCAAGAAAAAGAAGCCCAAGGACATGGCGCAGCAGATGCAGGACTGCGAGGCGAAGATCGCCGCCATCAAGTCCGCCACCCCGCATTTTAACATGCCCATGGCCAATGCCGTGGAAGAGGCCGCCCTCTATGTGGTGAACAAGGAAAAAGAGCACGGTACCAAGCTGGACTACAAGATGGGCATGGCGCGCGACCTGGAGCTGATGAAGCGCGGCAATCCGAATGACCTGGGCGAGGTGGTCCCGCGCCGCTTCCTCTCCATCTTCCCGTCCAAGACCGGGCTGCCGCGCAAGTTTACCACCGGCAGCGGCCGTCTGGAGCTGGCGCAGGCCATCACGGAAGACGCCGCACCGCTCACTGCGCGTGTCATCGTGAATCGTGTGTGGAAACACCACTTCGGGCGCGGTTTGGTGGATACACCGAGCGAATTTGGGAATCTGGGCGAAGCCCCCACTCACCCGGAGCTGCTGGATGATCTCGCAGGGCGCTTCATGGAGCACGGCTGGTCGCTCAAGTGGCTGCATCGTGAGATCCTGAACTCCGCCACCTGGCAGCAGAGCAGCGTGGCCGCAGTCTCTGAGCAGCGCGATCCCGAAAACAAGCTCTACGCCCGCATGCTGCGCCGCCGCCTCGACTGGGAATCCTGGCGCGATGCCATCCTCAGCGCCACAGGGCAGATCGATCTCAAGCTCGGCGGCCCCGCCACCGCCATCAGCGCCCCGGCTAACGTGCGCCGCTCCCTCTACGGTGCCGCCGACCGCCAGGACATGGACCCCATGCTCCGCATCCACGACGTGCCCGATCCCGGCGCGCACAACCCCTGGCGCACCGAGACCATCACGCCATTGCAGGGCCTCTTTGCCTTAAACTCCCCCTTCATGCAGCAGCAGTCCGAGGTGCTGGGAAAATGGGCCATGCAGCACCGCGTGGAGGACGTGTATGCCCGCCTCTTTGGCCGCGCGCCGAGTGCGCACGAGGCCGAGGTGGCGAAAGCCTTTGTAGACGGACGCGAGCAAGACCCCGCCGTGTGGGCGCAGTATGCGCAGGCCCTGCTGGCCGGGAATGAGATGCTGTTTGTGGATTGAGGCTCCGCAGGGTCACTTCGCCGCCACTGGCTTCATCACGCCTGCCATCGGGTGATGGCTCACGGTGTCCCAGGCGATCTCCTGCAGCAGGGCGTTGAGCTTGGTCTTGTCCTCGTCGTTCATGTCTTTGAGGGCCTTGAAGGCGTTTGGCACCGGCAGGTTCAGACCAGCAGGGCTGCGGCGGTAGATCACGGCAAAGTGGCAGTAGCTGGAGAGGATCTGCAGCGGCGCCAGTGCGTGGCCCCAGGTGTCGCGGAAAAGCTCTCCCTGCGTCTTCAGTCCGGGGGCTTCACCTTTCACGATCTTCTCCCGCAGCGCCACCGCCGCCATGCCCACGGGCACGATGAAGACCGAGGTCCTGCCCAGCTTTTGGTTGAGGCCGCCCACGTAGGTCTCGATGTCCTTTGCATAGCGCAGGGTGGCGTCTCGCAGCCTGCCGATGTCCGTGGCGTTGTGGTCCACCTTCTTTTTGGTGTCCAGCGGGTACACGGGGTTGTACTCGTCATTGGGCATCCAGTATTCTTGAACGAAGATGCGCAGCTCAGGATTGTGCTCCAGCCCCAGCTTCACAAACTGCTCGATCGCATCGTCTGGCAGCCAGATGGGGGAGAGGGTGAGCACGTCCACCTTGCCGGTTTTCAGCACCTGTTTCACCGCGCTTTTTTCCTCCGGTACATCCCAGTGCTTTTGCACCGTGGAGCCGCCGATGCTGGAGAGCCCCGCCGGCTGATGCGCGATGCCCGCATACCCCGCGATCTCGTTCACCTGCTTGTAGGTGAACACATGAAAACTATGCCCGCAGGTGGCGACACGTTGCCCCACCGTGATCGGCGGCAGCAGTTCCTGAGAATAAACGATGGAGGTGGTGAGGCAGAGAGCCGCAAGCAGGAGTGTTTTCATGGGGAGAAAGGGGGGCTCTGTAGAACGACAACCGATGAAGAATCCAGCAGCAGAGTCAGAAAGAAATTCTGGCAGACTGCTGGATCAGGCTTGTGCACGTGCTGAATGCGAAAGGGCAGAAAGATTTTGGGCAGAAAAATTCAAGACATGAAGAGCCGGGGGGCATTCGGTCTTTTCATTCTTCAGCGTCTGAGGGTGACGAAATCGATTTGATGATGGTTGAGGTTGATCCAGTGCATGGCTTTGAGGTCGCTGAGGGACAGGAGCTTTTCAAAGCTGGTCCGCTGGGATCGAAGACGATGGGTGAGTGTGGTTACTCGGAAGGCCTCATCAGGTGAACACATCTGAAAGCAATGATTTCCCAGATGGCGTCCCTGCAATTCCAAAGGTCGTTGTTCCAAGACCCGATCCGGACCGCCCAAATGGTGCGCGAGCACTTGATTATACAGCGTCGCTTCAAGGAACAGGCCTACGTCCTGGACGAAGCCAATCAGGGCGTTGAGCAGGGTGTCCGGCCCATGCCAGGACGCTATCCTTTTCTCAAAGCGGTGGCGTTCCTCGCGTGTCACCGGGTTGTTGACGAATCTGGACTCCACCGATGTTCCGCCAAAATTGACGATCTTCCCATGCCTGCAATCCGCCAGCAGGAGGTAATTCATCGCCTGGGTTTCATGAGAGGTGGTGATCTCTCTGGCCGCCTTCAGCTCATAAATGGCCTGATTTGCCACGACGAGATCGACTCGATACTCCTTCATAAAGCTCCCATGTCGTACACGGATCGGCATTTCCACGAGCGAGGAGTTCAGGTCCGTTTCATTCAGACGTGCGGCCAGATCGTTGTGGTAGATTTTTTCATCGCAGCTGATCCCGAGGTCTGCATGTGTTTCAAAGGCCAGCTTCATGACCTGATAGTCCAGTCTCCGGAAGGTCTCACGATCAAGGTGCGGAAACTGGAGGGGACATTCTATCGGCATGGAACGGAAGATATAATCTTAGAACAGTAAATTCCCAGATCAGAGGTCTTGGAAATTTTTCTGCCCCAAATCTTTCTGCCCTGCAAAGCTCTGGCAAATCCTCAAAACCGCAGCATCTCGCCCACCGGCAGGGGCTTGCCCTGGCGGATGGATTCTTCGGCGACGAGGCACAGGCCTGCACTCCAGAGGCCGTCGAGACCGGTGGCGATGGGCTTCTTGCCGCTGCGCACCATCTCGATGCTCTGGGCGATCTCCTCGCGCAGCTCAAAGACCTCGCCGCTGTGCTTGGTGAGCTTCACGGTTTCGAGCTTCTCTCCATCAAACACCTTCAGAAAGTACTCGGGCTCCAGCGTGCGGTCCAGCGCGCCGCTCCAGGCCGCCCACAGCGCGCCCTTGGTGCCGCTGACTTTCACGGTCTGATGATGCTCAAAGGCCGCCAGCGTCTGCGACACCACAGCGTAGCTGCCGTTGGCGTATTTAAACATGGCGCTGAAGTTGTCATAGAGCGTCGGGCGCTGCGGATCGCGTGAGTTGGCATAGGCGTGCAGCTCCACGGGATCGCCGCTGCTTTCCAGATACCAGCGCGCCAGGTCAAAGAAGTGGATCGGCTCCTCCAGCACCCAGCTGCCCACTCGGTTCTGGTCATAGCGCCAGCCGCTCGCTCCCAGGCGGTAGGGTTTGCGGGAGAGCTCCACCAGTACGTACTGCGGGTCGCCGATGGTGCCTGCGTCGATGATTTCCTTGATGCGCCCCCACTGGCTGGAAAGGCGCAGCTCATGCCCCACGGCCAGATGCACGCCGTGGTCACGCGCTCCGGCCACGATGGCCTTGCAGTCATCCAGCGTGATGGCCATGGGCTTTTCCAGCAGCACGTGCTTCTTTCTGGCCATGGCCGCCAGCGCGATCTCGCGGTGCGTGTGGCTGGGCGTGGCGATGTCGATGATGTCAAACTCCGCCTGTGCGATCATCTCCAGGCTGTCGGCATAGATCTGCGCCTCGGGGTAGAGTGTGCGCGCTTCTGCACGCGAGGCCTCGGAGGGGGCGGAGATGGCCACCAGCCGCGCCTCGGGATTTCCGGCGATGGATTGAGCATGAAATTTGCCCCAGGCGCCGAAGCCGGCGAGTGCGAAACGAACGGGATGCATAGTGAAGAATGACGAAGGTGATGCGGACCGGATTCCGGCTAAAGCCGGTACTACAATGCGAAGAGGCTGGCGCAGGGGCGGAACAGCTTTGAACTTTAAACCTGAAACTAGATACGGAGCGCTGTGATCGAGGACGAGCAGGAGTAGGAGGACGAGTAGGATTATCGCCGCGGTGCGGTGGTCAGCGGGGTCACGGGATCAGGAACGCGGCGGCCCTGCACTTCATTCAGGCGGCAGGAGGGCAGGCGGGGGAGGACGTGTTTGGCAAAGAGGTCGCACTCCTCCAGGTGGGGGTAGCCGCTGAGCACAAAGGCGCGCATGCCCATGTCCATGTAGCGGTTCAGCTTGGCCAGCACCTGGTCAGGGTCTCCCACGATGGCGCTGGCGCAGCCGCTGCGGGCCAGGCCGATGCCGCTCCACAGGTGTGGCTCCAGGTAGAGGTCCGCGCTCTGCGCGCGCAGCTCGTCCTGGCGCTTCACCCCGGCGCTCTGGCTGTCCAGGGAGCGAGCCTTGATCTCCGCGCCCTTTTCCGGTGTGAGTTTGGAGATGAGCCGGTCTGCCGCCGCGCGTGCCTCGGCCTCGGTCTCGCGCACGATCACATGCGCGCGGAAGCCGAAGTCGATCTTGCGCCCGTAGCTGGCGGCTTTCTCGGACATCACGCGCATTGTCTCGGCGATGCGGTCCTCCGTCTCCGGCCACATGAGGAAGACGTCGCAGTGCCTGGCGCAGAGGTCCTGTGCTGCTGGCGAAATGCCGCCAAAGTAGAGCAGGGGGCCGCCGTTTTGCTGGTAGGGTTTGGCGGGCTCGGTATTGGGCAGGCTGATCTGGTAAAACTCCCCCTTCCACTCATAGGGGCCGTCCGTGCGCCACAGCCCCTGCAGGATCTGGATGATCTCGCTGGCGCGGGCGTAGCGCACCTCGTTGCTCTCCTTGATGCCCGGCATGTCGGAGGAGATGATGTTGATGCACAGGCGGCCTTTGGCGATGTGGTCCACCGTGGCCAGTGCACGCGCCAGCATGGGCGGCCAGACCTCGCCCATGCGCAGGGCCACGAGCTGGTTGATCTGCGCCGTCTGCGGCGCCATGGCGGCGGCAAAAGCCAGAGCATCCTGCCCGGCGATCCAGCCGGAGGGCAGCAAAATGTTCTGGTAGCCGAGCGCGTCCGCCTTCTTGACGATGTCGCCGCAATGCTCGTAGCTGGAGCGCATGGAGCCGTCAGGAATGCCGAGAAACTCGTAGTCATCCGAGCAAAGAGCGGAGAACCAGGCGACTTCACACTTGCGCTCTGAGGTGCGGATGGGTAGTTCAGTCATGGGTCATTTGTTGCAGGGTGCGCATTGATCCTGCTGGACAGCGAGAGTTCAACACGCTTTTTGTTCGAATGCGAAAAAATCCAATTTTCCAACGCGAGACACTGGGGACTGCCGTGCTGCATGTGCGCAGCGGCAGGGCCACCTCCCGCACCACACTGGCCAAGGCGCTGGGCATCTCTCCCTCCACCACCGGATTGTACATCGATCAGCTCATCGCAGACCGCTATCTGGATGAGTCCGGGCTGAACCAGGGCCCCATGGGCCGCCCCCGCCGCATACTCACCACCCGGTCGGATGCAGGGTGGTTTGCCGGAGTGGAGTTCAATGCGCAGCGCATCCAGGCGGCGGGCGTGGACTTTTCCGGTTCCTTGAAGGCTTCCGTGGAGATGGCGCTCACTTCAGAGGACACGGCGGAGAGCGTCATTAAATCCATCCTGACATGTGTGGCCAGACTGGCCAACAAGATGAAGGGAGGGCTTCTCTCCGTGGGGCTGGGCGTGCCCGGACTGGTGGATGCCCAGGCCGGAGTGGGCCTGCACTACGCCTTTATCCCGGACTGGAACAATGTGCCGGTGGTGGAAAAGATCGGCTCCAAGCTCCAGGTGCCCGTCATTCTGCAAAACAACCTGCGTGCCATCGCGCTGGCGGAGCGCTGGTTTGGCCGCGGGCATGACCTCAATGACTACATCATCCTGGGGCCGCGCAGCGGCTTTGGCATCGCCATGGTGCAGGGGGGGCGGCTCATCGAGGGGGCGCACTTTGCCGCCGGAGAGGTGGGGCGCTGGCCCTGGCCTCTGGGAGGTGACGCCAGCGGCAACTCCCAGGAGATGCACCACGTCCTCAGCGCTCCTGCCACATGGCGGCGGCTGGCGGGAGCAGGCCCCCGTGCCAGGAAGCCTGAAGATCTCCGTGCGGCTCTTGCCTCCGTGGCGGGAGTCGAAGGCCCCGTGTGGGATGCTGTGTGCATGGACTACGCCCGAGTCATCGGCTGCCTGCACATGATCCTGGACACCGGCGTCTTCATTCTGCACGGGCCGCTCACGGTTTTAGGAGAGCGTTTCTGCCAGTCCATCGTTGATTCAGCCTGTCATCTCATGCCTGCGCTGCACACCGCCGGGCTGCAGGTGGTGCATTCGGCACTAGGGGACAATGCCGGTGCCCTGGGGGCTGCCAGTTTGGCCATGGAGGCCTGGATGCCAGCCTGAGCTGGTGCGGCCAGCGTTACTTTTGGGTTTTATCAAAGGGGAGGGCTTTCTGCTTATGGAGCAGGGAGGGTAGGCGTATTGCCTTCTTTGTGAAGGTGTTGGCACGGGGCGGCCGCAGCCGACGGCCTATGGGCCAGCTCTCTCGTCTGAGAATTGAATGCTCAGCGCTGCTCAGTGGCGGTTACGACAGGGGCGTTTCAGCCCCCTGTAACCGCTGGAACGAATGAAAATCTCAAAACTAAAAAAAAGATTTGATGGATTTATTGATTTGAGAGAATATTTAACTTATCTAAATAATCAATAGGTGCACCACTTGCCATGAAAAGGATCTTTTATTGCGCTCTCTGCGTTGGCATTGCCTTTTGCCATAGTGATGCCGCGCCCGCTGGTTACGGGGTGATGGGCGTTCCCCCACCTGGGTATGGCACCACCACACCGCCTCCTGGGTATGGCGCTCCACCACCGAGCGTGCCGTCTTACCCCAACTCGCTCCCGCCCTCCACCGTTACACCCAGCGTTACACCACCTCCTGGGTATGTGGATCCTTACGCCTCGGCTCCGCAGCCGGGGGCCATGTCCTCCTACACCCCTCAGGGTGTGACGGGGTACAACAACACCCCGCCAGTCAGCTCGGGGGCCTACGCCACCAAGCCTGCCGGTCCTAACATCGTCAATTTCAACAACATCGAGGCCTACTACCGCTATCTGGCCCCGAAAAACGGAGACTTCTCCGGAGCCAACACCATCGGTGCCACGCTGACGGTTTCCCTCATGAATCCCTTCTATCTGAAGTTTGGCGCTTCCTGGGGCAGTGGCGGCGGCGGTGGTGGCACCGTCGGCGGAGCCACCAAGGCGAACTACGACTTTGCCTCCATCCAGGCGGGCGTGGGTTTCCACACCCCGCTCATCAATGACAAACTCACCTTCGTGGCGGAAGCCGGCCTCGTGTATGCCAGCCTGAAAGCCACGAACACCTCCGTCGGCTTCAGCGATGGCTCCATCTACGTGCGTCCTGCCCTGCGCTACACCCCCCTCGACTGGCTGGAATTGCAGGCCGGTGTGACGGTGAGCAGCGCCGACAAATACGACAGCAAGACGCTGGATCTGACCGGCTACTTCCGCCTGCTGCCCATGTTTGACGTCGGTATCGGCGGTGACTTTGGTAATGTGACCCGCGCCTTCCGCACCTCCCTCCGTCTGCGCTGGTAAGGTAACGCATGGCATGTTGCTGATGCGTTGCAGGGCTGGCTTTACTAACAGACTGTGAATAAGTGTGTTGTCTTGTTGCGGTATGCTGATTTGGTAACGTTTAAAGCGTTAAGGTTTCGTTGCTTTTGCGTTGCGGCAGGGGGCGCAAGGGCGGCCCCGGCCTGTGAAACCACAGCGTCGTGTCCGATGCGTTACGGTTTCATTGCCGAGTGAAGGCGGCAGCGTGTGGGCTCCGCTGGTCGGGGCGTGAAGCGACAGCGGTTTGCTGTGTGACCCTGATCCATATCATGTGCCGTGCTCACGCGGAGCAACCGCCCTGGCTTGTTTTCACGCGTTTGGAGCCAGGCTCACGCCTTCTTCGTCTTCACCGGTCTCTTGCGGCCGGCGTTGCAGGTGCTGCAGATCTCGCAGGTGGTGCCGTCGCAGCCACGGGCGGAGCAGTGCTCCCGGCCGTAAAAGATGATCTGCAGGTGCAGCTTGTTCCAGGATTCCTCGGGAAAGAGGCGCTTCAGGTCGCGCTCGGTCTGCAGCACGGATTGGCCGGTGGTCAGGCACCAGCGCTGGGCCAGCCGGTGGATATGGGTGTCCACGGGAAAGGATGGGATGCCAAAGGCCTGCGCCATCACCACCTGGGCGGTCTTGTGCCCCACGCCAGGAAGACGCTCCAGCGCCTCCAGGGAGGCGGGCACCTGACCGGCATGCTCATCCAGCAGGATTAGGGAGAGTTCTTTGATGGCCCGTGCTTTCTGAGGACCCAGGCCGCAGGGCCGCACGATGGTCTCAATCTCCGCCAGCGGGGCGGCAGCCAGCGCCTGCGGGGTGCTGCCCAGTTTGAAAAGGGCGGGCGTCACCTGATTGACTCGTACATCGGTGCACTGGGCGGAGAGCAGCACCGCCACCAGCAGGGTGAAGGCATCTGTATGGTCCAGCGGTACCGGCGGGTCGGGATAGAGCTCGGCCAGCCGACCCCGAATGTAATCGGCACGCTCCTGCTTGGTCACGAGAGAGGGGAGGGGGGAGAAAAACGGACCGTATTATCCCAGCTATGAGCTGGTCTGGATGCGCTCCACCATGCGGCGGATGTGCGGGTAGGCGGTGCGCTCCTTCATGATGGAGAGGCTCTTGGAAAAGGAGCCCCAGCGCAGTACGCGGATGTTCACATTGCGCACGCCCCAGGCCTTCATCGTGGCCTTGTCGGGCTTGTAGAGGTCGATCGTGTTGGTGCCCACCAGAGCGGAGCCGTAGTCGTCCACCTGGTAGATGTAGGGCAGGCCCTCGATCTGGAAAATGGTGCCCACCGGGTACACGGACCAGTCGGCAGCGGCGCTGCGCACGTTTCCGTACTTGAGCTGGGTGCCTACCGCCGTCTTGGCGCCATAGACGATGTGGTCGGCCTCGCCATGGGTGTAGGCTGTGGTGCGTACAGCGGTAATGCGAGTGCTGCGATTAAACAACCCGGAGCTAGAGCATGCGGCCAGGGAGCAGGCGCAGAGCAGAAGAACGAATCGGGAGAGGTGTCGCATCGTTATTACCAATATGCTGATTATTAACTTTCCTTGTACAACTCTTATTGTGGGGTATTTCGAGATTGAAATCAATCTTTGATTTTTTGAGCACTTTTGCCGAGTCGGGCAAATACGTTCATCCCTCCCCCTTCGGCACCATGGTGGCTCACTGCTCCGGCTTCGCCCCGGCCTCCACCTCCCGGGCCATCACGGTCAGCCGCCGCCAGCAGGTCCACAGGCCGCCGAAAAAGATCACCGTCAGCGCGGTCAGGATGCCCCAGCGCTCCCAGCCCAGGAGGTGCTGGGTCAGCTCGATCAGGGTGCCGCCGCACAGCACGGCCATGCGGTGCTGCTTGGCCATGGGGCCGCGGAAGTCATGCTTTCCCGTCAATGAGGCCCCCAGCACGCGGAGGTAGGCCGTCCAGACCGACACCACGGCGCAGCACCAGCCCATGGGGATCACATGAAAAAGCTTCACCACACCTGGATCTCCTGCGCCGCTGTAGCCCGCGCCCACCATGATCAGCACATCCGCCACGCGGTCCGGCGCATCATTGTAAATGGCCCCCACGGGCGAGCCTTTGCCGCCCTCCACCGCCACCATGCCGTCCATCAGATTGCACAGCAGGCGGAGCTGGATGCAGGCCAGTGCACCCAGCCAGGCTCCCAGCGCACCCGCTGTGGTGGACTGATCTCCGGCCACCATGAAGCAGGCCATCGCCCCGGCGGCAAAGACCACGCTGAGCACGGAGATGGCATTGGGCGTCAGGCCGCTGCGTGCCAGCCATGCCGCCAGTGCATGCGCCCAGCGGGTGTCGCGGGACTTCAGGCTGCGGCGGGAGGCCAGGTGCTCTTCAGGCACGCTCATCAGCTGGGAATGGTCAGCGTTTGGTGGATTTCCAGCTCACGACCTTTCCGGCCACAAACTCCACCACACCGGCGGTGTAGGGCACATAGGAGACGGAGGTGCCGCTGCCCCAGTAGGGGAAGCCGCCAAAACCATACGGGCCCCAGCCGCCGTAGCCGTAGGGCCCCCAGCCGCCAAAGCCCATGCCCAGACCCATGTTCATGGAGCGCACCGGCTGCTGCCCCTCATACGTCCAGCTCTCGCTTTCGCGGCCACGATTCACCCCGACGGAGACGCTGTCCGGCCGGCCCCAGGCGAGGAAGACGGCATCCCGGCTCATGCCTTCGCAGATCAGGCCGTGGGTCACGAGGTGGCGCTCCTTGGCGCTCAGCTTGGAAAACATCTGCGGGTTTTTCTCGATGCGAGTCTGCGGTGTGGAGGAGCACTGCACGAGCAGCATGGCAAAGGTCACTGCCATGCACAGGCGGGTGAGGAAGGACGTTTTCATGGTGATATATGGCAGTCTGCTGCCGGTGAGATGGTTTGTCGACTATTCTCTAGTGACGCTTCTACCCGGCGGGTTGTTCATCCTTGGCGCTGGAAAAAGAGCGCAGCAGCACCCAGCCGCCTGCCAGCAGCACCGTGCCTGCAAACCACCAAGGCCAGAGTTTCAGGGCCTCGGCAAACACGCGCGGGTCGTCCGCGCTCAGGTGCAGGTACCCGCCCACCCAGCCGGTCTGCCAGCCGAAGAGCAGCGTCAGGGTGCCGTAGGCCAGATTGATCGTCAGGCCCCGGAAGCTCAGGGCCGTGGCGCGCTGCGCGGAGTCCACGATCTCATTGAGGTAATGGGAGAGGAAGAACTGCAGGAAACGCATGCTCAGAAACAGCGGCACCACCAGCGCCACCCCCGTCCAGCCCGGCTGCGGGTGCGCCGCCGCCAGCAGCCCGCCAAATACCACCAGCCCCAGCCAGAGGAAATTCTGCCGCACATTCATGACGCGCGCGCTCGTCTCCATCCAGCCCGCCGTCACCAGCCCCAGCAGGGACACTCCGGTGCCGATCACGCCGTACCATCCTTCCTCGATGCCCACGAGGCGGTAGAAGTTGCTCGCCACCGTGAGGAAGAGCCGGATTATGCTGTCAAACACCAGTCCGAACACGATCAGGGCAAAGGCCGCGCGCGTGCGCCACATCCAGCCCCCTGTTTGCAGGATGGAGGCCCAGGCCTCCCGCATGCTCTGCAGCATGGGGGCCTTGGGCGCAGGCGTGCGTGCCTCCGTCATCCGCAGCGTCACCACCAGGCAGAGTGCGGCGGTGCCCAGGCAGAGAAGCAGTGGCAGCTTCATCGTCGTGGTCTTGGCCACGTCCGCATTCAATCCCACAAAGCGCAGCATGGCCGCCAGGCTGTGCGGATCATACAGCACCGATCCCACGATGGACGACACCACAAAACCCAGCGCCATGCCGCGCGAGAGCCGCGCCATGATCTGCGGCCACAGCGTGCTGCGCTCCGCCTCCGGCAGGGAGTCATAGGCCAGCGCCTCGTCCGCACCGCTGGCGCAGGCCTCCGCCGCGCCGCTGAGCACGCGATTCGCCACAAAGAGCCACAGCACCAGGTCATGATGCCCTGGCTGCATGAGACACAGCACGGCCATCTCCAGCACCATCAGGATGCCCGCCGCCACCACCAGCGGCCTGCGGCCATAGCGGTCTGCCAGTGCCCCGGAGGGCACCTCCAGCACCACGCTGGTCAGCGCCCACACCACATTCAGCGCGGCAAATTCTCCAATGCTCAGCCCCAGATCCAGAAACAGAATGGTGAAGACCGGGTAGTAAAAGCGGCAGTTGAAAAGAATGCGAAACCATACAAACAGGCGCGCGTTGGAATGCTGGGGCATCCCTGCTCTTACGCTTCAGAGGTGCCGGTGGACAAGCAAAGCTCCGGGGAAACTCCAGGCCGAACGCGTGCGCGGCTGCGTCCTGGAGTGCGCCGGACCTCCGGCGCTTTCGTGCGTCCATTGGTCTGCGCAAAGCTCCAGAGGACTGGAGCACTCCAGAACGCAAAGCGCTCTCCGCGTTTCAGCGGCCTGACAATGCGCCGGGCTTTTCCAAACACGGCCTGCCGCGCACTCCCCGATTCAGGCCCACCTCAAAACCTCACCCGCAGGTACGTGCCCAGCACCGACTCATGCTTCCACTCCGTCTTGGTCCGTTTGGAGTCGATCATGTAAAAAACGTCCAGATCCATCGAGCCGGTGATCTTGAAGGTCAGCCCCAGCGGCACCACCCGGTTCTCGGTCTGGCGGCGCAGGTGCAGGTCCATCAGGCACTCATCACTGGCAAAGACACGCGTCAGTGGCCCCAGCGGCTGTGGCAGCGTCCATGCCAGCTGCAGGCGGTGGCGGGTGCGGTTGGCCGTGGCGGGAGCGCCCTGATTGTCGCGCCACTCCATGCGGTTGCGCCAGTCTGCGCGCAGTTGTTTGGTCAGGTTATAGTGCGGATCGACCTCCAGCTCCGTGCGCAGCTGGTTGTAGTGATCGCCCGTGGCGATGTTTTCCAGCCTGAATGTCGAGAGCCCCAGCCCGAGATCCAGCCACCTCGTGGCGGCGTACTTCACGCGCGGGCTCACCATCTGCGCATACGAGCCATCCACCTCATCGGCAAAGTTGGCCATGAACACGCTGCCGGTCCAGGGCGGCTTGCGGTAGTAGTCCACATTCGACCACGCCCACCACTCGTCCGCATGCAGCAGCCGTGGCTGGAGCATCAGAAGCAGTAAAATCAGCAGCAGGCGTGGCATGCGCACTCAATAGGAGGTGCCGGTGATTTCGTTGGTGCTGGCGTTGATGCGTTCGATCACCTCGTCCGCCTCCTCGCGGGTCACACCCATGTCCTGCAGCGTCTCCACCAGGTGTCCGGTGAACAGCGCGAAGTGGTGCTTGGTGATGCCGCGCCCGTGGTGCGCATGCGCCAGCGGCCGGCCGCTGTAGCTGATGGGGCCGCCCGTGGCCATGACAAAGAACTCGCGCTGCATGGCGTGCAGCTTTTCCAGCTCCGTGTGTTTGAAAAACGGGCCCAGCTCAGGATCTGCCAGCACGCGCACGTAAAAGGCTGGGATGAGTGCGGCGATCATGTCCTCGCCGCCGAGACGTTCGTAGAGAGAAGCGTTTTCGGTTTTCATACACCACCCTCTAAGCACAAACTATGCACGTGTGCCGGGGCAAACCAAGCGAGGCACAGCGAATGCCAGCGGGCGCTCTGAATGCACGCAAGAACGACACAAAAAAGCGTCGCGCAACTGGCACCCTATGTGCCAATGAAGAAGCAATGCCTCTTCTTCAATCTCTGCATCAGGACAATCCCGTCGCCGCCGACCTGCTCACCTACAGCATTGTCATCCTCGGCGGCATCGGCCTGGGGCACATCCGTGTCAGGGGCGTGAGGCTGGGCACGGCGGGCGTGCTCTTTGCGGGACTGATGGCGGCGCATTTCGGCATGCATCCGAATGCTGAGGTGGCGCATTTTTTGAAGGAGTTTGGCCTGGTGCTGTTTGTCTTTGCTCTCGGCATGCAGATGGGGCCGGGCTTCTTTGCCTCGCTGAAGAGGCAGGGGCGCCTGCTCAATACCTACGCCCTCATCCTTGTGCTGCTGGGCGCGGCAGTGGCCCTGGCAGGAGGCTGGCTCTTTGGCATGCCGCTGCCGGCGGTGGCGGGCCTCTTTGCCGGAGCCACCACGAACACACCCGCGCTAGGTGCGGCGCAGCAGGCGCTCGCGGCGGCGCATGCGACCCCGGCACTGGTCACGCTGCCCGCGCTCTCCTACGCAGCGGCCTATCCGCTGGCCATCGTGGGCATCATTGTCTCGCTCATCGCGCTGCGGGTGTTTTTCAAAGTGGACGTGGACGCGGAGGCCGGGCTCTTCCGCCAGGAGCAGGGGGAAGGGGTGGAGCCCCTGCAGCGAATGAACCTGCGCGTGGAAAATCCGAACCTCAACGGCGTCAGCATCGCCCATGTGCTGGGGATCCAGGAGAACAGTGTGGTCGTCTCCCGCCATCGTCCGGCCTCGGCGGTGGAAGTGGCCGCCGCCTCGCCGGAGACGGTGCTGCATGTGGGGGATGTGGTCATGGCCGTGGGCACGCAGTCGCATCTGGACCAGTTTCGACTCGTCATCGGCAGCCTGAGTGAGGAGAATCTCATGAAGGCGCCCGGCCGCATCACGTACCGTCGCGTGGTGCTGACCAACAAAAAGCTGCTCGGTAAAACTGTGCGCGAGCTGGGGCTTGATCACTTTCACGGCGTCACCGTCACTCGCGTGAGCCGCGGGGATCTCTTCTTCACCGCGCTGCCGGACCTGCGACTGCAGTTTGGCGACACGCTCCAGCTCGTGGGGGATGAGGACTCCCTCAGCGCCGCCACCCGCACGCTGGGAAATGAAGTGCTGGTGCTGCAGGAGACAAAATTTGCCGCCATCTTTGCAGGCATCCTGCTCGGCGTGCTGCTGGGGCTGTACCCGCTGCACATCGAAGGGCTGCCTGCGCCCGTGCGTCTGGGGCTGGCCGGCGGGCCGCTCGTGGTCGCCATCCTCATGAGCCATCTGGGGCGGCTGGGCCCCATGGTCATGCACATGCCGCTGAATGCCAACCGTGCCCTGCGGGAGCTGGGCATCATCCTCTTCCTGGCCAATGTGGGTCTGCTCTCTGGGGAGCACTTTGTCGCCACGGTCTTCTCCGCCCAGGGGCTGCAGTGGGTGCTGCTGGGCGTGCTGGTGACCATGCTGCCGCTGCTGGTGGTGGGCTTTCTGGCGCGCAAGGTGCACCGGATCAATTTCATGACCATCTGCGGCCTGCTCTCAGGCGGCATGACGGACCCGCCCGCACTCGCCTTTGCCACCGCCATGGCACGCTGCGACTCCCCGGCCGTGGCCTATGCCACCGTGTACCCGCTCACCATGCTGCTGCGCATCGTGGTGGCGCAGGTCATCGCGCAGCTCTGCTGAAGAGACGCGCGCCTCAGGCGAAACCATGCTGAAAAAGACAAGACTTCCGCTGCACTTTGGCGTTTGATGCAGGCCGCCAACCTGCCATGAAGCCCGCCTTTGCCATTCTCTGCACCCTCCTAGCACCCGCTCTCCTGGCGGCACCCGCCGCCGCTGCCGCAGACACTCCGGGCAAGCCGCCTGAGGGCAGCCGGGAGAGGCCGCCTGCCGACATGAAGATGCCCGAGGGGCTGCCGCCTGAACTGAAGAAAAAAGCGGAGGAGATCAAAAAGAACCAGGCGTCTGCACGCGACCTCCTCCAGGCCGGCAAATATGAGGAGGCGGAGAAGGTGCTGCGTGCGCTCGTGACGGAGTTCAGGACTCTCTTTGGTCCGGACAACGCCCTGCTGCCGGAGTGCCAGGCGGCGCTGGGAAACTGCCTGCGTGCCCAGGAAAAATTTGCCGAAGCCGAAGTGGAGCTGCGTGCCGCCTGGCAGGGGCATGTGAAGCACTCCGGCCCCGACAAGCCCGAGACCCTGCGCATCCACAACGCCCTGGCGGAAACCCTGCATGAGGAGCACAAGTACAACGACGCCGAAAAAGAGGTGCGCGCCGTGCTGGAGGAGTTCAAGCGCGTCTATGGCGAGGAGCATCCCGCCACCCTGCTCAATCGTGGCAACCTCGCCACCGTGCTAAGCGATGAACGCAAGTACGCCGAGGCCGAAGGCGAGCTGCGGGAGCTCATCAAGATCGACGAGCGCGTGCTCGGAGAGAACGCGCAGCCCACGCTCGTGGCGCGCGGCATTCTGGCCGGTGTGCTGCGGGATCAGGGAAACGTCTCCGAGGCCGAAAGAGAGTACCGCGCCGTGCTGAAGCACATGGATCAAAAACCGGGCAAAGACCACCCCGACACCGCCGTCGTGCGCTCCCAGTTCGCCCTATGTCTGAGCATGGCCAGCAAATACCCCGAAGCCCGGCAGGAGGCCACCCAGGCGCTGGAGGCCATCAAAAACAAATTTGGTCCTGACAATACGCAGGCCAGGGAGCTGCAGCAGCTTCTCGACAAAATGCCCGCTCCGCGCAAATAGCCGCAGAGGGACGGCGGGAGTGAGTCAGCTCACACCCGCAGCAGCGTCACCGCCACGCTCCCGCCGAAGCAGGCCTCCACGTCCGAGCCCGGATCTCGCGGGCGGGAGGCGTAGGAGGCATCATACGTGTAGCCTTCCTCCGCCCTGCGGTAGCTCACATTCAGCGGCGAGCGCGCCGGGTGGCAGAGCACACGCGGCGGCAGCTCCGCAGGCCCGGCGGGCAGGTGGGGCAGATTGATGTTCCAAAACGTGCTGTGCAGGTGCTCCTGCGCATGCCTCTCCCGCACGATCTCCGCCATCCACGCCGCTGTGCGCTGCCAGTCCACTGTCAGCTCCCGGATCATGTAATGAGAGAGCGCCATGCTGCGGATGCCATGATACGCCGCCTCCCGCGCCGCCGCCACGGTGCCGGAGATCACGATGTCCTGCCCCAGATTGCCGCCTGCATTCACGCCCGAGAGCACGAGGTCTGGCTTCAAATCCAGCGCAAACAGCGCCAGCCGAACGCAGTCTGCCGGTGTGCCGTGCACCGCGTGGCGGTTCTCTCCGCGTGTCTCCACCTTCAGTGGCTGGTGTGTCGTCACACGATGGCCGCACTGGCTCTGCTCCGTGGCCGGAGCCACGATGCTGTAGTCCCAGCCGAGGTGTTTCACCGCATTTTCCAGCGCCTGCAGCCCGGGGGCGGAGATGCCATCATCGTTCGTCAGAAGCACGTGCATGGCTCGTTATGCGAGATCGAGGATCACCTTGCCGCCGCGGGAGCCTTCCTGCGCCCGCTTGATCGCCCGCTGGTACTCCGCCAGCGGCACGATCTCATCGATGGCCGTCACCAGTTCGCCGCTTTCGATCATGCGTGCCAGGGGATCCAGCACCTGGTACAGCTCCGCTGTGGGGGCCTTCTCAAACCACTTGGTGATCCACAGCCCGTGAAGCTGCAGGTTTTTAAAGATGAGGAATTTGTTCGGCACCTTCAGGCTGCGGCGGCTCATGGCGCCGTAGGTGACGAGAATGCCCTCGGGGCTCAGCAGGTCCATCAGATGGATCGCGCTGTCTCCGCCCACGGCGTTCGTGGCCAGCATCACCGGATCATGACCCACGATCTTTTTCGCCTCCGCCACACCCTCATCGGTGTCCAGCAGCACGGCATCCGCGCCCAGCGTTTTCAGTTCATCCGCCAGTTCCAGGCGGCGCACAAAGTTGATCGTGCGCAGTCCGAAGTGCCTGGCCAGCTGGATGAAGGCGCGGCCCACGCCGGAGTTTGCCGCATTCTGCGCCACCCACGCGCCCTTGGGCAGGTCGGTGTAGTTCTTCAGCAGCGCCCAGGCCGTGACCGGATTGATGCGCAGCATGCTGGCCTGCACCTGGTCGATCTGCGGCGGCAGCTTGGCAAAGTGATGCTCCGGCGCGGTGAGGTGCTGCGTCCAGCAGCCCGTGCCCACCAGCGGCATGACCACATCTCCTTTTTCCAGAGAGGTCACCGCGCTGCCCACGGCCTCCACCTCGCCGCAGCCCTCGTGCCCGGGAATGCACGGCGGATGCGCCGCACGGCCATAGGTGCCCTCCATGAAATTCAGGTCCGCCGGATTCACCGGCGCATACCGCATCCGCACCCGCACCTCATGCCCTTCCGGCGGCGTGAGCTCGCGCTCTTGAATCTGCAAAACCTCGGCAGGATTGCCCGTGCGGTCGAATTGGAGGAACTGGGACGTCATGGGGGAGGGGATACGTTTGAAAAGGTAGGCAGAGATGTTGTTTCATCACTGTGGAGCGGAGTACGTGCACGGCAAGCCAACTCGTCCACAAGACGCTCTCGCGCACGCGGTGACGAGGAATAATTCGAGTTCCCCTGCTAAGTTTTCAAAGCACTCTGGGGGGAATAAGTCGATAAGTAACGATCGATTTGATCATCATCGGCTTTCCAATTGGGGCCGCGAATTTGCCTCATTGTGCAGAGGCCAAGAAGTTCCAAAAGAGACGGTGCGGAGAACGTGAAGGTGCTGTTTGAAGCGACCCATAGTTCTGTATCACTGTCTTGAGTGCGTCGTTCAATGGCAAACCCCAATTCCTGCAAAGCGAGATAGGCAGGCACTTCGACATTTCCTGCCGCTGTTATGCTTTCCATGACCAATGGTTTACTCTGTTCGGATTCCAATTTTCTCCACCGGGATCTTCTTGAACCCGAGCTTGAAGGCCGGTGACTCGGGCTTGAGGCGGAAGTCGTCGTTCTGCCAGTCCTCAAACAGAGGATCGGCCACGAGGCTGTGTTTGTCCCATCCGGCGTTCTGCCAGGCGGCCCATTCGTCGAGGGGTTCGGCTTCGGTGATGCGTACGTCGTCGATGAAGACCTGGCCTTTGGGCTCGTGGCAGTCGATGCGCAGCCAGAAGGCTTTCATCCAGGGCTTCCACCCGGATTCGTTCTCGCGCAGCATGCGGCCGGTGGCTTCGACTTCCTTCCACTCGCTGGTGGCGGTGATGCTGGTGCTGCCGGCCTGCCAGTAGCCTTCGCCGTTTTTGAAGGAGGCAAAGGCGAGGCTGAGCTTGGCCGTGGGTTCGGTGGATCTGACGCGGAGCTTCACGCGATAGGCAGCGCCGGGCTTGATCGGCACATCGGGGCCGTGAAAGACACTCTTCGGATTGGGCGGTGTGCCGAGTGCGCAGTCCACGCGCAGCGCGCCATCTGCCACCACGAGCTGCACGTCCTTGTTGGGGCGATGGTTGAAGCCCCAGCCCTTCGGCGTTTTGCCGGGTTCGGTGCTGTCGAAGTTCTCCATCACAATCGGCTCGCCCTTGTCCGGGCCCACCTGATTGATGCCGGTGACGATGGGGTGGCCGCTGTTCCAGGCTATGTTGTAGTCGATGGTGTTGTACTTAGGCGAGGCGTTGCGGATGTCGCCGTACTTCACGCCAGGGGTGTCTCCAAACATGATGTTACGCTGGAAGCTGTTGCCGCTCATCATGGTGCCGTCTTCGCGGATGGCGTCCTTTGGGTGCAGGTCCATGTTGCGCATGCTGTTCCACGCGAGCTGCCCTGCCACGGATTCGTAGCCCTTGATCATGGAATCAATGTGGCTGGTGTAGAAGCGCTGATCCTTGGTCCAGCCGTGGAGGTCGAACTGGAATTTGCCGCCGAGGGCGAAGACGTTGTTTTCCACAATGCAGTCGCGTGAGTTGTGCATGTGGATGGGCGTGTGGGCCACGCGATAGACGATGTTGCCGATGATGTCGATGCCGCCGCTGTTGTCGTCCGGGTAGAGGCCAAAGGTGAACCAGGGATGTTTGAGCCCGCCGGATTCCTGGCCGCAGCCGATGACGTCGTGGATCAGATTATACTGCCATTTGCTGCCACGGCTGCTGATCCAGTCGCGCCCGCCGGTGTAAATCGCGCCGCCGTCCTGCGTCTCCAGGCAGAGGTGGTGCAGGTGGTTGTACTCCACCACGAGGTTGTTTCCGCTCATCTGCACGCCCATGCGCGGGCCGTCGTGGATGTGATTGTGCGTGGCGGTGTTGTCCACGCCGTACAGGCTGATGCCGCAGGCGTTCTTGTTGAAGACGCCCATGTGGTGGATGTGGTTGTCCGCCGCCAAGTGGCCGGGGCCGGTGAGTGTCTTGCGGTCGCCGCCACTGAGGCTGATGCCGTTGCTGCCCGTGTAGCTGATCTCGCAGTGGGAGACGCGCACATTTTTGCCATCGCTCACGCCCACACCGCTGCCATGAAAGGCGCCCACCTGCGTGATGATGCAGCGCTCCACCACACAATCCTCCGCACGCTCAAAGGTGATGGCGCTGCCGTGGCAGCCTGTGAGTGTGAGCCCGCGAATGGCGATGTTCTTCGCCCCGGCCTTCACTTTGAAAAAGCTCTCCAGCACCGGCAGGCGCACCTCTGGAGTGATGCGGGCACGCTTGCCCGCAGTTTCAGCGGCCTCTTTGCGGGCAGGAGTGCCCGCATCACTTTCCTGAGGCGGCATGAAATACAGCATGCCTTCGCGCTTGTCGTAGTACCATTCGCCGGGCGCATCGAGTTCTTCGAGTGCATTTTGGAAGTGGTAGCGGTTGTGCGGGTGCAGGTCGTAGCTGCAGTCTTTCTTCAGCGTGAGCAGACGCGTCTGTGGATCCAGCGAGGCCACGGGCTCCACAAAATTCCACCAGCCGTACTGCGCGAAGATGTCCAGCTCCACTTCCTCAGGGTGCGCCCACTTGCGCACATCTTCCGGCTTTACATACAGCGTGCGTTTCCACAGGTGCCCCTCGGGGGCGCCTGCAGGTGGAAACTCCGCCACAAAGGCCCAGCCGCCGTAGAGGGGATCTTTGGCGTCAATGTTTGGATAGCGCGCCAGAATCTGCCGCTCGCCATTGCACAGGAGCTGCCTGGGGATGAAGCCCTTGGGCACCAGCTTGGAGACATCTGCCTTCATGATATTGCCCGCCATCGGTCCCCAGTGGGTGATGAGCGGGGCACCGGTGAGCGTGCTCTTGCTGCCGGTGATGGTCAGATTGGAATCCTGCGCCTCGAGCAGAACCGGCTGCGTCATTTCCATCGTGCCCTCGGGGAGAACGATGGTGGCGGGTGAGGTGTCGCCAGCTTTGCGCGCTGCGCGGACTTGTTCGAGTGCCTGGGGCAGCGAGAGGTCTGGGGAGACGCGTACCTCCAGCGCGTGCGTGGTGGTGATGGAGGCGAGCAGCAGGGGGAGCAGAATGCGGGAAAAAGACATGGCTGCCTGCAGCGATACGCCGCACGGCCCAGAGGGCAAATGCGACTTGTGCGCTCCTGATGGCATGCGGCACGCACTGCCTGCGCAATCTTACTTCAAGGTCTTGCGCAGCCAGGCGATGAGCTGCTGCTGGTAGTCTGAGTGCAGCTTTTCCCAGCCGCCCATGCCGTGGCCGCCACCGGGCACGGTGATGGTTTCACAGGAGTTGCCTGCGGCTTTCATTTTGGCCTCAAACGTCGTGCTCTGGGAGATGGGCACGGTTTCATCTTTGTCTCCGTGGATCTGCAGAAAGGGCGGCAGGCCCGGGCGGATGTGGTTCATGGGGGAGATCTCCGCCAGCTTCTGCCACGCGGCTTCGTTCAGCTCCGTCATGCCGATGAGGCCGCCCAGGCGGTCGAGCACCTTGCGGCGCTGCACCTGCACCACGAGATCGTGCGGCGCATAAAAGGGCACCACGGCGGCCACGCGTGTGTCGCCCTCGCCCATCACCCCAGCCCACGAGACGAGATGCCCGCCTGCGGATTCGCCGATGATGGCGATGCGGTTTACGTCCACCTTGTACTCCGCTGCGTGCGCCTTCACCCACTTGATGGCATTCAGCACATCCTCCGCACAGGCCGGCCACGGGTGCTGCGGAGCCAGACGGTAGTTGATGGTGAACCAGGTGAAGCCCGCCTTCGAGAGCGGCTCAAACAGCGGTTTGATGAATGAGTGCCTGTCCCCCTTGGTGAAGCCGCCGCCATGCACCAGGATGCAGGTGGCAAAGGGGCCCGCTCCATCCGGGGTGAAGGCGTCCAGCGTCAGGCTCACGTCTCCAGCCTTGGCAAACTCGATGTCCTGCTTCAGCCCCGGCATGGTGAAGGGCGCATCGGCGGCGCGGAGTGCGGAAAGAGAGAGCAGGCAGAGGAGCAGGAGTGATTTCATGGCACCATACAACGCCCGGGCAGGCGCGGCTTTGCAAGCACTCATGCTTCCCATGCTGGCAGTGCTACGTGGGCGGGGCATCGTGCTGCGGGCGTTTGCCCATGCTCAGGACATTGTCCTCGGCAAAGCCCAGCTCTTTGTAAAAGGCGATCACCGCCGTGTTGGTGCGGCGCACCTGGAGGTTGATCTTCGGGCAGCCTGCCGCACGCAGCAGCGCCTCTGCATGCTGCATGATCTGCCGCGCCAGCCCCTGCCGCCGGAGATCTGGATGCACGGCCAGGTAATTGATCCATCCGCGATGTCCCGCGCGCCGGATCATTCTGCGGCACCACCAGCCCGCACATACGCCACAGCTCGATCACGGCGGCTTCGTCCTCGGGCTGGAAGGGACGGATGTGCATGCAGGGAAGTGTGCGTGCTTTGGATGGCGGAGGCAATCACGAGTCATGACGGATCGGGAAGATCCATCTCCGCCAGAAAGCGTATGCGTGCGCCGGGACCTTTAGCCTTTCTTCTTCAAGATCACGTCTCCGAGGCTGAACATGGGGCCGTAGATGGCGTAGATGAGGAAGCCGACCATGACGCCGAGGATGAGCATGGTCAGGGGTTCGATCATCTTGTCCAGCGTGGAGGCCAGGTTGTCGAGATCCTCCTCGTAGTCGTCAGCGATCTCGGAGAGCATTTCGGTGCCGGAGCCGGTTTCGGAGGCCAGCTCGATGAGGCCGCAGAGGTTGCGCGCATCAGGGCCCAGCCAGTGGGACTCCATGAGGAAGGCCTCATGCAGGGTGCGGCCAACGGAGATGTGCTCTCTCAGGCGGATGAAGAGCTCCTTGTAGTGGTAGTGCCAGCTGGCCTGCGCGGTGATGTCCAGAGCGCTGGTGAGGCGCACATTGGACTCGGTCAGCATGGCCAGGGTGCGGAAGCCGGTGGCGGCGGCGGATTTGCGCACGATGACGCCCACAGCGGGGAGTTTCAGAAACAGATCCTGCATGGGGCGCAGGGAGCTGATCCTGCCCCAGTTGACAAAGAAGTAGTAGAGGCCCACAAAAGGCAGTGCGGCCATGTAAGGGCGGTGGATGAAGAGGTCTGAGAGGGCGATGAGCACCTTGGTGCCCATGGGCAGCTCAGTCTTGAAGGAGGCAAAGAGCTTGGCCATGGCGGGCACGAGCGTGAAGCTCATGGCGATGACCACGGCCACGCCGAGCACGATCACCACGGCGGGGTAAATCATGCCGCCCTTGAGTTTTTTGATGATCTTGGAGCTCTTCTTTTGGGAGACGGCGATTCGCTTGCACACCTTGGCCATCTGGCCGGCTTCCTCACCCGCGACGATGAGGGAGAGCATGTCGTCGGGAAAGAGCTTGGGGAATTTGGCGATGGCGTCGCTGAATTTGTCCCCCACGGAGATGGCGTGCACCACCTCGGCGATCATGCCTTTGTAGGTGGCCGACTTGACGCGGTTGGTCTGCAGCAGGAGGGATTTGGTGAGGGAGATGTTGCGCTCAAGGCAGCGCCCGAGACCGGCAAAGAAGGCGGCGCTGTCGTCGGTGTTGGGCTTGGGGCTGGTCAGGCGGTGCAGCTTTTCGTCGATGCCGGTGATGGTCTGGATGGTGGTGCTCTCGTTCTGCGCCACACCGGCGCCGATGAGCGCCTTTTCATCCGTGTCCGTGTCCACGAGGGCTTCGGTGAATTTTCCGGAGTGGACGTTGGTGATTTTGACTTTTTTAAGCATGGCTCGTGTGGCTGAGGGGAGGTGCTCAGGGGGCGGTGCGCAGATCAGTGACCAGGCGCGGGCGGTAGGCGGTGATGGTGTAGGAGGCGCCTGCGCTCTTGGCGCCGGGGTTTTGGGAGCTGTTGACGACGGCGGTGCAGAGCAGGGTCTCCATCACCACGCCGTTGACGGTGGTCTGGCCGCTTTCCACCAGCGTGGGGCTGGCAAACATGGCCTGCTGGAGCACGGCATTTTGCGTGAGGGAGGGCATGAGCGCGGTGATCTGCACGGTGGAGAGGCCCAGCTGCCAGAGGCGCACGGCGTTTTCCTGGTAGTTGCGCGTGACGCTGATGCGCAGCGCCATTTCCTCCTGCAGCATGAGAGTGGCGGAGAGGCTGACCATGGCGGTGGCGCTCATGGAGACGATGGCGGCGGCGGCGAGCACCTCGACGAGCGTGTAGCCGCGTGCGCTTACGCGTTTGGTTGACGGTTGGTGAGGGCGCTGCGCTCCGTTGCCGGTTGTTGACGGTGGTTTGCCAAACCACTGTAAACAACGGTCAACCGCCGTCATCCACTGTAGTAATCTCTGGATCTTCATGGCGGTGGAACAGGGGCGAAATAGGACTCCAGCCAAGCGTCGCGGGGCAGGAAGGTCGAGAAGGCCGGACCGTTGTTGGTGGCGGCGGGCACGGCGGGGTCGCTGTCGCTGGTGAAGAGCAGGCGGCTGGCGTTGCTGCCGCCTGCGGCGCGGCGTTTGATGGTCCAGTTGGTCATCACGCCTCCGAGCCAGCGGATGTTCTGGGTCAGGTTGGAGGGCATGTTGAACATGAGGGTCTGGTATTCGTTGACCAGGACGCAGCGCCAGCGGAATTCCGTGCCGGGGGGGATGGGATTGTTGACCCATGAGAATTCCACAGGGCGGCCGTTGTCGTCTTTGAAGGCGAGGACGTGGCGGCGGTTGTTTTCACGCTCAAAGCGTACATCGCGCACCCAGCGGCCGTTGGGGCCGTTGGGCATGATGGTGATGATCACGGGCTTGAGGTAGGCGGCATTGGCAAAGGCGACGGCGTTGCTCTGGCCGACGAAGATGATCTGGTCCACCACGCCGTAGATGCGCATGTTTTTGAGGTACTGGCTGTCCAGCTTGATGAAGAGCACCTTCAGCTTGGTGTCGTAGCCGGAGGGCCAGCCGGGGGGCGGGTAGGTGGGAGTGGTCTGTTCTGCGATCCAGTAGGCCTCGGTGGAGGAGTTGAAGACGCTCTCCACATCAATGGTGATGGTGGGCGTGCGCCCGGAGGAGGCCTCACGGTCTTGAAAGTGCCAGAGGGAGTTGTCCGGGTTGTTATTGTTCTGGATGACATTGAGGTAGCCGCTAAAGTCGCTGACGCCGCTGGTGTCGTTGGGGCCGGTGGTGCTGGGTACCACGGGCAAGTTGGAGGGCACCAGGGTCTTGCCATTGAGGTCCGTGCCATAGACGGGGTAGGGGATGGATGGCGGGTCCACCCTGGTGGGGGACTGGATGTAGATGGATTTGGTGAGGAAGGGGAGCTGCAACGGGCTGGGCGTACTGCGCACAAAGAGGGAGCGGGGGTCATGCAGCACGGTGCGGCCCAGCACCGTCCAGCTGGCGTTGTGCCCGGTGCTGCCGGAGCCCACGGAGGCGTAAACGTCCAGCTCGGTGGTCACATTGTCTGGCTTGCGGTAAATGCAGAACACATCACCGTTGAGCAAGGGCGGCATGGTCTTGAGAAACTGCCAGGCATTGAAGTCGTCGATGTTGCCGGCTGTGTCAGCGGAGGGGCGCACCAGTCGAGTCACGTTGAGGTAGGTGACGCCCGGGCACGGGCCGGTGTAGTTGTAGGGAAACACCGTGGTCATGCCGCCCGGGGTGCTGTCGGAGGTGTAGACATTGAGGTTTGTCCAGCCGGTGTTGGTGTTGATGCCGCCGATGTTCTTGCCGAGAAGAATGTCCTTGGAGCCTGCCAGGGTGCTGTCGGGTGTCAGCGCCTGAGTGTTTGCACACTGCCAGGCCAGCAGGCGGGAGTTTTCCAGGCCCACGTGGCGCTCGATCACGGTCTCCAGGTAGCTGACCTGGGAGGCGCGTGTGCTCATGAGCACCACCCAGGAGGTGACAAAGATGCCGCTGACCACCATGAGCATGAGCGCCGCTGCCATGAGGGCGCCACGGCGGCTGCTGAGATGATGCTGTGAGCGGATGCGCATGAGAGATCAGAGGGCCGGAAACATGGGCACGGTGAACATGAATGAGGTGCGCCCGGCCATATGGTTGTAGGCCTGGCGCGGGTCTGAGGAGGCGTAGGTGTTGGCCACAGGGCCGAGATGGCGGGCGGCGGGGTCAGGCCACCAGATGAAGTAAAAAGGCCGCTCGTAGGCGCGTTTGAAGCGGTCAATGGTGGCTGGGGTCTCACGCAGGGCCAGACGCTCGGCGCGCTCGAATGTGACAAAGAGCGGGGCAAAGCCGTCCGAGATCCATTGGGAGGAGCTGGTGGCATTGGGGACTGAGGGCGGATAAAAAACATCATACCCACCGGTGTAGCTGAGCGTGGAGTCGATGGTGGCCGCACCGGAGTCGGAGTAGCGTTTGACGGAGGCGTAGATGCCCATGGGCTGGCTGCTGAGCGAGAACTTGATCAGGTCGATGTCGTAAAGCGCGGTGACCTTGAGGTAGCCGGGGTATTTGCTGTAGCCGAGCACGAAGATGCTGGCATTCTGCGGCACGGAGGTGTTGTCGTTGAGAGGATTGCGGTAGTCGCGGTAGAGGGTGGAGGAAACGGATGCGCGTGCGATGAGGTGGGAGCGGAATTTCTGCGGGGTGTCCAGCTCCGTGTCCTGGGTGGGATCGTACACGATCATGGAGGGCTTGTAGGTGTTGACCCCGTCCCGCGGCAGGCAGAAGACGGCGGTGGCGCTGATCGTGTCAGTGAGAAACTGCTCCCGCAGCTCCTCGGCCAGGGAAAGCGCGCCGTATTGAGGGGCCATGGCGGTGTTGACCGACGAGCCTGCGCTGCCGTAAAAGTTCAGCATGGCCTGGCTGCCCAACGGCACGCTGACGATGGAGGAGACGCTGGGCTGGCTGCGAACGATGGTGCCGTAGGTGACTACAGCGCCGCCCAGGATCATGGCGGAGAGTGCCAGCACCAGCAGGAGCTCCACGGAGGTAAAGCCTCCTGGCTGATGATGTGCACGGCAATTCATTATTTGGGCGCGGGTGTGGGGTTGCCAAAGAGCATGCGCACCACGGACTCCACCGCAGGCGATGGGGGCGGGGTCTGCGGCTGCCGGGCCTGCTGAGGCTGCGCCTGCTCTGCTGGTGCAGCACCCTGTGCCACAGCCTGGGCGGGTGCTGCGGCAGGTGTTGTGGCGGCTGCTGCAGGCGGTGCGGGCTGGGTCATGCGCGGCGGGGAGAATGGGGCGGGATCATCCGCCACGAGCTGGGCACGTGGTGGCGCGGCCTCCGGAGCTGGGACTGGTGGCGGCTGCGCGCCGGCGGGGGCTGCAGCAGCGGCTGGGAGCACCGTGGCTGTTTGTGTGGTTGTGGTGGCGGGCAGCGCTGCGGGCTGCTGCGGCTTGGAATTGGCGACGGCGGCTGCATCCCGTGGCGGAAGGGACATTTTGGCGTTGACGCTCCTGGATTTTTTGGCGTCCTGCTCTGTCTGCCCGTGCATGACATAACGGACCTGCGGGGCGATGTTGATGGGGATGAGCATGAGCTTGGGCGGGAGGCCGGTCATGCGCTTCTCCGTCCAGGCCAGTTCTATGTGTTCGGATGTGATGTTTTTCACGCGCAGCTCCACGAGCTGACCCGGGAGCACCTGAGGCACCACGGAGCCAGTCTCGAGACTGATGTCTCCCAGCAGCACGCGCATGCGGCCTTCGGCATCGCGATTGACTCCCACCACGGGCAGTTTCAGCAGCTTTTCGCGCACACGGTTTTCCTCGGTGTCTCCGGTGTTTTGACGGCTGAGCGCGTCGTTTTCGGATTCAAAGGGGTTGTGCTCCTCGGGCTTGACGGTTTCGGGGGTTTTTTCCTCTGGGAGCACCAGCTGGTATTGCACGCGCTTTTCTCCTTCATCCCCCTCTTTTTCAGGCTGGGAGCTCTGGGCGCGGGCTGTGGCGGCCGTGATCCCGAGGATCAGGCCTGTGAGCAGCAGTCGGCAGGCGGGGTTCATGGCTAGGATTTTTTGGCGGGCTTGGCAGCGGCGGCTTTTTTCTTGTCAGCATCTGCGGCTGCGAGGTCAAAGATGGGCGTCTCAAAAGACACCTCCATTTTCAGCTGGGAACTGGTGCTGCCGCCGGTGATCTGCACCACGCGCATGCGGGCGGTGGGCAGGCGGCGCTCGATGTCCCCAAGCCAGTTGAGAACCTTGGCGTACTCCTCCTCGATCGTCATGGTGGTGATGATGGACTTGGGGATGAGCTTGTTGCCGGAGGATGACTTGGGCTCTGTTTTGCGGGAGCGCACCAGATTGATGCCGCGCTCGCGCAGGCTGAGCTCGATGGTCTGCTCCGCCTCCTGCTGGGTCTGCATGTGCTCGATGGAGGGCAGCCAGGCGCGCAGGAAACGGCGTGTCTCTTCGGTCTCTTCCTTGAAGACGGCGGTCTCGATCTCTGCGGTGGAACGCTCGTTTTCCGCCGTGGTGGCGGCAGTCTCCGCGTCCTCGGCCTCCGCACGTGTGGTGGCCACGGTCTTGTGGATCATCTGAGCGGTGTATGTCAGCACACCGACGATCAACAGCAGAACGATGCAGGCTATTTGCTTGGGATTCATGCGAGGGATGCGTGGGGGTTAGTCGGCCTGGCGTACGAGGGTGGAGTGGTATTCCACAAAGTCTCCGTTCTTGGTCTGCTGCGGGGAGTAGGAGCGGTAAAGCAGCTGGCCCAGGGCGGCCTCGATGGCGGCCAGCTCGGTGGAGACGTTGGTGCCGTTGACGTGGATGCTGAGGGCGATGTTGGAGGGCACCTGCTCATTGCGCTCCAGCGCCACCTGGGTGATGCGGGTGTCCGGCTGCACCGCGCGTGCGATCTTGACGGCGATGGGCTGCATGTTCCGCGCGCCCTCCATCCACTGGGCCACCTTGTCGGCCTTGGTGGCCTCGGACTCGAGGTCGGCTTTTTCGCTCTTGAAGGCGTCACGTTTCTCCGTGCTGACCTTCTGGCGCTCCTGGGCGTCTGTTTTCTGCTGCAGGGCCTTCTTGTAGTTGAAGTAGTCCATGGTCATGACGTAGGCGCTGCCCAGCAGGGCCACGTAGAAGACGATGGGGATGGCGCGGAAAGTGGAGGGCAGGCGGCGCGCGGTGTCCGTGCGCGGCGTCTTGAAGTCATGGCAGAGATACTCGTTCATGGCAGGATATGGCTTTTAATGTTCTCCGATGATGGTCCACAGCAGGTCATCCTGCGTGAGGTCGGCGGCTCCCACCTTTTCCAGGTGCAGCATGAGCTCGGTGCGGAATTTGTTGTCGTGTCCGTCTCCGACGAAGTAAACCGGGCTGCCCTGGGGCACCTTGGCCAGCAGGGGGCTGATGATCTGCAGCGCGGTCTCCACCGCCTCCGGGCCGAGGCCGCTGCGGCAGCGGATGTCGCGCCACTGGCCCTCCTGCTGCACGAGCACGGCCAGGGAGCCCTCGCACGCGGCGATGAGCACAAAGTCCGGCGGCGTGCCGCCTGAGCTGGCGCGGAAGATGCTCAGAATCGCGTGCTCCAGCATGGCAAAGAGGCCGCAGCACACGCGGCCGGGCTTGAGGTTCACCGTCTTGAGCGTGTCCTCGGTGACCTTGACCATGGACTCCTCAACGGCCAGCAGCAGGCTGGCGGTGGTCTCGGGGTGGTGGCAGATGGCGTAGCGCTTGCCGCGGTCGTACTTCGGACCCAGCACGGCGCGGGGATTGGTGCGAAGGAGGCCCACGGCATTGTCTCCGCGCATGAGGTTGTTTTCCAGGCTGATGATGAAGCGGTGGTTCACGGAGACGGAGCACCAGCCGTTTTCCACCATGCCCTTCCACTCGTCAGCGCGGTGGGGGGCGGTGTCTGTCAGCTCGCCCTCCTGGGTGCCGCCTTCTTCAAAGCGGCCGCGTTTGTTGACGGAGCGCCAGCTCACGGCGCTGCGGCTGATGTTGAGGAGAAGAGATTTGCGCCCCTCGAAGCGTTTGTTCCACGGCACGGCGGAGTCGTCGGGGTCGGCTTTGAAGGCGGCAAAGCTCAGTACGGATTTGATTTCATCCAACAGCATATACGGAGGTCAGTTGTTCTTTGGAAAGGAAGTCGTACACCTCATGCTCGGTGTAGCCGGTCTTGCGGGCGGTGGAGGGTTTCCAGCCGTCGGACATGCGCATGTTGAGGCAGCGCTCAAAGCTGACCATCCCGCGGGTGAAGCCGGCCTCCAGCTCCTGCTCCAGGTTCTTGAACTCGCCGCGGCGGATCATGCCGCACACGGAGTCATAGGGCAGGAGCAGCTCGTGGATGGGGAAGCGCTTTCCGCGCGTCTCGTCAAAGAGCAGGCGCTGGCAGAGGATGCCGCGCAGGGAGTCTGCAAAGGAGAGCATGGCGTTTTCCATGCGGTCGCTGGGGATGAGCTTGAGGTAGCGCTGCACCGTCTGCGCGGCGGAGGAGGTGTGCAGAGTGGCCACCACCACGTGGCCGGTCTCGGCGGCCTGGAGGGCGATCTCAGCCGTTTCGCCGTCTCGAATTTCACCCACCAGAATCACGTCCGGCGCCTGACGGAGAGCGGCGCGGAGGGATTTGTTGAAGTCGAGCTCGTCCGTGCCGATCTCGCGCTGGGACACCAGTGAGGGGATGCCGGAGGGATAGACGAATTCGATGGGGTCCTCAAAGGTGAGCACGTGCTCCTGGCGGCGCTTGGCACGCTCGAGGATCATGGAGGCGATGGTGGTGGATTTACCGGAGCCTGTGGCACCGCACACCAGGAAGAGGCCGTTCTTTGCCTCCAGGAAGGCTTTGATGGCAGGCGGCGGCACCATGAGCTTGCTGATGTCCGGAATGTTTTCCGGCAGCAGACGCAGCACCCAGCGCGGACGCCCGCGTGTGACCATGCGGTTCACACGATAGCGGCGGGAGCCGAGCTGCAGCGCGTAGTCCACACACCCGGGGGTAAACTCCAGCGGGCGCTCCGGCTGGTAGATGAAGGAGTCGTAGAAGAGCTTGCCGTTGCGCTTGTAGGTCAGCGGCTCCCAGGGCGTGACGTAGAAGTCGCTCACACCATTGTCCTTGGACAGGTGGAGCATGCGGTAGCCGAGCTGGCTGCGTTCGTGAATGTCTTCCATGGGGTGGGGTCAGAAGTTGCTGGTGAAGCGTGCGCGCAGTTCCACGGCCGCATTGGCGCCCTCAAAGATGAGGAGGTTGTTGCCCTGGACGACGCTGGAGCTGGGGTCCAGGGACTGCCACTGCAGCTCAAGGCGGTACTGCACGCCGTCGATGGTCACGGTGAAGTCGGTGGTGGGGTTCAGCAGCTGCACGATGTCCGCGCTGGAGAGGGGATCGCTGGTGTTGGGCGTGCTGACGAGGCCGAGATTGATGTAGGCGGTGTAGTTGACCGCAGGCTGGGTGAGGCTGAGATTGACGGAGAGGGTCACACCGGTGGCTTCACTGTTGTAGAAGGTGGTGCCGTTGGAGATCATCATGGCGCCAAAGTCGAACCAGGTGTTGGGCGTGATGCCGTTGAACCCCGCAGGGGTGAAGCTCAGTGAATTCTGCACTCCGGCGTCGAGATACTGGCCGCCGCCGAGGTCGAGCTTGGTGTTGCCGGATTTGAAGACTGAAGTGGTGCCGGTGTTCTGAGTGTCCGTCACCAGATTGGGGCCGCCGGTGGCATTTCCCCAGCTGCCAGTGTCCGTACCGGTGAAACCGCTGATGAGGCGGTACCAGGTTTGGGAATTGATGTTGCTGGAGGTGAATTCAGCGGGGCGCGTGCTCACATTTTGCGCCTGGATGTTCATCGCCGGAGTCAGAGGGATGGGGCCGGTGTAGGTCTGCCACCCACCGCCGTTGACGCTGTACATCAAAACAGAGGCGCTGGCTGGCCCCGCACCGACAAGAGCCACGGTGGCGGGAAAGCTGCCAAAGGCAAAAGTGCCGCCGCTGGGGGTGAAAACTGGCGTGGTGAGCATGGCCAGTGTCGGCTGAGAGTCGGGGCCGCCTCCGCTGCCTCCATCTCCGCCGCCTGTGCCTCCTCCGGAGCCCGAGGGAGGTGTCGTTGAGTCAGGCGCCGTTTCATTTGGATCAAAGCCCGAGGCTGGAGTGGCGGTATTCATCATCGTGGGGTCCATGTAGTTCGGCGTGCCTGGTGTGCCTGGGTTGTACCACACCCAGCCGCTCTTGCTGGAATTGAAGGCGTAAAGGGATTTTCCCCGTGTCTCGCTGCCGTAGTCCGCAGAGGCCAGGGCATTGTCCAGATAGAATTCCTTCACACCGCTGCCGCTGGTGCTGATGTAGAAGCGCTGCTTGGTGCGGTCCCACAGCGCACGCGGAGTTCCGGCGGCGTCCGAAGAGCTGCTCATGCGGGCCTGCAGGCGCACATCCAGAAGCTTGCCGGAGACCACGCCGGCATGCTGCTGCCATTCGGACTGCGGGCGGGAGCGCTTCATCTTATCCACGATGGACTGTGGGGAGGAGAGGCCTGCGAGGCTGCCACCATCTGCCAGATAAAGCGCGATCATGTGATTGAGCCCAGCCACATCCGCCTGGAGCTTTCCGGCGTTGGTGCCAGCGAAATCACCACCAAAGGTATTGACGAGTACGCCAGTGATGATGCCGAGGATCGCGATCATGCTGACGAGTTCGAGCACTGAAAATCCACCACGGCAGACTTTGCTGCTCGTGCCCTGAATGGGGAATGTGGATATTATGGGCGTCATCGATGCCGTAATGAATAGTTAAAGTTACCTAAATTCAAGGTAAAACATATGAAAATTATGGAAAACACTTGGAATTGGTCAATTTGTCTGAATATTTTGCTAAAATCATAAAATCAAGACCTCGCAGTGATAAAGTCATTTGATTTGTATGACCGTTAAAAGTATAATTACCATAATTATGCGCCAATTTCATGCTACGTTCCAGCTTAAATTCCTGCTCTGCCTGGCTTTGGCAGCCCTCGCAGGAGGTTCTCTGTGCGCCCAATTTAACCAGAACAACGCACAACTGCTCTCACCTGAATATGAGGCGGAAGCAGGCAGGCTGAGAGTGGCCGCACCGCAGCAGTATGACTTTTCCAAAGCCATGCTGAGCGATGTGCTGCGCTTTCTGGCCACAGACGCAGGCATCTCGTTCTTCTCCCTGCCGGATGACAGTGCCGAGGGGGCCAGACTCATCACCTTCTCCATCAGGGCCAGCCCCTTCCAGGTGCTGGAGACGCTATGCAAAGCCAATGGACTGGCCATCATACCAGACAATGGCATCTGGTACATCCGCCCGGCGGATGACCGCGAGCTCATCGGCAAATCCTATGAAATCAAGAACAACGCCGTGGAAATGGTGGAGCGTGTGTCCTCCTCGGGCACCACGTCTATGTCCAAGGGCAATGCGATCAGCAGTGCGGCCGCAGGCATGGACTTGCAGGGCACCAGCCAGGCATTTGAGGTGAAGCGCAGCGAAGTGGTCAATGACATCCGTGCGCTCCTGGGCCTGGGACCAGAGGAGACGGACATCGCAGGCGGCATGGGGGGGGGCGGCATCCCGGGCATCGCACCCGGTGCTGGCGGTGCCGGACTGGGCGCGGAAGAGACAGCCGCACGTGCCATGAACTCGAACGAGCTGAGCTCCGTGCGCAAGCCGAAGGTCATCTGGAAATCTGATTCCAACACTCTCTACATTGTGGCCACCCGCCTGCAGCACATGTGGGTGGAGGGCTTTCTGGCCGCAGCGGACAAGCCGCAGTCGCTCATCGCCATCGAGGTGAAGTTCATCGAAACCTCGCGTGATCCCTCACGTGAGTTTGGCATCGACTGGAGCTCCACGCTCGGCAGCGGCGGCACCTTCCGCCAGATCACGGAAAACAGCACCACCACCGATGCAACGACGGGCCTGCCCGTGACCACCGTCAAGTACAGCAACGTGCCCACCACCGGCGGCTACGCCACGTCTGTGCAGTCGCTGCTGAACACCTTTGACGTGAACCAGATGGCGCACAATGCCTTCCCGGCCACCAGCATCCTCAGTGCGCAGGACGTGAATGTGAAGCTGCGCGCGCTGATGCAGGACCAGGAGACCAACACCACCTCCTACCCGCGCATGGTCACGCTGAGCAATCGTGAGGTGGCCATCCGCGCCGTGGTGAACCAGCCGGTGCTCGACGCCAGCTCCACCGCCAGCTCCGGCTCCACAGGCGCCACCACCACCACCAAGGTGGCCTATCTGCCCATCGGTACTGTGCTCAACATCCTGCCCAAGCGCATGCAGGCGGAGAAGGTGCTGCTGAACATGGCTGTCACCGTCTCCAGCATCATCGGCTCCCAGGTCATTTCCGGAAATCCCTACCCGGTGGCCTCCTCCCGTGTGTACAATGCCCCCGTGGAGATCGAGTCCGGCTACACCGTGGCCGTCGGGGGGCTGGATGAGGCGACGGAGAAGGAATCGCAGACCGGCGTGCCTTTCCTCAGCAAGATCCCCGGCCTGAAGTGGCTCTTCGACTACAAGAGCCGCAGCAAGAACCACAAGAGCCTCATGCTCTTCATCACCCCCACGATCATCGACGCTCGCAATGGCGGCCTGCCGGCCGAGCCGCAGTCCGTGGTGCCACGCCGTCCGGGACTCGTGGGCAAGCCCCGAGTGGACAGCAGCACCGGGGCCCTGGTGGGCGGCAGCGCCGCGCTGCCAGACGCCGTGGCCTACCTCTCCCGCGAAGCCGAGATCCTGGGGAACACCGTGAAGGAAAGCCGCATCACCCCCGAACTGGGCCAGAAGATCAAAGAGCTCAAGGTGGCCGTGGAGCGCATCAATGCCCAGTGCGAGAGCATGAAGATCTCAGAGCCTTCGAAGTTTGCCATGATCGACCAGCAGCAGCAGACGCTGAAGATCATCCTGGAGCGCATCGCCTCCTTCCAGCGCACGCTCTTCACCAAGAAGTACCTGTGATCTGACTCACCCCCCCCCTCAAAACAAAGCGCCACGTGCAGAGATGCCGTGGCGTTTTTTTTGTGTGCGTGTGTCTGGTCATGCCGGATGGTGGCATGAGATGGCAGGGCGTGGTGTGACAGGAGAGGCATGAGAACGAAGCAGCCCCGTCCGTGTGTGCTCACACATCAGGCACAAAAAAAGCGCCGGGATGCACTCATGGCACCCGGCGCTCACACTTTGCCAGATCTTGAAACCGCCTGCCTCAGCGTGCGGCCACGCGCTCAAACACGCGGGGAGTCTCCAGCGCTGCGCTCTTGGGCTTCGGCGCGGGCTTGGGGTCCAGATTTTGCGTCAGCTCATCGGCGGTGACGGCGGATTCCACGCCTTTCTCCGGCACGTCCACCTTTGCCACCCACAGCAGGGCGTTCAGCACGGCCTTGCGCACGTTGTCATTGCCCCAGTTCGCATGGAAGTGACCGCCGGTGAAGCCAAAGCCACGGCCGCCATCGGTGCGCTCCACGGTCCACATCATGGTCTCAGGCGCGCCCTTTTCCGCCTGGATGTGCGGGTAGGGGCCCTTTGGGGCCACGTAGGGGCCGTCGCGTGTGGCATCGCTGGGTGGCGCCACAAGGATGGGCACAAACTTCGCCGCGCCATCCGTGGCCGGCTTGTCGCCATGACCAAAGGCCGGGCGGAAGCGCATGTGGATGTACCACTCGTCCTTGGTGGTGAAAGGCTGCACGCCATTTGTCACAGGGTGCTGCGGCAGCTGCGTGTAGTTTGCGTCCCAGATGGGATTGCAGGAATACGCATTCTCATAGTGCCCGCCCAGCCACTCTTGGAATTCCTTGCCAGCCTGGCCTGCCACCACCTCCACACCGTAGTGCATGCAGCCAAAGCCCACGCCCTTGGCCACCAGGCCGCGCAGCGTCTCCAGATGCCCGTCCACTACAGCGGGGTGCTTGCCGCCGCCATCGGCGTAGATCACCACCGCATCCGCATCGGCAAAGGTCTTTTCATCGCTGACCCAGCCCATCTCATGGCGGTCCACCACCAGATTGGGCACGCTTTTCAGGCATTTTTCCAGCAGGATCGTTCCTGCGCGGAATTCATGCATGCCCGCCGGGTGCGAGGGCTTTCCGGCGATCAGCACCAGCTTCTTCTTCCCATCCGGCGTGACGGCCTGGAGAGATGCAGCGGCGGCGAGAAACAGAGCGAGCAGATGAAGCGGCTTCATGAAAGGAGAGGGGAGTGTGGTTGGGTGTCGTGAGCCCGCACCATTCCTGCCGCGCGTGGCAAATCAAGAGCGGAAGCAATGCACGTGAATATGCTTACCGCACGGTCTGAAACTCGGGCAGCATGCAGACGGCCCAGAGGAGGTCTTCGAGGGATTGGGCGGTGGGTTTGTCTCCCAGGATCTCCTGTGCGGTGGACAACTCGGCGGCGGTGGGCGGGCGGCAGAGGGCCTGCTGGTAGATGCCCTCGATGCGTGCCTGCGGTGTGGCCGCAGGGGACTGCAGCAGACGCTGCGCGCCTTTGGCGATGGCTGCGGAAAGCACGCTGCCATTGGCGAGGTCGATGGCCTCCAGCGTGGTCAGGTCATTGGGGCGGGTGGTCACGATCTGGTCGCGGTTTGGGCGGCCCAGGGTGCGCATGAGAAAGTCGGACTTCATCAGCGCGGCGCGCACCATGCGGCCGGAGGCGGCGGCACCCTGTGCCAGCAGCGCGGGGGCCTGCGCCTGGATGGTCTTTTCCCACACGGGCAGCGCCTTCACCACCACCACCGGCTTCCAGTCCTTGGCGTCAAAGGCACCCAGACGGCCCTCCTTGGTGGCAGGCACCTTGGCGGTCCACTCCCAGGTGGCGTCGCTGCTGAGGGTCGTCTCCTTGCCGGAGACGCTGCGCACGCGGGCGTCAAAGAAGAAGCCTGCGGCATTGGGGCCTTTGCCGGCATTGGTGGCCACCACGAGGAGGGTGTTGGCCCCTTTTTTCAGGGCGGTCTGCAGCGGCACGGCGGCCATCTTGGTCCAGTCGTCCCCGGCGCTGATGCGGCGGTTGTTGATAAATAAAGTGTAGCCGTTGTCGCAGGTGACCACCGCGCTGGCGCTGGCGGGGTCTTCATCCAGCGTGAAGGTCTTGCGCAGGGTGATGGCCTCTCCCGCAGGCGGGGTGCTGCCGGGGCTGGCGCTGTGGCCCCAGATCCACTGGCCGCTGATCTTGATCTGCTGCGCCAGCTTGGGGTCCACCTTGCCACGCAGTACTCCGGCATCCATCTTCACGGGGGCTGCGCCGGTGATCTGCCAGATGGCATCCACAAACTGCTCCGCCGTGAGCCGCCGCACGCGCGGGCCTGCGTAGGTGTAGCCGTGGTCGTCCGCGCCTTTTCCCAGCACCTCGGCGTGGGACTGGTAGGCCTGCGAGCTGGCGATGAGCGCGAGCGTGTGCTTCAGGTCATGGCCGTGCTGCGCAAAGTCCGCCGCCAGGTAGTCCAGCAGGTCGGCGCTCCAGGGCTCGGTCTGCATGGCATCCACCGGGTGCACGATACCACGCCCCACCAGACGCTGCCAGAGGCGATTGACCAGCGTGCGCGGCACGCGGCCGTTTTTGGGGTGCGTCATGAGTGCGGCCATCTGCTTGAGGCGCTCGGCGGGCGGGGCCTGCGGGTCCACCTGACCGATCTCTGGGAAGAGCCATGAGGGCACGGCTTTCTGCCCGGTGGGCTTGTCGCAGCGGTTCACCTCCAGCGGGCGGGTGGAGTAGATGGCGGCCAGTCCATACGCCTCGCTGAGCTTCCAGCGGTCGATGAAGCTGTCGTGGCAGGACGCGCACTTCATGTTGATGCCGAGAAAGCTCTGCCCCACGCTCTGCGCAAACTGGATCTCCACCGTCTGCCCGGCGCTGACATCGCCACGCCATTTGATGCCATCAATGAAGCCCCGGCTCTCGTCATTCGGCGGCGCGATGAGCTCGCGCACAAACTGGTCGAAGGGCATGTTGGTGACGAGCGCCTGATACAGCCAGTTGCTGATCTGCTTGCGCCCGCCGGTGATGAATCCGGTGCCGCCGTAGTCATTGCGCAGCAGGTCATTCCAAAAGGTGAGCCAGTGCTCGGTGTAGTCGATGTCGCGCTGCAGCAGGGACTCGATGAGGCGTGTGCGTTTGTCGGCAGCCTTGTCTTTGGCAAAGGCCTCCTGCTCCTGCGGCGTGGGCAGCAGGCCGATGAGGTCCAGGTGCACGCGGCGCATGAAGGTGGCGTCGTCGATCGCGGCAGGGCGGGGGAGTTTCTTGGCGGCGAGGTACGCATCCAGGATGCGGTCGATGGGGTTGCTGCGCCCGTCCACGGCTGCGGGCAGTGTGGGCATGCGCGGCTGCAGCGGCGGCTCATACGCAGGCTTTTTGAAGGCGAAGCCCTCCTCCCACGCGAGGCCTTCATCGATCCACTGCCGCAGCAGCGCCACCTGCTCGGCGGGCACGCGTTTGCCCTTGGGCGGCATCTGCTCATCGGGATCGGCAGAGAGGATGGCTGCGATCATGGCGCTCTGCGCGCTCCTGCCGCTGACCACCGCAGGCCCGTCCTCGCCGCCCTCCATGAGAGAGGCGCGGTCATTGAAGGAGAAGCCGCCTTTCTTTTTGTCCCCCGCATGGCACTCCGCGCAGTGCTCGCGCAGGATGGGCACGATCTGGTGTGAGAAATCGACCGCCGCCGCAGCAGGCAGGCTGATGGAGAGCAGGATGAAAGGCAGGAGACGCATTCGGTGTGAGAATGTGACGAACGTTTGAAGGAGGTGGAATCTCTCGCGCAGGGTGGGGAGATGGGAAGGCAGGAGTGTGAAAAGACAAAAGAGGAGCGGGGCTGGCTGGGGCATGGCTGGCTGCTTCAAGAGTTGAGCTGGCTTGGTGGCGTGGTAAAATCGGCCATGCTCAACGTCGTTCGCACTTTCATGACACGCTCGAAAAGCATGGGGCTGCTCTGCTGCCTGCTTCTGGTGCTGGGGTTCGTGTTTTCAAAGAAAAAGCCCTCGGTTGATCCCAAGGTGGCCGAGATTCTGACGTCCATGATCCAGGATATTTTGGAAGGAGATGCCAACCGGAGTGCACGGGATTTTTATGGCACCCCAGGCGACAAAACGGTGATCCTGATCGATGGGCATGAGCTTTCCGGAGAGCCTGTGAAATGGCCGCCGGGTTTTGTCCCGTCTGTGCCAGGTTATACCTTCCTCTTTGGTCGTCAGGAATACCGGCATCATGAGTCGGAAAACCGCAGGCTGTCGATCCGGCTTGAGCGCTGTGTCATTGACACACCGGACAAGCCGGAGAGTGAGAAACACATCCTTTTGGATAAAAGCCCCATACGGGTGGAAATTGAAAATGGTGGCGGTTCCAAAAACGGAGCTGTGATGGGTGGGCACACCACCTTTTATTCCTTTTTCTGGAAGGATGGCCGCTGGGTCGCTGTGCAGGAAGGATTTTTCAGCTAGAGGGTCCGCCATGCGAGAGTTGCTGCCTCTCATTGCTGCGTGATGCTCGCACCTCTGCTCGGCCCACGAAAAGCGGTAGCTGCGGTCGTTCCTCCCTCCGCGACCGCATTGATTGATTCGCTGCGCTCACCCTACGGGCTCCTTTCAGTCGTCTGTCTCCGCTTCGCTTCGGCGCGCTGCGCTCGCCCTTCGGGCAGCCTGCGGCTGTCTATCTCCACTTCGTTCCGGTTCCATATCCTGCTGCGAAAGCACGAGGGCGATTTGGAGTGCGGTTGCGCAGATGCGAGGCGCAAGCCTGCATCGGAGCCACCGCTTTCGAGCGTCTCTTGGTGGGCGTGGCTGCCCAGCCAGCGAGTGCCGCATCATTCGCGAGAGCTGCTGCCTGCGGGCGTCTTGTGGTGCTTGTCAGCCGTCCTGTCTTCGGAAAGCGGTAGCTGCGGTCGTGCCTCCCTCCGCGACCGCACTCCATATTCTGCTGCGGCACATCAGGCAGCATCGGCTTTTGCTTGCGCGATGCCTTCACGCGCCTTTCATCGCTGCAAGATGCCGCTCCCAACCCTCGTTCGCTTTTCCTCCATGAAGTTCCCGTTTCTCCCACTCGCTGCTGTCTCGTTCCTTTTCGCCACGCTCGCGCCTGCGGCTCCGCAGGATGATCAGTATGTCCTCGGCCCGGACTCCCAGGTGAAGGAGGATGTGCCGCATGGCAAGGTGACGCAGATGCCTGCCTGGACGGAGTCCAAGATCTTCCCCGGCACCACACGCGACTGGTGGGTGTACGTGCCCGCGCAGTACAAGCCCGAGCAGCCAGCCAGCGTCATGGTCTTTTGCGATGGCGGCGGTTTTGTGAAGGCAGACGGCCAGTTCCGCGCGCCCGTGGTGTTTGACAATCTGATCGCCAAAGGGGAGATGCCCGTCACCATCGGCATCTTCATCAATCCGGGCGTGTTTCCCACCAAGAACCCCAAGGAGAAACCGCGCAGCAATCGCAGCTTTGAGTACGACTCCCTCGGAGATCAGTACGCCAAGTTTCTGCTGGAGGAGATCCTGCCCGAAGTCAGCAAGACCTACAAGCTGACCAACGACCCCGACCAGCGCGCCATCTGCGGCAACAGCAGCGGCGGCATCTGCGCCTTTACCGTGGCGTGGGAGCGCCCTGACGCCTTCCGCAAGGTGGTCAGCCACATCGGCTCCTTCACCAACATTCGCGGCGGCTACGTCTATCCCGCCCTCGTGCGCAAGACGGAGAAGAAGCCCCTCAAAGTCTTCCTCCAGGATGGCAGGAACGACCTCGACAACCAGTTCGGCAACTGGCCCCTGGCCAATCAGGACATGGCCGCCTCGCTGAAGTTTGCAGGCTACGACTACACCTTTGTCTTCGGCGAAGGCACCCACAGCGGCAAGCACGGCGGCGCGATCTTTCCGGACACGATGCGCTGGCTGTGGAAGAAGTAAGGCGCTGAGCGGTTCAGGGTTCGCTGTTCTCGGTTCACAGTTGCCCGTCAAGAACGGCCTGGAAACCATGAACAGAGAACCGCGAACAAAGAACACTTCAAAAGCATGAAACGCACCCTTCTTTCCCTCTGCCTCCTTTCTTCCTCCCTCTTCGCGCAGGACACCTCGCTGCATGACTACCTCATCGAGGGCGAGCCCTGGCGCGAGGCGGCCTCCGGCTATGTCTTCACCGACGGCCTGTGCTGCGATGCTGCGGGCAATCTCTTCTTCACCGATGTGAAGGGCGGCAAGGGCATCTACAAGCTGGACGCCACCACCGGCAAGACCGACCTCTTTCTCGACAACCTCCCCGGCATCAGCGGCCTGCAGATCGGGCCGGACGGTCGCTTCTACGCCTGTCACAATAAAGAGCAGCGCATCATCGCCATCACCATGAAGGGGGAGGTGGAGGTGCTGCTCACGGGTGTGAAATGCAATGATCTGGTAGTCAGCAAGGCGGGGCACCTCTACTTCACCGAGACTCCCACGCAGCGCATCCATCTCATCACCAAAGACAAGAAGCACATCATCGCCGATGAGGGCCATGTGGTGAAGCCGAATGGCATCACCATCTCCACCGACGAGCGCACGCTCTACGCCTCCGAGTACGGCGGCAAGCACGTGTGGGCCTGGCGCATCGAGGACGACGGCACCCTCTCCGGCGCGGAGCCCTACTCCACCATGTGGCTGCCTGTGGGCAAGGAGAGCGCCGCTGGCGATGGTGCCACAACCGAGTCCGCGGGGCGCGTCTTTGTCACCACCGAGCTGGGCGTGCAGATCTTTGACACCGCAGGCCGCCTCTCCGGCATCATCGCCAAGCCGGACCCCGCAGGCAAGGTCGTCAGCGTCGAGTTCGCCGGCAAAGACCACGACATCCTCTACGTCGCCGGAGGCGGCGGCATCTACGGCCGCAAGGTCAAGGTAAAGGGGTATTTCGGGAAGTGATGCAGGTACTCCTGCCTGCAGCTTCCTGCGCGGACGGCGGCCCTCAAGGCACGGTGAAAATTCCTTGTCGCACCGCGTGCCCAGGCGCTCGGGAGCGCGGACTTTAGTCCGCAGCCGGTCGCATAGGCACAGCGTGCGGAGTTTGCCGGATCAGCGGCGCAAACACGAACGCTTCGGCTTGCGCATGTCCTGGGTGGAATAAGAGCACAGCTTGCAGCGGAGAGCTGCGGAATGAATTCCGCGCTCCTTGGGCCTTGGGGCTGATTTAGCGCTGGGATGCCCGCCTTTTCCAGCCTATTTCGGGAAATGAGGGCGGGGGTTTGTAGCGCCATGGCGTGCGGCGTTTGTCTATGTGGCCGGGCTTGAGATGCGGCGGGAGTGTGGCTATCTGTAAAGGATGGTCGCTGCTGTGCTCTCCAACCGCCGGAAAGGTTTGTCTGCTGCTGCCGTGGTGTCCCCTGTGCTCATGGCGCTGCTGATCGGCGCGCAGCTCAGTGCAGCTGAGAGCACCCAGCCCAGGGCCCCGCAACTGCCCGAGGCACCCGCAGCCAGGCCTGCAGAGGCACCTGCGCCGGAGAAAGCGCCGGAGCCACCTGCGCCACCCAGCTTCACACCTGGCAGCGGATCGCGTGCGGATGTGCGGCCCTTTTACTTTGCCATCCCCGCACCACGCGGGCAGATCCTGGACCGCGCTGGCAGGCCGCTGGCGCAGAACTCCCTCGTGCGGCGTGTGCAGCTCACCGTGCCCGCCGCGCAGCACACCACGCTGGAGGTCTACACTGCCTGGCTGCAGCAGGAGATCGAGGCCATGCGCGCCGACCTGCCCATGCTGCACATGCCGGATGCCGATGCCCTGCAGCGCCACTATGAAAACCGCCGCGAGCTCCCTGTGCCCGTGAGCGATGCCCTCACGAAGGAGCTGACCATGGATGCGCAGAAGCACCCGCACGTGGTGGTGCGCACGGAGTATGTGCGCCACTACCCGCAGGGCAGCATGGCCGCGCATCTGCTGGGCTACGTCTCCGCAGACGGAGCCGCCCCGGGCGGACAGGTGCTGCGCAATGAGCCGCTGTGGCAGCGTACGCGCGGTGCCACCGGACTGGAAGCCGCGTACAACAAGCAGCTCACCGGCACCGACGGCACGCTCTGCCTCATGGTGGGCAATGATGGCCACGTGGCCTATGAGCAGGTCTTCACCCCGCCGGTGGCCGGGCGGGATGTGGTCACCACGCTGAGCCTCGACACCCAGCGCATCGTGGAGTCGGCGCTGGCGCAGGCCGGCCGCCGCTGCGCCATGGTGGTGGTGGACGGCTACACCGGAGACATACGCGCCATGGCCAGCCTGCCGCGTTATGATCCTAATGCCTTTGCAGGCGGCATCTCGGAGGCGGATTTCAATGCGCTCACGCAGGACATCAACGGGCCTTTGTTTGACCGCGCCGTGCTCGGCACCTACCCGCCCGGCTCCGTCTTCAAGCCCATGGTCGTGCTGGCCGGGCTGCGTGCAGGCACGGTGCCCGCCATGCAGGAGTTTGAGTGCGGGCCCACGCTCATGATTGATGGCCGGGAGTTCGACAACTGGTCCAAGGATGACTACGGCTGGTTCAATGCACGCTCCGCCATCATCCGCAGCTGCAACACCTACTTCTACCAGTCCGCCATGATGACGCGGGATGCGCCCATCCTCTACATGGCGCGGGAGTTTGGGTACGGAGCCGCCCCCGTGCTGCCCATCAAGACGGCCGCAGGCTCCCTGCCGCCACGCGCTGTGGCCAATGGGGACCTGGCCAATCTTTCCATCGGGCAGGGCGTCACCGAGGCCTCGCCGCTGCAGGTCGCCATGGCCATGGCCACGCTGGCAAACGGGGCCTGCAGGCCGCGACCGCGCCTCGTCATGCAGACGCAGTCCCAGCGCGGTCAGGTGGGAGATGTGGCGGCCCCATGCCGCGAGGCGCTGCTGCCCGTGGGGCAGGGGGATCTGGACATGATCCGCCACGCGATGTACGGCGTGGTGAACCATGCCAACGGCACCGGCCGCGCCGCTCGGCTCAAGAAAATACCCGTGCACGGCAAGACCGGCACCGCCCAGTGGGTGCTGCGCGGGGCCAAGGCGAATGTGGTGTGGTTTGCAGGCTACGTGGAGACCAGCCCGCCGCTGGCCTTTGCCGTCATGCTGGAGGGAAATGCAGGCGAGGGCGGCCTCTCCGGTGGCGGCACGGCGGCGCCCGTCATCGCCAAAGTGCTGCGGGAGATCGAGTCCAAGCCCTCTGCGCACGAGGTGGCCTACGAGCCCGTGCGCGTGGACGAGGAAAACGATCCCCTCACGCTTTCGGCAGAGGCAGGCTATTATGGCATGGATGGCCGCTCGCCCCCCCCCGGCTACTACCCCAATGACGGGCCGCCCTACGGCTACTACGGCAGGCCGCCACCCGGCTCTGGCTATGGCCGCAGACCGCCGCCGCAGTATCAGGGAAATCCGGTCACTGACTTCTTCCAGCGGCTCTTCCGACCCTGACAAAGCCGGTTTTTCTTCAAAACGCCTGCCGCTGCCTGCTGTCTCATCCTGCCACCACCTACAGCCTTTGATTTCCCCACGTCTGCACTCACTCCTGCGTCTTCCTCTGAGCCTCCTCTCCGGCTTGCGTGGCAGCTGGCGGCGTGTGCCGCGCTGGCTGCGCATCCTGGGTGGTGTGTGCCTGGTGCCCGCAGGGCTGGGCGTGCTGGCGCTGGCGGCGGTGTGGTGGCACTACTCGGCCGTGGCGGCGCGCTATGACATGGCCGCTCTCACCCGGGGCCAGAACGAGACCCTCATCGTGGACGCACGCGGAGAGCCCGTGGGCAGCGCCAGCGAGATCGAGCGGGAGCTGGTGACACTGAAGGAGGTGCCCATCACGCTGGTGGATGCGGTGCTGGCCACGGAGGATGCGCGCTTCTTTTCGCATCCCGGATTTGATGTGATCGGGCTGACGCGTGCTGCCGTGGCAAACTTCACCTCCCGCGGCATCCGCCAGGGCGGCAGCACCATCACGCAGCAGCTCGCACGCAATGCCTTCGGCCTGCAGGGCCGCAGCTACGAGCGCAAGATCACCGAGATCTTTCTGGCCATGCGCATCGAGCACAAGTGCAGCAAGGAGCAGATCCTAACGCACTACCTGAACCGCATCTACCTCGGCACCGGGTGCAGCGGTGTGGGCGCGGCGGCGCGCTGCTACTTTGGCAAAGACGTGCGCGAACTCACGCTGCCGGAGTCCGCCACACTCGCGGGCATCATCAAGGCTCCCGTGGCTTATTCGCCGATCACCCAGCCCGCGCTGGCGCGGCAAAAGCGCGATCTCTCGCTGCAGCGCATGGTGGACACCGGCAGGCTGGGCAAGGAGGAGGCCGCAGCCGCCAAAGCCCAGCCCCTCGTGGTGCGGCATGACAAGACCCGTGTGCGCACCGGCTACATGCTGGCGGCGGCGCGCTCGGAGTTTCAGCGCCTGGGCATGAAGCCCGGCACTCCGCCGGAGATGCGCATGACTCTGCGCCTGGACTGGCAGCGGCGGCTCGATGCCCTGATGCGCCAGCACCTGGAAAGCGTGGACGGAAAAGAGAAGGACAAAAGCACCGGAGAGCTGCAGGGCGCCGTCATCGTGCTGGACAACCGCTCCGGCGCCATCCTGGCCATGCAGGGCGGCAGGGACTTCACCACCAGTCCATTCAACCGCGCCATGGAAGGCACACGCCCTCCCGGCACCGCCTTTCTCCCGCTGGTGTATGCCGCCGCGCTCACCGCCATGCCGGAGGCCACCGATGCCCCGCAGATCGACGGGCCGCTGGACAACAGGCAGGCAATGATCGGCGGGCTGGCTGGTACGCTAGGGGAGTGGGGCGCGGATGGAGAGCCCGTGGCCTACACCGGTGGCACCATCACGCCCATGCAGGCGCTGCTGGAGGGGCGCACCGCCGCCACCGTGCGCCTGTGCTACCTGGTGGGGCTGGACGCCGTGAGGTCTGAGCTGGGCCGCTGCTCCTTCACCACACCGATGCGTACGGAAGCCGCCTTTACCCTGGGGCAGAGCCCCGTGCGCCTCATCGAGCTGGCGCGCGCCTTCACCGCCGTGGCCAATGACGGCCGCCTCTGCACCGCACCGCATGTGCTGCTGTCTCCCTCCGTGCGCAGCGCGGAGATCTTTGCCCCCTCTGCCATGGCCCATGTGCGGGAGACGCTCATCGCAGGCATGGCACGGCCTGAGTACCGCGCTCCGCTGGTGCAGCATGGGCTGGCGGACAAGAGCATCGCAGGCTACGGCGGCATCACCTATGACCGCACGGACGCGTGGTTTGCCGGCATGGACCGCAGCTTGACCTGCCTCGTGTGGGTGGGGCATGACAAAGACGCGCCCATCAGCCCCAAGGCCACCGCTGCCAAAGTGGCGCTGCCGCTGTGGGCGGCCGTCTTTGCCATGGTGACGGAGGGCAAGCCTCACGGCTGGGATGTGAAGCCCGGGCTCTCCCAGCTCCTCGTCACCGCACCGCGCGCCATCCCCGTGGGCCACGTGCGTGGCCAGCCGGAGGCCCTGCCCGTGCATCCCGTCTCCGGAGCCGTCATCGGCAACGATCCCTACCAAAGCGTCGGCGCTGTGCCGCGCGCCGTCCCCGTGCCCCGAGCGGCGAATGAGGAGTAGAGAGAGTGGGCTTCCGGGGCCTTGCCGTCCTCAGCGTGCCGTCGCAGCAGCCGGAGCCTGCGTGGTGGCCACGGCGGGGCTCTGCGCACGGACGGGGGCTGTTTTGCAGGTGGTCACAAAGATGGGGCTGCCCCACTGGGTGGGCATGAGATTGGTGTACTTCCACGTCCGGGCCTTCAGCGGCTGGCGCAGCGGCTTGGCGGGATCATGCAGCAGGTAGTGGAAGGCACCGCGCTGAGCAGGCAGGCGGCAGTACTCGCCTGCAGGCCCCACAAACTCTGGCTGGCAGGCGGAGGCATCATAATACGCAGGCACGATCGGCGTGTATCTGCCGGCCACCGGACCATAGCTGCCAAAGGTGTTGTCCGTGGGGGTGCAGGCGGGCAGCGCGGCCATGAGGGCAAGAAGGAGAAGGTGGAGGAGTTTCATGGCGTGTGGAGATGGATGAGTGTACAGCCTGCGTGCCGTGGTGTGAAGGTGAAACGGGCGCAGCGCGGATGCATTTCATTTTTTTCAGCGCCTGCCAGCACAGTCCAACCCCGCCCACTGGCATGAGTTTCAGATCGAAAGCCGCAGCTGCTTCTGCAGCGGCGGCACCAGCGTGGACACACCGATGCCGATGAGCCGCAGCGGCGCGGTGACGAGGCGGTGGCGGGCCAGCAGGTGGCAGGCGGTGCGGTAGATCTCGCGCTCAGAGGTCACGGGTTCCTCCAGGCGGATCTGGCGCGTGAGGGTGGTGAAGTCGCTGTAGCGCACCTTCACCTGTACGGTCAGCGCGCCGAGGCTGTGGCGCTCCAGGCTCTGTGCCACATCCAGCGCCATCTCCCGCAGCGCGGCGCGCAGGGCGGGGCGGGCATCCGTGTCTTCCAGAAAGGTGTTTTCCGCGCTGATGCTCTTGCGTTCATCGCTGAGGTCCAGCGGCCGGTCATCGTTGCCAAAGGCGCGTGCGCGCAGCTTGGCGGCAAAAGAGCCCGCCACGGCGTCGAGTGATTGAGTGGTGTCCTGCAGGTCCGCGATGGTGTGCAGGCCCAGCGCGTGCAGCCCCTGTGCGGTCACGGGGCCCACGCCGTGGATGGCGCTGACCGGCAGCGGGCGGAGGAAGGCGATCTTGGCGCTGTCGAGAATGGTGGTCAGGCCGTCGGGCTTCTGGAAATCGCTCGCCAGCTTGGCCAAGAATTTGTTGCTGCTGATGCCGATGCTGGCGGTGAGCTGGCACTCGCTGCGGATGCGCTGCTTGATCGCAGCGGCCAGCGGGCGTGCGGCCTCGATGGCGGCATCGGGTTCCATGTCCGGCTGCAAATGCGCGCTCATGTCCAGATAGGCCTCGTCCACGGACACCTGCTCGATCAGCGGTGTGTATTCCTGCAGGATCTGCATGATGCGTGCGGATTCTGCGCGGTACACCGACATGCGCGGGCGCACAAAGATGCCCTGCGGGCACAGCCGCCCGGCGGTGCGGGAAGGCATGGCGGAGCGCACCTTGAACTTCCGCGCCTCATAGCTGGCCGCACACACCACCCCACGCTGATCCGGCGGAGAGCCCACGATGACCGGCCTGCCCCGGTACTCCGGGTTGTCACGCTGCTCCACGGATGCAAAGAAGGCATCCATGTCCATGTGCATGATCACGCGGGGCGGCATGGGGAGAGGGAAGAGATGAAAGCTGAAAGATCAAAGATGAAAAATGACAGGTGTGATCGTGCAAAAGAGGTGATGGATCGGGCGGTGAAGGAGAGAGATGTTACGTCGGGTGGCGGAGGATGGAGAGCGGCTGTTTGTGTCACCGCTGCGCGGTTCCACGGCATTTAGACCAGTTCTCAAAAATCTTGTCACATTGCCCGGACGGCGGAGCGGCCCCATTGGCTGCGTTAGTCGCTTGCCTGTTATTTTCAAATAGCAGGCGGCGCTCCCGTCTTGCCACTGGGGCCGCTGCGCTCGCCGGTTCAATATGACAATCTTTTCGAGAACTGGTCTAGGGGGGGGCTGGACGACACCGTGGGCTGGCACCCACGGTCTATGGCTGTGCCAGCCCTCCAGGCTTGGCGATGCTTGAGCGCAGAAAGCTGAGAGTGAAGAAGCAAAAACAAAACCTCCGCACCCTCTGCTGCTCTGCCCCTCTGCGGCAAAGCGGAACGTCCCTATTGTTCACATTTTCTCTCACGGGCTGTCCAGTGCTTCCGGCTTCTCCTTGCTGCCGTTCTCGTTGTCCGGCTCGCTCAGGGGCATGTTGTGCTCATCCGGCAGCAGTTTGCTGCGGTCTGCGAGGGTGGCGAAGAGGTAGTAGAGGCCGGGGATGACGAGCAGGCCCACCACGGTGCCCAGCAGCATGCCGCCGGCGGCGGAGGCGCCGATGGTTTTGTTGGCGATGGCTCCGGCGCCCGAGGCGCGCAGCAGCGGGATCATGCCGGCGATGAAGGCAAAGGACGTCATCAAGATGGGCCGGAAGCGCACCCGGGCGCCCTCGATGGCGGCATCCCGCACGGAGAGGCCCTGCTGGTGCTTTTGCGCGGCAAATTCGACGATGAGGATGGCGTTCTTTCCCAGCAGGCCGACGAGCATGATGAGTCCCACCTGCGCGAAGATGTCATTGTCCAGGCCGAAGCTGTCGAGCATGAGGAAGGAGCCCATGACACCGATGGGGAGGGAGAGGATGACCGCCAGCGGCAGCAGAAAGCTCTCATACTGCCCCACCAGCACGAGGTACACAAACATGAGCACCACGATGAAGATCTCCACCGCCTCATTGCCACGGCCAACTTCGTCAAAGGCCAGGCCGGCCCAGCCGATGTCATAGCCGCGCGGCAGGGTCTTCTCCGCCACCTCCTGGATGGCACGGATGGCGTCTCCGCTGCTGTAGCCTGGCGCGGGTGCTCCTTGGATGGAGGGGGCGGGGTAGGCATTGTAGCGGGTGATCTCATTGAGCCCCTGCTTCTGCTTCAGGGTGATGAACTGGGAGAAGGGCACCATTTCCCCCTTGTCATTGCCCACGTAGAGGTCCTGCAGATTTTTAGGCATCTCGCGGTATTTGGGATCTGCCTGCACGTAGAGCTTCCAGAAGCGGCCAAATTTGATGAAGCCCTGTTCGTACGTGCTGGCCACCAGGATGGCCAGGCTGTCCATGGCGGTCTTGATTGAGACTCCTTTCTGCATGGCCAGCTGGTTGTCGATGCTGATGTCGAGCTGCGGGTAGCTGGCGCTGAAGAAGGTGAAGAGTCCATGCAGCTCCTTGCGCTTTTTCAACGCCTCCATGAACTGGTTGTTCACCACCTGCAGGCGGTCGTAGTCGCCGGTACTGGTCTGGTCCAGCAGGCGCAGGGAAAAGCCGCCTGCGGCACCGTAGCCAGGCACGGCGGGTGGTTCGTAAAACTCGAGCTTCACGCCGGAGATGACGCGGCAGCGCTTTTCCAGTTCGGCGATGATCTGCCGGGAGTTCATCTTGCGCTCGGACCAGTTCTTGAGGTTGATCAGGCAGGTGCCTGCGTTGGAGCCGCGGCCTTCGGTGAGCACCTCGTATCCGGCGAGCGAGGACACCGAGTGTACTCCGGGCACCTTTTTGGCGATCTTTTCCAGCTCCAGAGATTTGTCATACGTGCGCTCCAGCGTCGAGCCGGGAGGCGTCTGCAGGATAGCGTAGATCATGCCCTGATCCTCCGCCGGGATGAAGCCGGGCGAGAGCTGCGTGTTGACAATGTAGATGGCCGTGCCCGCCAGCCCCAGCATGCCCAGTGTGACCACACGGCGGTGCACGATGCCCTTCAGCAGGCCGACATAAATGGAGGTGAGCCTGTCAAAGAGGCGGTTGAAGTGCTTTAGCAGCCATGCCACCGGCCCGGTCCGCTTTTTGGGCAGGTGGTCATGGCGGCGCAGGATCATGGCGCAGAGCACCGGCGTGAGCGTGAGCGCCATGACGCCTGAGAGGACAATGGCCGAGGCCATGGTGATGGCAAACTGCCGGTAAAACACCCCCACCGGGCCGGACATGAAGGTCACGGGTACAAACACCGCTGTCATGACCAGAGTGATGGCGATGACGGCGCCCGCGATCTCAAGCAGCACCTTCTGGATGGCCTCGTACGGCGTGAAGCTGGTGCCGTGCATGCGCGCGTGCACGGCCTCCACCACCACGATGGGGTCGTCCACCACGATGCCGATGGCCAGCACCAGGGCAAAAAGCGTGATCAGATTGATGCTGACGCCAAAGAGCTGCATGAGGAAGAAAGCACCCACCAGGGACACTGGCACCGCCAGCGTGGGGATGAGGGTGGAGCGCCAGTCCCCCAGAAAGATGAAGACCACCATGGCCACGAGCACAAAGGCCTCCACCAGCGTGTGCAGCACCTTTTCGATGGAGGCGTCGAGGAACTCGGAGACGTCGTAGCTGATCTCATAGTCCATGCCTGCGGGGAAGTTCTTGCGTTTGATCTCCTGGAGCTTGGTCTTGATCTGCTGGATGACCTCGTGGGCATTGCTGTTGTAGCTCTGCTTGATGACGATGGCGGCGGAGGGGTGGCCGTCGAGGTCCGAGTAGAGGTCGTAGAATTCGCTGCCCAGCTCCACATTCGCCACGTCCTTGAGCCGCAGGATCTCGCCTTTCTCCGTGGCGCGGAGGATGACCTTTTCGTACTGCTCGGCGGTGTTGTAACGGCCCTGGTAGGTCAGCACGTACTCCAGGGATTGGGATCTTCGGCTGTCCGCGCGGCCCAGTCTCCCTGGGGTGCCGATGACGCTCTGCTCCTCCAGAGCCTTCATGACATCCTCCGTGGACACGTTGTATGCGCGCATGCGGTCAGGCTTGAGCCAGATGCGCATGGCGTAGTTGCGCGTGCCGAGAATGCGCACCTGTCCCACGCCGCGGATGCGGGCCAGCTGCGGCTGGATCTGCACGTAGGCGTAGTTAAACAGGAGCTGCATGTCCGCCGCCTTGTCCGTGCTGAAGAGATTCACGTACATGAGCATGTTGGGGCTCACATTGTTGACGATAATGCCCTCCCGCTGCACCAGCGGCGGGAGCTGGTTTTTCACCTGATTGACCCGGTTGAGCACGTTCACAGTGGCGTCTTTCGGATCTGTGCCGAGATGGAAGACCACCTGGATGGTGGCCTCTCCGGCGCTGGTGGCGTCAGACATCATGTACTTCATGTCCTGCACGCCATTGATGGCCTGGTCCAGCAGCACTAGGACGGACTCCTCCAGCACCTTGGCACTGGCACCGGGGTAGGTGATGTTGACCATGACGACCACGGGCGCCACGTTGGGAAACTGGGAAATGGGCAGCCTGACGATGGAGAGCGCGCCCAGAAAGAGGATGAGCAGCGAGATGACAATGGCCAGGGCCGGGCGTTGCAGAACCTTGGAAAACATGGCTGGTGGTGGGGGATGGCGTGCTGGGCCGGTGAGGCTTCAGGACGGAGGTTGGGCCTTCAAATCCGCAGTTGCGGGCCCCGGTGCGGTGCCGAGGCGGTTGCAGTCCTTTGAAGAAAATCGTGGTGCCTCCGCCTTCTGTTGCATGAGGGATGGGCGCAGTGCCACCGCACAGTAGGAGCAGCAGGGGCGGGGGATGAGGGCGGATCCTGCAACGCCATGGCGTCTGACACAGGAGATGGTGAAACCGTGCCTCATGCACGGAAGCTAGTGCGAAAACATTTCAAAGTAAAGTGTAGCCGCTGCATGCTGGCATGCCGTGGCACGGCAATGAAGGAAGTGATGGGCGCTCTGTGCAGAGCGTGCATAAGGCGAAGGCCTATGTGGGCAGGGCGAAGCCCATGCACTGCTCACTGCGCAGGCATGACTGGTGATAAAGGCCCGGTTTAGAAGTCTGCAGACGCGGGTTAAGCAGACATCCTATGCTCAAAAACACAGGTGCATGTAGCGCATGCAGGGGCAAATTTTTTACCCGTATGTCGTCTGCACAGGATGTTTGCAGAGTCTGCGTTGTGAGCCTCAGGCTGCGATCAGCTCCTCCTGCGGAGCAGGCGTGGGAGCGGGAAGTGCCAGTGTCTTCTCTCCGATGTCGCTCACGTTCAGGCTCGGGTCGCTGCCCTTGGGCTGGCGGCCGGTGAGGCGGCAGAAGTCGTGGTAGCTGAGGACTTCAAAGGTGCGGTCCAGATGCTCCACGACGACGGTCATGCTCTCCACCCAGTCTCCGGAGTTCAGGTAGTGGGTGCTTTCGATCATCTTGTTGGCAGGCGTGTGGATGTGGCCGCAGATGATGCCGTGGCAGCCTTTCCACTGCGCCAGCTTCTGCAACTGCTCCTCGTAGCGGCCCACAAAGCTGACCACGTTTTTGACCTTCATCTTGACCCAGCGGCTGAGGGAGAAGGCCTCCTTGTTGCGCCAGCGCAGCCAGGCATTGTAGGCGCGGTTCAGGCGCAGCAGAAGCTCGTAGCCCACGGCTCCCACCTTGGCCAGCCAGACGTGGTTTGTCGTCACATGGTCAAAGCCGTCTCCATGCACCACGAGGTAGCGGCCATGCGGAGACTCGTGGATGTGCTCGTCCACCAGAGAGAGACCGGCCAGCTTGAAGGGGAGGAACTTTTCCAAGATGTCGTCGTGGTTGCCACGCAGGTAGATTACCTCAGTGCCTTCTTTTTCCATCTTTTTGAGCACGGTGCGCACAAAGTGCGTGTGCTCCTGCGTCCAGCGGCCGGAGCCCTTCAGCGCCCACACGTCGATGATGTCGCCATTGAGCACGAGCTTCTCACACTTGCAGTGGCGGATGAGATGCGCGGCCTGCACAGCCTTGGAGTCGGCCATGCCGAGGTGGACATCGGACATGAACAAAGTCTTGATGCGGAGTTTGGTCTTCATAGGTGCAGGGCCGGATGGATTGTGAATAGAAACAGGCTTGTCACTTACCTCGCCTGACGCCGGGGGGCGGGAAAGAGGGCAAGTGAAACCTTTTCGTCACGCGCCTGTCGTGGGCGCGCTGCCTGCCTGGAGAAGTGCCGCTGCCGCAGTGCGACGCTATTTTTACCAGCGTGGTGTCTTGGCGGCCTGCAGGAAACGGTCGATGTCATTGGTGCGCTTTTTTTCCACCGGAGTCTTCTGCTCAGCCTGCGCGGGGCTTTCAGCCGCCTTGCGGCTGTGTCCTGCACGCCATACAAACAAAAGACCTGCGGCAAATAATGTGATGGCCATGATGGGGCCTCCATGACGGCGGACGAAGCGTGTCTGCCTGCGCCATTCAAGGTAGCTTTGCAGTTCGTTGTGATGCGGCTTGAACATGGGCCAAGAGTGAGAGGATACCCGCACTGCTCAAACTGGAAGTGGTCACAATAATGTTGCCGCTTCATGTGATGATGTGGTGCGAAAGCGGCAGGGCTGTCATTTTTCACCCTCCAGCCGGTGACATGTGTGACTTGATGGGATGTGCAGGCGCGAAGGATCGGCGCTGGTTTTGGCCGGTGTCGTGGCTGGTGCGACACGCTTTTAAGAGGAAACCATCGGGGTGTGCAGTGGGTGCTGCGCCCCGCAGAAGGCTGGGGTTTTCATTCATCGGATCGGTTGCAAAAACGTCACGGTTCCAAGGGCGGGCTCCTATGCGACGAGATCGTAACACGCTTGTCTTTGGCAGGTGTTCAATCCTGCCGTCACAATCCCGTCACTGAGACATGAGCAAAATTTTAGTCGTCGATGATGAGAGTGACATTGTTGATCTCGTCAGCCTGCATCTGCAACGTGAAGGCCATGAAGTCGAGTCCGTGGACAACGGGCTGGCCGTGCTGCCCATGGCGGTGAAGACGTCGCCTGACCTCATCGTGCTGGACCTCATGCTGCCGGGGATCGATGGCGTGCAGGTGCACCGCAGGCTGCGTGCAGACACACGCACACGACACATTCCCGTGATCATGCTGACGGCACGTGCGCAGACCAATGACCGCATCGCCGGACTGGAGGGCGGAGCGGACGACTACCTGACCAAGCCCTTCAGCCCGCGTGAGCTCATGCTGCGCATCGGCGCGGTGCTGAGGCGTACGCAAAAGGTGGTGATGCTGGCGGAACAGCGCATCGGCGACTTCCTGCTGGACCGGCGCAACATGTCCCTCTCCATCTGCGGAAAGCTGGTGGAACTGACGATCACCGAGCTGAAGCTGATGACCACGCTGATGGCCAATCCGGATGTGATCCACTCGCGCTCAGAGCTGCTGAGCGCCGTGTGGGGCTATGCGGATGACACCCACTCCCGCACACTGGACACGCACATCAAGCGCCTGCGCGACAAGCTGGGAGATCACGGCAGGCACATTGGCACGCTACGGCGGCAGGGCTACCTGTTTCAAAGCGTGGTGCAGGAGGAGGAAACGGCTGACGCATGACGACGACGGCGGCGAAAGAGCGCATGGCTGCAGCCATGGCATGCAGCACGGAGGCCTGGCGGCCGGGCGTGCCTGCGGCCGGGCTGGGCTGCGCTCAGGAGGAGTGCCACCTCTTTGGTGCGCTGCTCAATGAGGTGCCGCATGGAGTGCTGGTCGTGGATGATGATGGCGTGATCCTCTTTGCCAATCTGGCGGTGAACGTGATGTTTCTCCCCCATCAGCTGGAGATGGGAGGTGTCATCGGCACGGCTGCGGCGCTGGAGCCTCTGGCGCGCATCATGGCGGAGGCGCGCGAACACCGTGCCCGTGCTGAGAGTGAGATGCGGCTGACGCTGCCCTATGTGGGAGAGTGGAATCAGGAGCATCACTACCACCTGAGCGCCGCCCCCTGGGGCGAAGCTGGTCGCAGCGGTGTCTGGGTGATGGTGGAGGACCGCACGGAACAGCACCTGAGCCAGCAGATGAGGCGGGATTTTCTCACCAGTGCCGGGCACGAGCTGCGCACACCGCTCTCCCTCATTCACGGCTATATCGAGACGCTGAAGAGCGGCATGATCAAAAACACCTCCTCCCTGGTGCGCTGCCTGGAGGTGATGGAAAAGCACAGCAGGCGCATGATGCGCATCATCGACGATATGCTGACCATCTCCCGACTGGAGACGCAGGACGAGCCGCTGAAGACGGAAACCTTTCTGGTGCGCGCCTGCGTGCAGGACGCGCTGGAACACCTGATGCCTCTGATCGAGGTGCGGCAGGCCACAGTGACTGTGGACTTCCCTCCGGACGGCGGCGTGCTGCATGGAGACCGCTTTTACTGGGACCAGATTTTCACCAACCTCATCGAGCATCCGCTGAAGGAGAACCTGCGCAGCGGCCTGCGGGTGAGGATCAGCGGGCGCTGGACGCCGCATGAGTGCATCCTGATGGTGGAGGACAATGGCGTGGGCATCCGTGCTGAGGACCTGCCGTTTGTGTTCAAGCGTTTCCACCAGACCGCCAAAAAGCCCGGGCAGGAAGGCAAGGGCACCGGCCTGGGGCTCTCCATCGTCAAGCGCGCCGTGGAGGCGCATGGCGGCGGAGTCGAAGTGGAGAGCACGCCCGGCGTGCGCACCCTCTTCACCATCCGCCTGCCGCTGCCGGACTGAGGCTGTGCCCCGCACAGGGGTAGGTGGATCAAATGAAGCTGTGGCCACTACCCGCGTATGAGGGGGGGGGCATGGCATGGCCGCCGGGATCCATGCAGAGGCACGCGGTGGCGGCAGGAAAGGCCATTTTCAGCCATTCGTGGCAGGAGATGAAAAAAGAGTTTCTTGCGCAGGTGTGAAGTCCCGCGCGCTGCCTGATGGTGATGTGGTGTTATGTTTTGTGAATGAGTGTTTTAAAGCGAGTGTTTGCGTGATCGGGCACGCAGCGCTGGGCAACGAAATTGTGACAGTGCATTGGTGGTGGACATCAAGGCCAAGGGGCAAGCATGCGACGCCTTTCCAGAAGCCTGCTTCAGGGAAGGCAACCCTCACCACCACACATACCAAATGATGTTCAAACCACAGAAAGCGCTGACCCTTCTGGCACTTGCCGGAATCGCTCTCGCCTCCACCGCGGCACACGCGGCGTCAACCTTCACCACCGACGACCTGATTCTGGGTATTCGGCAGGATTCAACTTCTGGCAGCCAGTCTCCGAATGCGCTGCTTATAAACATCGGGCAGGCGAGCCTCTACACCGCAGGAAACAACATTTCCTCGATCAATCTGGGAGCCAGCTTTGCCACTGTCATGAGCAACACCTTCGGTTCCGGTTGGGCTACTGACCCTACGGTGCACTGGGGTATTGTCGGCACTTCCAACACTGGCCTTGCCTCAGGTCTGGACCAGAATCCCAACGTGCTGTACGCCACCTCGACGAGTTCCACAGCTTACACCATCCAGTCTGATGCGTCTCAGTCCATCGTCACCTCCACCATTGCTGGCATGGACAGCACGTTCAGGAACAAGACAGTGCTGAGCGGGCTCAACAACGGCATCTCGCAGTCATTGACTGCCAGCAACGGCTGGGGCGTCAACAACACGAGCACAGGCAGCACAGGAACGAGCTTTGGCTACTTCAGCAACATGGAGGCCAATTTTGCGAATGGCACGCCGTCCAGCATGAACCTCTACCGCATGGACTCCAATGGCGGCGCCAACAACGGCCAGCTGGGCTCCACGGTCGGCTCCTTCAGCTTTGCCAGCAACGGCACCCTCAGCTTCACTGCTGTGGCCGCTGCTCCTGAGCCGGGCCGCATGGCCTTTCTGGGCCTGGGACTTGGTGTGGTCTTCCTGCGCCGACGCCGTCGTTGATCCGCGAATTCCTATTCTGAATCAACTCAGCATTCACATTCATTCAGCGACTAAAATTAACCATTTGCATACTGCCAATACATGAAATCCACCCTTCGTCTTTTCACTGCTGCCGCAGCCTTGATGCTGGCCAGCACGGCCTCTGCCGACGTCACCATCTACCTGACAGGCTCCACCGCCTTCCGTGCAGCCACCAGCAACGCCATCAAGAACCTCTTCAGCTCCCTCTCCGGTACGGGCAGCTACAATGACGGCACCACCAACCACACCGGAGTGACCTACGGTTACGCCTTTGACGGTTCGGGATTCAACGGGGCCAACCATCAGATCTTCATCGGCACGGTGAACGGCATCACAGGCACTGTGATCGTCAAGACCAGCTGGAACGGCTCGCTTCAGGGCATCCAATCTCTGGACTCGCCTGCAGATGTTACTAATCAGTTTTTTGACTATCCTTGGGTCAACTCCAGCGTGGTGGTCAGCTCTTCTGGTGTCAATAACACCGCGTCAGGCATGACGAACGACACCTCCAACGCCACACTTGCGATGGCTGACAACACGCAGGGAGCCACCCCATTCACCAACACTTCGTTGGTGGCCACTCAGGTGGGTGTTGTGCCCTTTGCGTTTGTGGCCAGCTACAGCGCCCCTGCTGGCGTGACTAACATCACCCCGCAGCTCGCAACCGCTCTCTTCAAAGGTGGTTACTGCTCCGCATCCCTGTTTACCAACAACACGGCAGACCAGGACAACCTTGGTGGCACCCGCATCTATGCAGCTGGTCGCGACCCGCTCTCCGGCACCCGCCTCAACACCTTTGCCGAAATCGGCATGGGCATCAATACTCCGCCCAAACAGTACCAGTATTCCAGCCTTCCCGGTGGCACTGCGATCACGAGCATTGTCCTTGTTCCTGGTAATTCTGATCTTCTGACACCTGTGGGACAGAACGATGGTGAGACTGGCTTCTACAGTGGTGGAGACCTGGGTAAAATGCTGCGCTACGACACCTCCTCGGTGACGTATAAAACCCGCACTGGCAAAGCCGCCTTTATCTCCTACCTGGGCGAAGGCGACGCCGTCACTGCTGTCCAGACGGGAACTGTCGGGGCCGGCAACGGCCGCTACCTGAGCTACGGTGGCGTCAGCGCCTTTGGTGGTGTGCAGGTCAGTGTTGCTGACGGCTCCTGGACGAGCGGCAGTGCTACCATCACCTCTGCCACCACTGGCAAGTTTACCGGTTGTGTGGTGGGCCAGCTTGTCCGCTGCGCCGCTTTTGGCAGTGACACCTACATCACTGCGATCGACGGCACAAAGACCATCATCACTCTGAACAAAAATGCCACCACAACCCAGGCCAGCGCTGGCTCTGCTACGGTTTCCGTCATTCTGCCGAATCCCATCTGGAACGGCTCCTACACCATGTGGGGTTACGAATATATCATGTGGGCTCCAGGCACCAGTGGCGACCAGCTGACATTCGGCAACAAGCTGGCTAATCAGATCTCCACCGTGGACTACTACGCCTCCGGTCTGGCACTCACCAGTTCCATGCTGGTCAAGCGCTTCTCAGAAGGCGGCACTGTGTCACAGAACTACTAATCCTCATGCTGGAGACCGCTTTAAACGCGGACCAAAGCTTGAATTCGTCAGTTGCATGAATCTTCAGGCCGGCACAGGAAATCCCTGTGCCGGCTTTTTGTATCTCAGCCTCGCCATCTCCCATGCCCCAATTTTCCTTTTCTCGTCACGTGGCTTCACGCATGTTTAAGCAGTTTGCAAGCAGGCGGCTGCTACAGGGGCTGTGCCTCATTTCAGCGTGTGGGGTTTCGCTTGCGCTTGGTTTTTTTGCAGGTTCTTCCAGGTCGGGGGCGCGCGCTGGTCTGACAGTGAAAGCGGACGGGCCTTTTCATGCCAGCGTATCCGAGGCCGCTGATTCACTCTCCACGACATCCAGCATGGATGCGCCTGTTTCTTTGGGTGCCGACCAGGCGGTTTCCGGGCAGTCTGCCAGATTTGATGCGCTGTCTGCACCAGGCCACGCCATAGCGTCGAGTCAGAATGAAGCTGTGGCAGCGACCTCTGCACGCAGCTCTTCCGGCAGCCATTTCCAACCAGTTGCTTTGTCTCTTCCACTGACCGACAAGCCTGAGACCCTGGTCATTGACGTGCCATTGATTTATCAGAATGTGAACCCAGCGGCGGTGGGGCTCAGCGCCGCGCAGGTAGCGGGCATTGACAAAATGCGCAACGATTTCAACGCCAAAGTGGGTGCTTCCAGCAGCCCCGCCGACCCGGCCTATGCGCAGACCTGGGCCAGTGCGCAGGCCTTGATGGATGAAAGGCTGCGTGCCTTTCTGGGCTGGCAGCAGTTCAACCTGTACCAGATCAATGCGGCCAGACATCGGTAGGAAAATACGTTCAGCTTATCCGCTGCTTAAGTGACGATAATGTCACCTGGTATGACTGTTGTTTGACACAGAGGCAGGTCTAGGACCTCTTTGCGCAGGGAAAACATTTCATTTTCCGCGCATCTATGTCACTCAAGGCAGCGATATGAAGGAAAGGAGGAGTTAGAGTGACATAATCGTAACTCTGCATACCTTGAGATAGGGGGTTGGAAGAGAAATAGGGAGGCCGCGAATTTCGCGCTTTCATGCCTTCCGAGTTTCCCATCATTCACTCCTATGGTTTCACGCCTGGTCTGCGGCGGATGTTCTATATCGCCGGTCTCACGGTGGGCATGCTGAGGGGCGGGGCCGCCGCGCCTGCGGCAGCACCCGCTGCTGCGGTCACACAGGAGCCGCCGGCTGCTGAGGAGGCGGTCCTGGGCCCGATTTTTATTCGTGAATTCCGCGTGCGAGGTTCCAAGAAGCTGCCGCAGCGCACCATCGAAAAAGCAGTGTATCCCTACTTGGGGCCACGCCGTGGAGAACAGGATGTCGAGCAGGCACGCCAGGCGCTGGAAAAGGCCTACAAGGAGCTGGGCTACCAGACGGTGTACGTCGAAGTGCCTCAGCAGGATCCGCGCAGCGGTGTCATCATCATGCAGGTGGTGGAGGCTCCGGTGGGCCGTCTGCGAATCAAGGGAGCCAAGTGGTTTCTGCCCAGCCAGATCAAAAAGAACGCGCCGTCAATGCAGGAGGGCGTGGTGCCGAACTTCAATGATGTAAAGAAGGACATCATCGCGCTCAATCAGATGCGCGACCGCAAGATCACACCGGAGCTGCGTGCAGGTGTCACACCCGGAACGGTGGACATCGACCTGGTGGTGGAAGACAAGTCGCCCACACACGGCAGCATCGAGTTTAACAACCGGCACAATGCCAACACCACGCCCTACCGCCTCAACGGCTCCTTCAGCTATGGCAACCTGTGGCAGCTCGGACACACGCTGGGGCTGAGTTTCCAGATCGCGCCTGAGCGTTTGAAAGATGCGCTCATTTACTCGGCCTACTACATGATGCCGCTGCCGTGGGAGGGCACCAGCCTCATGATCAATGGCACCAAGCAGGACAGCAATGTCTCCACGCTGGGCGGTGGTGCGGTGGCGGGCCGTGGCGAGGTGCTGGGCTTCCGTTTCATGAAGCAGCTGCCAATGGAGAAGGGCTACTTCCACTCGCTGAGTGCAGGCATGGACTTCAAGCGCTTTGCGCAGGACGTGACCACCGCTGGTGTCACCAGCTCGGCTCCGGTCACTTACTTTCCCTTCACACTGGCCTACAGCGGTGGCAAGCTGCGGGAGCACAGCTTCACGGATTTCAATCTCAGCGCGGTGTTTCACCTGCGCGGCATGGGCTCGCGCACGGAGTTTGCCAACCGCCGCTACAAAGCGGACGACGGCTTTTTCTATGTGCGTGGAGATGTGTCCCACACGCATGACCTGCCAGGTGGCTTCCAAGCCTACGCCAAGGTGCAGGGGCAGGCCACAGGCTCCTCGCTGGTGAACACGGAGCAGATGGCCATCGGCGGCCTCAGCACGGTGCGCGGCTATCTGGAAGCCACGCAACTGGGGGACAGCGGCGTGATCGGCAGCTTTGAGCTGCGCAGCCCCACGCTCATCGGCTCCGGTGCCAAGGAAAGCCCTGATGAGTGGCGCTTCTACGCCTTTTACGAAGCCGGTCGCGTGATGGTGAACAATCCGCTGCCCGCACAGATGAACTACTTTGACCTAGCCAGCACGGGGGTGGGCAGCCGCATGCGCCTGCGCAAGCACGTGCACGGATCAGTGGACCTGGCGGTGCCTCTCATCAGCCAGCCGCACGCCATCTCCAACGACCTCTACATGCGCTTCCGCGTCTGGATCGACTTCTAAAACTTTTTCTCTCTTACCCCCCTCCAATGACCAAGCACCTCCATCTGCTCCCAGCCCTGCTGCTCTTCACGGCTTCGATTCTTGCTCCCGTGCGCACTGCGCATGCCGCCGAAAAAAACTGGTGGGATGCCAAGTGGACCATCCGCAAGGAAATCACCATCGACACCTCCGGCAAGGGCGTGGCCATCGCCGAGCCCATCGGCACCAGCGCCGTGCTGGTGCGCCTGCACGAAGGTGTCTTCTCCTTCATGTCTTCAAAAGAGGACGGCAGCGATCTGCGCTTTGTGGCGGATGATCATAAGACGGTGCTCAAGCACCATGTGGAAAAGTGGGACTCTCTGCTCAATGAGGCATATGTGTGGGTGCAGGTGCCGGATCTCAAGCCCGCCACTGCCAGCACCATCTGGCTCTACTACGGCAATGGTGAAGCTCCTGCTCCTGAAGCCGCCAAGGAAACCTATGATGAAAACACCGCCCTGGTGTACCACTTCACGGATTCCGGCAAGGACTCCTCCTCCACAGGCGCCAATGCCGAAGGTGCGCCAGCCCCAGCGGCGGGCTCACTCATCGGTGCTGGTCTGCGTGTGTTTGGCCAGGCCGCCATCAAGGTGCCCTCCCCGCCGCTGCCGGAGTTTGCCCCGGGTGCACCGCTTACTGTTTCCGCCTGGGTCAAGCCCAGTGCGCTGCAGCCCAATGCCGTCATCTTAAGCCGTCGTGATGGTGCCAATTCCTTCATCCTCGGCCTGAACAACGGCATCCCTTTTGTAGAGGTAAACAAGCAGCGCAGCAGTGACGGCGCACCCATCGCCGCCGGTGGCTGGCACCACATCGCCGCCGTGGCGGATGCGGGCACTATCACCGTCTATGTCGATGGCAAATCCTACGGTGCAGTCACCGCCGCCATGCCATCCATCAAATCTGCGGTGGAGATCGACAAAGACAGCACAGCCACGGACCTCGCAGGCTTCACCGGAGAAATCGACGAGTTGCAGATTGCCAAGACAGCGCGTCCTGCTGGGTTCATCCGCTTTGCCTCTGTGAACCAGGGCAGCACCGCTGACGCGGCCAAGCTCGTCGCTGTGGGTTCTGATGAGGCATCCGATCATGAGGAAGAGGGCGAGATCATGAAGCATCTCACACTCATCACGGACATCTCCAAAGACCTGACCTTTGACGGCTGGGTGGTGATCTTTCTCTGCACCCTGCTGGCCGTCGTCGGCTGGGGCATCGCCGTGGGGAAGGTCATGTATCTCAACACCATCGAGAAGGCTTCCAAGGAGTTCATGAAGCGTTGGGAGAAAATTTCCAATGACCTGACCGCCATCGACACTGAAGACGCCGAGAGCGTGAAGAACCTGGGCGGCAGCGTGAGCGGCAAGATGCAGAAGCTCATGTACCAGTCCCCGCTGTATCAGCTCTATCACCTGGGCGCACAGGAGATCAGCCACCGAATGAAATCTTTCCGACAGGTGACCTTCAATCCGAATGAGAAAAAGGAAGCCAAGATCATGGGCCTCTCCGGGCGCTCCATCCAGGCCATCAAGGCCACGCTGCACGGCGGCATGGTGCGCGAGGTGCAGAAGCTCAATGGCAAGCTCGTCTTTCTCACGATCGGCATCGCCGGCGGCCCCTACCTCGGCCTGCTGGGCACGGTGATCGGGGTGATGATCACGTTCGCTGTGATCGCGAAATCCGGTGAGGTGGAGGTGAACTCTATCGCCCCCGGTATCGCCGGTGCTCTTCTCGCCACGGTGGCAGGCCTGGCCGTCGCCATCCCGGCGCTGTTCATCTACAGCTACCTGAGTTCACGCATCAAGGACGTCGTCTCCAACATGGAGACCTTCATCGACGAGTTCGTCACCAAGATGGCCGAACACTACAAGGAGTAACCGCACATGCAGGCCGACAGCAAATCTTACGACGACATCAACGTCACACCCATGGTGGACCTCTACCTGGTACTGCTGCTGATTTTCATCATCATGACCACCGCCGGGGTGCAGGGGGTGAAGGTGAACCTGCCGCGTGGCGGCCCGTCCACCTCCAAGCCCATTGAAGGACCGAAGATGCAGGCCGTGACCGTGGACAACCAGGGGAACATCAAGCTCAACGCCACCGCCGTCACTCTGGACGAACTGGCCAGCAAGCTGGAGGCCATCAAGACGGCCACGCCGGACTCCCCCATCGTGGTGCGCGGAGACAGCGGCACGCAGTACCAGACCATCATGGACGTGCTCACTGCGGTGGGCCGTGCCGGGTTTACCAACATCGGCCTGGCCACGCAGGCTGCGAAAAAATAAGCCATCTGGAGGAACTACCACACCATGCCATCTCCTCAGATTGACGACGAAGACGAACCGGGCTTTTTCAAGCGCCACCTCATGCTCATCATCATCGGCGGGCTGGTGCTGGCTGGAGGCGGGTATTTTCTGGCCAATCGCACGCCATCAAAAGCTGCACCAAAGAAGAAGCTGGAGATGATCTCCATTTCTCTCCCGCCTCCCCC
>APMI01004632.1_pt1 | contig 64520 bp, 63 predicted proteins | sample 667938 | NCBI WGS metagenome assembly APMI01 (sample SAMN01084076, study PRJNA167559) | wastewater metagenome | biome: Wastewater | place: Denmark: Ejby Moelle, Odense | collected 2011-11-28
CTGCCAAGCACCGAGTGATGAGCTCGGTTTTTTTGTGTATTCCGAGATTAGCGTATTGCGCGTCGGCTGGCGACGTAATAAGTGGTAGCGCCGATCAGGCTACTGACACCAATGCCACCACTCAGGACATCAGCGATACCAGTGTGAGGAAGCTCGATGGGTGGGTCAACCTTAGGGTTGGCACATTTACTCATGTCAGTTGTGTGCAATGAAGTATTGTACTGATTTTTTGGAATTGTCTTCTCGGTTTTGTCAGCAAGTACACAGACCTTTATGTCGCCACATTTCGTTTGATCTGTAGTCATATGAGAACTATCGAGCTGGCTGCGATCAATCGTAATGATTTGATTTGTTTTTGTATCGCAAACCGTAATATCTTCTTTGGTGTTTGTGCTCGCATCGTCACAGTCATCCGGCTTGCCAGGTACTGTCGGCGTATCAACACAGACGGTATTTGTATGCGTGCCACCGCGATACTCGTTGTACTTCGCAGTTAGGGTAAATGTCTTTGATTCACCGGTCTTAAGTTCGGCAATCGTATGGGTCCAGGTGCTATTTTGCAGCGTACCGCTGTCTGCCGTCAGGAAGCTAATGCCGGCTGGTGCCGTATCGCTCACCGCCACGTCTTTCAGCACTACATTGCCCGTATTTGTGACCGTAATCTCGTAGGTGAAAGATTCTCCAACCTTGACCGTAGCAAGCTCTTTACCATTGACGGTTTTTTCAACCTTGACACTCGGCTTATCCTCTACGCACAGCGGACTATCCTTGGGCAGATTTTCTTTTCCAGGAACAGTACATGGTTCGGGATCGACGGTCACCATGCGAGTACAGGCATCGCTTGTTTTGTTGCCAAGAGATGTCAGCGCGATTGCTTGCACTTTATAGGTACCTGGCGTAGAAATTGTCACTTCAACACTACTCGTTGCCTGACCATCTGGCCCAGGTACGCTAGCCACAGGAGTACCTGCAGCATCATAGACGTAGTAATGGATCGCGCTAATTGTCGCGCCGCCACTTGCAACTGCTTTACCAGTTAGTCGAAACTTCGTGCGGCTAATCTTGTCGACTACCAGGCTTTCACATACTGCAACTGGCACTTCCTCTGGCGTTGCTCGCACAGGGTTTCCGCATGAATACATAATGCCACCAATAAATTTACCATTTGCGTCAAACCAGAGATGTGTAGCGATGGCATCGGTGGTGGCAGCGTAGTTAGTGCCCGCATAGCGTTCGTAGTATGTGTTACCACCAACCGAGAGAGTCCAGCTATTCGCACGGTACTCGCGGCCAACACTGATTGCTTTACGGGCCACAATTTTGCCATTGTAATAGACGTCACCGGTGCGCGTCACATAGCCCTGCTTCTGTGTTTTGCCATTTATCATGGCAGCAGAAATGCCGTAATGGCTGTAAAGCGCCGGCAGGTCACCAGTCTTATTTGCAGCATATTTTGTGACTAGCTCATCAGGGGTGATGGCACCGCAGTAGATAATCGAATTGGTGGTGCAATCACGCGCAGACGGGTTAAGGGCTTGTATCGTATCTCCCGCTACGTAGGCGTATCCGGCAAATGACACCACCGCGGCAATGACGCTAATTACTAATGCTTTCACCTTATTCATCTCACATCTCCTGTCTCGCAAACAGTTTATAATTAGATTTTATTATATTAATGTATTTACAATTTGTCAATGATCTATGATAGTATATATTGCTTATGCTCTACGGCGTAAAGTTGAGATATAGCACACACATCTCTACCCATAAGCCGAGGAGTTTTGCTATACTATAGCTATGCAATCATTACGACTAGCGCGCCCGCATGCAATCATGATGGTGGGGATTCCGGGGAGTGGAAAGACTTTTTTTGCAGCAAAATTTGCTGAAATGTTTCACGCACCCTACGTCGACAGCCTGGTCATTGAGGCACTCGCGCAGGACTCAGAGGCCGCCGGCAAACTCATCTCAATTATTATGGGCGAGGTCGCAAAATGCGGACAAACGTTTGTGTTCGAGGGCAATAGCGACAGCAGAGTCCGACGAACCGAGTTTTTCCGATGGGCCAGGTCGAGGGGATTTCAGCCCTTGCTTATTTGGGTACAGACAGACCAAGTAACATCGCTCTCCCGAACGCTCAAAAATGGCTCACTTAATAAAGATGAGTTTCACGATTATCTACGCGACTTTAGCGCACCACATCCTGACGAAAAAGCGATCGTGATCAGCGGCAAGCATACGTTTAATAGCCAGCTCAAAGTTGTCTTGTCATACCTGAGCCGCGAAAACCGAGCAAGCGCTGAGCCGTTGCCAAAGCTCCATACAGCCGTACCTCCAAGGCCAACTACCCGGCCTATCGTGATTAGGTAGCACGTCTCGTGTCCACTATCACTGATCCAGAGTTTGGCGAGATCACTGTTCGCCGCGTCGCACGTGCACGCTATGTTCGCATTATGATTGGGAACGATGGTCGCTATGTCGCCACCGTACCGCCCCTCACGCCGCTTTTATTTGTGAGGCAAATGATTGAGCGCTCACGAAGCGAGCTGCGGAAGCTTGCGCATAGCGCGGGTCAGTCCCAGCCATACACATGGGGCCAGCAAATCGGCAAGCAACACACGCTTGTCCACGTACCGACAACGATGGTCAAGCAGCCTCACGTACAGCTGCTGAGCGACAAGATCGTAGTTAAACTCCCTCCGAACCACAGTGTCAATGACCGCGATGTTCAGCAGATGATCCGAGATGTAGTGGCGAAAGTCTATCGCAAAGAGGCCAAGCTACTACTACCCAGCAGACTTGAGCGTATCGCGGCTGATCGTGGGTTTACTTACACTACTATCCGCTTCAGCCATAGTACCGGGCGGTGGGGAAGCTGTAGCAGCCGCGGCGTAATTAGCCTCAACATTGCACTTATGAAACTGCCTGATACACTTATCGACTACGTGCTCGTTCATGAGCTATGCCATACGCGCGAAATGAACCACAGCCCCGCGTTTTGGCGGGAGGTCGAAGCGATCGATCCACTCTACCTCACTCACCGCAAGCTCCTCAAAAAACATTCGCCGGCCGTATAGTGCATTTGCGTGCGCAACCATATGCAGTATAATACACACATATGATGAAAAGGGCGGGGCTGAGCGTGAACCAACGAACTGCTGCAATTATTCGCTTTGCCGGACTCTTGCTGCCTGTTATTTTGATATTTTATGGACTACTCATCCAGCTCGGCGCCATCCAATCCGATCATTTTTCGGGCGATGCGCAGTTTATACTTATTGCGCTGGTGTGGATCGGGCTTAGCGTCTACCAGTTCCTCGTCCCACCAAAAAGCAAGCGTATGGCAGCTGCTCGCCTCATTCTGTTCCATATCCTAGCCGCAGCTTACCTCCTATTTGTTTCAGGCTTTGACATGCCATTTACCGTCGGATGGGTGATCCTGCTCCTCGCGTCCCTCGCGTACTTCTCGACAGACGGACTGTATCTCAGCATCTTTATATTGTTTGCCACCGCGCTCGCCGACATACTGCTACATCTTGAAAACTCAAACTACATCATACAAAACATTCTCTACTTTGTTGGTACGCTAGCCGTTGGCTATATCGTTGGCTCAATCAGCAAAGCACAGGAAGTTGACCGCGAAGAATTATCCCGCAGCCAGGCAGAAGAGCTACTGCAGCGTGATCGTATGATCACCATCGTGAACAACCTGGCCGACGCCATCCTAAGCACCGACAAAAACGGCGTGATACAGGTGTACAACGCCGCATGTCTCAGCTTGCTTGATACAAATACCGGTCTTGAGGGACAAAAAATCGACGCTATCCTGCCACTGGTCGACAAAGACAACACACCGTTCAAATTTATCCGCGAACTCAAAGCCGCTACGACCGTGCAAAATAGGGACGACCTCAGCATCCAGATTGCCGGTGAGCAGCTGCACCTAAGTGTTATTTACTCGCCGATTCGTGGTGTCGATAGTCATGGCAGCGATGGCTCCGATGGCTATATTGTGATTTTGCGTGACATCACCAAGCAGAAATCGCTTGAGGAAGAGCGTGATGAGTTTATTAGCGTCGTCAGCCACGAGCTTCGGACTCCGATCACCATCGCAGAGGGTACTCTGAGCAATCTGCAAATTATGATGGATCGCAACGATATTCCAGATGCCACCCTGAAAGACAACATGAAGGTGGCGCACGACCAGGTGCTGTTTCTTGCAAAGATGGTTAATGACCTTAGCACCCTCAGCCGCGCCGAGCGTGGTGTCGCTGACGCCCCAGAGGCTATCGATGTGAGTGCGCTCATCCACGACCTTTACAACGAGTATGCACCGCAAGCAGAAGCCAAGGGACTCCACTTCAATCTCGACCTATCGCCGCAACTTGGTGAAGTCGTAGCCAGCCGGCTCTACCTCAAAGAACTACTGCAAAACTTTGTCACCAACGCGATTAAATATACCAAAGAGGGTGAGGTGGTTGTCAGGGTGAAAAAGCACGATGACACGCTTGACTTCAGAGTATCTGATACCGGAATTGGCATGAGCAAGAGTGACCAAACGCATATTTTTGAGAAATTTTGGCGCAGCGAGGATTACCGAACACGAGAGACAGGTGGCACCGGGCTGGGGCTGTATGTCGCGCGCAAACTATCCAAAAAGCTCGACATTCAGATAGAAATGTCGTCACGACTGAATCATGGCTCAACATTTGGCTTTACTATGCAAACCACGCATAAAGACCCTGAATAGTACGCACTAAAAATCTAGTAGTCGACACTTGGCGTGACAGTATGCTCGCCATCGAGCGCGTCGAGTAGCTTTCGCAGTAAATCCTGTGCAATCTCCAGGTACCTCTCTAGACCCAGCGCATCGCTGCTATAGAGTGGATAGTAGAATATATGGTCACGATGAAATATATCGTCGCGCACCTGGCCTGCAGCAAATGTACCATCTTCGTGCCTATACGCTCTATCGAGATTGATCCAGCGGACTGCCTTACCGCCGTTTGGTAGCCACTCCTCACTCACGGTTGACCATTCAGGAGATAGCAGATCAGTCTCACTTGCCCGAAAAACAGGCTCATGTGGATCGCCAAATCGAAGTACTTGCCGTAAGTAACTATTCTGAGGCAAAAGTACCGCGCGTGAATCAGTCAACGGATTGTTATACGAGTCAACAAGGCCAGGGGTGTCATACTCGCACCGTAACAATGTGCCAAAGTCGCAACCGGCACGACCCGCTGAAATAGTATACGCAAAGACAGTGCCGCTCACTCCATCCACAACCTCACGGTTCGCTTGAATCGTTTCCATCCGATCAATCGGTGGCTCTACTTGACAGAGCGTACGGACCGCTTCCTCTAGGCCTATCATGGCATTCGCCAGACGACGATTCGGCGTATCAACAACTCTTCGATTTATCATCGCCTCATCTTCATCATACAGCGCTACCACTTGGTGCAGGCTATCATCACTGTAGGGCTTCAGCAGCAGCCCTTCCATTGTGAGCCCGGTAAATTCGAGCACTGTCGCTCTTGCACGCACCTTCATGTCGTTCAGCGGCAGCACTTCACGTGTTGATGGTTTATATCTTTCAATCATATTTCATATACCATACAACTATATTCATACTGGGTCAATATCTCCGTGATATCATCGCTCGTCGGGCGAAGACTTGACAATCGGGGCTCTGCGATGTACTATGGTATTGACAGTCTGCAACAAGCAGACTTATTAAATTGGGAGACAGTATCAACGTGGCAAAAGCCAATAACAATGATAGCGCTCGTATCACTCGCATCTCTGCAAGCGATACAAGCTCGTCCTCGCGAAAAACCAAGAAGACGCCAAAAGCAACACCAAAAGCTACGCGCAACAGCAAACAAGAGCCAGCTACGGCCGGCCGACGCGTTGTAAATCCATTCCGCCCAGTAGTACGCTACGTAAAAGGAGCTTGGTATGAGCTTCGCCAAGTACGCTGGCCTGATAGGCGCAGCACCTGGGGTATGACCGGCGCGCTGATCGCCTTCACCGTATTTTTCCTGGTAGTCATCATATTGCTTGACGCAGGTTTCCAACAATTATTTAAGCTAATCATAGGAAAGTAACCAGACATGTCACAAAAAAATCGTTACGACAGCACCCGGCAGTGGTACGCGATCCACACCTACAGTGGCTACGAAGAAAAAGTAGCTGACAGCATCAGGACGCGCATTCAGGCCGTCGATATGGCCGACAAAATCTTTGACGCTATGGTGCCAAAGGAAAAGCAAATTCAGATTAAAAATGGTAAGCGCAAAGTTGTTGAAGCTAAGATTTTTCAGGGCTACGTGCTCGTTGAAATGAAACTCACTGATGAAACATGGTATATCGTACGCAACACTCCCGGTGTCACCGGGTTCGTTGGTAGCGGCACCGAGCCAACGCCTGTTTCAGATGCTGAAATTTCTAAAATCAAAAAGCGCATGGGTGTCGAAGACCCTAAGCATCAGATTGATTTCCAGCCAGGCGAAGTGGTCAGTATCACCGACGGTCCGTTCAAGGGCTTTGACGGTGCGGTGAGCGAAATTGATACCGCCAAGGGTAAGCTCAAGGTAATGGTCAGTATGTTTGGCCGCGATACCCCAGTCGAGCTTGACGCACTACAGGTCAAAAAAGTTTAAATATACTCCATCACACAAAACTGCCGTCACACGTGCGGCAGTTTTTGATTGGTTGACACATATCATGTATGTGCTATAGTAACCAATGTTCTATTCGTCCGACGAAAGGAAGACCGATGGCATCTGCCATGAACCCAAGCAGCATTCGAGTTGAGATGCTGAAAGCTGGTATCGCCGAGGCGCAACGCCTGAGCAATGAGGCGCCAGATGATAGCACGACGCGGCTGGTCTTCAACTGGCGCGCGCAAGAGATGCAAGCCGAGCTGGATGCGCTCGTGATGCTCGAGCCGGCGAAGCCATCCTTAGAGGAACTACTCGTGACACTGTATGGCACCGTCGATCCCCTCGCCGAACCCACCGACTGGGACGAGACATTCGAGCGGCTGTATGGCAGCGCCAGCGCCGCTTTTGAGCGCTTTCTCGATGCGGCTGGTGGACGCATGATGGAATTGAGCGAGCAGCTTGGAAGCCTTGGTGAAGTTGCCGCCAACAAGGCGACCGATGCCGCCGGAGCCTCACAGGATGTGTTCAGCGACGACATCGACAGCCTGACGAATGCTCTCGAACGGCTGCGGGCCACGGCCGCCGACCAGACTGAGCGAGCGCTCGATGGAGCCTTGGCTCGATGGGCAGGCATTGCCAGTGGCTTTGCCTCGGCACAGCAGGCATACCGTCAGCGCCAGGCCGAGCGCAAGGACGGCGGGGCGCTCTGAGCCAACCAGGTGGTATTTGTGCAGTCACCCTGCACAAATACCACCTATTTTCATTTCTAATACACCTATGCTTGCATAGTACAGCCTTATCGTTTACATTATCACAATAAGCTTCGGAACCCCGCGGCTTACGACGAGGGAAAGGCACCACAATGAACGCTCCGAAAAAGTCGCGACACTGGGGCTGGTTCGCCAGCTTCATTACTGCCACCATGGTGGCAATCGGTGTGCTGACGGCGAGCCCTGCGCAAGCAGTGGCGGCACCGACGTACCTGACCTACTACGCATGCGACTCAATCGCGTTGGGGTATGGAGTCACGAAGCGAGTTGGCAACTCACCCAACGTGTGCCAATTCCTGGACGTCGCGTACCTGCCCTTCACAGGGCTAGCGACCAACGCTAAACCAAGTGCGTACATCACCATTACCCGTGATAGCTATGGGTACATGGTTGTCACTGACGGGTGGGTGGACGTCCCTGCTACGTACGCATGGGCGAACACCAGCTACATCAAGTTGAGCGCGTACAACATCATCCGTGGAGGCACGAGCAATGGATATGCCGTTAGTGGAACAGCTAAAGGCGTGAGGATTACGACAGGCCTCACCTACACCGACCGTGTGTGCCTGAACTTCTACAACTACGGCACGACTGGCGGCGTCAGCCGCTGCTGACCACACGGGCGGCACAGGGATGCAGATACAATCTGCGCCCTGTGCTGTCCGCTTTTATTTTGCAACATAAAACACCCCGCATCATGTCGATGCGGGGCTTTTGCGCTGATCTCTTATCCAACACGCTGGAGTTGACGGCCATGCTCGAGGCCATTCATACGCTGGTAAATGGCACTCGTTCTAAACAGTTCGTCATGTGAGCCGATTGCCGACACGCAGCCACCATCCATCACGACGATACGATCAGCATCACGGATGGTGCTTAGCCGGTGCGCGATCACAAAGACCGTACACACTCGTCGCTTCATCAGATCATCAATCGTCTGCTGCACTTCAGCCTGGCTCATTGCATCAAGTGCCGAAGTCGCTTCATCCAGAATCAGAATTGCTGGCTCCATGATAAGCGCCCGGGCAATCGCGAGACGTTGTCGCTGCCCACCGCTCAGCTGAATACCGTCCTCGCCGACTCGGCTATTGTAGCCATGGGGCATGTTCATGATGAACTCGTGCGCGCCGGCAGCGCGTGCCGCTTGCTCAACTTCCTGATCGCTCGCATGGGGGCGAGCAATCCGAATGTTATCGGCAACCGTGCGATTGAATAGCTCAATCGTTTGGCTGACAACTGCAATCAGCTCATGACGGTACCGCTGGTAATCGATATCACGTAGGTCGATAGCATCGACCGTGATGGTACCACCACACGGATCGTACTCACGAGCCAGCAGGCGCATCAGGGTCGATTTTCCGCTGCCACTTTCGCCCACAAACGCGAGCGATGTGTATGCCGGTACCGACAGATTAAACTCACTGATCGTATGATCATCATGGCTATCCGCGTAGGCAAATGACACATTACTAAACTGCACCGCGCCAGTTACGACGCCTGGCCACTGCGGCTCATCAGTATTGACAACTGTTGGCTTGGTGGCGAGAAAGGCAACTAGCTCGCGCAGTGCCTCTTGGCCACGGCCCAGCAATCGCTGAAAATCAATCAGGCGCCAGTAGTGACTATAGGCACGCTCCATCCAGTTCGTTGCAAGCGCCACACTTCCAAGCGTGACAAGCCCGCCCGAATGATACGCGGTGATCCCGAGCACTAGGTAGAGCACTGCACGACTCATGAGCAGCACGTCGTCTTGGCGCGCGATACCCTTCGTCCATTGTTTGTGACGCGGATGTTCGTTGTGCCAAAAATCTCGCAGCATATGCTCGTTGTGGTCACTAAATCGCTCTTCGAGACCGAGCGTACGAATCGTTCGCCAGTTACGAGTCAGCTCACTTCCATTATCTTCGACAGCCTTCATTTGCTCCTGAAACTCCTCACGGTGCGCACGCATAGTGCGCTCGGTGCGGCGGAGCACAAGGCCGTAGATAAGCATCGTCACTACAGCAACGATACCAACCTGCCAGCCAATGAAGAACATGAAGATGGTAGTGAATGTGACACGCAGCAGCACGGGAATCGTGTTGAACAGCGCTTCATCAAACAGCTCTTGAAAACGAGTGATGTTTTTGCCAATCAATGAGTCCTTCTCGCCAGTGCTGTGTGCGGTGTGCCAGTCGGTACTTTGTCGGAGGAGTAGGCGATTGCCATATCCCCACCATACACGCCAGGCGCCCCAAAACACATCATTGCGATGAAGCCCCATGCGATTGGCGACGATTTGACTGAGTTTGAAAAGAACGACGATCGCAAGGGCAATCAGCCCGATCGTTTGTGGGGTGTTTGCGCTTGGGTGCGCCAGTTCATTCATGAAAAACATGACTGGAACCGCCTGCAATACTTGCAGGACTTCGCTCAGCACTTCCCATAGAAACGCGCGTCGTATGGCACGCTTTACCACGGGTAGTTCTGGAGCGATTGTTGGGTCGGATTGCATTTGGCGCATAATCGTGCGCAGGTCGGCAAACAGCATAGTGTACTCCTTTGTTTTTGTTGTTGGAGTGGTCAACTGCACGTCAAACAGAACCAGCGAGTATCCGCGGGGTTCCGAGATGATTGCAATCGATCACGGTAAGTTAAAGCTACTATCAATCTTGAAAATATCTTGATATCGCCCGATGTGACGGTAGGCGGTAGATGCTTGCAAGATAGAAAGTACCTTACAAACAGGGACTACGCCACGCCCACTGTGCCAAACATAAGTATTGTCATGTACGAATTGTCCTTTCCATTAAATTGTATCGCTCGAGCGCCATACCTCGCGTGGTACGAGCCCCCGACTGTGACTACGGGGCGCCTGGTATAGCTTGCATTACATCCTGTAGATTCAGGGGTAAAACAATCAAAAACAATGTTTAATACGATTCTCCCGTGCCTATGATTTTTGTTATGGCATTCGCTAGAGAACGTCGATGTTCTTCCCCTTACTAAACTACACGTGTTTGTGTGCAAGATATAACGCTAATTCCATACTAGCACACTTTGTTGATTTTGTCAATAGGGAAAAGTGGAGTATAATCGAGACACTATGCATCACTTTGACGCACATGACCGTGCAACCATGGTCGCAGTACGCAGCCAAATTCGCGAGGCAATCCAGCCACTTGCTGCTGAAATTGCTCATGATATACCGTCATTTGAGGGCTTTGCGCTGTTTCAGCAAGATCTTTACCATCCAGACAGTGCCGGTGCAATTCTCCAGGCAAATGCTCCAGCCGCATCGAGCACACGTCTGCAGTTCCAGCACGACCACATCGCGGGACGCCGAGTTGACCTGAGCGTTTCAACGCTTGGCAGTACGTTTACAACTGGCCGCTACGAGCTTGCGGACAGCGCCATGAATACCGAGCATGCCGTTGCGGGCATTCATATCCCAGAGCAGCTCGGGGTACGTGCAGCAAGCGTTTTTCAGCTCGCATTCACCAAAGGGCTCGGACTGCCGACGACCGAACAGCTCGCGACGATCAAGCAGCAGTGGGCGCGCGTTGAGCCAACCTGTCTGCCACACCTCGCGACGCTACGCCACTATGCCTCTCGCTATCCCAACCAGTCGGTAAGTGATGCGCTATTGCTCGACGTGCCTACCACACCCAACGCATTTGTTGTCGCCTGGGATATGTCCGGCTCACGGCAGGCGGCACGCACCCAGTATCCACGACTGCGCGATCATCTCACTGTGTACGGTGAACTATACCACCAGTTTGTCGCAGCACATGGCGGGCAGCTCCTTGGTTCCACTGGCGACGGGCAGGCCTTTGCGTTTGAAATTCCATCACCACAGTACGACCGGCTGTCTGGCCCCTCCGTCGCACGCTTTGCTCGCAATTCCGTCGTCCCGGCGCTCAAACAAGTCCTATCGGCTGCACCTAGTAGCCCAGCCGTGCGCTTCGCGGTAGGACTGGGCCGCATAGAGCACACCACGTTTGACATGAGTAGTCCCGTGCTCTGGGAGCTTGCCGATGTGCTCGACCAATTACCGCGCAGTGAACTAGCCGTTGGGTATACGCCACGCGTCCTCCAGTGTCTCGGGCTCACCGCGACCGAGCTCGACCAACTCACGACCAAAAGTCCCCATCCGCATATCGTGATTACCTAAAGTCCGACGGTGCATCCTCCTCACTGCTTGCATTTCAGCGCGGTCTAGGCTATAATACACCGCTGTTACGCACTAAATATTGCTTCACATTATATTTAGTAATCAAAAGGAAACTATTTTATGGCAAAACAAGTTATTGGTAACTTGAAACTACGCATCCCTGCCGGGCGCGCAACCGCTGGGCCTCCAGTTGGCTCAACACTAGGTCAGTGGGGCCTCAACATGATGGATTTCATCAATCCGTTTAACGATGCAACCAAGGGCGACATGGGCAAAGATGTCATCGTGCACATCAAAGTGTACGAAGATCGTACGTTCACCTGGAAAAGCCTTGGGCAGCCTGTTGACGATATGATTCGCGCTGCTATCGGTATCCAAAAGGGAAGCGGCAAGCCGCACACCGACAAAGTAGGCAAAATCACTCGCGCACAGCTTGAAGAAATTGCCAACGCCAAGATGGACCAGCTCAACGCCATCGACATGGACGGAGCGGTCAAAGTTATCGCCGGTACCGCACGTAGTATGGGTGTCGAGGTAACCGACTAATGACTGCGATTGCTGGCTGGCAAGATCTTGCGCCACATAGCGGTAACAACCCTGCAGCTCGCATCGTAGCGATCGAGGCGTATCTTAACGAACATGGCGATACACTCGATCCACTAGAGCGCCGACGTGCCGAGGGCCACCTCGCACGCGCCGTTGAGATAGCAAGCGCTCTCGCCGAGGAGCGAGAAAAATATCTCAAAGATCTGCCACACACAGACTAACAGCTAGCTACCCCATAGAACACCTCGGTCATTGCCGGGGTGTTTTGCTATATGGCGCCACATACCGCCTATGATTGACGATACTGAAAACTCTATGCTACACTTCACAGACTCGTCGCATATTCTTGCGGCACGTACCCCATGGAGGACTCCATGTCCAAGCCAACTCTCAAGAAGCTTCAGCAGGCAATGAGCGAGCTCGACACACTCGTGTCTGACCCACTCAGCACGAACGAGCAGATCGACGCGGCGAAGGCCGCTGTCGAGGAACTCTTCAGCCGGCTGAGCGTGTTGCTTGAAGACGCACGTAGGGAATTCGCCGAGCTGATGGCTCAACGCGCGAACGACACCTCGAGTACGTTCTTGGCGCGCCTGCGCGCGTACGTGGCGCGAGTCTTTGCAGTGGACGAGCCCATCGTGGTATTCCGCGACGAGTGAGCACATACCCCCGCGCACCCACACTGGGTGCGCGGGGGATTTTTAATTTGCAGTGTTACATACTTGATGCTTATCTATTTTTGTGATATAGTACTGTAAACGCGTAACCACGCGAGCACCTACAATCGAAAGGGGCACCTGTGTCCAGCAACGCTCAAACCTTCAGAGACTCGATGGCGGCATCGGGGAAGCGCACCAGCACCCGACGCCTCGTGACAAGTATCACATTTTCGGCGATCGCAATCGGCGTACGCAGCGTAAGCGCATTGCGCGGCTACGACGTGTGCTGCGTCAAAGACAGTCGGCCGCTGACGCCACGTCGACGATTCAGTAATGCGGCTATGGCCACACTGAACCTTGGCGCCATGGCGGCAAACACCTACTGGCTCTTGCAGCGGCGGGATCCGTCGGTTGCAGCGGAAGCAGGCCCAAAGAATCTTGATACCTCGGCCGTGGTGGGCAATGTCATTGGTAGCCTCATTTCGGTTGGGCTTGGCGCTCGCCAGCTCAGGACGGGAACGTCGCTGGTGCGTAAGCACCCTGCTTCACAGGTTGGCACGGTCGTGACAACCCTCGGCATGGTCAGTGCCGTCGAAATCGGCGTCGAGAACGCACGCGTGCTCTACAGCCGTCGTTCCACATTGACAGCCGGACTGAAGGCCTTAGTGAGGGACCTGGCAGGTACTGGTCCCACGCTGTCTGACGAAGAGATCGACAGGCTGCTCTTCCGGCAAATGGACCAGGACGAACCGTACCTGAAGCGTAGCCCACTGGGCCCACAGGACGCGACGCCCTGACCCACACACCCCGTTCCGCACCGCGGAGCGGGGGTTTTCATTTTCAGGTATACTAGGCGCATGAGATACCGCCGTAGCCACACGCACAGTGCACCCTCGTTTGTGCGCCGTCACTGGCTCATTATCTTTATTCCGACCCTTACCGCAGCTCTTTGTTTGCTATTTTTGGCCTATAGCAACAATCAGCAGGTGGCTGCAGCTACGAAGCTCGCTGCTGATCAAAAAGTTGCATTTGCCAAAATCGATGCTCAGGTGAAAGCAACCCTGCAAAAGCGTATCGACGATGCTCGTCAAGCCGAAGCCGAAGCCAGGGCTAGCGCCGAGGCTGATGCAAAGGCGCGCGCCGCACAAACAGCGCTAAAAGTCCCGCTGTCGTCGACGGCCAACGCTACAAATTGCGCCGTCAAAAGTCCCGAGTCACTACAGGTTGTCGTCAACAAAAAACATTGCTTTTCACCACTTGACTGGGCACCAAGCGACCTAGTCGATGCCGCGGGCACTTTACTGCGCGCCGAAGCTTCGACGCAGTTCCAGGCCATGTCCACAGCAGCTACCGTAGCGGGGCAAGGGTTCGGCGTCAGCAGTAGCTATCGCTCCTACACTACGCAAATTACTACCTACAACTACTGGGTGAGTATCAGCGGCAGCATACAGGCCGATACCTACAGCGCTCGACCAGGCTACAGCGAACACCAGAGCGGCCTCGCAGTCGATGTCAAAGCGGGCAGCTGCGTGCTGAGCTGTTTCAGTGGCAGCAGCCAGTACTACTGGCTAGCCGAACACGCGGTTGACTATGGCTTTATCCAACGCTATCCAGAGGGTCTCACAAGCATTACCGGCTACGAACCTGAGCCCTGGCACTGGCGCTACGTCGGCACGGCTGTCGCAAAAGATATGAAAACAAAGGGTATTCAGACACTTGAGCAGTACTATGGTATCACCGGCGGCGACTACGCAGGCTAGTTGATACGCTCCACGACGACAGGCTCCACACCGCTCCCATCGAGCGCATCAATAAGTGGTGACGAGCAAACATAGAGCACCACGCGGCGTCCGAGCGCATCCGTTTGCTGGACGCGCATTCTCCCGGGGCACTCTGCGGTCAACTTCTCGCACACCGACTGACTCGTCGCTATCTCATCGTCAAATGCATTGAGCTGCTCAGCCACAAGTTTCAAAAAATCACCGTGTTTTTCCGTCGCCACGGCACGGGCGTCACTCTCACTGATGCCGCTGGCATCACATAGCTGTTCCACTATAAGGTCTAATGTCGCCGGGTTAAACGCCAGGTCAGTCTCGGCCTTTTTTGCCACCTCAAGGCCATCAGCATGCTCAATAAGACGACGCACTGGGCCGCAGTCGCACCACTCGGGGGCCAAATATCCACCAACAGTATTCATTGTATTGTCATAGTACCGCTCCATGCCTACTAATGTCTAGCATAGCCAATAAATATTACTACAATTATCGTCTTGACCATGATTAGCTAGCCTATCGTACAATAGATATAGGTTATGGTTGTACTTGCACTCGTGCATTTCCACAGCCAGGCCATATATGCACACGTAGTTCGGTCAGTCTGACTGCACTACCGTTATCACGACTTCAGACATACGCTGTTCTCGCTAGTAAAGTGGGGCAGGTCAGCGGTCTTGTCGTTCATACTCCACCACTTACAAACACGTAATATCATAGGAGAGTATGCTATGAACAATCACATTTACAGTCCTGTTTCTGTCACCGCCGTAGGGTTTGGCCGCGATATGCAGCCAATTCCAAAGCGTATGGAATGGGCCGGGCGCACGTACAACTTTGTTGACCGTGGCATCCGCGCTACCATCCGTCGTGGTGAGAATATCTGGAGCACCGTCACCATCAGTGATGGCAGCCAGAGCTTCTGCTTGCGACAGAGCGGCACCGGCTGGACGCTACTTAGCGTCAGCTAGCGCCACGCAGGACGAAGAATCACCCCCGAGCGGTCGGAGGTGTTTTTCGTATGGCTATGGTAAAATATCGTGAATTATAGTATAATTATCTTACTCGCTCAACGACAACGAAGGGAACTTCAGTATGCAACGGCGAAGCAAACTGATCGGCGGCGCAGCCGTCGGTGGGGCAGTGCTCCTCGGCACAGCGATCCTGATGCGAGCTCACTCGCGCAGGCGATTGGCCCAGCGTCACGATGCCGGGGTGATGGCCCAACTCGGCGGCGATCCTGATGACTATCAGGGGCTTGCCGACGAGCTCGCCGGCCGCACGGCAAGTGCGCCCAACCAGGCTGCGGCCTGGAAGCGTGCGCTCAAGCAGCTGCGACACATGCCCAGGTCGGTACGCAAAGCCGGCCCCGACCGGCCGTAGCGCATCCACCATTGCCCAGTTCTGCATCACCGCAGAACTGGGCATTTTCAATTGTGCATGGGATTGGTTAATGTTGTTTTTCTACAGATCTATGATATAATATCTACAAAGCTTCACGTTCGTGAAGTGCTCCTTGAAACGAAAAGAGGTTGACGCAATGGTGGCTCCGGTTGCTCAAATCGATATCGTGCGTGAATGGCCAGCTGACCTGGCTGGACAGCGCGTTGGCTGGGTTGCCGTCTGGAAGAAAGACGGCGTGGTGTTTGTTCGGTTTGCATCAGCAAAGGTTGGCGCGCAGGGTGCGCGCCGGATAACCGTCACGTATCCCGGCAACGAGCCGTTCGATCAGTGGGATGGCCTCACGGACGCGGTGCACTATCAAACCGCCTGGAAGCTCGGCGAGCCATTCGAGATCCATCTTCCGCAGAACTTCGTAGACGTGAGTCTGAATAGCCAGCTGATCAAGTACTTCAGCAACACACCCGACGACAAGATTGTTTGGGGAAATAGCCCAGCCGAACTGCTGGCCACACTGCGCGAGCAGCTGGCGCTCTGCGGTGCGCCCGAGTTGTTTGACCGTATTTACTACAACTACAACGCACTGATTGCACACCCGCACTTCTGGGATGCCCGCGGTCTTGACAGCCACCAGCACGCGATTAGCATGCTACTGACTGATCCGCTGAATCACAGCGCGACGCGCGAGCAAATCAAGCTCATCACGAGCATCGATACCTGGATCAGCAAGATGATCGAACGCGCGAAGTCGGTTGACGAAGCCGCCCGCCTTGGCTGGTTTGAAGACAGCGGCTACAAGACCCGGCGCAACAAACAAGTGCTCGAGGAACTTGCCGATCAAGCCCTGCAAACACAGATACCGCTGCTCGTTATCTACGACCGGCCGGACGAGTACCGCCAGCAGCTGCTCGAACGCATACTCGACAACGTTCGCGCTGCGCTCGACACGATGTGCAAGATCTATAGCCTCGAGGAGCCGGCCTCATAGGTCGCTTCAGCCCCTCTTCGGAGGGGCATTTTTATGCCTAGACAAACTTACAAAAATAATCTATAATACGTAGCATTACAAATCAATGACGGGAGGCGACAGACTCGCCGCTACTACCGCAGAAAGGATTTTATCCACGATGGCCAAAAAAGCCGAACTATTAGAAGAGGCTGCAAAGCTAAAGATCGAAGTGCCCGCAAAAGCAACAATTGCTGATATCGAAGCATTGATTGCTGGCGCCAAGCCTGAAAAGCGCGAAAAGGTCGAAAAAGAAATTGTTGCTGAGCGTGATGCTGAGGTGGCAAAGGCCGGTAAGCGTAGCGAAAAGGCTCTCAAAGAGTCTGAAGAAAAAGCAGACAAGGAAGCCCGCAAAGAAGCTGGCGATACTACTCCTCAAGATGCTGACGCTGCAGACCATCACAAAAAGGGCCCTGCACCAAAAATCCGCCCACTCGTCGAGCGCCGTGGCAAAAAGTTCCAAGCCGCAGCCAAACTAGTTGATCGCAGCAAAGTATACACCCTCAGCGAAGCTATGGAGCTGGCCGCAACAACCAACCCAAGCAAATTTGACGCGAGCGTCGAAGTGCACGTACGACTGGGCGTTGACCCGCGCCAGGCCGACCAAAACGTCCGCGCAACCGTTAGCTTGCCACACGGTACTGGTAAAATCATTCGTGTTGCCGTATTCGCACCAGAAGCCGACGCTGCAGCTGCCAAAAAGGCTGGTGCCGACATCGCCGGTGACGAGGAATTCGTCAAACAGCTCGAGAAAGAAGATCTCAATTTTGATGTACTGATCGCCACTCCTGCCTACATGCCAAAACTGGGCAAGTACGCCCGACTGCTTGGTCCACGCGGCCTGATGCCAAACCCAAAGAGCGGTACCGTCGCAACCGATGTTGTGAAGGCTGTTACTGAGGCAAAGGCTGGCAAGGTAGAGTACCGTGTCGACAAGCAAGCAACCATTCACCTGAGCATTGGCAAGGTAAGCTTTGGCGCTAAGAAGCTCGAGGAAAACGCTGCTGCGTTCTTCGCCAGCCTACAGAGCCAGAAGCCAAGTAGCCTCAAGAGTGTGTACGTGAAGTCAACCGCTGTTGCTACCACCATGGGCCCTGGCATCAAGCTCGAAAACCAAGTGAACTAACCGTCACTTTCTCTCTAGTGGCACGACTTTCCCGGCCAGGAGATGCTACAATAAGCATATATGGCAAGTGAGCGCGTGCTAACCACTCCCGTCAAACAGAGTTTTGATAAGATTGAAGACTCAATTGTTGTCGATGCGATAGGCAACCGCATGCAGCATATCCATGATTCCGATGGGTCGCTCTATGACCACGAGACGCACCATGCAACACACAGCATTATGTACAGTATTGCTGAGGCATGCGCACAGGCATACCAGCCGGGTGATTCACATGAAGAAGTATGGCGACGCGCCCAAGAGCAATGCCTGGCACAAGCTTCTCAACAAGACCCCGATACTGATACCCAGGAGCAGCAGCCCCTCATAACAGCTTTTGCTATGTATGCTCTCGATCGCCGTGATGGCTATGTGCTCGATGACAGCCACAAGGCGATAGACGAATTCATATACAGACACCCCAACCTAGCGCGCAAGGCAGCAGACAAAGCATGGGCAGAGGGGCTTGTCACTTACACCCCAGATGGTGAGCCACCAGCGCAGAGTGTTGAGAATGCCATAAATACACGAAAACGCGAGCTGCGCACTGAGACGATAGCAGGATTGTTTGAAAGTATGGACCGCTTAGCTAAGCCCGAAGAGCAGGAAAGCCAGTGGGGAGAAGATCGACACCTCGAAGACTGGTGTATAAGACTCAACAGTATGGGTGGGCTCATGTCTGATCGTGAGGTTACTGAATACATCAAACGCATTACAGAGATACCCGAATCCAGCCCCGACCTGGGATACGCCTTTGGAGCGATCACTAGTCAACAACTCCTGGCCGGTGTGCGAGACACCTGTGACAAGGCGGTGTGGGAGAAGTTTGGAATACTGCTCTTATCCTGTGCCGCTCAAAACGACATCAGGACACAAGATAACAGCGATTCGGTCCTGACCGCTCTCAACGGATACTTTCCTGGCGGCCTCACGGGAGATGAAGCTCGGTCGCATCCCGAAATACAAGCACTTGCCGAAAGTGCCGGTTCGTACGCAGAGCTGCTGATTCGAGCAATTCCTCCAACAAACTTTGAAACATCTACCGGTAACCCAGACCAAACAATCAACTATAACGCTGCGGCCATAGGCGTCCAGCATCAACTGTGTAGGCACCTGTTCGAAACACCTGGTTTTGCGACGAGGTTTTCGTGCCGCATGGCCGACTCACTCACACCCAGGAAATACACCCCCGAGGGCATATATAATGCAGGCTTCGCGGGCACTTTGCGAAGACTAGTGATATTACACGAGAAATTCGGCGCACATGCACTAGAGCGACTACATAAAACAATCGATATCGGAGCCATTGATATGTTTACGGAAAATGATGTTGCTACCTGGCTCGGCTTGCTCGACGATGACTCTACGGTGATACAGCGACTGCAGGCCAGTGATGTATCTGTGATCCCATTTGACTCATACGGTAGTACGAATGAAGCAATGGCAGTCACCCTACATCTGCTCCGGCCAACCAATGATACCTCTTCGCGCGTCATCGTGCCATGGACACGACCATCAGACCTGTATCGTGCCCTCATTCTCCTCAAGAAACGCAACGTTCAATTTTGCAATCTCGTATTTTCATTGCATGGCAACCCAAGTCGTATGTCCGCTGGAACAGGTTTCGACGGATTTACTATACAAAGCACAGCACGGGTGAGTGATGTCTACTGGGACCACCGTCCAAAGCTAAATATTGACCAATCGCAGATTCGGCGCATCGTCAGCGAATATATGTGCGGCGCCAAACACGTAGGCGGCCCGTCTGCCTTCGGCAAAAAACGAATCATCTTTGCATCATGTTATAGTGACGTAAGTACCGAATTGACTCCCTCGGTAGCTGAGGCCACACTTACCGAATCAGCCGACACTAATACGATAGTGCTAGGCACCGATGATATTACCAGCGTGCATTTTGATCCATACCAGGACACTCGAGGGATCCTCCTCTTTGGCAGGAGAAAGGGTGACCCGCTTGATATGGAGCCTACTACGTCAAACGTGACAAAGCTCGAACTCAGCGGATCAAGTGGGTGGATCAAGCGTCGCCCTCGCGTTAAACGAACACCCCACGACGAAAGGGTTGCAATCTAATGAGCGAACGAATTCCACCGACCGAAATTCTATACATACCAGGCGTACAGGAAGTGCCCTACGAGACGATGCTAGCCTACCTTATGCAAGCAATCTACACGTTCCGCAACACCTACAACAGGCCCCACGACCCCAATAAGCCATTTATCAGCCACTACACTTTACACGACCGCAGTGTCGACATTATCTCTGCGAGACCAAGGGCTGTCCTTGTGCAGGTTGACTTCGGCGAGGGTGAAGCTCGAGTGACCTACACAGTAGACGAAGCAGGCGAATATGCCGTCGTCGTAGAGAATTATGATGACCAAGAAAGCAACTCCCCGACTGAGCGGTTCGGCCTCGAGCCGACAAGTGAAAACAACCCGACACTTCACACTATCCTCGACTATATCAGAAGATCATCACCAAACCCCCGGCGGTAACCGTCATCGGGCCCTGGTATCGAGCTCAAAACCAAGTGAACTAGATACCGTCCACCGACAAAGGAGCAACACCCGTACTATCGGGTGTTGCTATTAATTGCAAATTGGACAGACCTTATACTGATAAAAGTAGGGAAATACTATGCGGATACTTCGTTTTCGTGCTCTCGCTGGCGTATGAGCCATATGCCCACGAGTTCATGCGCGAAGTGGTCGATGTCCGCACGGAGCTTGATCAGATGCTGTCGTTGACCGGGGCTCAAACTAGCGCGCGACGAATGCGCATCACCAGATTCCTTTGTGACACCCTTGAGAGCGACGGAGAGTCCATACAGATGGTCATCTGCGCGCCCGGTGTAGGTGTTGCGTGCCCCCATATACACTTTGTCAGCATAAATATCGCTCTCGTCGCCATGTCGATCAAGTGTCAGTACGCTAGGCGCCATAAATCCAGCCTGGCGCAATGCATCAGCCGCACCATTGACAGAGTCCCCTGTGCACACGTATTCAGTTACGAGCAAGGCTCTGTCGTCCTCGTCATGCGCTCGAAAGTTTGGAGCTTGCGATTCATCGATCCGACCGGACACAAACAATCGTCGCGCAGGCGAAAGACCCTTTAGCTCACGGACGATATTCATCGCTTTGGCAACGATTAGGGCGGCTATGCGCCCACTGGTGTCTTCACCAACGATAGTCGTAAACTTCTCGGCATCATCAAGCACCGCAAGCGTTGATGAAGCGATCATTTCGCGTAGCTCAACTGAGGCTAGTAGCCAATCATAAGCGTAATGATCAGTCATTAGCCATGGGTATAGCTCCTGGCACTCGGGACCAACTGTCATACGACTATTGAGACTATCATTGAAATAATAGCTGTCGTTACGGTACCGACCCCTTCTGAGTAATCGCTGTCTCTCATCATCATCCACATCGACATAGCACTCTTCAGGAGGAATACCCGTCGGTTCTTCATACGTCGCTAGGTAGTCTGTCCCTTCTGGCAAAATAAAGTTCTTTGGCTGCTCATCATCAAGCACAGCCATTAGATCAGCATCTATCTCATTAGGTGGCACGAAAAACGTAGGCACGGGTTCCTTTGTTATCATAGCTTCATTATATCATAAGCTTTATTATTTGTCAATATTCTGTGTCGACCGTAATATTTGTGGTATCGCTAGTACTCGTCGCCGGCATAGTAGCAGACTGCTTCATCAAACACGGCACCGCCCTCTACTAGCTCAAGCGTACGAGCAGTGGTAGGAAACAGTTTTAGCTGCGCTAGCAGCTGACGCTTTGTCATCCACTGGCTCACGCCGCCCGTCCAGGGACTGGGCTCAGGTGCGTCGTCGACAACCGCCGCCATGACACAAAAAAGTTTGTCCTCGAGAACAGTCCCGTCGGTACGCGCGTCGATCACGCGGAATGTACCCGCAACCCGAAACTGCGCGTCAATACCAGTCTGCTTGCGTAGCTCGCGGGCAGCCGAGTCAAGCGCTGGCACGCCACGCAGCAGTGGTGCGCTGGCAATGCCCCAGTAATCACGAAAGGGCTCGCGCGTCCGTCGATGCGCCAGATAGCGCACCACACCACCGGCGTCAGTACGCACCACCAGTAGCATTGATGATTTCGGCTGCGCAATTTCACGCCCCGTTGCGTCATCAAGACGGTTCGCAAACTCCTTGCCCTCAGCAGTGAGCTCATATATGCCGTCGTCTGCCTTGACCACATAGTGCGCCCGAACCAATTTGCGCAAATGGTACTTAAATATGTCACTTTCTAGCCCAGTAGGAACCCGAAGCTCACCATACCGAGCCCTCGTGGCGTGGCGCAGCGTCACAAGCACACTTGTCTGTGCGGGGTGCAACTTGATGTTATATTCCATACTCTAATTGTACTAGTGTCTAGGGTAAAAATATCCCTAGTTTTTGTTAAATGCATCCATCATACTACTGTAAAACACGAGTTGATAGGAGGGTAAATATGACAACGAAATCGTATGAACATCAGTACCTCGACTTGCTGCGGCGCATCCGCGATGAGGGTGAGAACAACGATGACAGAACCGGAGTGGGCACAAGAGGTATCATGGGCGCGCAGATGCGCTACGACCTGCGCGAGGGCTTTCCGCTGCTACAAACAAAGCGCGTGCCGCTCGGCATTGTCGCAACCGAGCTCTGCTGGATGCTCCAGGGACGTCGTGATCTGCGCTATCTTGTGGAGCGTGGCTGCAACATCTGGAATGAATGGCCTTTTACCAACTACCTCCGCGCAACCAACCAGTTTGCGCCACCACAGGGTTCAGACGAATGGCGGGGAAAGATGGCAGATTACGTGGAACGCATCAAAACCGATGACGATTTCTCTGATACGTTTGGTGATCTTGGCCCTGTCTATGGCTACCAGTGGCGGCACTGGCCCAACGGCACCGAGCAGGGGATAGACCAGCTTGGTGAGGTGCAGGAGCAAATCAAACGGGGGTCAAATTCTCGGCGTCTTGTCGTATCAGCCTGGAACCCGGCCGACACCGAAGCGATGGCGGTTGCTGGCTTGCCGCCATGCCATATGATGTATCAGTTCAAGCGCTGGCCCGATGGCTCGCTCGACATGGGGCTCTACCAGCGCAGCGCCGATATGTTCCTGGGAGTACCGTTCAACATGGCACAGTATGCGCTACTGCTAACCATGATGGCAGAGGTGACTGGCACCACGCCGCGCTACTTTACCCATAGTTTTGGCGACGCGCACATATACAATAATCACGTCGAGCAAGTTGAAGAGCAGCTGTCACGCGAGCACTGGCTTGAAAATCGCGCATTACCAACCATCGAGCTTAGCCCCTACGCAGAGACTGATGATGTAGGGCATTTTGAGCCGCTCGACGTCACGGTTCAGCGCTACCTACCACTGGCGACAATCAAAGCTCCAGTGGCAATCTAGGTGATATAGAGCGCTGGTAAGTAACAAAATCCATTGGGTGAGTGTTCAGTCCGCGGCGCGCAGGGAAATGCTCGCGCGCTACCTCTGACCATTCGTCTGCCGGCAGTGCTGGAAAATATGCGTCACAGCCAGGGAAATCCGCCGCAATCTCAGTGGCATACAGTGTATCCGTCTGCGACAGCGCCGCGCAGTACATCATTTGTCCACCAATGACGATTGCCTGGCGGTGCTTCCGATCGGCGAGTTCATAGGCGGCCGCAAGTGTTCCGACGGCCGACACTCCGATATCATGCGCCAATCGATGAGAGGTGACGACAATGTTGGTTCTATCGTGGCTTGTGAGGGGATGATCGAGTGACTCAAAGGTCTTGCGGCCCATAATCAGCGCCTTGCCCTCGGTGAGGTTACGAAATCGACGCATGTCAGCCGACATCGTGCCATACGCCCATGGCAAATGGTTATGGCTACCGATCTCTCTATTTCGCCCGTAGGCAACAATCATTTCATGTGTCATATACAAAAATTATAATAGTGCATTTACCACAAATGTAAAGCAATAGTGGTATACTGGGCAGTAAGTGGGCGGCCCGGTATGGGTCGCCGTTTTGGAGGGGAACATATGTCAAGAACAGGGACAACAAATGAGCGTGGTCTCTCGGTTGTGATCGAGGGTAATGACGGAACGGGTAAATCGACGCAAGTAGAAATGCTTGCAGACTGGCTGTGGAATATCTATGGCACAGAGTCACTCACCATTCACGAACCAGACGGGCCAACCGAGCGCTGCCAAGAACTGCGTCGCATGATTAAAGACGCCACAATCCTCAGAACGCCAGAGCAAAATCTAGCCTGGTTCACCGAGTCGCGCAGCGAGAGTAATCGCTACGGACGCGAACACTATATCGACAGAGGCAAAGCGGTACTACGCGCACGTAACTGGCGGTCGACCGAAGCGTACCAGGGCGGCGGCCAGGGTCTGCCATACGAACTTATCCGCAATATGACTGCGGTAGCGACAGATGAGCTATATATGAGCCCAGACCTCGAGGTAATCCTATACGTCGATCCCTATGTCCGCGCAACACGTATCAGTAGTCGTGGCGAGCTAGAGGTGCCCGACACATTTGAGTCAATGGGTGATGCATTTCAAACCGCTGTCGACAACCGCTACTTGCATATTGCCGCGCGCGATCATCTTCCATTGATCGAAGCCAGCCCTCCGGCAGCAGTCGTACAGCAGCAAATCCGCGAGCTTATATGGCTACGCGGCCTACTGCGCCGCGTCTAGCTACGGGCCACTTCGCTGCAGCGCAGCCACAATCGATTCATACACCATATCACGTGCTGATTGATCGGGAATCTGCGCAAGTACTGCTGCGTTTGCATCGCCGACGAGCCCAAGGTCATAGTCTTTTAGCGCCGCCTTGATCGCACGTGCGCCGACAAGCGGATGAGGCACTGGCGCCTGCTCGGCATATGCCAGTCGCTGCCGGTAATCGTACGTTCTCATGTAGTAGGTGAGGCTGAGTGGCTGCGCGTTGATGAATAGCTCGTTGCCATCTGGCAAGTCTACCAGCCGGAACCGCGGCGCCACGCCAGTCAGCTGTAGCTCGCCAGGCATGATCATGGTCGTCATTTTGCGGATTAGTTCGAAGCGATTGCCAGGCACATTGATTTCTGCCACCACCTGCTTTTCCACCAGTGTGCCGTTGGTATCAAGAAACGTCCAGCTCCCGAACGGCTCACCCTCCATGTTGCTAAGAGCAATAATAATCTCACCACCCGGCAGTGCCATGTGCTGCAGCGCCGCAAGCTCGTAGCGAATCCGCGCGTCAACCTCATCGAACAATTCACTATCAAATGGCTTGGTGATTTTGTGTGTTTCAATGCTCACCATCTCGGGATATGCAGCCAGCAGACTCACCATTTCGGCAGTACTCGCCATGCCACCGCGAGCACGCTGAATCGACTGAAGCAGGTCGACACTCGCTGGGCGCTGCTCGAGCGCCTGGCGCAGCCGCGCATAAGCATCGCTGTTGTGACTGACGCGGATGGTGTTTTGGGCAACAATCTCATCAATCACATTGAGCTCCCAGCCCTCAGGCAGACCAGCACGCTCGCACGCCTCGTGGGCGCGCGCACCAAGCTCAATCATCGCCGCTTCATAGTACCCTAGTGGACGGTTGTGGCCAGGCTGGTCGTGCTCAGAGGCGGCCAGCTGCACACGCTCGGAATCAAGCGGTGTTGGGTGAATGTCCTCAACTGACACGTCATCATAGCCTTTTGGCGACCACCCACACACAATCAACCCATCGAGGGCACGCCGCGCGTTTTCCTCATATGAAATCTCCGGCACTACCGGTTCGCTGTGGAGGTGTTCTCTCATAGATTATGCTATTATAACATATTTTCTATATTTTTATCACAAGCCGAGCGCACCTCTATACGCTTGACATGCGACCGCTGTTGTAGTACCATACTCTACAGACATTTACCAAAGACAGTGGCTGTGAGAAATCACTTAATTCGCTACCGAGGGAAATCACACTTTTTCCATGGTCTTTGGTGATGAACCAAAGCCTTTTTGTTTCATCACCACATGTCGAAACTTAACAATGTGGTCGCATATTAACCAAACGAAAGGATGATTATCAATGGCTATCACCAAAGATAAGAAATCAGCTTTGGTAGGTGAACTGAGTGAACTATTTGCATCAGCAAAGGGAACAGCCGTTGCTGCATACCAGGGTATCAGCGTGGCCGACCTACAGGAACTTCGCAAAAGCGCTCGCGCTGCAGGAGTTTCTATCAAAGTCGTCAAAAACCGCCTTGTGCGCGTCGCGATGAACGAATCAACTGTCTATAAGGGTGCTGATACCAGCGCACTTGTTGGACAGCTGCTCTACGCGTTTAGCGATAGCGATGAGGTGATGCCCGCAAAAGTCCTCAACGACTTTGCCAAAACCCACCCCGAGCTTGCCCTTGTAGCCGGCTATAGCGGTGAAGGCCTCGCTCTTAGCGCAGCCGACGTCACTGCACTCGCCAGCCTACCAAGCAAGAACCAGCTCATCGCTGAAGTGGTGGCACAACTACTTTCACCTGTTCACGATGTTACCAACGCTCTCTCTGGCAACCTTCATGCGTTGCTTGATGGCGTTGAAGCCAAAGCTACTGCGTAATCACGCATTAACCAATTTTAATGAATATAAAGGAGTCTACTTTTATGGCAGACGTAAAGAAACTTGCAGAAGAGCTCACAAAGCTTACTGTACTTGAAGTAAACGAACTAAAGAACGTCCTCAAAGACGAATATGGCATTGAGCCAGCTGCTGCTGCAGTTGCTGTTGCCGCTGGCCCAGCTGCTGACGCTGGCGCTGCTGCTGACGAAAAAACTGAATTCACTGTCAACCTCAAAGACGGCGGTGCTCAGAAAGTTGCTGTTATCAAAGCCGTCAAAGAAATCACCGGCCTTGGCCTTGGTGAGGCAAAAGCACTGGTCGACAACGTACCAAGTGTTATCCTCGAAAAAGTCGGCAAAGACGACGCTGAAAACGCCAAGAAGCTTCTCGAAGAAGCTGGCGCAGCTGTCGAACTCGCTTAGTCACCAAGAGAGAATACCCCAGAAAACGCCGATGTACTATACATCGCTGTGTTCTATGGGAACGACCACATTGTGCTTACACGCCACCTCGTAGCGATACGGGGTGGTTTTGTGTTGGCACTACGGGGAAGCACACTGTCCCGAGGTATTGACATTTTATATTGATTGTGCTATAATGAAATTATAAAGTCCACCTCCAAATAAAGGAGAAAACCAAGTGGCTCGCACCACCTACGAGTACGCACCGGGCATCGGTGTTGTCCGCACCAAGGACCAGCGTCTGATCAAGGCACTCGGCCTGACGCCGATTGCCAAAGACCGGTTTGGGCTCCCCGTGCGGGAGACTGAGACCTTCGAGTGGCCGACCTTCCGGCCGCGTCAGCCGATGACGCGCGCGCGGCGCAACCGTGCCAGTGAACGATATGCGAAGATCGACGAGTCCATCGAGCGGGGCCATACCGCTGCGTTCAAGCGTCGTCGCGATGACGCCGCTACGTGGGGCGCCGACGACAGCGGGACCAGTGCCATCGATGCCAACTACCCCGGCCTGGGAGAAATCTCGAACATGCGGTATGTGCGGTCCGGCTACGAACTTCTCGGCCTCGGTCTTGAGCGGTCCCGACAGGAGCGCTCGGTCAGCCCGGTCCGCACCAAAAATGCGGCCAGCCGACAGCCGCAGCCAACCGCCAAGCCGCGCACCATCCTGCCGCGCCATCTCATGGCGCCGGAGGACCCGCGGCTCCTGCGCCGTAAGTGGCGCTGACGACTACGCGATCACCATACACTGAGGAGGTGATAGTATGACGCAGTACAACGACGCCGAAGACCGGGAAACCGGCTGGCCTGACGAGGACCGCCCTCGCTGACGGCCACCACGACCCGGCATCCTTTCCCCCCTGCGGGACTGGGATGCCGGGTCGTTTCAATTGGTGATATCGCCAAACACTGGGCAATATTGTCTGATAATATATAAAAATTACAACGATTTTTCATCTACCTCTCGCCGGCGTGTGGAAAATTTCAGGCTTGACAGCGAACGTCGCGCGCGGTATATAATGAGGGTATTACTACCAAAACAGACAAGGATTGCGAGAACTAATATGTCTGAGTTACCAGAAAAACAAGTCAAGCGACTGAAGTCGCTCATTCAAGAGGCAGAAACAAACCTAGCGGCCGCAAAAGAGCTGCTGATTAGCGTCATTGGCGACGATGGCACCGTTGTAACCCCCACCAACAGTCGTGAAGAAGTAACCGGCAAGGTGATTGAGGGCGTATTCGACGGACAAGTCATGATTGGCCCTGACGGCAAAAGCTACCCGGTACCCGCTAACTACGCCAGCAAAAGCAAGCTCGTCGAGGGAGACATCCTAAAGCTGACGATCGCTGATGACGGCGGCTTTATCTACAAGCAAATTGGGCCGATCGCACGCAGGCAAATCATCGGTACACTCGTCCAACACGACGGCGCCTACTACGTTGAGGCAAGCGGTCGCGAGTACCGTATTCTCCTGGCAAGCGTCACCTATTTCCGTATCAACATTGGTGATCAAGTCACGATTATCGTCCCCGAGGACAACCCAGACGCTACCTGGGCAGCTGTCGAAGCAGCACTCTAGCCACGTCGCATCACACATTTGGCACACCTGCTGTATTTGCATGTGTGTCTTTTTGTGGTATAAATAGTGCTTAAGGGTTGTTCTTCGAGTATCGAGTAGAGGAGTCGTCATGGCACTGTTCATTCTTATCCTCGTTGCTGGTGGATACCTTCTGGCTGCGGGCGCATTTGCCAGTGCCGTGCATGGTGGGCGCTGGGCGACCATAGCGTTCTACACCGGTGCCACCATGGTCTTTTCCGGTGCGTACCTGCTGATTGCCAACTGGAAGGTGCCCTGATATGGTCATTCAGCGCTTGCGGCGTGCTGTACGCTGGCTGATCGGTGCGCTAAACGACACGCTGATGGCCGTGCTGTTCATCTGCGTTACTGTTCCGCTCACGCTGATCGGTACGGCGAGCGCATTTGGCACCGCCATCGGCCTCGGGCTCACCGTGTTTGGCGATGAGCGTGGAACACGCATGACGCTTGGCTCACTGGCCATCTTTGCCTTCAGCCTTGTCATCCTGGCCGGACAGGACTACCTGTACAAGAACAGGTCAAACCTGTCGGAGGAATCCCTACTCTGACCACCCACCGCGCAGGCTCAGTCTGCGCGGCATTTCATTGTAAAAATCACCCACGACAAGGATGTGGCAGTTCGCTATACTATACTTCGACAGCACGGGAGGTATATGGCAGAATTTATCAACACAGTCGGCGCGATGGGCAGCGGCAAGACACTCGAAGCTATGCGTATGCGCTACAATCTGGCGCGGCGACACTTTGGCGTCATTGCTTGCAAATCGCCCGTTGATACCAAAGCAGAGACACGCATTGAAACACGGTTTAAGGGCAGGATTCAAGAAGACATTGATTTTTTGCTTGGCCCAGATGACGATGCAATTGAGCGCGTCCACGCAGTGGCAGCGTCTCTCCACCCGCAGGCGCCCCGGCTCGCGCTGATTTGCGATGAATCGCAGTTTATTACACCCCAGCAGGCCGCACAGTTTCGTGAGCTAACTGACGAATACGGCGTGTCGGTATATAGCTACGGCATTGAGACTGATTTTCAGCGCCACTTTTTCCCGGGCTCACAGCGGCTTCGCGAGCTGGCCGACGACACGATTTGGCTACCGAGTGTCTGCGACGGGTACCAGCTAGGTGAGTGCGGCAACCAAGCTAGGTTTAACACCAGGCTGATTAATGGTATCTTTACCTTTGTTGGTGAGCAGACCGCGATTGACGAAGAAGGCAGCGCGGCGACCGAACGGCCACTGACTACCTACCGCGCCCTTTGTGGAGCATGCTACCACCTAGCAGAGCTATCGTAGGGTTCGCGTTGCAAGCACAAGCTACACCTGCGGATACAAGCCACCATCTGGAGGTAAATCTTGGATGATGGTATCACCAGCAGCAACTTTGGATTGAAGCGCGTTCAGGTTCGCTTCTGCAATCAGCGCGCGTGCCTCTGCCTCAGCCACTTCGCGCCGCCTATCGGCAACCTGAGTCGCCGTCATACCGGCAAGTTCACAGCTTGCACAGACTGTTTTGCCAGCAATTGCACGAATATTCTCTAGTGCATTGGTTTTTCCCCCATATCCATAGGGCTCTCGCTCCCTATCAGAATAAATAGATAGACCAAGCTCGTCGAGCTTGGGACAGGTAAGTATGGGTTTCACGCCTTTGCTAGAATTGGCATCTTCTCCAACTTGCAATGAGCTTACCGGAATACTTATTCTCACTCCTTGTCTAATGACCCCTACTTGTTCAATATACTCGACACGTTTTAGTGCGCATGCATCAAATTTTCTTTTACCTTTTCGTGACTCAAACATATTGTTCGTATCATACATTAAAGTTACATATACTGCAACTTAGTGATATAAAATGCTTACTGTTTAGCCAATTCGACAACAGTATTTGTCGGCGCAAAACGATATAATGAGGGCAATGGGGCAGGCGCTATACCGCAAATATCGGAGTAAATCGCTCGACGAGATCGTCGGGCAGTCACACATTACCGATCTACTGCAGCGAGCCATTAGCGCCGACAAAGTTGCACATGCCTACTTGCTGACCGGCCCACGCGGTGTTGGCAAGACTAGCATTGCGCGCATATTGGCACACGAAATAAACAAATTACCCTATACCGACGAGTCGATTCATCTTGATATCGTTGAGATCGATGCGGCAAGCAACAACGGGGTTGATGACATTCGCGACCTACGCGACAAGGTGCAAATTGCGCCCACGAGTGCTCGCAAAAAAATCTACATTATCGACGAGGTGCATATGCTGTCCAAACAAGCATTCAACGCGCTGCTCAAAACTCTCGAGGAGCCGCCCGAGCATGTGGTATTTATCCTAGCTACAACCGATGTCGACAAGCTGCCGCCCACGATTATTAGCCGGGTTCAGCGATTCAACTTCCGCGCCATCACTGAGCAAGATGCCGCGCGTCACCTACGCACCATTGCCGACGCCGAGCATATCGCGATCAGTGATGAATCGCTCGCGCTCATCGCACACCATGGACGCGGCAGTTTTCGCGACAGCATTAGCCTGCTAGACCAGCTGCAAAACATTAGTGATGATACAATCAGCCCAGATCTGATCGAACGAGTCTTGGGGCTCGCCGACACCGATACCGTCGAGCGCATTCTTGATGCATATCAAGCCAATGACCTCGCCACGCTAGTACAGCTCATTGATGACAACGAGCAGCGCGGTACGCCCGCCGCAACACTTGCCGAGCAGTTGATTCGCACTATTCGCACCCGCATTGCAACAGAGCCACAGCTACTGCCGCTGCTTGATAGGCTACTCGAAATACCCCGAAGTGCGTGGCCGCACATCAAACTCTTAACCGCACTTGGCAGTCGTATGTCGACGCCACCACCCACCGCAGCCCAGCCTGCCAGTAAGCCCGTTGCCGCGCCTAAACCACCCGTCGTCAAGCCAGCAAAGGCCGCTCAGGCAGCACCCGCCGTACCGCCAGTTCCCACACCAGTCGCTCCGATACAAGAGGAGGCCGAGTTCCCTTGGCAAGATTTTTTGATAGCACTCAAAGCTGATTCGATGGGGGCTAGCACAATGCTGTCTAAATGCGGCTATCACTACAGCCCGGGGCATTTGGTCATCTATGCCGGCAAACCATTTGCCAAAAAACAGCTTGAAAAGTCAATGAGCAGTATAGCCTCTTGCCTGCAGCAACTTGGCGTCAATGACACTGAGGTGACGGTGCTTGCCGAGCCAAAGCCGGCCAGCGATAGCACAACAGCGGCTGTTCTTGATATTATGGGTGGTGGAGAAGAGGTGTCGTTGTAATGGCCGAGAAAAAGCAAGTTAGCGCAGGCAAGATTCCTCCGCAGTCACTTGATGCCGAAATGAGTCTGCTTGGCGCAGTATTGATTGACGAAGAAGTGCTGGCCGATGCCAGTGAACTTGTTAGTGCAAAGGATTTTTATGACAAACGCCATGGACTGATCTTTGCTGGAATGATGCGACTATATGAGCGCCACAAACCGGTTGACCTACTGACGCTATCTGAGGAGCTGAAAAAGAAAGATGATCTTGAAACAGTTGGTGGCAGCGCTTACCTGACCGAGCTAACAAACTACGTGCCGACTGCCGCAAACGCTCGAGCATACGCCGAGCTGGTTCAGCAAAAAGCCGTGCGTCGACGGCTAATTCGCGCCAGCGCCGAGATTAGTGAAATGGGCTTCGATGAAGACACTACGACTCAGGAGCTACTCGAAAAGGCCGAGGCTGAGCTATTTAGCGTCAGTGATCAGTCACTCAAGCAAGACCTTGTCAGTATTGAAAGTATTTTGACAGAGAGCTTTGACCGTATCGAAGAGCTCCATCGCAACAAGGGCACTCTGCGCGGTATCCGCACCGGCTACCGAGACCTCGACAACATGACCGCTGGCTTGCAGCGCAGTGACCTTATTATCCTTGCCGCCCGCCCAGCGATGGGTAAGACCACGCTCGTAACCAACCTCGCATACAACGTGGCGACTATCGCCAAGCTACCGGTGCTGTTTTTTAGCCTCGAGATGAGCAAAGAGCAGCTTATTGATCGTATGCTAGCCGATGCCAGCGGGGTTGATAGCTGGAATATTCGTACCGGCAACCTAAGTGATGATGATTTCAGCAAAATTAGTGAAGCGATGGGGGAGATGGCCGAAGCACCAATCTTTATCGACGATACGCCGGGCCTCAGTGTGCTGGAAATGCGCACCAAAGCGCGCCGCGCTGCCCACGACCAGCCACTTGGGCTGATTGTCGTTGACTACCTACAGCTTATGCAATCAACCGGTGACTACAAGGGAAACCGCGTCCAGGAGGTGAGCGAGATTAGCCGTGGCCTCAAGCTCATTGCGCGCGAGCTCAACGTGCCACTGATCGCGCTCAGTCAGCTTAGCCGTCTGGTCGAGAGTCGCAACCCACCGATTCCACAGCTGTCTGACCTGCGTGAATCAGGAAGCATCGAGCAGGATGCCGATATCGTGAGCTTTATTTATCGACCGGGCTACTATGAGCCTGACAACCCAGAGGTACAGAACATCACTGATCTTATCATCGCCAAGCACCGAAACGGGCCCGTCGGCAAAGTGCAGCTCTACTTCCACCCTGAGCGACTACGGTTTATGTCACTCGACAAACGACGCGAGTAGAGCATCATAATAGGCATGAGCTTGATAGCGGCATGGTATAATATCTACTAGTTATGCTAAAGCAGGTCACTGATTATGCACTCTACCGTTGGCGGTATATCATTGGATACGTCTTTTTAATTGCTTCTGTAAGCGCAATATTTTACCTAGTTAGCTTTCATGTTCCCGGTGCGCTAAGGCAGGGAGAGATTGACGCTGCTCTACAAAGTGGCGCACTGTCAGTCGAAGCGCTTGAACCGCGCATGGTCATTGACTTGCCGTATCATATTCTGCAGCGTGCCACTATGACAGTATTTGGTGTGACGATACTTGGTATCAAGCTTCCATCGGTCATACTAGGCGTACTCACGACAATTGGCATCTTCCTACTCGTGCGCACTTGGTTTCGACGTAATGTCGCGGTTATTGCCACCATCACCGCAGTAACTTCAAGCCAGTTCCTGTTCCTGCTGCAGGATGGTACTTCGCACATTGCCTTTAGTTTCATCATGATCTGGCTGCTATTTGCCGCCACCTACGTGACGCGCAACAAGGCATTCGGTACACTATGGAAAGTTCTTACTGGCGTGCTGATGGCGACTGCGGTCTATACTCCTCTTGGTATCTATTTGGTTATCGCTGTGCTAACAACCACATTTTTTCATCCGCATATCCGCTATACAATCCTCCGCTTTTCGCGCCCGCGCTTATGGATTGGCATTGGCCTAGCGCTCGTATCACTCACGCCTCTTATTTACGCCACAACCATCGATAGCAAAGTGCTACTCACGTTACTCGGCCTTCCTACCGGCGAAGTTCATCTCATGAAAAACCTAACTGAAATCGTGCTCAACCTATTTGGATTTGCCGCAGAGCCGACAAGCTACGTTATGCGGCCAGCATACTCGCTCGGCCTCTTCCTGCTCATCGCCGTCGGAGTATATAAACTCATCACCTACAAATACACGGCGCGTAGCTATATCACCCTGATGCTTGGACTTGTCATGGCACCGCTCGTGCTGCTCAACCCAGAGCGTCTCTACAACCTGTTCCCGCTGGCCTGCCTGATGATTGCGCTTGGTATCGCCACGCTCATCACCGACTGGTATCGGCTTTTCCCTCGCAACCCCTACGCGCGCATCGCCGGACTCTTGCCACTCTCGGCCATAGTGCTCGGTATTGTGTATTCGGGCGTCGTGAGGTTTACCGGCAACTACCTGTACAGCGGGCAGGTTCTCTCGCACTACAGCACCGACACGCGCCAGCTTCAACAAATATTTGAGAAAAACCAGCCAAGCGCCAAGACTACACTACTCGTTGTCACTCCGAAAGAACTACCGTTTTATGCCATGATGGCCTACTACGATACACGGTTTACTGTCACAACGACGTATAGCCCCGGCAAGCAGTTAACCATTGTGAGCCACGATTTTTATCATTCATCGAAACCAGCTGGTGAGGTCACACAAATCATTACCAATCGTATGTCAAACGATAGTGATCGCTTTTATATCTATAAAACACCGGCAACATAGCGTATAATGACGAGTAGTAATGACGGAGGAATAGTGTAATGGCACTTGATCAAATGAAAATGCTAAACGACCTACGAAAAGCCCAAAAAGCGCTCGCCAACGAAATCGTTGAAGTTGAGGCGGGGGACGGTGCAGTCGTCGTGCAGATAACTGGTGAGCTCAAAGTAAAGAGTATAAAAATTGACCCTCAATATGTCGACCTTGAGGATATTCACGAGCTCGAGCACTGGCTTGAAATCGCTATCCGCGACGGCATGGCAAAGGCTCAGGAAATCGCTGCAGAAAAAATGAAGCCTCTCATGGGCGGACTCGGCAAACTCGGCTTCTAGCCCGTAGCCTCTCTCACTGCATGAATCAATTACTTCCTAAAGCTTTGCTTGCTGTTATTGACGAGCTTGGTCGGCTACCTGGCGTTGGAGCGCGTACCGCCGAGCGCTATGCGTATTACTTGCTGCGTGCTGAGGAGCGAACCGCGAGCGGGCTGGCCCAGGCGATTGCCAGCCTGCACCAGGGTGTGCATGTCTGCCCAGTCACATTCGCGCTTATCGATCCCGATATGGACGTGTCTCCGCTTTACAGCGACAACACACGCAACAAGCAGCTGATCGCCGTCGTCGAAGAGCCGCTTGATATCGTAGCGCTCGAACGCACCGGCCAATACTCGGGTACTTACCACGTGCTTGGTGGCGCTATCAGCCCCATCGATGGTGTCGGCCCAGAACAGCTCCATATCCCGGAGCTCATTGCGCGTATACGGTCTGATGAAGTGACGGAGGTTATTATTGCCACCAATGCGAGCGTTGAGGGCGAGTCAACCGCGCTCTTTATTCAGCGTCAGATTGAGCAGGCCAAGCTGACGACCAAGCTGACACGACTTGCACGCGGCATACCAGTTGGTGTCGACCTTGAGTATGCCGACCAGATCACACTGAGCCATGCGCTCGAAGGCCGTCGCACACTGTAGCCAATTGAAAAAGCCTCCTTGGTAGGAGGCTGGTGGTGTTAGGGCGCGGCGCGAAGCCACATGCGAACGTTTTCGTACGCCAGGTCCGACAGCAGGTCGCCCAGAAACGGGTCTGAGCCGTAGCCGTACTCGTGCTCATGGCCTTGGTCGGCCAGGCGCGCTTTGCGCAGTGCGGCATAGAACCGCCGTCGATCCACTCCGCGCCACGGCGCAAGGGCTAGCGCATCGTAGGCCTTCTCGATGGTGAACCGGGCGCGGCTATAGCCAGGCGCTTGGTTCACAACAGGTCTCGTAACCCGTGTACGTCGAGCACGCTGAGTCATGAGTAGCTCACCTGTCATCAGCTCCTATCCAAACTCGTGATTCGGTCGTTACCCTCTACAATATATTAGACTCCTATTGCTTCATTTCGTCAAGCCTAACAGATATGCTATACTAGTGCTTATGTACGAAAAAGCACTCGAAATCATTACCAGGGCCACGCATGTCGTCGTCATTCAGGGTGAAAATCCTGATGGCGATAGCCTGGCAAGCTCCCTGGCACTTGAAGAATTACTAGCCGAGCAGGATAAAAAAGTCACTCTCTACTGTGCCATTACGATGCCGAAATACCTCCGCTACATACAGGGTGGCGATAGGGTAGTGAATGATTTTCCCTACGATGCCGACGTGGCTATTATCGTTGATACCGCGGCCGAAGCGCTTGTCGAAAAAGCGCTTGCAACACCAGGCGTCCGCCACTTTCTTGAGAGCCACCCAGTGGTCGTGCTCGACCACCACGGCGAAAATGACGAGGACGCCAGCATGAACGATCTGTCATTTACACACGAGTTTGTGATGAGCGCCACGGCAGCATCAACCGGCGAGGTGATCTATGAGCTCGCCCGCGTAGCCAACTGGCAGGTATCAGCTGCGGCTGCTGAGCAACTGTATATCTCGATTGCAAGCGACACTCTTGGTCTGACCACACAGTCCACAACCGCAACAACCTACCAAATCGTCGCTGACCTCGTGAAGGCTGGCGCCGTACCAGCAGAGATCGAGCTGAGACGCCGAGAATTTATGAAAAAGCCAGCCGACATCCTAGCCTACAAAGCGCGGCTGATTGAGCGCATCGAGTACCATCTTGATGGCAAGCTCGCCACAGTTCACATTCCATGGGAAGATATCGCCGAGTACTCCGACCGCTACAACCCGAGCGTACTAGTGCTCGATGAAATGCGGCTTGTCGAGGGTGTCGAAGTTGCCTGTGCCATCAAAACATATCCCGATGGCAAACTGACAGGCAAGCTGCGCTGCAATACGCCGACTGCTAGCGAAATTGCCGGATTTTTTGGCGGCGGTGGACATAGCTATGCTGCTGGATTCAAAATTCACGACGATTACGAGACCGCACTGCGCGAACTACTCGAGGCAACTGATAAAGCACTAAAGGTACATCATGGCACTACGTCTGTATAACACACTGACTCGAAAGATTGAGGACGTTGCACCGACTGCGGACAGCAAGATCACACTCTATACCTGCGGCCCAACGGTCTACGACCATCCACATGTTGGCAACTGGACATCATTTGTCTACTGGGATATTTTGGTGCGCGCACTGCTCGCAAGCGACCATACCGTTGAGCGAGTCATGAATATCACCGACGTAGGCCACCTCGTGAGCGACGCGGACGAAGGGGAAGACAAGCTGGAAAAAGGCGCCAGACGCGAGGGAAAGACAGCATGGGAAATTGCTGAATTTTACGCTGAAGATTTCATGAACGGCATGGAAAAACTTGGCATGATTGTGCCAGAGCACGTCGTCAAGGCGACTGATTTTATTCCACAGCAACTCGACCTTGTTCGTATACTAAAAGAAAAAGGCTACACATACCAAAGAACTGGTGGCATCTACTTTGATACAAGCAAATTTCCAAGCTATGCCGACTTCGCCCACCTTGATCTCGAGGCACAGAAAGCAGGTGCCCGCGTTGAAGAAGACGCCGAAAAGCGTCAGCCGTGGGACTTTGCGCTTTGGAAATTTACCCCAGACGGCGAGACTCGTGACATGCAGTGGGAGACACCAGGTGACCTGCTAGAACTACCAGTGACTGCTGACGAGGGCAGCAACAGTGCCGTCATGGGATTTCCTGGCTGGCACCTGGAATGCTCAGCTATGGCCATGAGTATTCTTGGACCGACTATCGATATCCATACAGGAGGCATTGATCACATTCCCGTTCACCATACCAATGAAATTGCGCAAAGTGAGGCCGCGAGCGGACAGCAATTTGCCCGCTACTGGGTGCACAATAACCACCTCAAAATCGACGGCGGCAAGGTGAGTAAGAGCCTCGGCAATGGCTACACACTCCAAGACCTCGCACAGCGTGGCTTCGGGCCGATGGATCTGCGTATGTTTATTCTGCAAAGTCAGTACACCAATGAAGGTAATTTTACTTTCGACAACCTAACTGCAGCGGCGCGGCGCTTAGCAAACTGGCGTAACTACGCCGCACTACGCCATCAAACACACGATGGCAGCGCTAGCGATGCGTCGAAGTCAGACGATGACGATGCCGCGTCCTTCACGACAAGCAGCGATGCGATGCATGAGGCGTTGATGAACAATCTTAATACACCTGAGGCGCTCAAGATCATTGATGAATCATTTGCTCGTCTTGATGCGATACCCCTTGAGAGTATCCATCAGCATGGACTCGTGCGTTTCCTCGAAGCTATTGATAGTTATCTAGGGCTACAACTTCTCGCCCATACGCCCGATATTAGCGATGATGCCAAGCGAGTAATTTTGGAGCGACAGCGTGCTCGCGACGCCAAAGACTGGGCAAAGTCAGACAAGCTTCGCGATGTTCTCGCGGCACAGGGCATCACGGTGCGCGATACTGCGTCTGGCACTATCTGGTCGTATACCAACTAGGCTTCTTCGCCAGTAAGCTTCTTTACAAGCTTGGTGAGTGGCTTGTCTTGCTCGACTCGTTCTTTGTGATTATTCTCAAAGTATTCCTCTACCAGTACCTTGAGGCATCCGGCAACCGGAATACTAATGATTCCACCAGCGATACCAAACACATATAGTCCAACCGTCACCGCAACAAGCACGGCGAGCGGCGACAGCTCAATCCGACGAGCCTGGATAGTCGGTGATATAAAGTTATTCTCAACCTGCTGATAAATCATGAAATACACGGCAAAGATAATACCTGCAGGTAGACTATTGAGCACAAGCAGGAGCGACACAATCACACCGGCAATCGTTGCGCCGAACATTGGGATAAGTGCAAGCGTGAAGGTAATAGCGATCGTAGGTAGTGCAAGGTTGGCCGGCACTTCTGGGAAAAATAGACTGAGAATAAACACCATCGCTCCTGCGCACGCGGCACCTATGCCCGTCACGGTCAGCTGTCCTGTGACGTAGCCAGACACGACGCTATGCATGCGATTCACAAGGTGTTTGTGATACTTCATTTTACGCTCATCACGGTAGATGCCCCATATTCTTTGTAGCCAGCCCGGGCCTTCGACGAGCATCAGGAAAGTGAGCACGAGAACAAGTAGTGCAGCGGCAAACATCGACATCGCAGAACCAATGCCTGATATGAAGTTTTTTCCAAACCCAGCGGCCCAGCGTGTTGAGTCAGCCTGCAGTGACTTCACGGCTTGGTCTACCTGTGGCTGAATGTGGTACTTCTCAATCAGGCTACCAAGGCCCTGCCATTGCTCGGACATACTTCGCAGTAGCCCCGGTGCCGAGTCAATAAATTTGGCCGTTTGCTGTACGATTGGCGGTACCACGAGGAATACCACAGCGGCCAGTATCGCCACAACCACCGTAAACGCAATCGCGGTACTCAGCGTGCGACTCCGGTCTGGTAGTACTTTTGCAAGGCGACTCACGGGACCGTTGAGTGCAAGCGCCAAGAAGAAGGCAACACCGATAATAGTCAGTGCGGTTCTTGCGCTGTAGAGTGCCAAAATCACGAATGCGAACCCAATAACCACTAGCCAAAAGCGAACAAATGTTTTCGTATCTATTTCAATGCGTACTTTCATGTGGCGTATTATACCTCACGTTATCTGATTTAGCGAGAACCAAGGACTGCGATGATAGCGAGTAGCACAAGTATCGTGCCGGCAAGTGCCGATACGGCAACCGTCATTCGATTCGGATAGTAGTCGACCTTTTGCGATGGACGCGGCTTTGCGGTAGGTTTTTTCGCTATTCGAATCTTTTTTGTGACAGACGGCTTCGATTTTTGAGCTTTTGTAGACATGCTTATAGTGTATAGGAATCGATATCGAGACGCAACCCGGTTATGTTTGTAGGATTCAGATGATATAATACAGCTAATGCTTTTCTATACAAAGTCGGTCGACAAAGTGTTCGCTGAGCTCGATTCGACCAATATTGGGCTGTCTGACACCGAGGCGCAAGAGCGCCTTGCTCACTATGGGCCCAATGTCATTACCGTACATGGTGAGCCGCTATGGCGTAAGATAATTGAGCCGTTTCGCTCGGTATTTATGGGCGTACTGTTCCTCGCAGTCATCATCAGCTTTTTTTATCAAGCAGTTTTTGATGCGGTTATCATCCTCATTATTATCAGTATTAGCGCTGGTATCTATTACGTGCAGCGGTTTTCTACCGAGAGAATCCTCCGCTCGCTCCAGGCTCATACAAAACTAGTCGTCCGAGTGTATAGGAAGGGTATTGTAACTGAAATTGATGCAATAGCGCTTGTGCCGGGTGACATCATACTGCTCGAAGAAGGAGATAAAGTGCCCGCCGATGCGCGACTGGTTCAAGTGCAGTCACTGCGCGTTGATGAGTCACAGCTGACCGGCGAGTCACTTGCTATCACAAAAAATATCGATACACTTGCAGCAGACAAAGAGATATACGAGCAGTCAAATATGGTTTTTCAGGGTTCATTTATCATCGGAGGCACCGCGCAGGCCATTGTCACCCTCACTGGCAATAACACCGAATTTGGTAGGCTGGCAGAATTGTCGGCTGAGGCGGTCGAGGCTAGCCCTGTGCAGAAAAAGATTGATCGTTTGATTAGCTCGATCATCGCCGTTGTCGTTGCCCTAGCAATTGTCGCATTTGGACTGTCGATCTACCGTGGCATTGAACTGGCGGATGCGCTGCGCTTCGTCATTGCACTCAGTGTCAGTGCGGTACCCGAGGGACTGCCAATTGCCATTTCTGTGGTATTGGTGCTCGGTATGCGGCGCATGGCAGCTCGTCGAGCGCTGGTGCGTACGATGAGCGCAATCGAGTCAGTCGGCACAGTCACCACGATTGCCACAGACAAAACTGGCACACTCACCAAAAACAAACTATCCGTCCAAGAAGTGTGGCATCCTCACGCAAATCAAGCTGCCGCGCTACACACAATGTCCCGCGCCACTCTTGGGCTGCGCACGGAGACCAAAGCCCACGACCCGTTGGATACTGCGTTTGGAGAATATGCCGCTGCTCATCACGAAGTAGTATCGCATCCGGAAATTCATGCCTATCAATTTACACAGGCACTCGCGATGAGTGGAGCGCTCTATCACCACGGTCATACGCTCGAGCTATACATCAAGGGCTCCCCCGAACAGGTCATTCAGCGAAGTGATCTGACAGAGAATGAACGCGAGCAAGCCCATGCGAGGCTCCATCATATGACCGGGCTCGGATACCGGGTTGTCGCACTCGCACACACGACACTCCCTAAAGAAATTGAGTCGCTCGAACTACTACCAAAAGGAGAGCGATTTGAGTTTGATGGTCTCGTTGCGATTGCCGACATTTTGCGCCCAGAGGCACGTGCCGCCATCAGAACAGCACAGCGAGCCGGCATCACTGTGCGCATGATCACCGGTGACCATTTTGAGACAGCCTACCATATCGGCAAGCAGATCGGTCTTGTGACAAGACGCGAGGAAGTGTTTGATAGTCGTCGTATGTCGCATATGACAGACGATAAACTAGAGGAAGAGCTCGTCACCGCACGTGTTTTTTCACGCGTCATACCCGAGCACAAACACCGCATTCTTGCTATTCTCAAACGACACAACATCACTGCCATGACAGGCGATGGGGTAAATGACGTACCGGCCCTCACCAACGCGCATGTCGGTATCGCAATGGGGACCGGCGCGCAGATCGCCAAAGATGCCGGAGATATCATTTTGCTTGATAATAATTTCCGCTCCATTATATCGGCGATCCATGAAGGGCGCACCATCTATGCCAATATCAAGCGCATGCTCGTATACCTCCTTTCCACTAGTCTTGGCGAGGTGCTCGTGTCTATTGGCTCATTGGTCATCGGGCTACCGCTACCGCTCCTGCCAGTTCAAATTCTATGGATCAATCTTGTGACCGACTCCGCGATGGTTATTCCTCTGGGCCTTGAACCAGGAGAGAAGCGCAATATGAATCGACCACCACAGGCCTCCGACGCACCGCTTCTTAGCAGGTTCATGATATCTCGTATCGTCATCCTTGCGGGCACAATGGCAGCCATTACACTTTCTCTCTATGCTAGCTACAACGCCGCCTATGGTCACGACTACGCGCGCACCGTGGCCTTCTGCTCGCTGGTCGCCATGCAATGGGCGAGCGCACTATGTATGCGGAGCGATTACGAGCCGCTATGGCGTCGACTTGCCAAGCCAAACCTACCGTTCTACATCGGTCTCGCTATTGCCATAGTGCTACAGACCCTAGCCGTGTTTGGGCCGCTGCAAGCTATGTTAAGCGCCGCACCTATTGCGGTCGGCGACCTTGCATATATCTCACTCGTATCAATCACTGTTCTGATTGCAGTCGTTGAGCTACACAAATGGATCGGTCGCGCTTTCTTCAATAAAGGCTATCAGGCCGAGCCTCGATGACTACCGATGCGTGCGCAGGTAGTCGCGCAGCAGCGTAATATCTGACATGTCTTTTCGCCTTGATAGGTGACGCTTGTGTTCGATAAGTTTCTCAAGTGACATAAACCGTACGCCATCGATCATCTGTGCGCCGTGAGATAGACTACGCAAGGAACGACCAAGCCAGGTATGCATTAAGTTGTAGCCATCGCGGGACAAAATACGTTTTCCGTTGTCCTGAACATACTCACTCCAATGGCGCGTATCTCGATATTCTCGGTACACTTGGTCACTCACCACAAGGTCGATATCAGACGTATTCCTAAGATGCAGCGCATCAAGCACTGCGCCACCGATGACCACGTACTCATCGGCCGGCAGTTTAAGCTTCTTCACTCGTTCAACAACAGAATGGTGCTCCATCGGGTGTGCGCGTATCGCCGCGTTGAGAGTAGAAAAAATGTTTTCGTTACCCATAAGGTCTGTCATGCCATATTCGTCAAACTGCTCATACAAGTTTGGCGAAACATGCGCAAACCCAAGCTTAATACCGTCGGCACTAAGCTGACGATAGAGCTGCTTCATATGCTCAACGGCAGTGTAGTCGATACTGTCGATCGCACCCGCATCAATAACCACGTAGTGCACAGGGTCTTTAGCGGCATCGATCGCCTGGCGCAGCCGCTCTGAAAAATATATGATGTTTTCGAAAAATAGTGAATTCTCAAAGCTATAGACGAGCAGGCCCTTTGGATGTGCATCGTGCTGATCGTGGTGAGTAATACGCTCCTTGGCCCACTCAGAAAGCTGCCCATCTCGCAGCAGCACCTCGTCACGCGGGTGATACTGGCGGCTCAATCGCTCCATAAGCGAAACGATCACGGCGATCAGAATACCCTGAAGCACCCCGAATAGTGCCGTCACAACAAGGGCAACCATGGCGACAACAAATTCCAGACGATGCGCGGTCCAGATGTATCGTAGCTCCCGAAAACGAATAAGATAGACGCCAATCACGCACACAATTGCCGCCAGTGCGGCGCTTGGCACATAGCGGAATAGACCGCCTCCAAACAGCAAAAGTAGGCCGACAGTCGCTCCCATGAGAATATTCACCAGCTGCGTGTGCCCGCCAGCGAGATCACTCGCAACACTGCGCGGTGGGCTACCGTTGACCGCAAAGCCACGTGTCAGCGCCGACACGATATTAGCCGAACCGAGCGCGAAAAGATCTTGGTTGAGCCTGACTTTATCGTCGTGTTCGCCCGCAAGACTACGTATCACCGACGAACTCTGCGCCAACACCACCAGCGCGATCGACAGAGCAGCCGGCAGCAATGTCAAAATATCACCAAACTGCAATGCCATCCCACCAATCGGTGGTAGTCCGTGCGGTAGCGCACCGACCAGCTTCACTCCATACTGTTCGGCCTGAAAGACCCATACAAAAACGCCCGCCAGCACGAGACCCATCAGCTCACCCGGCAAGCGCGTACTCCGAGTAATGAGAATGATACCCACCACTAGCACTGATATCGTGACAGCCATACCGTTGACTGATCCAATCCCAGAAAAAACAGCTGAGAGATGCGCCCAGAGATTGCCGTGCGCTGCAATTCCTAGCATTTCTGGCAATTTCGTAATAATCAGCTGCACGCCAACGCCCGCCAGGAACCCCACCATCACTGGTCTCGATATCAGATCGGCCAGAAAACCAAGCTTGAAAGCTGCCATGACAAACAGTATCAGCGCTGTCAAAATACCCAGTAGTGCCACCGCGCCAGCGTACTCTACCGTACCCGCCTGCGCCACTAGCACCGCACCACCAGCAATCAACGCTGCCGTTGCCGAATCAGCGCCGATAACCAGTCGCCGCGTGCTTGCAAGCAGCCCAAATACGATTGGTGCAAACAGCGCACTATAGAGGCCTGTCACCGGTGGAAGCCCGACAATAACCGCAAACGCCAATGACTCAGGAATCGCAATGGCGGTCACCACAAGTGCCGCGATGATATCGGATTTCAGATACTTCTTTTTATAGCTAAACACACTCGGCACAATACTAAATCGCATATGCCTATAGTAGTTGGGGTGCCGACGCATGTCAATCTATCGTACTACGGTTTAGGCATTCGGTAAGCGCACATAATCAATCACTTTTTGTGCCGTGATTGGACGACCAAACTGGGCAACGACACCGCGGATATCATTACCAGCGTTCTCCCCAAGCGTAATGATACTTGGCTCCTTGGTGCCGCGCGTCAGATCAATCTGCGGCATACCGGCGCTTGCGAACAAACCATTACATAGACAGGCAGCCTCACCAATCTTTTTCGCTGCAAACGGACCACGGAAACGTCCAGACATTTTATCACTATCATCTGCAGGGCAACGCCAGCCGATATCACCGTCAGCATTGACGTATGGCGTGCGTAGCACGCTCAAATCACACACCCTCGTTCGCGCCTGGTAGACATCTGGGTCGGAAAGGGTGCCATCAACCTCCGCCACCTCAAATGGATAGCCGGTGGGTGAAACGCCTTTATTACTATGAACTCGCAGCTTGCCGAGTAGCGCGCTCATCACCACCTTGCCGCGCTCCAGTGGCGACATGCCGGACTCCTGAGCAACTGCGAACAAACTCCCGATTTGCACACCCGCACCACCCACACGTTCTACGTCGGCATAGGCACGAGCCGCACCACCTGCGAGCACCACGGGCACTCCGAGTTCGAGAAATGCCTCGTAGGGATCCTCTGGAATACCATCTGGCATATTGTGTCCACCAGCAATTCGACGCTCATCCACAATTGCGGCCGCCCCGTTATCGATATAGTGCCGCGCGCCTGCCACCGTGCCTGCAATTGCCCAAAACTCTGGTTTTGAAGCGGGCGTACCGCCATATGGCGCTGGATCGAAATGTACCGCTGCATGCTGCCACCTGCTGCCAGCCGGCACGTAATCAACGGCAATGGAGTAATCAAGCGGATTACCCGCATAAAGCGTATCAATCACCGCAGGAATGTCAGCCTTGGCACCGGCACCACGTGCCGTATAGTCCGCCCCGCCCAGCATCGCGCCATAGAGCGCGGCAGCTGTAGGTAGTGGAATTTTTCCAAGGCCATTCATACCAATAAAGCCTCTTCCACCTGCTAGGCGTCGCGCGGTTACGACCTGCTCAAACGCATCAAGTACAGTCAACATCTCGACCAGCGGAACGCCCACGCGGGGATCGGCTCGATTCTCAATTTCATATTTTGGAACAGGACGATAGAGTTTGCCAGCTTTTTTTCGCAGCTTCTCCAGCCTGCCAGACTCTTGGTAGAACTTACCTAGCGCATACGCTACCATTTCCTGGTTGGGAAATGATTGCAGTGATTCACGTACGTGACCGTCCGGGTCACCATCTTGCAACACCCTCGCGATGCGGATTGCACCACCAGTTTCTGACAAAGTTGCGAACTCACCACTCGACGCCACCGCGCCAGCGAGCCGTTTGCTCGAAATATCGACACCCATGCCGCCCAGAACAATTATCGGCCGCCGTACGCCTTCTTCACGTTCGCGTCGATCTAATTCACGCGTAATAATTGATTCGCCAGTATGCCGCATATGTCCTCCGTCGGTTTAGCTTGCTACCTATTGTACGCATCACGACAGTATATGTAAAATATTATCGTCGAGTACGCAAATAGTTCATCAGCTCAATCATAATGAAACTAATGATCATGAGCAAGAACCATGCGCCGAGCTTGCTGATGCCCACCATCTCCCATGTCGTCGCCTGTGTCGGGTACAGCCAAGCTTTTGTGTAGGTGCCAACGTTCTCCGCAACCCATATCACGGATGCAATGAGAGTGAATCCGACAAGCAGCGGCATATGATGCTCGCGAAGATTCAGCGTAAAGTACACACGCGTACGCCAGTAGAGGAGTGCGGCACCAATGAATAGCAATACTCTGATATCGGGCAGGTAGTGGTGCGTAAAGAAATTGCCATAGATTAACACAGCCAGCAGTATCGTCCATCGCCTAGGCGGATAGTGCGTAAAGCGTAGATTTAATACGCGCCACGCCCGGGCAATATAGCTACCCACCGCCGCATACATAAATCCACTAAACAGCGGCACCGTGCCGAGCCGGATAATATTTTCCTCAGGGTACGTCCATGACTGAATCGAATGGCTGGTTTTAAATAGCTCCATAGCGAGGCCGACGAGGTGAAATATGAGAATGATTAGTACTTCACGGGGGCGCTCAAGACGAAACGCCAGCATCGCAAGCTGGATCAGCACCGCAATAACAAATAGCCAGTCGTAGCGCGACAGCCAAGGCAACTCGACGTAGCTCGTAACAACAATCGCAATGAGCAGCAAGCCACCAAACAGCGCCGCCCACGCTTGACGCACGATAAATGACAGCATGACACCGCCTGGCCACTGACGGATACGAGCGATGATCTGTTGTTTACGACTAGTCGTCGTCATCGACATCAAAATCTAGCAGGACGAATCCATAGACCACCGCTGTGGCCACGAGCATGTATAGTGCAACCTTTTCTGATACCAACCCGCTCAGCAGGCATGTGCCGGCCGCAGCAGCCAGCAGGCCACCGGTCCATATCAGGATGGTTCGCAGTATGTTGCCAGTTTTTTGCGTGGTACGTTCATGTACTCGTTTTGCCATTGCCAGTCTCCTTATATAGTAGCTCTAGCATATGCCATGAGCGAGCAGGGTGCAAGTGGTGTGAATTATGCTATACTATCGTGTGCCGATAGTGCGCTATAGTAGATATATCCACATATCGCAGTGGGGTGTCGCCAAGTGGTAAGGCACATGGTTTTGGTCCATGCATTCGGGGGTTCAAATCCCTCCACCCCAGCCAAGTAAATTCCCGTAGGTATCTGTATCTACGGGAATTTACTTTGTTCGGTGTAGAGATTCGAAACCACGAATGCATAGCATGAGGGGGTGAGAAGCAAAAGTCTTTGCTCCGCAAGGCGACGTCACAAATGAGCTATGCTCATTTGCCTGACTCGCGGGGTCGCGGAACGTGACCAAATCCCTCCACCCCAGCCAAGGTAATAGCTCCGTAGACTTCAGTGTTTGCGGAGCTATTATTTATGCGGGAGTTATTGTGCTTGAGCTTGCGGAAACAAAGTAGCCCGTCCACAATAGCAACAATGAAACAACACAGCGAAGTTCTACCAACCCACGTCATAGACCAGGCAATGGTAATGGCGTGCAATCTAGCAACCTACAGTCGTGACCCATCGTCACAAACGGGTGCGGTAATAGTAAGCCTCGCGGGTGAGGTGATTGGAACCGGCTACAACGATCTCTCTACCGGCATCGATGACATACCCGAAAACTGGCAACGGCCACGCAAATATAAGCTGGTTGAGCACGCCGAGCGCAGCGCGCTTTACCAAGCGGCCCGCCTGGGCAGGCAGACGCTCGGTGCGGTTATGGTATCGCCATGGATTGGCTGTACTGACTGCGATCGTGGCGTCGTAGCTGCTGGTGTTCAGGAGATTGTTCGCATTCCTATCAACTTTGGCACCGACCATTGGAGTGAGGATATCGCGCTTGGTGACGACATCATGCGTGCGGCCGGCGTGAAGATCATTGAATTACCGTTCGAGCATCTTACACTACCAGCCCTACGGCGCAACGGCGTCTTAGTTGACCCGCGCGCACACATCTAGAGACATAGGAGCTCCTACTGGCAGTATGACACGCGTGAAAAAGTGTTATATACTGACGCTATGAAGAAAACCATGAGCGGATTCACGATTATGGAGCTCGTGATCGTCATTATCGTCATTGGCATATTGATGGCGATTACTCTTGTGACCTACAATGGTGCCCAGGACCGAGCAAAAAACGCTCAGACATTAAGCGCCGTTGACCAGTGGCTGAAGGCACTGGAGATATACCGAGCGCGCAATGGATCATTCCCCGCAATGAACAGCTGCCTCGGCGCAAACTATCTGTACACTGTCAGTGGCGCAGGCGCCAGTGGCGTTGGCCAGTGTCGCCAAGACAATGCCACTACTGGAGTTGTTGACAGCGCAGCCTTTGACGCGCTGCTTGTGAAATATCTATCTGGCAACCCAACACCAGCCATGACCACGACAATTGTCACGAGCCCCAACTTTTGGTATCGCGGGGCCTACTACTACGTCACCGGCGGCAATTCCCGCATCGATTTCACGCTAACCGCAGCAGCTGGTGGCTGCCCAGCAAAAATCGGCGGTGATGTTGCGCTTTCTAATGGTGGGTACCAAGGAACAAATCGTAACTACATGTGCTCCTACGTCATCGGCCCGACCACCGGCTACTAGTTCTAGTGATGTAGCATTTTTTTGAGACGCTTTGCGTGAGCGATATACGCCTCGAGTTGTACCATGGAGGGATGGTGTCGCGGTGACTGAGCTGCTAGCTGCTCATACAGGGTGGCCGGGCGTCGGTAGGCGAGCTTGGGAATACTATAGACGCCTATGTCATATAGTTGGCGTACATGAGCCTGGGTGATGTCTGCCACGCGGCACAGATCGGCCATATGCACGAGCTCTTCGAGCTGGCTGAGATCAAGGTGCGCAGTATCTGCAAGATGCATGCGCTCGGTGGCCGTCGCACTGCGCTCAAGGAGTTGTCCGGTGGTGTGGATCCCCTGTGTATGTAACTGCTCAATGTGGTGCGACGTAATACCTTCAAGTTCTGCAACGTTGACCATATACTACCGTCTCCTTGTTTACAATAATTATTATACTCCTAACCACGAGCGAATACTCAATACTTTTCACCGCTTATGGTTATGGTGTATACTGCAAAGTAGTATGAATAATAATGAAAAACACTCTATGGGCCAGTATTTGCGCGCTGTCAATTATTTAACTGCTGCGCAGATTTTTTTAGCAGATAATCACCTCATGAAACGTCCGATCGGTTTTGACGACGTCAAAAGCCGCCTCCTCGGCCACTGGGGCAGTGGGCCGGGCATCAATTTTGCCTACGCGCACCTCAGCCGATTTGCCAAAAAATACGATCACGATATGATGTTCGTGCTTGGGCCAGGACACGGTTTTCCCGCCCTACAGGCAAACTTATTCCTGGAAGGCACACTGACACACGTCGATCCTTCACTTCAGGTCAACCTCGACGGCATCAGGCGCCTCTGCCGAGAGTTTAGCTGGCCGTATGGCTACCCAAGCCATTCCAATCCAGAAACACCAGGGGTCATTCTAGAAGGTGGTGAGCTCGGCTACGCCCTGAGCACTAGCTACGGCGCCATCCTCGACAACCCTGGGCTCATCGTAGCGTGTCTCGTGGGCGACGGTGAGGCCGAGACTGGCCCAACCGCCGGCGCATGGCATCTTAATAAGCTTGTTAACCCCCGAAAAGACGGAGCAGTATTGCCAATCCTTCACCTGAACGGCTACAAGATCTCACAACCGACGATATTCGGCCGGATGAGCAACTACGAGCTCATGACACTCTTTAGCGGCTACGGCTATGAGCCACGCATTGTTGATACCACCGATTGTACCGATGGCGAAGCGCACGATCGCATGGCCACAGCACTCGACTGGGCACATGAGACCATCCAAGAACTGCGCGCAACATCCGATACCGTCTGTCCTCGCATGCCAATGATCATTATGCGCACACTCAAAGGCTGGACGGGCGTCAAAAGCCTACCAAATGGCGATAAAATTGAGGGCAACTGCCTAGCGCACCAAGTAGTGCTCAACGAAGCAAAAACCGACAAAGAAGAGCTCCAGCTCCTCAACAAATGGCTTGGTGATTACAAGTTTGACGAGCTATTTAGCGAAGAAAAGGGCTTTGGCGATTTTGTCGCCGACATCCTTCCTGATACGCTCGAAAAGCGCATGGGCATGAGTCGTCACGCCCACGGTGGTCCGTCTGTCTACTCACAGTTAAAGCTACCGTCAGTGGAGCAGTTTGCAGAGGATGCAACAGTACCTGGCACAATGGGAAGCAGCAGTATGCGACGCACCGGCCTGTACCTCGAAGAGGTATTTAGGCTCAACGCGGATACCAAAAATTTCCGCATGATGAGCCCAGACGAGACCTACTCCAACAAGCTCGACGACATCTTCAAAGCAACGAGCCGCAGCTGGCAGTGGCCAATTATGGAATGGGACAAAGACCTTTCGCAGGATGGCCGCGTGATGGAAATGCTCTCGGAGCACAACATGCAGGGTCTCATGCAGGGCTACGTGCTGACCGGTCGTCACGCGATGTTCGCTAGCTATGAAGCGTTTCTGCAAGTTGTCAGTAGTATGGTTGACCAGTACGCCAAGTTTCTCACTCAAAGCCGCGGCGTTGAGTGGCGTGGTACGATTCCGAGCATCAACTATATTTTGACGAGTAGCGGTTGGCGGCAAGACCACAACGGCTTTAGCCACCAGAACCCTGGGTTCATCGATGACCTGTTGCGACGCCAGAGCAATTTTTCGGATGTTTATTTCCCAGCCGACGGCAACTGTACGCTCGTGGCACTTGAAAGAATGTTGACTAGTGTCCGGCAGATCAACGCCATCGTAGCCGGCAAAACTGTTGAACCACGCTGGCTAACGCCAGATAAAGCTCGCCAGCAAATGGATTCAGGGCTGATGGTATGGGATTTTGCGAGTGATGAGAATCCTAATATTATCATGGCCGCCTGTGGTGACTATCCAACCAAAGAAACAATGGCCGCAATCGACATTATCAAGCGTGAACGACCCGAAGTTCGTATCCGCTGTGTCAATGTCAGTAGCCTCACCACCATGGGATTTGGCACGCTCAACAACACGGCTGATCAAAAAATGTTTGACCACATATTTACTGAGGACAAGCCAGTGATATTCAACTTCCACGGCTACCCACAAACAGTCAAAAGCGTACTGTTTAACTATGCAGTCGACAGCACGCGCTTCGACGTACGAGGCTACAAAGAAATCGGTAGCACGACAACGCCATTTGATATGCACGTCCGCAACGAAACGAGTCGCTATGACCTCGCGATTGCCGCGTTCCAACAGCTGGGTCACGATGGAGTCATTCCGTTTGAAGAGGCCGAGCATCTTGCCGCCAAATATCGTCATAAGATCAGCGAGAACACTGACTACATCAAAGCAAATGGTATCGACATTCCCGAGCTTGATGCCTGGGTCTGGCCAGCTGCACGCGAGCTTGAGCGAGTCAAGGAAGAGGAGTGGCGCGGCCAAACTAATTAGCCATGTCGCTCACCCTTGTCGCAAACCCCGGAAGCTCGTCGCGTAAATATGCGCTGTACGATGATGGGCCGGATTTGCGCGCCACGCTTCATTTTGAGATCGAGAACGATCAGCTTGTTTGCACCCTGGCAGAAGCCAGCGAAGGACAACGTCGTATTGACCTCGACTTCGATAAGCTACACGATGCCACCGCGCATGTAGAGCAACTTTTTATGCGCGAGCATTTACTGCAAGACAGCGAGCACATCGACCACGTAGGGCTACGCATCGTCGCACCGAGCAGCTACTTCATGAGCGACCACATCATGACCGACGAGGCCGTAGGCAAGCTGGAAGCCCTTTATGATCTTGCTCCACTCCACATTGCAGCCACACTCGATGAGCTGAAATTTCTACGCCAATCACTGCCAAATGCGACGATCGTGGGCGTTTCAGACAGCGCATTTCACGCTACCAAGCCACCGTATGCCTGGAACTATGGGATAGCGATTCACGACAGCGATCGACTTGATATCAAGCGATTTGGATACCACGGACTGTCCGTTGCTGCCGCGATCAACACCCTTTGGAGCAGCGGCAAATTACCGCCCAAGGTGATTGTGTGTCATCTCGGTAGCGGCTCGAGCATTACTGGTGTATTCCATGGCAGAAGCATTGATACCACTATGGGCTATACCCCTCTTGACGGAGTTATGATGGCAACACGCAGCGGCAGTATTGACGCGGGAGCAGTACGCGCCCTGAAAAAGGGTCTCGAGATGAATGATGATCAACTCGAAGACTACCTACACACGAAGAGCGGCCTTCTTGGCGTGGCCGGTAGCAACGATGTGCGCGCACTGATCGACAGGGAAGCTGACGGTGACCATATGGCTCACCTGGCGCTTACAACACTCGTCCATACCATTCATAAAGCAATCGGTAGTATGATCATCGCCATGAACGGCTGCGATCTTCTGGTGTTTACTGGCACGATCGGTGAGCGCTCAGCCGTCCTGCGCAAGCGCATCGTTGCACACCTCGAGTGTATGGATTTTATCCTCGACGGCGAGCTCAACGAGGCATGTGCTGAGCCATCGAGGCTGACGAGTCTTGCCCAAGCTGCCAAATCTCGACCGATCGTCGTCATTCCCGCAAATGAATCACTCGAAATTGCTCGACACGTTGCCGACATGACGAAGTAGCTAGCGAGCGGTAGTTAGCTGATCTAGTGGTTGCTTTTTTATGTTAATTATGTTATAAAGGTTGTGATGATACTGATCTGCAGTATCCGCACCTGAAAGGAGGCGGCAATGACCGCCCTGACCACGAAGACACCCACCACGCTGCTTGTCGATAGAGCTGCGCTTGTCGAACGTTGCGAAGCACTGGTGAAGAGAATCCCCTCGCCTGGATACTTTAGCGAGCACATTGGAACAGTGGCAGTAGTCCTGAGCGCGCTCGAGGCAAGCATCGCTCGCATCGACCGCGAGATCGCCAGCCTCGGCGGCATCCAGGACGCCCCGTCGCCGCAGGATACGCCCGAGTGGCCCGTGTCAGAGACGGCGACCGCAGCATCACGCGGCTTGTCCTGTGGCTGCGCCAATGAGCTGTGCTGTACTCACCTTGATGCATAAGCAGCACACACCGCCCAACCCCACCAGTGGGGGAGGGCGGCTTTTAATAACACGTGCACGTGACACCCAGTATCCCCCACAAGTGTGCTACAATACGTGCTAGATTAGCGTAAACGGAACACACAATGGCAAACCCCTACACCTGGCTCCATGACCTTGTTGGCAACCATCAGCAGCACAAGCAAGCCACACTACACGAAAAAAACCTCCAGCATGCCCAAAAGCACTATGGAAAGTTTGGGCGGTTTGTCCGCGTGCTCGGCCCTGGTGTTGTGACTGGTGCGGCCGATGATGACCCAAGCGGCATCGCCACCTATAGCCAGGCGGGCGCCATCTATGGCTATGGACTACTGTGGTTATTTCCAATTATGTATCCGCTGCTGCTTGCAGTGCAGGAGAGCTGTGCGCGCATAGGTGCCGTGACGGGCGACGGGCTAGCCGCAATCCTGAAGCGTCATTACAGCAAGAAGGTGCTGCTATCGGCAGTCTTGCTCGTTGTAGTAGCTAATACGGTCAACATTGGTGCCGATCTTGCCGCAATGGCAGCAACCACGCAGCTGCTCATACCGAACGTACCGCTAAGCTTTTTTGCCATCTTTTTTGCCGTTATCTGCATCGTCATGCAGGTGACCGTGCCCTACAAGCAATATGCCAAGATTTTGAAATGGCTAGCAGTTGCGCTTTTTGCCTATCCCATCACAGCATTCCTCGTCGGGCAGCCTTGGGGTGAGGTGCTCTCAAATACCCTGTGGCCACAGATGGCGATCAACAAAGAGACTATCTATATCATAGTAGGAATACTCGGTACGACAATCAGCCCATATCTATTTTTCTGGAACACCAGCGAGGTAGTCGAGGACGAGGTAGAAACGCATCGCATTGCCGCATCGTCAGGCAAGGGTACTCCGCGAATTAGCAAGGCATTTATCAGAAGTATCCGGATTGACAATGCGGTTGGCATGTCGCTGGCCTCTATTTCGGCGTGGTTCATTGTGATTGCCTGTGCCTCAGTTCTGCACGCCAATGGTATCACCAAAATCGATACTGCCGCTGATGCTGCGGCGGCACTTGAACCACTCGTCAGCGGCTTCCCAAATGCGGGGCTTGTCGCAAAACTATTGTTCTCAGTAGGAATCATCGGCATTGGGCTCCTTGCCGTACCGGTACTCGCAGGCTCGTCGTCATACGCCATCAGTGAGGCGCTCGGGATTCGAGAAGGGTACTACCGCAAATTTAGCAAAGCACATGGCTTTTATGGCATCATCGCCCTTGCAACCATCGCTGGTCTGATCATCAATTTTATCGGCATCGATCCAATCCAAGCGCTCATCTTTACGGCCGTATTCAACGCGGTCGCAAGCGTACCACTCCTCTACATGATATGGCGCGTCGGCAACAACCGCGAAGTGATGGGCGAATACCGCAATGGCCGGCTTAGTAATGTCGGCGTGCTCACGGCCTTTGCTGTAATGACGATCGCCACCATCGTACTGTTCTACTCGTTCCTATAGCGGTCACGCTATCGTCACCGTTTATCATATATTTGTGATATTTTTCACAAGCAATGGAATCTATCGGGCTTATGATAAGTGTATTACATTAAGCAATCCTCGGGAGGGTACAATGATTAAAAAAATAATGCTGTCAGCCATCACATCACTAGTAGTAATGGTCGGCATGGTCGTCGGCTTCACGCCGTCTGCAAGTGCAGCCGTAGCGCCATATTATTACACCACCTCTACCAGAACTGGTGCGTTCGTGCCCGGAAATCTATATGTGACCTGGAAGTGTGATGGGAGCACCAACAAAGTTCTCTCGCGATCCTGGTCAGAAAATATACCTTATGGCCAGGTAGTTTCAACCTCTTACAAGGCTGGGAATGGCATGTGCTGGGGCACTGGCTACGTGACCTTTACAATATCCGAGCTTGGTGTAACCTATCAGGCATCGGTATTTGCTGCAAGAAGCTTCTAGCTGTCAGCTAGTACCATCGTCACGAAACAGCACCCCCGCAAAGGTGCTGTTTTATTTGTGCTACAATACCGTATGATGAAGAAAGACCAAACCACCAGCGTTGAAATACAAACCGTCATTAGTGGCGGGCAGAGTATTGGCACGCTGTCGAGTGGCAAAAAGGCGATGGTCTGGAATGGACTTCCTGGAGAAACAGTGACCTTTCGTGTCACTAAACAAAAATCATCATACGTCGAAGGTGTCGTTGAAACGGTTGAGAGTGCCAGCACTGAGCGCCGAGAGCCGCTAGACCCTGACAGCTACCTGAGCACGAGCCCGTGGCAAATGATGTCGTTTGAAGCGGAGCAGCACTACAAGGCAGCGCTCATCGAGGAGGCATTCGAGCTGCACAGTATCCATCTGCCGAATCCCATCGAAATATACTCAGACGGTACCACCACGCACTATCGCAATAAAGTTGAGTTTAGTTGGTATGGCGACAACGATCCTGACAGCGGTGAAGCAACGCTCGATCTCGCATTTTTCAGACGCGGTAGCAAAGGCAAAATACCGATCGAAAGCTGCAGCTTACTGCCCGACAGTATGATGGAGCTTGCCCGAGCTGTGCGCGACCTCCTGCGCACAAAACAGGTTGAAGCACGCTCACTAAAAACACTGCTTATTCGCTGCAACCGGGCAGGGGAGTGTGTATGGCAACTGTATCTAAAGGACAACCTACCAGAACTTATCACAGCTGACGAAGCGGCCCGCTTACCAGCGAATGGTGGTGAGCTTATTTACAGCGATCCTCGGAGCCCTGCTAGTCGCATCACCGCGCGCCTTGCAGCATTCGGCACCATCATCCTCTCCGACACTATCTTAGACATTCCATTCCACTATGCGACAGAGGGATTTTTCCAAATTAATCTACCGGTGTACGAGCAGGCACTCCGCGATATGCAGCCCTGGGTGACCGCTGGCCATGTCGTCGACCTGTATAGTGGCGTTGGGACAATCGGGCTGACGATCGGTGGCGACCAGGTGACACTCGTTGAGATAAATGAGGATGCCGTAAGGGAAATGCAGCGTAACATCACCGCGCTGGGGCGCGGCGACACCGCCACTGCTGTCCTAGCACCAACCGAAAAGGCGCTCGACTACATCACGAGCGACCACCTTATTATTGTCGATCCACCACGCGCCGGGCTTCACCAAGATGTCATTGCGCGCATTCTTGAGGCCCAGCCAGAAAGAATTATTTATCTGAGCTGCAACCCTGTGACACAAGCCCGCGATACGTCCATGCTGGCCGCACACTACGCCGTACGCTACCACAGGGGCTACAACTTCTTCCCGCGGACGCCGCATATTGAGCATCTGGTTATTCTCGATAGAAAACACTTGCATTACTGCAAAGCTCTTTGCTATAATGGCGTTATGGTACGTAAATTAGGCAGGGGTTTTACTCTTGTAGAGGTGTCTGTGGTTGTGGCAATCATCGCGGCACTTGCTTCAATTACGGTGGTTTCATTTACTCAGGCGCAGCGGCAAGCGCGCGACAAAAGCAGGGAGGCGAGCGCAAATATATTTGCCAGCGCCCTCGAAAAATACTATGTCACAAATGGCGAGTACCCAGGCTGCAGTAAAATGGCGCTCAGCGCTAGTACTGTCACCTCACAATATCTTATTGGCGTAGACAAGGCGCTTCTCCGTGCTCCACTAGACACGGGCATGGACGACAACTCGATTACATGCGGCGATGCAGCTCTTGCCACGAGTGATATCTACGCGTATGTCGGCGAAACGAGCTCTACCTGTGCGACCGGCGACTCTTGTTTACAGTTCACCCTAAAATGGCGACAAGAAGCAGATAATCAAATTCGCACCATAGCAAGCGAACACAAAACACAGATCGCTACGTCTGGTTCAATCACCGTCTCTGCAAGTCCAACCGGAACGACCACTGGATCGGCACTATGGACAAATACGCCAAATGCCATCTCATATACGCTTCAATACAGCACCAATAGCAGCTTCACCACCTTTACCACAGCGACCTATACAACCACGTCCGCGACACTCACCGGCTTGACTCAGGGCACCACCTACTGGGTACGTGTTCGTGCAAATGCGGCCAACTCTACCGGCAGCTGGTCAAACTCGGCAAGCATGACAACGACAGCTATTGCTGCACCGTCTCTTACTGCGACCGTCCAGTCATCAACGCAAATTGGCCTTTCTTGGACCACAGTAGCGGGGGCATCAAGCTATAATGTTCAGTACTCAGACAACAACGCATCCTGGACTACTATCGCGGCCGCAACGCCAGCCACTTCTTTTACGCATACTGGTCGTCCACAGGGTGACTGGCACTACTACCGAGTGCAGGCTATTGTCTCGGGCGTACCTGGCAACTGGGGTATGGCGAGTAGCTTGACCACGATTGATAAGCCAGCCGCATTCACTATCACTCTCGCGCGCACGACCTGGAACTGGTGGGCCAATGATGCCACGCAGGCGATATGTCCGGCCGGCACTACTCGTTCATGGGACTGGTACTACTACTCAAATATCCGCGGGTCGGTATTCTGGGCAAGTGGCACAAGCTATGGCGTCGTCAATTTCAATACAATGTGGGACGAATCGGTCACCACCAATGGCTTTGCCCGATGTATTACAGCCGACACCACTAGTGCGTTTACGCAGGGCTCGCCCAACCAATCATTCTCAATGCCCTCGACCTATGCGACTCTTGAGACAGGTGGCCCGTCCCAGCCACTCTGGCGCAGCATGCACTGGGTTGCCTACTGCCCGACACTTACCACCGGATGGGATTTCCATCTATGGACGTCACCCGCTGTTGCCATCGATTTCTGGACAAAAACAAACGACGGCTGGTACGACAAGGAGAGCATCGCATGGGGCAATGGCAACAGCTGGCTACAGACTCAGTGTTATGGACCGTGGGGCAACCTGGTCATTGAGCGAAGCGCAAACTATGGGACTGGCTGCATGCCGCCAACCACCCTTTCCATATGTTCTTCACGATCACCATATTAAAGGAGTATAGGGCACATGAAACATAAATATCTCATCATCGCGTCAATTGCACTCATTATCGGCCTCTCTTCGCTGACTTATTACGTAATGGGCCAACTAAAGCAACAGGCAACCCCAAACAAGCAGACGTCCGAGCAACTTAACACCATCAAAGACTTCGATAAGCTGGTCGATGCATATTTAAAGCTAGGGAAAGAGCTTAGCGGGTATGACGCAGCAAGTAGCTCATATCCGATTGAGTCTAGTTACGCATTCAAACCCACTAATGAAACATACCGCGTCAGAGTTGGTCTTGGGCAAATAGGTGGATATGTCAAAAAGGACAAAACAGACAAAAACCTGCAAGATATCGTCAGCAAGACAACTAAACTATTTACCGATAAAGGATTCAAGCAAACCAGTCTTACCGAGCCGTCTGGCAAGAACTCTCAACTATTCGATAGTTCGAATGTCCTCTGTAAGCTTGTTGTCGTTGACTACCTGAAAGATGCAGCCTCGTATTCTGCCGTATTCTGCTCAAACAAAGACGAAAAGGGCCTCCTAGCGACCGAGGCAAAGGAAGTGGCGAACTTGCTTGCTAAGTGCGGCGACAAGGACAAGCTAGTGCTATCCGACACGACCGTACAGCGGCTCTTGGTCAGCGAGGGTGATAAAAGTCTTACAAAGCTAACATTCGTCTACAACGGAAAGCTGCCTTCAACTGCCTACTTTGCTACCGCAGCGGGTAAGACCGAGTATCTCGGGTCGGTATATCACGGCTCTTCCGATAGCGAAACCCCCATCGAGCTACCATCAGGCATCACAAAAGCAGCTGCCGACACTGCGACATACGGCGACTTTCTAAAGCGACAGTTCAAGCTCTAGGCGAGAGCATACCCCCATGCAAACCACTCAACGATCCCACCATCTAGGCGCCGGCGCCCAATGGGCAAAGCGCCATTTTCAACGAACAGGCTTCACCCTCCTTGAGCTAGCAATCATGATGGCGGCACTTGTCGTACTTATCACCATGGTCGTCACCACATTTACGCAAGTTCAGCTGCACGGAAGAGACAAAAAACGATATGGGGATATCAGCATATTGCACCATGAGCTCGAGGACTACTACAATACCCACGGTGAGTATCCCGGTGGGTGTCCCGACACTCAAGCGCCCGCTGTTTCGCCATCATGCTGGCTTACAACGACCACAGACATTGTACTTCCCAGTATTGATGCGAGCACGAGTCTAGGAAATATCCGAGCAGTCCTACCAGGCATACCCGATGGATGGGGCGACCCGAATACCCCTGGTAATGCAGATAGCTCGCCCGTCACCAGCCCAGACGACCTCAAACCCCTCTTGTCACGTGATCTTACGCAACTACCCCGGCGATACCTCTACATCGGCGCGACAGCGGCTGGAAACATCAGCTTGGCACGCCTGTCATACACCAGCCTGCCGTGTACCTTTGTGACTGCCGCCTCGGCCGACTCACCAACAAACTACCTGATAGGATACTATAGTGAAACCAAGAAAAAATGGGTACTTCTCCACGGACAACACGGTGAGAAATGGCAAATTCAAGGCTGTACTGATGGTGTAGAGTATGTACTCGATGAGCTATAGTTTAGCTTGTTTTTATACGTCGGTATGTCAGCTTGGCTGAGGGTCGCCAACCACCACGCGCGTCGCTATCTGCCTGGTAAATGGTGCCGTCGATAATTTCACGCACAAGCAGTAGCGCTGGCGAGTAGGGAGCAAGTGTTCGATAAAAAACAATGTCCGATTCATGTATATCCTTGCGCCCCGGGAATACTGTGCGAAATTTCTCACGACCAATTTCATCGAAATAATTAGCGTGGCCCTTTGGCGGGAAAAACAGTTCGGGTTTCAGGCCCATGCGAACGGTAATTTTCTTCACATCGCTCAGTGTGAGTTTTGTGGGGCCATAGATATAGCAATACAGTTGCTTTTTGCCAGACAGAAACACGGTCGCTCTAGCTGATTGACCGACACTGATGTCTCGTACGATAACCTTATCGATATCAAGTGATACGCCAAATTGTTCTTTCGCAAGCTTTTCGATTGCAAAATCATCAAAAATATCACTATTATTCATGCGCGAAGTATAGCATGGAGTAGTGCTGTTTAGCAAAAATGACAGAGGTACTATGCATAGATTACCGGTTTCTCTGTATAATACATAGTAGTGAATACTTTTAAGCAACGATACGCTCAGCTTAACCACGCACAGCGCCAGGCAGTCGATACGATTGACGGCCCGCTACTCGTGATCGCGGGCCCAGGCACCGGAAAAACTGAGTTGCTCAGCATGCGAGCGGCCAATATCCTGCGGCAGACCGATACGCTTCCACAAAATATCCTATGTCTGACCTTTACCGACAGCGGTGCGAGTGCTATGCGCGAACGACTATCGACTATCATCGGCCCGGACGCATACAAGGTTGCCATCCATACCTTCCATAGCTTTGGTACCGAGATCATCAACCAATATGGTGAATATTTTTACCATGGCGCAGCTTTTAAGCCGGCCGATGAGCTCACGAGCTACGAGATTCTACGGGGGATATTTGACGAACTCGACTACACCAGCCCGCTAGCGAGCAAAATGAATGGTGAATATACTCATTTGCGTGACGTCATGACCGTCATTAGCGAGCTAAAGCGCAGTGGGCTTGCCAGCGATGAACTACTCGCGGTACTAAGTGCCAATGACAGTGTACTCGATGCGATTGAGCATGAGCTAGCGCAACTATTTGCTGCTCGGCCAAGCACCACCATGCTTGCACAGCTTGTGCCGCTCGCAAGTAAAGTCGCACAACTGCCCACACAGAGCCCCTCTCCCGCCTATACGCCACTGCAGCATACGCTTTCGCTTAGTATGGCACATGCGTTCGATGAGGCGGTGGCAAATAACAGCACCAAGCCGATTACTGCTTGGCGCGACACGTGGCTTGAGAAAAACGAGCAGGGGAGCTATGTCTTTAAAAACCGCAAACGTCAGGCGAAGCTTCGAGTAGTAAGCCATATTTACTATACGTACCTCACTCGCATGGAACAGGCTGGTCTGTATGATTTTGACGATATGATACTTGGCGTTATCCATGGCCTTGAGACACAGCCCGATCTTCGGTTCAACCTCCAAGAAAAATATCAGTACATCATGGTTGATGAGTTCCAGGATACCAACCTTGCGCAGCTACGCGTACTATTCAACTTGACGAATAGCCCCGTATATGAGGGCCGGCCAAACATTATGGCCGTCGGTGATGACGACCAGGCAATCTATAGTTTTCAGGGTGCGGAAGTCAACAATATCCATCGTTTTCGTGAAGAATACCCCGAGATGCAGCTTGTGGTCTTGACCGACAATTACCGTTCAGCCGAGCCTATCCTCGCCCATAGCCGGGAAGTCATCCTGCAGGGTCAGCAACGTCTCGAAGTAACAATGAGCGCTCTTGGTCTTAATAAGCAACTTACTGTTCATGCAACACACCGACCAAATGGCGTCACACTCCATGAGTTTAGTACGGCGATCGACGAACGGGCTTGGATCGCAAGCGATATTGCGGCACGTATTGCCGAGGGGCAACAGCCGTCCACGATCGCCGTCCTAGCCCGCCGGCACAGTGAGCTAATGAGTCTTTTGCCGTACATGTACACGAAAGAAATTGCGACAAACTATGAACGTCGCGACAATATACTTGATATTGAAGTTGTGCAGGCAATTGAGCTGCTTGCGCACATCGCCCTTCATCTCCACGCGGGCGAGCTCGATATTGCCGACAGCCTCCTGCCAGAACTTCTCGCTCATCCTGCTTTTGCGACAAGCCCCGAGGCCGTCTGGCGCATTAGTCTCGCAAGTTATCGCAACCACCTCACCTGGCTCGAAATTATGGCAACAACTCCTGAGTTTATCCCGCTTCAGGAATGGCTAGTGCAACTTGCAGCTGATGTGCCCCATATGCCACTGGAGCAAATTCTCGACACCATCATTGGTACACCACAGGAGGTGCTTGGCGACGATGCCGCTCTGTATGTGTCACCACTCTACCAGCACTACTTCGGCCAAGAACGGCTCGTTGCAGAGCCGGAGCGCTATCTTGTCGCACTCGAGGCACTGCGCACAATTCGCTCCCATGTCCGTGAATATCAGCCAAGCCAGGCGCTACATCTTGCTGATTTTGTTCAATACATCGACATGCATCGTCAGATGAACATTGGCATTACAAGCGTACGAAGATCGAGCGAACTCATCAAAAATTCAGTTCATCTCATGACCGTCCATAAATCAAAGGGGCTTGAGTTTGACACCGTCTATATCATTGGCGTACACGACACTGCGTGGGGTGAGCGCGTACGGAGCCGAAGCCGTCTGATAAGATATCCGGAGAATCTGCCGCTTGCGCCTGCTGGCAACAACTACGATGAACGCCTCAGACTCTTCTACGTAGCCATGACTAGGGCTAAACGACAGCTGCTCGTGAGCTATCCCTCTGTCGATGATCGCGGCGCGTCACTACTACCCGCAAGCTTCCTGGTGGGCACCTCGCTTACCGCTACACAACATCAGCCCGCCACCGATCCCAATGAGCGCCTTGAGCATGCGCGTACTGCGTGGCACGAGCACTACACCGATCATATCTCCGCACCCATGCAAGACTTACTTGCACCGTTGCTTGAATCATACAAACTGTCCGCTACACACCTTAACAATTTTGTTGATATTTCTCGTGGTGGTCCAGCGATGTTCCTACTGCACAATCTTCTCCGCTTCCCGCAGGCAAAAAGCCCCAACGCAAGCTATGGTACCGCGGTACACGCGGCGCTCCAGCGTGCCCACAACCATCTTGTTGCCAGTGGCCAGCGGCGCCCGATTGAAGACGTGCTGGGTGACTTTGTCAAAGAGCTCGCCGCGCAGCGTCTAAATGATGACGATTTCGCCACACTTGCACAAAAAGGCCAGGATAGTCTCGGCGCATTCCTGGCAAGTCATTACGCAAGCTTTTCTCCTAAGCAAAAAACCGAGCTTCAGTTCAACAACCAGGGCGTCGAGCTAGACGGTGCACGACTCACAGGATCGCTAGACCTGGTGGAAATACAAGACAACGCCATCACAGTTACCGACTACAAAACCGGCAAGGCCAGCAGCACATGGGCTGGTCGGAGCGACTACGAAAAAATTAAGCTCCATAAATACAAGCAGCAGCTGATGTTCTACCAACTACTCGTCACTCACTCGCGCGACTACAGCAAATACACGTACGCAGACGGCGTGCTGCAGTTTGTCGAACCCGACGCCCATGGGCAAATACACGACCTCTCTGTTGTTGCGAGCAGTGAAGAGCTCGCAGAGTTCAGTAAGCTCATCCAAGCGGTGTGGCACTGCATTACTTCGCTTGAATTTCCCGATGCCAGCCAATTTGAGCCAAGCTACAAGGGTATGCTTGCATTTGAAAAATACCTCATTGACAAATACTCTTGATAGCTATATAATATGTATCTAGAGATGGGCAGCCGCCCATTTTTTGGATCGAACAAGGGAGCCCCCGTGGCAAACATTCGTCACTCCAACACCACGGGCCGCGGGAATGTCAACCCCATCAAGGTGACGTGTCCGCACTGTGGTTCGAAGATCTTCATCTACAGTCGAAGCAGTGACCCAATTCTCTGTTGTCTCTGTAGCAAGAAGTTCGGAGGGTAGCCTCGCTCGCTGCCAATGTAGTGAGCAACCCCCTCGCGTGATGGTTTTGACCGGACTATCACACAATGAGGGTGGGGAGGTGCTCCTCTAAAAGGCTGGCACACTGGGTAGGAGAGTAAC